>Ga0210110_1000256_pt1 | contig 18393 bp, 18 predicted proteins | sample China_Galinas_PW_2_FD_184865 | JGI IMG/M metagenome (GOLD analysis project Ga0210110, IMG submission 184865) | Wetland microbial communities from San Francisco Bay, California, USA, that impact long-term carbon sequestration - China_Galinas_PWB_D1... | ecosystem: Environmental > Aquatic > Marine... | reverse complement strand
CGATTACTCTCGTTGTACGGGGTGTCATGTGTGCTTCGAGGCCTGTCCGACGGGGTATATTCAGATGGGGATGGGTATGTGACGGGCCTGGGCGAGGCGCTGAAAGTCCCTTCGCCGATCCGTGCATGCGCAGTCATCTGCGCGTGGCCGCGCCGCGGCTTAGGCTTTCGGGACCCTATAGCGAGGAGATCCTGGTCTCGTACTGACCCGATGTACAGAGCGCCGGTGAAACCGATTGCGGCCGCGGCCCATTTGGGGGACGCCGGAGCCAGCGGTGGAAGCCTTTCGTTTCGGCGCGGCATTCGAGAGAAGCCCCGTTCTCGAATGACGTCGCTGACGACCGCTCGTAGGTCGAGAATTGCACTGCATCTCAGTGCCGCGAGTTCAACAGAGATCACGCGAGTTCAACAGAGATCAATGGTTGTCATGTCCGTTCTCTTGTGGCGCCATGAGCGTGGCCGTAAGATCGACCTGAGGTCTTGTTCGCTCGCACGCAGACGCGGGTGTCGTCCAGTGGTGGTCGCGCCTGATCCCTATAGCCCTATAGCCGACGTTAGGAGATAGATGGTGGCAATCGAAATCGATGGTAAAGCGCTTCAAACCGATGAAGAAGGGTATTTGGCCGATATCAGCCAGTGGGAGCCGAAAGTAGCAGACCATATGGCGCGTGGGGACGGCATCGAGCTTACGGACGCCCATTGGGTGGTTCTCAACATATTGCGAGATTATTATAACGAGTACCAATCGGCTCCGGCTATCCGGGTGCTCAACAAGACAATCGGCAAGAAAATAGGCAAGGACAAGGGCAACAGCGACTATGTCTATTCCCTGTTTCCGGAAGGTCCGGCCGTGCAGGCCTGCAAATACGCCGGCTTGCCCAAGCCGACCGGCTGCGTCTAGGTTGCTGACGGATTCCGATGGCTCGAATGCGTGGACGTGGACCTGAACATCGAAGCCCCGTGCTCCCGAGGTCCGAGGTCGACGCTGCGGGCCGCGGAGCTGTGGGTGCGGATCTAGCCGGCCTTGGCGTGGGCCTGCGCTGGGGGACGGTCAAGATCCATAAGGCAGCAAGCTCATTGAAGAGAGTCTTGGAAGCCGTCATGAACAGGCCTCATCGCGATGGAGTAGATCGGATCGGTGTGAGATTTCGCGACCCCTGCCCATGGGAGGTACGGAAGTGATGGTTGTTGCTACGGCTCTTCTCGCGTTCCTGTTCTACTCGGCAACCGCGATCCTCCTGGCCGGCCTGATTCACAAGATTGTCCAGTACTCGCGTGCTCCTTCGCCCCTGAAGATACCGGTCACCCCGGCGCCCACGACACGCACGGGATTGGCTCTTCGAATGGGTCGAGAGCTGATCCTATTCGAGAGCCTATTCCGGTCGAGCCTGTGGACCTGGGCCTTTGGGTGGATGTTTCACGTGGGCCTGTTTTTGGTGTTTGTGCGACACCTGCGTTACTTTACCGAGCCCGTATGGGGCTGGGTCGTGCTGCTACAGCCCTTGGGTAAGTACGGGGGCTTTGTGATGGCCGTGGGGCTGGCGGGCCTCTGGGCGCGCCGCCTTCTGGTCGATCGGGTACGCTACATAACCAAGCCGTCTGACCACCTCATGTTGGCCTTGCTCGTGGGTCTCGTCGGCAGCGGTCTTCTGATCGCCTACGTCACCTACACCGACATCGTGGCCGTCAAGATGTTCTGCTTGGGACTGATGCGCTTCGCTTTGGGTGACCTGCAGCGCCTTCCCGCAGATAGCGTGCTGTATGTGCATCTACTGCTGGTGGTCGCTCTGGTAGCCGTGTTTCCGTTCAGCAAGCTGTTACATGCGCCGGGACTGTTCTTCAGTCCGTCCCGCAACCAGCTGGACAACCCGCGCGAGCGGCGCCACTTAGCGCCTTGGGCGGCGCGGCTAGGCTACCCGAAGGAGAAGTGACGACCGAGCCGGCTCCCCCCTTTGGTATCGGCATAGCGACTTAGGAGCACAAGGCAATGGCGAATTTCGAAACACCGCAGCTCGGCAAGAGACTGGTCACCCCCCGGATCAAGCGGGGCGCCACGTCCCATCTGGCCCCCTATGTGGCAAAGCCCGAAATCCAGGAGCCCCTCGGGTACCCGGGTGAGTTGGTGGACAGCTGGGAGCGGGTCGCCATCGACAAGCTCGGTGAGATGAAAGGAAAGTACCGGTCCCTTCAGGTCTTCATGGACGCCTGTGTGAGCTGTGGCGCCTGTACGGACAAGTGCCAATTCTTCTTGGGTAGCGCCGACCCGAAGAATATGCCGGCGGCACGCCAGGATCTGATGCGCAGCGTCTATCGGCGCTACTACACCCTGGCCGGCAAATGGTTCCCGAAGCTGGTGGGTGCCCGGGATATGACCAAGGAGGTTCTGGACGAGTGGTACAGCTACTTCTTCCAGTGCTCCCAGTGTCGGCGATGCGCCGTGTTCTGTCCTTTCGGTATCGACACTGCCGAGATCGCAATGGCGGCTCGCGAGATCATGGATACTGTGGGTAGAGGACAGAAGTATGCCAACGAGGTCGTCGGCAAGGTCTTTAAGTTCGGTAACAACTTGGGCCTGCCAGCGAGGGCAATAGCCGATACCCTGGAGAGTCTCGAAGAAGACGTTGAGGAGGAGACCGGCCTCAAGATCCGCTTTCCCGTGGACGAGAAGGGCGCCGAGGTGCTGATGGTGGTGCCCTCGGCGGATTTCTTCGCCGAGCCCCATGTCGACGGGCTGGTCGGCTATGGCAAGGTCTTTCACCAGGCGGGGATCAGCTGGACGTTTAGCACCCATGCGTCGGAAGGCGGCAATTTCGGCATGTTTATCGGGAGCTACGAGAACATGCAGCGGGTGTCAATTCGCATTCGAGAGGCGGCCCTGGACCTCGGAGTCCGGCGAATCGTATTCGGCGAGTGCGGCCATGCGTGGCGCGTGGCATACAGCTTTCTCAACACCCTGGCGGGACCCTTTGATTTTCTGGATCCCGACTACCCGGTGCCGCAACACATCTGTGAGGTGACTTATGACCTCATCAAGCGTGGGGTACTGAAATTCGACAAATCGCAGAACGACCATATGGTCCTGACTTTTCACGACTCATGCAACCCCGCGCGTGCCACCCGCATGGGAGATCTGCCAGGAGGCCAGTTCACCTTCCCGCGCGAGATCATCAAGGCTACGTGTAATCATTTCGTAGAAATGGCTCCGGATACGATCGGCGACGCCACCTTTTGCTGTGGCGCTGGTGGCGGAATCTTGACCGATGAACTCATGGAGGTCCGGGTGAAAGGGGCAATGCCGCGCATGCAGGCCTTGAAGCAAGTTGTCGACACAGACGGGGTAACGCACATGGTGAGCATTTGTGCCATTTGCAAGAGCCAGTTCTCAAAAGTGCTGCCGTATTTCAAATTTAATGCCAAGATGAATCTCGGCGTACATCAGCTGGTAAGCAACGCGATTATTCTTGACAACCGGAACGGGCGATAAGCGCGGCGCCTCGCCCGGCATCGCATGGTTGTTGCCGGGGGGATCGGTCGTCAGGAGCCGGCGGCCGAGGCCTGCGTGTGAGGATCGACGACCTCGTCGGCGAGGCTCACGGGGAGGAAACGCAGAACCTTGACGGCCAGTGCCACCATGATAAGCGCAATGGCGATGCCGCTGACCCCGAGCAAGACCTCCGGTAGACTCGGCGCATAGGTCCCCACCTGACCGTCGAAGAACGCGCTACTGACAACGTCCTGGTCAGGGAAGATCTGTATCGGGTACGCCTGGCCCCCGATGATCGTCACATACATTTGGCCCAGGCCGCCGACCACCACCAGGATGCACGCCACGGCGACGGTCGTCCAGGACTTGGACAGCGTGGGGTGATAGATGAGGATGAGCGGGATGACGCCGCCGATGACGATTTGGACTAACCAGAACACCGTAGTGTAGACGCCGCCGTTGAGCAGGACGAATGCTTCCACGCCCCAGTCTTTAGCCATGTAAAGATTGGTGAGGTGGTAGACCAGCACGAAGTACAAGACTGCGCCTACGAAAACGCCCAGCAGGTTGTTTAGCCGACGGACCGTCACATCCCCCAAGGGCCGTTGGCTCCACTTGTAGCTCGCCATCAAGACCAAGAGGAAAATCGCCAGCCCGTAGGCAAAGGACATGACAATGAACATGGGCGCCAGGATGGCCGTGGCGTAGGCCTGCCTCGCCACCAGGAAGCCGAAAACGGACCCGGTACCGGTCGTGAGCACGATCCGCCAGAAGAACGCGAAGAAACCGATCGGCTTGGAGTAGGCAGTCATCGACTCGTCCATCAGCATCCACAGATACACGGCGACGACGGCGATGAAGCCGGTGTACAGGAAGATGTTCCAGGCGAAGATGGATTTGAAGTTGTAGTAGGTCATGGCCACGATGAGCCGGTCGGGTCGGCCCAGATCCAACACCAGAACGGCCATACCGCCGGCCAGCAAGGCAATGGCCAGCAGCCCCGAAAGCGGTGCCAGCGGCTTGTACATGACCCGGCCGAACACGGACCCGATGGAGGCCACATTCAGGGCTCCGGAGGCGGCGACGAGGAGGAATATCGCGAACACATGGGGTGTTCCCCACATGATCTGGTTGTTCATGCCCGTCACCCAATGGCCATTGTGCTCCATGTAATAAGCGCCACCAAGACCGGCCAGGACCAACAGGCCCAAGAGCCCGACCAGACCCCAGTAGCCCCTGCTGTTGCCTTCGATCTCTAGATAACGTATCGGTTTCATGTTCGCCGAACCTTTCGTGATGCGGTGAGCCGCGAGCCATTAGCCCCGGCGAAAGACCGTCTGCCACGGACCGCCGGCTGCTGAGAGGTCTTGTTCAGACCCCGCGGTAACGCACGCCGGTGTTGAGCCCCAGATCTTGCCTAAGCTGGCGGGAGTCGATCTCCGTGAGCAGCTTGTAAAGCTCGCTGTTGGGATCCTTGAGATCGCCGAACACCAAAGCCCTGTGGCCATCCTTCTCACAGGCCTCGACGCAGGCGGGCGTCAGATTGCCCTCATCGACCCGGTGCACGCAGAAGGTACAGCTCTCGACGCATCCTTTACCCCGCGGGTTATGGGGCAGCTGGTCATGCAGACTCTCGTGCACGAACGAGCGTGCCTTGTAAGGGCAGGCCATCATACAGTAGCGACAGCCGATGCAGATGTGGCGATCCACCAGCACGATGCCATCCGCACGCCGGAAAGACGCGCCGGTCGGACACACATCCACACAGGGTGGATGCTCGCAGTGCTGGCACATGAGGGGTAGATGGGTCTCTCTGCCCGTCTCGCGGTCGCGCAGCGTCACGGCGCGAATCCACTGAGGATCGGTCGTGGGCCTGCCCCGGCTGGAAATGCCGTTTTCCGTGTGACAGGCCTCGACACAGGCCCGACAGCCATCCGCGCATTTCGTGGTATCGACCAGCATGCCCCAACGATTCTTGCTGCTCACGGCCTGGCTGTCAGGCTTGGCCCCAGCGATGTTAAACAGCATCAGACCCGGCGCGACAGCTGCCGAGGCAGCGATCCCAAGAAACGTTCGGCGCGGCAGATTCGGTTGCTCAGAACGCTCGCTCATCTCTTCTCAACCCTCATCAGCAGCGGCTGTTTCTCCGGCTTAGCCGCATGGCACTGGAAACAATCCATCGACACGGCGGTATAGCTGTGGCAGCTCTCGCAGAACTGTCCCGGCGCATCCACCGGGACCCAATGGCCCTCAGCGTCCTTGGACGCGTGGCACTCGATGCAGCTCTTCAGGCTGTGCTCCTGGGTGCGGATGCCCTCGTGCATCGTCTTGTCGCGCTGGTCGCTGAGCAAATGCATGTGGGCGCGCCGGATGACATCGAGCGGCTCGACGCACTCGTCGCCCAGGCCTTTGGGAAGCTGAGGCGCCGCCGGAGCGGAGCACCCAGCACCGAGAGCAGCCAACCAGCCAGCCGCCAGCAGCAGTCCAAGTCGGAGCAAGTGTGGCAGGTGAATCATTATTAACTCCCGCTATTCGCCCATTCCCCTCTGGATGTAACCCGTCGGACAGACGCCGGCGCAGATGTGACAGTCGATGCACTTGTCATGGTCGGTGGCCACAGATCGGCCTATCGTCGATTGATCCTTGCTTCACGCGGTAGGCCGCATCCCGGCGGCAGAAGACGATCCGGCGGTCAAGCTCTCGAATGTAGCCGAAGCGGGACACCCCGCAACGACACCAGCCAACCCGCCACCAGCGCGAATCCACAGTATGCTATATCCATGCCCGCCTGGGAAGTGCGAAGCCCGAGGCGGGGTAGTCTTGGGAACGGGAAGATGGAGGCGCGGGCGTGCGGCCCGAGGGGGCAAAGGGGCCGAAGGTCGCAAAGCCGCTGCAGGCCGTATGCAAACGCATCGGACACGCCGTCGAGCATTGTGGAAGCGGGTTCGGGCTCGGCTTCCCAACGAGGATGTCGGGCGCGGCCGCAGGCCGGCCAGGGCACGAAGGTGGTCGCCGAGCGCAATCGTTTTGGGACTGGGATCTCCCAAAAAGTATCGGGAGCACGGCGGCACTCGGAAGCAGAAGATGAAGGCCCAGGTGCGCAGCGCCTTCACGGGTTCTACGAACTCCGGCTTGACGACCTTAATGCGCATTTCTGTCCCGCATTGTGGGCAGCTCAGGGGGAACGCCTCGTCGATGCCGGCCAGCCGCATCGCCCACAGATAGCCAACGGAACAGCGATACGGTGCCGCGGCGGATTCTTCGCCGGAACATTTCGCGGGCGGGGACGGCGGGGGTCTTGCCGCCTCGGGTGTCAGGGCGGTAAAGGCGGGCCGCACGGGTGCGTTGGGGGCCAGCACGCCGTTAGCGATAGCGGTGTCGGCGCGGTGGAGGTGCCCCAGGGCGGGGATGAGCTTCAGGGGCGAGAGAATAAGTTACGTGCGCGCGTCGGGGCCGGGCTCGGGCCGGTCGTAGATCAAGCGGTGGGCATCGAACTCCTGCAGCCGTTCGGCGGCGAAGGGAGCCCGGGCGCAATAGCGCGGCAGCGTCTATGAAAATGACCGTTTTGTTCTCGTTGAGGCTCTCGCGGAGGGGGGTCACGTCTTGGTGTTCTCGCGGGGGCTCGGTCACAACATGTTCCAAGCCTCGGGGTATCAAGCGCCTTCCCCCTCTCAGGGGGAAAGTGTCTGATGCGCCCGGAAGGATGTCGTAACAGGCGTCCCCCAGGAGGATGTGGCGCCCACAAATTGTGCGGAAGAGCCCAAAAAAAAAGACCGCAGCGATGCGGTCTTTAGAAGCTACGGTTGCGTTTTTTCGGACCAGAACTTCTAGATAGACTTCCCTGCTGTTCAGGCCTCGATGGCTATCCTGCGACTACGGGCGGCATCATGCCACGGTGAAAGATATAGGCTGCCACGTAGGCAATTGGCGCGACGATAGCGAAAAGCGCTATGGCATACAGCACGGCCAGCCTGCCCATTCCCTTGAGCTTGCTGAAATCAGTGATCACCCCAATGGCGACGAAGGTGAGCATGAACATCATCTTCCGCATGGGGCTCTGGACAATGCTAGCCCCTGCCGACGCTGCCTTGATCGCCTCCGGGAACCAAATTGCGATGCCCACATAGGTAAACCACGCGATAAAGTAACCGAGGACGAATTTCGGGAAGCGGAACCAGATCTCCGACGCCCCGACATGTTCCTCGCCGGGGCTGCGTTCGACCTTGTATACCCAGATCACCGCCAAGAGGAAGGCCCAGACACCGATGAATACGTCGATCCAGATCTTGGTGAGAACGGCCGCGCTCAGTATCCAGTCCGATTCCCAGAGCACACCGGTTGCCCGGTAGTTGTTGGCGACCATCAGTTCGTCCAGGATGGCACCGGCCGCCGCATCGGCCCCGTCGGTCTTGACAGTCATGCCCAAAGCCGCACCATTGACGATGGGCTGATCCGGGGCGACTGTTGAATAGAAGGTCGGTAGCACCACGAGCTCGACCATCGCGAAGACGACGATCAGCATGGACACGGCGACCGGCAGGATGGGCCGGGCACGTATAGCACCGGCGGTGGCAATGGCAGCCGATACGCCACAGATGGAAATACCCGAGGAAAGTACTGCGGAGGCGTCACGTCGCAGCTTAAACACCTTGCGGCTCAAGGTATAGACGATGGGCCAGAAGAATAGATAGGCGACAAAGGTCGCCGCGGCACCGGCCAGCGCAAGCTCCACGGCAAAACCGGTTGCTTTCATGGACATCAAACCCAGCTTGATACCAAGATAGACAATAGCCGTCTTGATGAACCACTCCGGCTTGGCCGCCTCCTTGAGAAAGCGGGCGAACCCTTTGAACAGATTGCCGATGATCAAACCCACCGCCAGGGCCAGCATGTAAGAGAAGCCGCCCCCTAGCTGAAGCCCCCAGGAAAGTCTGAGCGCGTGCTTTGCCTCATCGACGGCCTTGGCTGCGGTCTCCGCGTCAGGCTGTTGGCCCGCCGTAATGTCGACGTTGAGTGCCTTGAGCGCCTTATTGATCTCCACGCTGCACTTGTTGACTTTGGTCGTGCAGTACACGTCAGGGCCGTAGATCTCGGACTGCATGACTGATTGGGTTGTCTTGAGTGCCTTGAAATGGACCTCGTGTCCGATAATCCACACCGCCCATGTGATAAAGAAGATAATCGTGAACCCCCAAAAGAACCTCTTGACATTCAGACGCTGGAAATAGGCGCCAACGCACACCAATGCCGCAAAAACCGCGTAGGTCGTGAGCAGGGACAGAAATGGATGCATGTCCTTGTAAGCTTTGCCGGAGGGCGCGAGGAGCTTGCTCCAGGAAAAATCCGAGATGAGACTGGTGAGCTCCCACGTCTTAATCTTAGTCATCCACCCAACTAAATCCGTGCCCCAGATCGTAAACAGCCCGGCAAAGAACAGGATGAGACCGAGCCATACGGCCCACCAGTCCTCTGTAGAGAGCATTCCGTCGGTCCACTTTCTATTCACAGCCATCTTTAATCACCCCCCAAAGTGGTTTTCGGCATGTTGTGAGTTATGTGGATGACTACAAGTCGAGAGTCACAAACCGGTTGAAGTAGTGCGTATGGTATTGCCGGAGCCAGGTTGGGATGGTGTCGAAATCAAAACCCATGAAGACCATGACGCGTGCGCCTGGGGGAAACTTGCCGGTTTCCAGCAAGGCACGTTTCAGATCCGCATCCAGGGTTTCGAATTTATCGCCTCTTGCCACAAGGGTATCATTGTGGACCACCCACTGCCGGCCGTCGTGAACAAGACTGAACTCCATATCTGCTTTCATGGACCGTCTCAGCCGCTCACAAGCCTGTGGAGCTCAATTCGTTCTGAACCTTATAAAGCAAGACGAGCACAAATATGGCGTCATCCACAGCATAACGAAGGTATAGTTCGCGACAATGACGATTCGCGCACGAACGCCGAGCTACCCCCGCGCACCGCACTAGCGCGCCCACACGGGTGCGCGCCAGGTGAACCGGAGACCGTCATCCGCTCCTCCACAGCAGAGCCAGGCTGCTAGAGGATGAATATGTTGATAACAAGACCTAAGACGATCAACCCGGCGAACCCGATGCCGATGCTCCATCCAACGAGCTGCGATTCCCAAGACTCCCAGGGTTCAGCCTCCTGCAATAACTCCTTCGCGGAAGCGCGTTCCGGTTCTTCTGTCACTGGTGCACTCATCTTTACTCCTCCTCTAAAGTGGTTCCCCAAAGCAACCCACTCGGGATGAAATACGCCGTGGTCCAGCTTGAGCTCGACAAGCCCGACGCGTTATATATCTCACTCTTGGCCTAGCTTACAAGGGCTTTTTTTGCAGGTGAATCGACGACGAGCGCCTTCTAGCATCGAGCGGCCCCCTTTGTCAAATAGTGTTCCAGAATATTCCGAATTACCGGGAGAAGAGTTTCGACCACACAGCCGAGCCCGGCGCAGGTTACGCACGCTGTGTCATCAGGCTGTGAGGGCCGGTGGTCACAAGAAACGGATTAGACCGGTGACAGTCAGCAAGCCGAGGATGATCAGCAACACGGCTACCAACAGGAACTGCTTGGCGTACAGCTCGACGGGAACCTCGATCCCGATTTTTCGGTAGAGATCGGCAACCTTCCGGCTCGCTATATTGCGTGCGCCCATGAGCAACAGGCCCAAGAGGAGCAGGCCTATGGCGACCAGTATTCCGCGTTCATCATCCATTCCGTTCCTGGCACTCAGCCTTGTTGCGCTGGCTCTTGCCTTCGTGCATAAACAGCATCTTCCCCTTTAGGGCCATGTAACCGAACATCAATCCATGGGACAAGGGTAACAACAAATGGATAGGAGATCGAACCGCCTACTACGTCGTGCGTGATCTGCTGCTGTGGTTGGAAGAAGCCGGCCATGTCGAGTTGCCACCGCGTCAGCGGGTGAAGAACAACCTCACGCGCCCAAGCTAGGAGCGTGCACCGGCGCCTATCGTCGAGCCCCTGTGCGGGTAAGCCCACGAGTTTCCTGAGCCCTTGCTGCGTGAGGTGCGAGGTGAAGACGCCTAGCAGTGGGACTATCTCATTGTCCTTCACGCGATGTCCCGCTCGGCCGCGCAGCGCACCCCTGATGTAGCCCATCAATCCAGTCTCCCGTTTGAAAACCGTCCCAGCTCTGCGAACAGGTTCTCATAAGAACGCACCATGCCCATGCGGGAGAAATCGCGCACAATCCGATCACGCAGGCGCAGTGCACCGCGTCGTGCCGTCTCCCTGTCAGCGAGCACAGCTAACACCTTGTCCCGTAAAGCTCCGGTGTCCTCGCTAGGGAACATGTGGCCGGTCACCCCGTCATCTACCATTTCCTGAAACGGTGCGATATCGCTGCAGATTACCGGGGTTCCGGCGAAACCTGCCTCCAGGATCACGATGCCCTGGCCTTCGTTACGAGAAGGTGCCACCTGCACCAGCGTCAAGGCGGTCAGCGAGGCGGCCATCTGTCGGCTCACCGGGCCGGTAAATACGACCTGTCGGTCCAGCCCGTGAGCGACGCTCAGCGCCTTCATTGCCTCCAGATCGGGACCGCCGCCGACCACCAGCAGCGGCAGGTCCACACCGCTGACAGCCAGTTCGGCCCAGGCCTTGACCGCGATGTCCTGACCCTTGTAAGGCCGGCAGTTACCCACCAGGGTTGCGAACTGCTCAGGGAGCGGACGGCCCAGGGTCTGAGCCAGGGCTGCACGATCGAGCAGCCGATCGAAAGGCGGCGTGTAACCATTGTGAATCACCACCAAGCGGCGGATCTGGGCCGACTGGGCACGTGCCTGCTCGGCCAGTGCCCGGGACACCGCAACCACTGCCGAGGCACCACCCATGACGCGCTGGTAACCCCAGCGGCGCAACGACGGCATCGTCGGGTAGCTCATGACGTCACCACGATGCACTGTCACCACAATGGGTGGGCCGCCAAGCCACCGCAGCGCCACAAACACCAAGTACAGGGCGTCGGCATAATGCAGTTGGGCCACGTCGATGCAACGATCGCGGCACAGGCAGCGTAGTCGCCAGACCGCCAGCGGGAATCGCCACAGCCAGCCGAGCATGGCCTTGATATTGCTGAGGCGCGGCGGCATCGGGGCAAGATTGAGCCGCAGGTACGGGCGGCCGGTGCGATCGGTGCACTCTGAGGGGCGCGGCGACTGCCAGTCGCTTGCCAGCAGGGTGACACGGTGGCCGTTGGAGGCCAGGCCGTCCATGAGGTCGGTCATCATGGCCACGATGCCGCCCGGCTCGTCCTGGTCCCACTGGTGGTGGACCTGCAAGATGTTCAAACTCGAGCCCCAAGCGCTCAGGAGGTCGTCAGCGACTGCTCGGTGAGATTGGCGTCGATGGTGAACTTGGCGGCCCAGTTCAGGAACTCGAAGCGCCCGTAATCGCCATCCACCGGAAAGGAGCCCTTCACCCCGCCGCGCACGTCCTCTTCTCCGCGCAGTATCACGGTGCGCCGCACGTAGGCATTGGCGCGGCGTCCGGCGTCGATCATGACCTGGTCACCCGTCACCTGGCCCAGGTAGAACCAACTGTCAGCGACCTGTACATTGCCGGTCAGACACGACCAGTCAGCAGCCGGCCGCCAATCGGCGTACACACGGCCCGGCAGGGCGCCGTCGGGGCGCTGGGTGCCAAGCAGGCCACTCGCGGTCTGTTGCGCGGCGTCAAGTGCCGTCTGGTCGCCGCTCCACCGATGCGCCTCCGCCAGCCCCTTGAGGTAATAGCCCAAGGTGTGGGTGAGTGGTGTTTGCGGCAGGTTGAGGCAGCAATCCGCCACCCAGCCATTGGCCTGCTGCTTGGTCATGGCCCAGCGCACCTGGTGCATTCCGGCCTCACCGTAGCCCTCACCGGGCGCCAGCCGGTCAGCCTCGAACAGTCCCCAGGCCACATGGGTCTCGTAGGCCTTCTCCCCAACCTCAGCGAAGGGCGTGGGATGGCTGCGCCAGCAGCCGTCGTCGTCCAGGGAATCGCGCAGAAAGCGCGCCGCGCGATGCATGGCCTCATGGTAGGCGCCAAAGGCCTGCACCCCTGCCGCCAGGCCCAGCAGAATCTGACCGGTGTTGAAGGTCACAGACACCACCGGTTTCGCATCGATGCGTCCGCCCTGAAAACCGCCGTCGGCCAGCTGGATGGCCACAAGCCAGTCGAGCATGCGTCGTGCACGCACGCGCAGGTCGTTACGCTCGTGCAGTTCGGCCAAACGCAGCAGGGTGGGCACGATATAGCCGGTAGTCTCGGGATAGGAGGTAGCCCAGCCACTGATCAGGCTGTAGTGGCGGGCCACACCATCGTCACCGGAGGCGGTGTGGTTCTGGGCGCGGCACAGCCAGTCAATGACAGCGCCGATGACTGCCACCGGGCCGGGGTCTGGCGCATACGGGCTGGCGTGATCCTGTGCCGCCATTTTGCGGGCGGCCTCGGGCAGTTGGCGGTATTGCCACCAGTTTCGCAATGTATCCAGCACGTCAGCGGGCTTCCTGCTTGGTCAATATCAGTGCCCTCTTGGGCGTGGCATCATCGGCGATCAGTTGGGCATCCAGTCCTGGCTTGGCAGCCAACTGCTGGGCGAACCGGGCCAGGGGGGGGTAGCGTGCGTCGCAATAATACCGGGGCAACAGCGGCATGCGCAGGTAGCGGGTAATGAATTTCTTGCGCCCCATGGTCCGGCCATAGCGCGAGGCGCGATCATGGTCAAAGATCAATGCCACTCCGCCGGAGGCCAGTTGTTCGGCCATCATTTGGCAGGCCGTATACTGGTGCCGCGGCGGCAGCTGCTGCACCACGTCGAAGGCGAACAGCAGGTCAAAACCCGCGCGCGCGGCCGCGAACCAATAGGAGGCCGGGTTCAGCAGATCGCCCTGCTGGATGAATGCCGCGGGCAAGCGGCCCCGGGCCAGCCCGACCATCCCGTCGGACAGGTCGAAACCGCAGGCCACCGGTGCGACTCCGCCGTCACTCAGCTGCGCCACCACGTGGCTCAGCCAGAAACCGGTCCCGCAGCCACAGTCGATCACCCGCAGCGGCACGCCATCGGTATGGTACGGCGCGTGGACTTCGAGGATGCGTGATACGAATGCCTTGAGGGCAGGCGGGTGATCGAAATCGTCTGTGTAGACGCCTTCCGCGACCAGGTTGTTGAAGCTCGCCCTGCGGGCCTTTTCGTCCCGGCGCGCCATTAGTCGGGGGCCTTGCAGCTCACTCTGCGGCGCTCCAGGCGGGTGCGTCGTTTGATACCGAAGCGGCCGAGCAGGCGTTCGAGGCGCCGTCCGCGGCCGAGGAAATAGCCCAGCTCCAGCAGGTGCGCACCGACCCGTCGCGGCAGCTGCTCGTAGGTTTCATAGCCCATCTCCCGCAGGGTGTCAGCGGCGATGCCCTCGAATACCACGCGCTGATTCTCGCTCATCTCGCGCCGCCAGCGGTCCACCTTGGAGGTTTGCGGCGGCGACTTGAGCTCCGGCCACAGCCATTGCTTGTCGGCCGGAACACGGGCGTCGACGGTCTCACCATACGCCAGCATGTCTTCGTGGAAGGGCAGGCCAAGAAAGGTACAGATACGCGCCAGGGTGGTCTGGGGCTGCAAGATCAGCGATTCGTAGCGGAATGGCAGGTACCGATCCGGACCGAGGATGTCACCCATGCGCAGGCTGATGGTAATGCGGCGCTTCCAGGCCTCGGCGCACTCGGCGATGTTTCCGGCGCCGTAGGGCATGGTCTGGTTGGAGATCGCCACATCGCGACCGTCGCGCACGATGTGAACGAAGCGGGCATTCGGGAACCAACGGTCTGCCACGTGCATGTTGTCGAGGGTGGCAATGTCGATGTTGGCCCAGCGGGACTTACCGTGGGCACGGGCGTATTCCGCATGAAAGGCGGCGACCACGGAACCGAAGTCGCTGGGCCTGATCGCCGCGCGGATGCGCCCGGCATCCAGCATGGTGCGCCACAGGCGGATGCGCTCATGCGCCAGCACGTCGACGACCAGCCGGTCGATATCCGCGCCCGAACACAGGTTGCTGTAATCGGCTAGGCGAGCGTGGAAGTCGAACCACAAGCCGGTGGTGGCTAGCGGCACGGCGATTTCGGGGTGCGCCCCGACCATCATGGACAACAGAGTGGTGCCGCTGCGCTCCATGCCGAATAGAAATGCTGGATACATTCGAATCCGCGTAGGACTCTTCGACGACCATCGAAGGACTGCTGATGTGCTGAATTGATTGAGGTCCAGGCTTGTCTTTCCTACAAGGTCAAGCTTGATCGTTACCTGAACTGTACATATTGAAAGCGTACACCGTGCGGTTCTGGTGTCAACCGTCGGGCTACCGGTGGGCAGGGAGACGGGATCGACGCTGCCGCCATGGCCGGAGTCCCCGCCGGCAGGACTAGCACCTTGGAGCATCCGCCGTAGTTTCCTTTCTTGTTCGTTTCTTTCCTCAGCTCTACCGAGGAAACCATCAAGAAAATTGGACACCCAAAGGGCCGCGACAGGCTCGGAATCGGCAAGAGTCAGTATTGACTCGACGACCTGTGGCCCATAGTGTCATGGTTTTCGTCATAACGGGAGTGCGCTGCCAGTGGAGCTACGCGAACTCAGCGCTCGGGCGAGGGAGCTGCACGAGCAACTCAAGCAAGTTCGGGCACGGGAATCGCATTTGGAAGAACAGCTCGGCGAGGTGGAAGCGGAGATTAAGGCACGCTTGGAAGCCTCGGAAGAGGAGTACGCCGATCTCACAGAGGAGGAATTTCAAGCCGTTCTGGCAGAGCTGCGGGATCCTTCGCGCCTAACGGTCGAGGTCGTCTACGCGAGCAGCAAGCAGCAATTCATCGCGGAGGTCCAGCTGGCGCGGGGCGCGAATATCGAGGATGGCATCATGCTGTCCGGTGTCATGGAAAAGTGTCCCGACATCGACCTCAGTGTCAACACGGTCGGTATTCATGGCGTCGTCAAGCGACTTTCGGACGAGGTTGCTGACGGCGATCGCATCGAGATCTACCGCGCCGTCATCGCAAAGACCTGAATCTTCCGGGATATGGTCGGTTATTACGAGTCCCACCTGTACTAGATTGCGGGCGGCGAGGACGGGGACGGCGCTCAGTCCTTGGGCAGTCCTTGCCCCGGCCGCACCAGAATGGCTCACTGAAGGGAGGGGCGGGCGGTGCTCCCCCTCCTCGCCCACTCTGCCGAAGCTCCCCTTTCAATTTAGCCGGTTAGCGCAGCAGGGCCGCCGTGACGCGCCGGGTGGCACGCGTTGTGCGAACGGTGGCTAGCGCGCGAATGAGTAATCCTGACATGTTATGACAAGACGATCTTGTCGTTGCATCCTGTGAATAGCCATTTTGGAGAGATTATGAAGAAACACTTCTTGGCCGGTCTGATCTTGGTGCTGGCGACGGCGAGTGTTGCGGGCGCCGCCGAAACGATTCGGATCGCTGTAGGACATCAGAGCAAGTGCACGGATACCTACTCCGCTGGCATCATCGTCAAGGAACTGAATCTCATCCAGAAGTACCTGCCTGGGGACGGCAAGTACAAGGATGCGAGATTCGAGTTCGACTGGAAGGACTATGCGTCCGGGTCGCCCATAACCAACCAGATGCTGGCCAATAAGCTGGATTTTGGCGTCATGGGCGATTACCCGCTGATCGTGAACGGCGCGAAGTTCCAGGCGACTGAAAGCCTGGAGACGCTCTATGTCGCGGGCACCGGCTACAACCAGAAGGGCTCGAGCAACGGTATCGTCGTGCCGGTGGCATCGAACGTTCAGACGCTCAGCGATCTCAAAGGCAAGGCGATCTCCGTCCCCGTAGGCAGCGCCGCCTGGGGCATGCTGCTGAAGGCACTGACCGATATCGGCATCGATCCAAAGAAAGACCTCGAGATCAAGAACCAGAGTCCGTCGGTAGGGGCCGCGAATATTGCCGCGAACAAGATCGATGCACACGCCGATTTTTGTCCCTGGTCGGAGATCATGGAGTTTCGTGGAACGGGCCGGAAGATCTATGACGGCAGCGAGGCCGGTGTTCCCTACCTGCACGGGGTGGTGGTACGCAAGGATTACGCGGAAAAATACCCGGAAGTCGTCGTGGCGTTCATGAAGGCCATCATCGAGGCCGGCAATTGGGTGCGTGAAGACCCGGTGCGTGCCGCGACCAACCTGGAGAAATGGACCGGCGTAGAGCGCGAAGTTCAATATGTCTACTTCAGCAACGGCGGCGCCCTGACACTGGATCCCACGATCAAGCCCGAGTGGGTCGACGCGCTCAAATTCGATCACACAGTGCTCGTGAAGCAGAAGGCGATTCCGCCCCTGGATTTCGATCGATGGATCGACGACAGCTATATCCGGCGGGCATACAAGGATCTGGGTCTGGACTACGAACAGGATCTCGAGCATACGCGGATCGCAAAGACGGAGAACATGAAGCTCGCGCCGGCCGAAATTTGGTACAAGGACAAGGGCATAGTCGCCTACGACAGCGTGGCCGAGATGCTCGTGGCGGCGAAGGCCGCGAAGAGCGAGGGCAAGCTGCGTGCGGCGTACGTGTATGACGACACCACCGGGCTGAAGATCTTCGGCCATGTTGCGACATACGTGCTGTCGGCGTCCGGAATCAAGGCGTTCATGCGTAAGGCCGATGCCGAGAAGTTTGCCGCGGCGAGCGGCGGCTCGATCTATCTGGCCAGCCTTTAACCTCAATTCGGGGCAGGGTACGCGCTTTCCGGCGGCCGTGCCCCGAGGGCCGGGGGCAGCAACGCCGCGGCCGGAAAACGCAGGGCGAGAGCGACGGCGCGAGCCTTCCAGAGCTTCCGGCCCGTGCTTTCCTATCATGACAGGTTATATCAAGGGGGCTAATGATGACCTTTCCGGCGGACGTGGCGCTGCGTGAGGGCCCGCGGCACCAGCAGCTCGGGCTCCTGATTGCGCGCGTGACGGCATGGGCGTGGCGGCGCTACCTGGTCCGTGCATCGGCCATCGTCGGCGCACTGATCGTTTGGCACCTGCTGTCGGCCAACAAGGTGAATTTCCTTATCAGCTTCGAGAACATTCCTACCCCGGTTGTCGTGTTCAAACAGTTTTGCGTTCTGCTTGGAACACAAGAGTTCTATATACATATCGGCGTTAGTCTCGAGCGCATCGCAATTGCGTTTACCTCCGCCTCCATTTTCGGGATTGGCATCGGGATATTCATGGGTCGGTCCCGGCTCATGTTCGACATCATGATGCCCTATATAGAGATCCTGCGTCCGATCCCGGCGGTTGCCTGGATTCCGCTGGCGATTCTGATCTTTCCCACGGAGGAGTCCAGCATCATCTACATTACGTTCCTCGGAACATTCTTCCCGGTCGTGCTGAACACGGTGCACGGTGTGGAGCAGACGCCGGAAGCCCTGGTGCGGGCGGCGAAATCCCTCGGTGCCGGCACCCGCTCCATTCTATGGCACGTCATTCTGCCCGGGGCGCTGCCGAGCATCATGGCTGGGCTCGCCATTGGCATGGGCGTTGCTTGGTTCTCGTTGCTGGCGGGTGAGATCATCAGCGGCCAGTATGGAATCGGCTACTTTACGTGGAACTCCTATACCTTGATCGAGTACCCGAACATCATCATCGGAATGTTGACCATCGGCGGCCTCGGTACCTTGTCCACCTATCTGGTCAAGCAGGCATCGAAGCCGGCTCTACGCTGGCAGGAGCACAAGGAATGATGGCGCGATATCGTCAATTGACGTGGCGGGTGGTGCGCGCGCATTGGGCGCTGCTCCTCCTGGTGAGCGGCGGATTCTTTGCGCTGTACTATCTGGGTCTGCTGCTGGTGACCATGGTGCGCTTCGGTGAAATACCGAATTACCTGATCTTCCACGAC
>Ga0210110_1000254_pt1 | contig 18410 bp, 28 predicted proteins | sample China_Galinas_PW_2_FD_184865 | JGI IMG/M metagenome (GOLD analysis project Ga0210110, IMG submission 184865) | Wetland microbial communities from San Francisco Bay, California, USA, that impact long-term carbon sequestration - China_Galinas_PWB_D1... | ecosystem: Environmental > Aquatic > Marine... | reverse complement strand
GGGCAATCGTGGCGTTTCTCTTTGGAATGACCCAAGGCTGCGTGGTCATTGTATCGGCCGGTGCCCTCGAAAAAGGTATTGGTCAGATCGAACAGCGTAATGGTTTCCTCGACATCGAACAGTGCACAGTGCTGCCGATACAGGTATTGCTCGAGAGCATCATGGTGTTACCATAGCAGATCGGATGCACGATAGAGGGCAAACAGGCTCTGCTGTGCGTAATCATACTTCAGGAATTCGCCCAGTGCGCTCTTCTCTTGCAGCCACTGATGGGTGGACAACTCACTGCCGGGCTGAACCATACGACCAATGATATTTCCGATCGCGGCATTGATTTGTTTGCGATTGAAACCCAGTGCTTGGAGTTCTTCGTCCAACTGCACTCACCGTAGCGCGGACAGCGCCACCGCCTCGCCACCGATACTGCGGCTGTTCATCAACGCAAGGGAATTCAGATCGACACTGCAACCATCTGTTTTCCCAGATGAATCGTCCCGATCGTGGGCATTGGCCGAGGAAGACTGGAGGGTACTTGAGGTCTCTTTTTCCGGGCTAAGCAACAAGTGGGAACCGGCATACTTCTTCAACAGCAACGCGGCAATATTTTGCGCTTCGCGCTCCACCTCCGGGATCTGTGGTGGCAACATGTCTTGCCGGCCGAGAACGATCTGCTCGATGCGCTGGGTCAGTGCCTTCCACTGTTCAGGCGGAATCACAAAGCCATTGCCCAAATTGCACAACGTTCGCTGGCGTACACCACTGGCCGTGCGATAGGTATCGACCAGGCGGTTGTAATACTCGCCAGTTTCGGTGGAATCGGTTTTGGTACGGCCGGATGAACATACCGAAAAACTTGCCCGGAGAGCGATCGGTGTCAATGCCAGAATGGGCGATTATGGCACTGCATTTCGGTCCCCAGGAGATCAACATTTGTAACGCATTGATTTAATGACGAAGAATATTTTGTGGGACCGAAAAAATCGGGAATTCTGCCGAATTTTCGGGCTGACGTGACAAAGATGGGTTAACGTGGCGGTCCTACGTCCATTTAAGATTCTTCCGGCCGACCGAAACAAAATGCGCATCCTCGAAGTTACTTTCAAACCAGTTGAATCCAGAAAGGGCCATCGTTGCTGTGGGTAGCCAAAGCATATCTGGATGCGGACTCCCTTAAGGAGGATCGCTCCGCCCTTGTTCTCCATGGGCTGCATGCCTAGAACTCGCACTTGAATGCTCCGACCAGCGCTCGCGTTCCCGGAGCTTGTCGGAGCCGTTGAATACGTCCAAAAGGATAGCGCGAACGAGCGATATCCGCTTTTGGCCGTCTGCGGTCACCCGTCCGTGCGACGTTGCATTTGAGAGCAATGCTTAGCCGTGATAGGCGGGTCACCACCCAGCCCGGTCAACCGACCACCGGGTCGAAGCCAGCAGTGCCAGGGACAAAGACAACGCTGACACTCAGCTGGTGGGGGCTGTAGATTGTGGTTCGCAACAGCACGCCTTGGCCATCGAGTACAGCCTGCTCAGTCATGGTGCGGATCTTGGTCGTGTCGTCGTAGCTGTCCTCAAGTTCTAAATATTCGAGGTTCATGGTCCGTTTCCAGAAATCGTCGGGTAAACGTAACCGTAGTCGAGATCGGGAAGTTTTCAAGGCGGCCCGGGGATTGTGGCGCCGCGAGCGCTGGCAGGCGCCATAAGGCTTCAGGATGAGAACTGAATGCTCTTCTGGAATCCAGCATCCCGGACTAAGCTTAATACAATGCCGTGGCGGCTTTCGGCATGGAGTTGCCGGTCGCTCGAGGCACGACGAGAGACCGCTTGTGTCCGTGACTGGCCAGTCGTCGGGCAGGATGCATGTCCGCTTTTGGCCCTGGCAAGAATGAGGGCGCAAGAGCTTGGGGACGGTGAACACGTACTGGCGGTGCGGCACCGGGGCCAGGACCTCTTGGCAAAATGACTTAAACGCACGTTTTTGGCCCCAAAATGGGCCTTCTAAGCCTGATTTCTGACCTGTTCTCGAGCCCTTTTTATCACTTATTCAAAATGTTAGCTTGGTCCGACCCCATTGGCCCATTGGTCTGTCAAGAGCGTCAACAGCACTTGGATGACCATCTCGTCGGCGACTGCGGTTTCGAGCCGCACCGTTTCCCCGGCATCGAGCAACGCTCCTCGGCGCTGAATCTGCATCGCGCGGATGTCCGCGTCCCAATGCAGATACACGTGGTCTTGCTGCTTGGCTCGCACGATCTGTGCGGCTCCATCGGGAGAGTTGTCGTCGACAACGAGAATGTTCATCTCATGCGGGATAGCCGAAAACTCTTCCTCCAGGCGATCAATCAGGCGCCCTATGTTGTCTCGCTCGTCGTAGGTGGGGATGACGATGGCAGCTCTATACTTCATCGGAGAGGCTGTCCCGGTGCAGATCCCCGCCACCCAGGGAGATGCGGATCTCGGCGTTTCTGAGGGTAGTGCCGGCGGATCCCTATGATCCGGGATCTTGTGAGGAAGGCCGGCACTGGTAGAAAACGCCGATCCCGATTCGGCCCACCCAATCGTGAAAATTCAAGTGCTCGACTACCCACTCCGAAGGGTATTTAACGATGTCACAGCGCACCGTGCCTTGCTCGATCGGCACGATGGTATCGAGGCTCTTGTGGAGGAGGAAGAGGACGTACTTGCCGCGGTCGTCCACATAGTCGCCGAGATCTTCGATTCGGTCCAGCGGCTGTTCGAACAGGTCGGCCGGTTTGTAGAAGTTCAGCTTGATGCTACGGCCCAAGGGGTTCAGCTGGTCTTTCGGGTAGAGCAGCACCAGCCTATCGTCTCCCTTGATCTCGAGCAGGTCGACCAGGGCGGAGAGAAGGTAAGTGGCCGGCCGGATCGACATGATGACCAGAGCCGGGATGTTGATGGCCAGAAACACGATTCTGAACCATTTCAGCAACCTCTCCCTCGCGGGTCCGGGACGTAGCGCTGGCAGTCTTCTGCGGGATAGCTCGGCCAGGGTCAGGACGAGGAAAATCCCGGTGAAGTTCATCACGGGTAGCAGGAACCGCAGCTCCTTGTGACTTATAGCCATGTGAACCAGCAGGAATGGGACCGAGACCCAAGTGAGGACACTCTTCGGAAATAGCATGAAGTAGCCGAAAAAGGCTACCAGGATCAGGACGCCGAACAAGAGTCGCGGTGGTTCGACCAGGAGCTTGAAGTAACCCCACCAGGGCAGAGTCCCCCACATAGCCGCCTTGCCTTCAATCAGATTGGCATTGAAATAGTTCCAGGGGGTGAACACCCAGTCACCGTAAAACCACCGATCCAGGAGCACGCCGAAGGCGAGGGCCGCCAGACCGCCCAATCCTACGAGCAGCAACGGTTTGATGGGCTCTCGGCGGATAATGACTAGCCAGCCGAGGGCGCCCACGATCATCAAGGCGACCTGGTAGCGGAACAAAAACGCCAGGCCGAAGAGCACGCCTGTCAGCAATGCGTGGGAGGGACTGAGGCTGTGGTCCGCACTACGCATCACCACCACCAGCCCGAGGATCATCACGGCCGCGGACCAGTTCTCGGAGGAGAAACGGACGTTGAAGAAGGGGACGAACCAAAGTAACAGGCTCAGGCCCAGCATCCATCGGGCTGCCCGGCGGCTGTCGATGCGCTGAAGCTGCTCGCGCACCAGCAACAGCAGGCTCATCAACGACAAGGCCGCCGAGAGGAAGCGCAGGACCCGTGCCTGGGCGAAGGCATCGGCGAGGCCGATCCGCTCCAGGCCGCTTATGACCCAGTAGGCGATCGCCGGCTGCAGGCTGGGACGGATGCGCTCGGCATACTCCCAGGTGAGGTCCGCAGGCTGATTGAACCCCAGCTTCAGGCCGGCGAACTCCAGGACCTGAAAGTGTTCGTCGTAATGGAAAAAACCGGTGCTCATCCATGCCGCCAGAATATGGAACAGCACACCTGCGACGAGCAGTCTCCGCATGAGTGGGTCTCGGACCAGCGGGCGCAAGAGGCCCTCCTTCTCGCGGTGGGCCGGTAATTGACCTGGCGGTGTCATTGGAGCGGGTGCAACCTTCTTGTCATACAATCCCGCCTCTGATCCGGGGCTCGGCGGGGCGGGCCTTACAGAGAAAGAACGCAAATTATAGCCAATCGGAGTCGTATCCGAAAGGATTGGGATTCACTTCGGCAAGGCAAATCCGTGCCAACCGGCTTTCGCGGTGGTAGTGCAGGATGGGAGGACGGAGTTGCCGGTCATGCGCAAATAGTCGAAGACGCCTCGGACATTGCGGGCGAGCTTTGCGATGGTAGCGGCGACGCTGTCGCGGCTCTTGGAATTGATCAAACCGGTGGCGAAGCGGCGCAGGCGGGTGATGTTTTCCGGGCCGTAGCCGGCACGGATGGTGCAATGGCCCTCGTCCCAGTTCCAGTAGAGCAGATCGCTACGCAAAGATATCCGATTTGGTTTTATCGAGGAGCGGATGCATTCCCGGAAATTCATTAAGATTTTCCGAAGAAGCTACATCGCGACGCTGGCATGCCCATCCTGGTGATCGCCCACAACGCGACCCACCGCCAATACGAGGCGCTGCGCGCCTACTTCGTCGAGGGCCTGCCCTCGGCCGAGCCCGCCCGCCGTTTCAGCTACACCCCTGCGAGCTTCCGGGTGCTCTGCCACCGGTTCCGCCAAGATCCACAGCGGGCGCTGTTTCTGGCGCCCCGCAAAGGTCCGAGCGCCGCCCCCAAGCGCGATCGCCGGCGCGAATGAGTGGTGGAGCTACGCAAACACCATCTGTCGGTCTATGACATCAGTGATTGCTTTGGCGCAGGCCGTTGAGCCGTTGAGCCGTTGAGCCCGGCAGATGGGAGCCCGCGGTATGGGTCGTCAACACTCGCCCGGGCTGTGGATACGAGTCCGCGCCGTGATGTCTTCGCCGAACAAGGGCACTTGTTTGGCTCCATCGACAGCATTCGAGACCAGACAGTGCCGACGGCTTGGAGCTCAATGATCGGGTCAGGCGTTTCTTCCCGTTGCAGCGTGAGCAAATGATGCATCACTTGCAGGGTACGCCGTACGGCAAAGGATGCAATCGGCAGGCTGTCGCCTTCCTGCCCGGTCTCTTCCAGGACGGACCTGCACGGTTCTGTCGCTTCGGCGGGCCATTTGCCGGTGCTTCCTAGGCTGTCACCGTACGTGTCCGCCATGAAGATCAGTCCGGTTGATTCTAGCCCGCGGAAAGATAATGCTCAACGAGTCTGGCTGCCTCCGCAGGACCCTTCTCTGCCTGGATTCGGGCCGAGATCTCTTTGACGCGCCGGGCAATCCCGGGATCACCGGTCGCCCGGTCAATTAGCGCGGCGAGTTTTAGCGCATCAAGCTTCTTTATTGGCATGGGCGACGTGCCCGCTCCGGTTCTTTCGAGCTGACGAGCCCAGAAAAGCTGATCCCAAGCGGCCGGAACGGGCACGCTCGGTATTCCGGCTCGCAAAGCGGCGCCTGTGGTGCCGGCACCGGCGTGGTGGACCACCGCGCTGACGCGCGGGAAAAGCCAGCGGTGCGGAACAGCCTTTACCAAGAAGACTTGCCCGCGAGCGCTTTCGCGTGATGGCGGCGGATAGCCGGATGTGATGATGACGCCTCGCCGTCCAGATTCATCGAGGCCTTGAAGGATCAAGGACCAGAAACGGTCCGCCCCAAGGTGCTTGATGCCGAACTCGATACCCCGCCCAAGGGCTATGCACACAGGAGGCTCCCCGTCCTCCAGAAAGCCCTCGAGGTCCGACGGAGGTGGCTCTATGGATTGGTCGAGGAACCAGTAGCCGGTGACGTGAGCGTCGGCGGACCAATCCGGCGGTTTGAGCAGGAAGCTGGGGCTGTAACCATACAGGACGGGAAGCCCCCCCCCATAGAGGGCCCCGAGAAAGTCTCGTTCGGAATGACCCCTTGGAGTTAGGGCTAACAATGCTTTTCTCGCTTCGTTCACGGGCCCGAAGGTTAGGCTTCGCACGGTGCGTGCCGCCAGGCGATAGGTAGCCCGGTTCAAAAAAGGGCTTTCAGTCCAAAACATCCCCAGCGTCGGATTAGGAAAAGCGCCGGTCATCGCGACGGGGGTGAGCAGTGTAGCCAGAAAAGGCACCTTGAGTATTTCGGCCATCTCGTATCCGACGATAAAGCTAAACACGCTCTCTGAAGCTGTCAATGCGTCAACATCCTGGAAGGCTTCCGCTACGGCCGCCATTTGACGCTTGACGTGCTCTCCCGCCCATTGGCGCAGCATGCGCAACGCCTGTATCCCCCGCACGCTGTCGTCCGGGGGTTCGAGGCCGCCGACGGGGAAGCAATCAACGCCATGGGATCGGGCGAAGGGCTCGAAAGTATCCTCGCATATCAGGCGGGGGTGATGTCCGCGCGCCTGCAAGGCTTTGGCCAACGCCACGTATGGCTCGACGTCTCCGCGGGAGCTATCCGCAATCGCAACAAGCATCCCTATTCTCATTCTGTGTTACTCCTTACGGTGGTCGATTCTCGCGCCTTGTTGCTTCCTGCACTGGGAGCACGGCGTGGATCGAGCGTTCCGGACCCAAGGTGGGCGCTCATCTGCAACAGCTTTGGATCCGGATGTCCAAAAACTGAGGTCTTGCACCTTCTAAGCGTATAAGCGCAATTAGCCATAGTCGATACTAGTAGAGTCTTGGCCACTACCAAACTTCTGATGGACGATATTGCTCGCCGCTGCTTCGCACTGAAAAATCTCTTGCAGCTGGATAAAAGTCAATGAAAACTCAGTTTGCGAAATAATCAGGATTTGGTAACACACAGAGGCTTTTGCAGGTGGCCCCTAGGTTCCCACTGCCAAGTGGTAAACCAAGCCGGCGAGCTTCGGAGTAATTCATGCGCTCGGCATTTTCGCGGTGACTGTGCAAGCAGGTGATGGCTGTATGAACAGGGTGACCGTCTGCCGGACAAGACCGCTGTTCGGTGGAGCCCTCTTCAAGGAGATTCCACTTCTCCGACGCACCATCGCACAGCAATTGTAGGTTCAGGTTGCGGCGTTTACTCACCAGTGTGGCGACGGCAGCCACCAGATGCGCGACGGACGCGAAGCTCGAGCGTGAGTTGGGCAACAGTCCATACTCCAGCGCCGTGGCTTGCGCCTCCCGTGATCGGCCTTTCTGCACCTCATCGCCCATCAGCCGTGCCGTGTGGGGAAGCCAACCATCCCCCAGCACGCACGCTCGCACGCTCACCGGGTCGACCACCTTGCCCCCATCTGTGCGCTCTACCGCCGCCTTCATCGACTCGAGCTGCTCACGCCAGCTATCCACAAGCCCCACGAACGCCTCCGAAACATCAAGTACGATCCTGGCCATCCCATACCCCCTCAGCAAGCCCTGGATTCGCACTTTACTTCTATCAGAAAACGGGTGAAATGTTCCGCATGCGAACCACACCCGCCGCGCGCCGCGCACGCATTCAGGACAGCGATCGCCCCGTGTGGTACCGATCGTGGGGGCAGTCGATCCGCTCCGCCGCCGGCAGAGGCTTGTACCCCAGATAATGGTAGCGGTCGATGTCTGCGTTCCACCGCGCGCTGCCCGCCCGATCCACCGCCTCCAGGTGCACACTCGGCAGCTCATACACCGCCGCCTCAAGCCGCGCTTGGGGCTCGGCCTGCGCCGTACGCCGGGTAAACGAGCGACACGGATGGACCGGATCTCGCGGTGCTGGCAACTCGATGAGCCCTTCCCGGTCCATGCGCAGCAGCGCTACCCGGCTTCTCATGTCCTCGAGACTGCCGTCCGGCTTGCGCTAGCCGAAGCGCTCGCAGACCTCATACGACAGCTGCTAACGGGTCGCCTGCGGATGGTCCCGGATCCGCTCCCGGATCCGTTCGATCTCTTCGACACCGAAAACTCTGCCGCTCTAGCATTTGGGATAGGGAATAAGTCCATGCGCGATTTTATAGCGACCGCCGCCCCTCGTGTCCCTTAGAAAATACTTACCGGCCCATCAATTCACCTTGGGTAAACACTGCCCCTAGTATACAGCCTAGGCGTCGGCGTCTGCCTAAGCTCGCACGGCGACCGGAAGGACACAGCCTACCTGCTCAAAGAGGACTTCCAGTGCTTCTGGGGCTATCGCTCGCCCTACTGGGCGGGTCGGTTCCTCGACAAATGGTGCACCCGGACCATACGCTCGAAGACCGAGCCGATGAAGCGAATGGCCGAGATGCTGCGCAATCGCCGAGAGCAGTTGCTCAACTGGTTCCGGGCCAAAGAGCAGCTTTCCAACAGGGTGGTGGAGGGCTTCAACACCAAAGCAAAACTGGCGGCCAAGAAATCCTTCGGATTTCGCACCTACCACGGTGCGGCAATCGCGCTTTACCATGCGCATGGCGATATCCCTGAGCCGGAGATAGCCCACAGATTCTGCTGAGGAGGCTCTTTTATGAGTATCCGCTCTCCCGAAACTGTAATGCCGCTAAGCGCTGGTACAGATCCGATGTCGCCATCAATGAAGCGTGGGTGCCGAGGGACACCAACTGACCGTGATCCACAACGGCAATCTTATCAACATGCAAAATCGTAGACAAACGGTGCGCAATGATGATGGTGGTGCGGTTTTCCATCAGCTTTCCCAGTGCCTGCTGCACATGGAATTCACTTTCCGAGTCCAGCGCGCTGGTGGCTTCGTCTAATAGCAAGATATTCGGATTCTTGAGAATCGCTCGCGCGATAGCGATACGCTGCCGCTGTCCGCCGGACAGTCGAATGCCCTGTTCGCCGAGTTTGCTGGAGTAACCTTCGGGAAGTTTCATAATAAAGTCGTGCGCGTGGGCGGCTTTCGCTGCTGCAATCACCTCTTCATCGTTGGCCTCGGGGTTACCGTAACGAATATTATAGTCGACGTCTGCCGTAAACAGAGCCGGCTGCTGCGGCACCAGCGCTATCTGACGGCGCAATAGCTTCGGGTCCAGCTCGCGAATATCTACACCTCCGAGCCTAATCTGCCCCTGTTGCGGGTCGTAAAACCGTTCTAAAAGCTCAAATACGGTGGATTTGCCCGCTCCGGAGGGTCCGACCAATGCCAGACTGTTTCCTTCTTCAATATGAAGCGACAAATGCCGAATTGCCGGATGGTTGGGCCTCGAAGGATAAAAGAAACTTACGTCGGCGAAATGCAGCTCCGGCGCCAGAGACCACTTTTCGATGCTTTGCACTTCCGGCGGCTGAATCAGCGACTCAACCCGCAGCAGCTCGACCAGCCGTTCCGCAGCCCCGGCCGCTCGCTGTAGCTCGCTGTAAACTTCGGAAAATGCGGCCGCACCCATGGCCATCACAACGGCATAAAAAACGAAGGCTCCAAGCTCACCGCCAGTCATGCGGCCCGTCAGCACGTCGTTACCGCCTACCCAGAGCATGCCCGCAATGGAACCGAATACCAGAAGTATGACAGCCGCAAGAAGCAAGGCACGCTGCTTGATCAGGCGGCGAGCGATATCGAATGCGCGTTCCACCTCATTGCGGAATGCGCGCTTTTCTGTTTCCTCCCTCGTGTAGCTCTGTACCGTTTTAATGTGGTGAATCGCCTCGCCGGCGTAGCTACCGACGTCGGCTATACTGTCCTGACCCTTGCGCCCGAGCTTTCTTACCCGGCGCCCGAACAGCAATATTGGCGCGAGTACCATGGGGATGCAGATCAGCACGATTGAACTGAGTTTCAGGTTCGTGACCAGTAACATCACCAGGGAACCGGCAAAAGTTAGGCTACTGCGCAACGCCATAGATAACGATGAGCCGACGATAACCTGCAGAAGCGTGGTGTCGGTGGTCAGGCGCGACATTATTTCGCCGCTGCGGTTGCTCTCGAAATAACTCGGGTGCAGTTCTACGACATGGTTGAACACGGCTATGCGAATATCGGCACTCACGCGCTCACCCAGCCAAGATATCAGGTAAAAGCGCACGAAATTCCCGGCTGCCATTAACAACGTCAGCCCCAGCAGTAACAAGATCGCGAAGGTCAACTGCGCCGTGGACTGCTGGCCGAAGCCGCGGTCTATCAACACCCGAACCCCCTGTCCGATCGATAGGGTGAAGCCGGCAGTTAAGACCAGTGCGATGGCGGCACCGATCAAGGCGCCCCGATAAGGACGCACGAACTGCAGCAAGCCCAGCAGAGAGGAGACTTGTCTTGAATGTCCAATAGTAGAGGTCATGGGGAGTCCGGACCACGAGCGCTCGGCAGGCTGGGCATGCAACGCAGCATCTAGGTAGAAGAATTTTTCATTATACCGCAAACAATCCTCTGCGAGTGAATGGCCCGTCGAGCCGTTATGACAAGCAGGCTTCTGAGTCCGTGCACACTGGGTTCCTACGATACGACAGAGTCATGTCCTGGATCGGCCAGGGATTCCCGAAGGCTCCAACCTTTTCAGAGAATTGAACGACGAGCAGGGCGGAAACGTTTTCTCTAGGTTCTAAAGGGGGCGCTTCGGATAGACTTGTAGCACCAGGTGGGACAGGAATCGCGGTGGGCAGCCGTCAGCTCGATCGTTGTGAAGATTGGCGTCAAGGCCGGGACGGCAGACCCTGAGAGGCCGGCTGTGGTGGTCGAAACGGTGCCAGCGCAGATAGATCTCGAAGTCTCCCTCGCCGGTCGGGCCGCCTGGGCTTGTGTGATGAAGTTGCAGTGTACGAGGCAGACCCCTTGGTCTGTCGCCACTGTAGTGGGGGACGCGCGGCTTGTGCGTGATCGAGGAACCGGGGGTCATCGAAGGGATCCTGCGCCATCTGAAGTGTGGGATCCACGCTGGCGCAGCCAGGCCCCCGCCCGAAGAACATGACTGGCCGGTCAACGGCCGGATACTCCTCAGCAGATGTTTCCATGTTCATCGTTTGAAAGCGCTCCCGTGCCTGATTTGGAATAGCGATCGTTATGCCGTGGTCGGTGCTCTCCAGATCAACGGCCAGAAGTACGGCCGGCAACCTCGGTTTCAGTATACTGTGAGTTCGAGCCGCACGATACCCCTCAACTAGGAGCTCCTGCCGGCCATCGCCTCATCCCAAACCTTGACGCGAGGCCCGATCGGGCTAAAATCGGTCACCAGTTCAAGAAGATTACGAACGCAGCCGTCATGCAGGACCATAGCTGGCTCGCGGCCGCGTCATCACGGGGGTTTGACGTTGGTTTTTTATGGCAATGGGCGTGCCAGACGGGCGCGGGACGTCGTTTCGGGGCCGCTGGGCTTCGCGTCGCCTTGGGCGGCTCAGAGCGAATTTCTATTCCTTATCCCGAACATCACGACCGAGACGGTGAGCCTGGCCCGGGTGGTTGAGGCGGGGGGAGGAGACACCGCACTCTGTGTTAGCAATCCGCTGAGCACCCCGGACGACGTGGCGACTGGCTTGGTGCGCGACTTCGACATGCCGGTGTTCGCCGACCGCGGGGCGGACAGCGAGACCTATTGCGGCCGTATTCGCGCGGTGCTGGATCGCGGCGCGCAGGTTACGATGGACGACGGGGCCGACCGGCCCTACGGGCACGAGCCCAGGCGCGAAGATCACCCTCGTGCGACCGGAGCGCGAGAATGGCTTGGGCTCGGTGCTCGTCAGCACAGCCATGGGGCTGGACGTGACTGTCCGCGACCCGGAGGCCGCCCAGCATGCGCAATGGCGTTCGCCGTAAATCCGGTTCCAGCGATGCTGGAGTCTGCTTCGGCTTCGCGCGCCGATCACAACAAGGCGGAGCATGTGCTGAGCTGATGATTATTGCACGGATCTTCAGCGGCCTAGGTAACCAGATGTTTCAATATGCCGCAGGAAAACGCTTGTCTTTGCTGCGAAACACCGAGCTTAAGCTCGACACGTCGCCCTGCGACGCATGGTACATAAAGCTGGTGGACCGCGTCATCGGGGCAAAACACAGGGACTACGGGCTGGCAGTGTTCAATATCGACGTTGATTTCGCAAGTCCTGCCGAGGTCTGGAGGATGAGGCGAAAGCACCTCGTCTATCTCATGCAGAAGCCGATGCGCAGGTTGTATGGGGGAAGAAGATGCTTTTCCCGTCCCGTGGTTTTTACTGACAGGCAAGCCTACCGCCACGACCCGAGGATCGACGAGTGCGGAGAGGATGCACTCCTGTTTGGTTTTTGGCAGAACGAAAAGTATTTTGAAGCGATCGCGGACGTACTTAGGGACGATTTCTCCTTCAGGTGGAAGGTCGATCCCCAGAACGAGCAATGGATCGAAAGGATTCAGGGCGGAAACTCGGTCGGCGTTCATGTCAGGCGTGGTGATTATGAGTCGTCGACGATCCTCAACAGGACCTTCGGGCTATGCTCGATCGACTACTATCTTCGAGGCGTCCGATTCGTCGCCGAGCGTATAGCGCACCCGGTTTTCTACGTTTTCTCTGATGACCCGGACTGGGCCGAGAAAAATCTTGATTTGGGTTACCCTACCTATTTTGTGCGCCACAATAACGAGGGTAAGGATCACGAAGACCTGAGGCTGATGAGCAACTGCAAGCACAACATCATCGCCAACAGTACCTTCGGTTGGTGGGCCGCATGGCTCAATGGCAATGAAAGCAAGATCGTTATTGCCCCGGAGCGATGGCAGCAGAAGCACAGCCAGGCCAGCAGTATAATCCCTTCCCGCTGGGTCCGGTTGTGAAGGCTGGGCAGTCACAACGGCAGATCATGAACGTGTAGCGGTTCGACGATGGCCCGAAGGCGGGGTCTGCATCGGCTCGAAGCCCACGTCAGTGTAACCGCCGAGCCATTCTTCTCTCACATGGGCTTTCGCATCGTGCATCGGCAAATCACCATCTGTCGCAACCGAGGAGACAACTAGTCATGAAGCGGCGTCTGTAGCGTGCCGCCCATTCAATCGTTGGGCGACCAACCGGTCGGGGGCCCACTGTTGACGTTCCGCCCGTTTCGAACACCCTTCTCAACGGCCCGAAAACGGGCGGAACCCCTGAACGGCAGCCAACGCCGGCTCCACGCAGTTAGAGCCTGCTGGAAGTCAAGAGATGGGTGCTCGTGCCCCCTCACCGCCAAAGACGGGCACCCCTTTCGCGAAGCCTACTTAACGCCGGCAACGCGGCAACTGTTCGTCTGCGCTTGAGGAACGGAAAATTTCAATGAGCACCTTGGGTTCGGTCCTTGGATTGGGCTTTACATCGGTCCAGTCCCGGTATTGCGGATCTCCGGCACAGGCATCCCCACACAAAGCCGCGATCTTTTGCGGAAGGTTGAAATTCTTGTAGTCGGATCTCGGGTGGTCCACATTCCGCTCCATGCCGCCCGCAGGCGGTGGGATGGGGACCTTTCTGACCTCGGATACACAACAACTGCTCGATTTCTGCGGCCGAACCAAGTGTTTCAGCGAGCCTCTCGGATTCGGCCCCGGAATGGTGTTGGGCTTCAAGTAGATTCAGGGTTTGCATTGTGGATTCACAAGGCACTCTTGCTGACACAAGCGGGGATTCGCTTTCGGTAGATTGAAGTTGCTGAAGTCCGATCCCGGACGGTCCGTATCCCATTGTATCGCGCTGGCGAAAAGGGGAACGATGAACCCGTTGATGAAAACCCTTATCGAGAACCCTGAGCTTCTCATTCTAGCCACCTACCTGATGACGTTCTAAAACATTCGATGAATGCTCTTCTACGGTGAGTGGGTCGAGGCGGAGGTCCTGGCCCCGGTACTCCAGTGCCGTTACGCCTTCACTGTCCCGAAGGTGCAGCGCGGCGCCAAATGGCTGGAGATGCTGCTCCAGCACGTGCCGGACCGGGGCGAGCATCTGGTGCGCTACCACGGTTGGTGCAGCAACTGGGTACGTGGTATGCGCGAAACCAAGACGGCAGACCCGGAGACGCTGGACTCGGTGATCGCACGGATCGCAGAGCAGGTTGACCCCGAGGCTGCGGTGGTCAATAACGCGCGGTTTCTGATCCTGCCCTGGGTGCGCGTCGCTCACCTGGCCAGTAAGCTGTTGGCGATGGCCGCCCGCTCGTTGTCGGCGCACTGGCAAGGGCGTTACGGCTACTGCCCGGTGTTGCTGGAGACCTTCGTGGAGGCCGAGCGTTTTGCCGGGACCTGCTACCGGGCGGCGAGCTGGACCTGCGTGGGTCAGACGCAGGGCCGGGGAAAGCTGGGGGATCATCGCCTCGGGCAAACACCGAATCAAGACGGTGTGGGTGTATCCGCTGGCGAGGGACTTCCGGGTACGGCTGTGGCAATGAGCGATCCGCAGCCGATCGAGATCGAGGCCGCAGAGGTCGAGCGCCTGATCGAGCAGGCCCAACCAGGGCGGCTCGATGCGGCCGCACAGAAGCGGATCGTGCCCCTGTTGCGCACGCTGCTGTGGCTTGGAGCAGCTGCGCTGGGCGCCGTGCGCCACCTTGTTCGTGGCCCACATACCGCCCACGGCGGGCCAGCAAACCTATGACCTGAGCCTGAAGGTCAATCTGGCCGTAGCCCATGACCACCTGGGCCCCCCGTTCAAACGCATCGAGTCCTTCCAGCATCTGGTGGGTATGCCGTTGCCCGACGCCACCCAGTGGGAGTTGGTCGAGCAGGTCGCCGACGGGACCTATCCGGTCTACGAGCACATCAAGCACCTCGGTGCCCAGCAGCCGCGGGTCTACCAGAATGACACCGGCGCACGGATCTTGTCACTGATCAAGCAAAACCAGGCCGACCCGCCGCCTGAGCGCACGGGGATGTACACCACGGTCCTGCGCTTGGAGGGGGAGCACGCGATCTGTTTGTACTTTACCGGGCGCCAGCACACGGGTGAGAATCTCGACGATCTCCTGGCCCATCGCGACCCCAGTCTCGCGCCCATGCAATGGATGTCCGATGTCCTGGCAGTCGAGTGATGGAGGACCTCAAGACTTGGATGGAGCAACAGATCGAGGACAGACGGGTCGAGCCCAACAGCCGCTTAGGCGGGGCCTTCGATTATCTGCTCAAGCGCTGGAAGGCCCTGACCCGCTTCCTGCGCCTTCCCGGGGCACCCCCGGGACAACAATGCCGCCGAACTCGCCCTCGATCTCCACAAACGCCGTCTGCGCGCTCGGAGCCTGCTGGCGTTGCTCGCCCTCGATGATCCTCAGGCGCTTATTGAGCTGTGTATAGCTCAGGCGCAGGCTGCGACTGACCTGCGAGATCCCATAGTCCCCCACCAGGCCGAGCGCTTCGTTCCATAACCCCTGCGGTATCCGCTCCCCTTGCTTTTTGTGGCTTCGCCACTGCTCGACATGCTTGGCAACTTCTTCCAATGTCAACATGGGATCGATGCGTGCGTTCATAGTGCCTCCGGTGATTGATTTGCACCGTCGCCATCCTAATCAGCCGCTTGTCAACGGGTCACGCACGTTTGCCGGAACTACACCAGCGATCGAGAAACCCGTCGCCATCGAGCGCATTCCGCGTCACTTGGGGCTCTGGAATCATGGCCCGCCCGGCCCCGTCCGAAGATGACGACTGGCCGGTCAACTGCCAGAGCCCCCTGAGTTAGGAGCTGCTGCCCGCCGTCGCGTAAGCACAAGCCTTGACGCGAAGTGTAATTGGGCTAAAATTGTGCTGAAGTCAAGGAAATTCAGCACGCAGCCGTCCGGCGGGAAATATCCGGCTCTCGACGGCCTCAGCATGGGGGATTGAGGATGGTTTCGTGCAGGAAAGGCCGTGACACACGTGCACGAGGCGTTGTTTCCGGGCCGCTCGTCTTTGCTCCGCCTCCGGCGGATGAAACCAAATTCCTATCCCTGATTTTATCGTTTCTAGTTTCAACTGGAATGCGCTATTCGCCCATCCTTCCATTATGGGCAAAGCAAGACTACCTGCGAAACGTAACAAGTAAACATGAATAATTCTAGTAATCAAGTCCACCTGATTAACCCATTGACCAATCCATACGGCGGAAGTGAAGGACGAACAATAGGGCTTTACAATACATTGAAGAATAGCTGCGAGCCTCTATTATGGAGTGAATACAAATCACATCCCGAGTTCTCAAACTATTGCATTAATGAAATATCTCTAACTGATAACAAGTTTCCGAAAAACGGGACAATAGTTATTGTAGGTAATTGGTTCCCTATCGGAATATGGATACATAAGGCGAAACCAAGAAGAACCATTCTTATTTACAACACCTATGTGAGAAATCCGATATTAAGACATCGTATACATCTCCTTTACTGGCGACTCTCTCACTTTAAAACGAGAAATGTAGAAATAGTCTACGCGTCAAGTCTTATGCAGAATGAACTTCCTTACCCCGGCATAATTCAGCTGTCGCCTATTAACCTTAACCTTTTTCAACCAGTCAATACACGCCTTCCAACAAGCCATTTCACAATTGGCCGTTTAAGCCGTGACGAAACGCACAAGCACCATGAACACGACCCTGATTTCTACCAAGAACTAGCAACTTCTGATCCTGATATTCAAATAAAGCTGATGGGCGCAACATGCATTTCACAGAAACTGCCAAATATAAATAACATCACAATAATCCCCGTGGGCTCAGAAGAAGCACACTTATTCCTACAGTGCCTGGATTGTTTTTATTACAGGACCTCGAGCAAATTCATCGAACCGCACGGAAGGGTTGTAACAGAAGCCATGGCCTGCGGGATTCCTGTCGTTTGTCATAATAACGGCGGATACATAGATTTTATCAAGCATGGCTACGACGGCTTCTTATTTAAAACCCAGGGCCAGGCAAAGGAATACATTATAAGGCTAAAAGCAGATCCGGAATTAAGAGCGTATATAGGCCATAACGCGCGTTGCAGCATGCGAGCACTGTTTGAAAAAGAGCGTATCGAGCAAATCAAGTATTACTGCCCATAATAGGCATCCCGTACGAAGTGACATTCTAATGCCGATGACATCTATATCAATAGGGATGTAACTGCGGTCATGGTGCCTGGTAATCAGCTTCTCGTGCCAGAACAGGGGGTTCACTTGGGATCGGGTAAGGCGCGGGCAGCAACCAATAGTTTCGCGTTCGGTCCCGGTGGATGTTCCAACACGTCGAGGATCGTGAGGCTATCTCGGGGACCCCTTTTCTGAAGAACACCACTCCGTTGGCGATGATCGCGTCGTGGATTTCCTCCACCTCCCGGTTGGTCAGCGGCCTGGTCAGATCGACATTGGCGATTTCCGCCCCGACATGCGGGGTCGACCGCGTTACAGTGATGCTGTCGTAGCTCATCCGGCAAAATCCTCCTGATAACGTCGGAACAATTGGGGTCAGATGAAAATTTCCACGTAATTTTCATCTGACCCCGATTATTCTATTCGATGGTCAATGTAGCGCCATAACGCAAGAGCGATCGATATATCACTTTGTTTTTACCGGAGATTTTTATATGGCGCGACAAAAATGCGCTAAGCGGACATCGGATGGACGGCAAACCTGCCACAGGGCTCAGCCCTTTGGCGCTGGGAATGATCTGGGGCTGGCGCTTGAGCGTGGCATGGCGCTTAGACCGATACACGATCACCCCCTGCTCGGCCTTGTACTCGGCCTTATCCAGCGAGAACGGTGCGCAGACCATGTAGCGGGCGATCTGCTGGCGCCCTTCGGCATCGCTAACGTCTATGCGCACCTGATTGTCCACGAAGAAGCCGCTGTGCTGCCAGCTCAGCAGCTTGGCCACCAGGGCCTCGTCGATGGCCTCGTCTGCCAGCAGCATCTCCAGCACGGCCCGTCGAAGTTGCGGAGAGCATCTCTCCCCCACGGCGCCATAACTCGCAGCGATATTCGACTCGCTGACGCGGGCCCTTGCTCTGCCTCGCCGAAAATCCCCCCAGTTGACGCAACAGCCCGCTCTTGACCGCCTCCCAGCCGCTCATGAGTTCCAGATCTCCCCGTGGGCCCGGAGCCTCGCGCTCTGGCGGGAGCTTGGTTTACGCATAGTGCGAATAATGGATGTCCCCTTCTTTCCCTTCTTTGGCTGCCGCTCACCTCTGTAGGAGCCACTCGATATTCGCTTGCAGGCCCCAGGTGAGATTTTTCATCCACGCCGGGTCCCCATCCACCCCATGGCCCGCGCCGTACAAGGTCTCGGCATCCAGCACCTCGATCCATGCCCGGTCCCCGACGCAGGGCGAAACCGAACACTCGGTGCCGGCAATCGCCTGGAGCTGGGGACCGATGGGGCGAGCATAGACCGGATCATTTTCGCCTCCGATGGCCAGAACCCTCTCGGGACGAGCGTTGGCGTTGCACGGTAGATCGAGGTGAAACGGAATTACCACCCCCCCTCAGCCAACGCCACGACCTCGGTGCCGGTCCCGTAGAGTATCCCGGCATCAGCCTCCATCCTCCCCGCAACCCAGGCGCCCATAGAGCCTCCCAAAACGTACAACGAACCCTCAATATAC
>Ga0210110_1000253_pt1 | contig 18459 bp, 7 predicted proteins | sample China_Galinas_PW_2_FD_184865 | JGI IMG/M metagenome (GOLD analysis project Ga0210110, IMG submission 184865) | Wetland microbial communities from San Francisco Bay, California, USA, that impact long-term carbon sequestration - China_Galinas_PWB_D1... | ecosystem: Environmental > Aquatic > Marine... | reverse complement strand
ACCTCACGCTCGCCGGAAACGCCAACGATCGTCACACGCCCCCCAACGGCGGACCGCCCATCGTCCGGACGGCCGAGATCTGCACCGAGTTGACCCCGCTGTTCGATCTCCTGCAGCTACGCGAGTTCACCTTCGACGGCGTCGTGGTGGAGGGTGAACCGATTCACCCGCTGGGTTGGTCGGCGCTCTTCAGGCGACGGGAAGCCTAGCAGTCAAGTGTAGCGCCGGGGTTTATCCCTGGCGCAGATTCGTACCGCTCCAATCTTCGTCACCCATAAAGAGCGACGCTACGCTTGATCGCAACGCGCTCGGGCAGACGATACAGGCTCGCGGCCGGGCGTTCCGACGGGATCGGCCGGTTCGACTGTCAGAGGCCGCGCCGGGGCATTTGCGCTACGAACCCTGCCTTTGAAACTCGTAGGCTACGATGTCGACCAGCGGATTGCCATCTCCGTTGCCGTCTTTGATTCTGGGATTGCCCAGGATGTCCGTCGACGGAAGCAGATCCGGCCCGGGTACTGATGGTGCATAGCAGTCGGCAATTGTGGCTAGTCGCCCTGCGACTTGGCTTCGTATGCACCGAGGTCAACCGTTGCGGTCCCATCGCCGTCACCGTCCTGAATACGGATCTCGCCGGCGAAGTCCAGCGGCGTCAGCGCCTGGAAGCCGGGAACGAGTGGTAGAATGTCAACAAAGTTGTTTCCGCGATCGATGGCTGGCGATGCGCCCGGTTTCAATTTGTAGTTGGCAAGTTCTACATCGGCGAATTTGGGGTCAGCGCCGATGTTGTTTCCGCGGCGATAGTAGTTGACCTCCTGGATGATGCTGTTGCGAACGGTCGCACCAGCCAGTTCGGGCGCTGTACTGAATCCATCACCGTTTGGCGACGGAAGGTTGACCCAAACCTGCTGGAATTCTGCGGTTCCTTCCGCATTACTGTCACATCGGCGCGGAATCCAGTCTTCACCTTCGGGCGGGCTGTCGGGACCCCAACCGTCGCAGTAGTTTTCCCACACGATGCTGTTTTCGACGAGGAGCCGCGCGAGTGGGCCTTCTCTGGCAAGAACATGCTGAATACCTGCGCCGTGGCTGTCGTCGCGACTGGCACCGGTGTGGTTCCTTGCGATTGTCGAGTTTGCTACGAGTAAGTATCCGCGTCGCGAGTGAATACCACCGCCCGAGTAGCTGAAATTGCCAGAGACAACACTGTTCAAAATCGACACGACCCCTGCGGAATAAATACCGCCGCCCGCTTGCACGTTCAGCTTCGTGTCGTCGCTTCGGTACTCGTAATCTCTCGTCGGAGATTCGACCGTCGAATTCTCACTGACCTCGCTGCGATCGATCACCACCTGCCCCGTTTCAGCCGGGTCAAATATGGCGAGCCCGCCGCCGCGCCTCAAGGCGCGATTCGCCACGAACGACGAATCAGCAATGTCGACTCGCGCTCCGGCGGCGACCAGAATGGCCATGCCCCCCCCGACGCCATAGGGGGCATCAATCAGAAGGCCTCGGCCCGGTCCGTCATTCGGGTCATTCGGATCGTCCGGGTCTTGCGCCGGATCCCACCGAGCCTCGTTTCCTTCAAATCGACATCCCTCGAATATCGCATACGACTCGGGACCGCCGGCGACGACGGAGCAACCCCCGGCAATCCCGCGTGCGATGTTGCGAGCGAATACGCAATCACGGAACACCGCGCCGCCGCGTACCGTTGCGCCGCCCCCAATTCGAGATTCAGGACCGAAAAGTGCAGCCTGAATGTTGTCAACGATGAGAAGATTGGCATATGTCGCCGACGGACTCTGGCTGTAGATCCCTGAATTTCCCCACGCCTGAGTGACAACGAACCCATCCAATACGACTTGCACGGCATCGGCCGCAGCTTGAACGATGATGTAGCTATTGTCGCCTCGATTCGCCACCACCATGGATGGGTCGATAACGATTGGGTTGAGAATCGTCGTGTCGGTGAATTCGGATGGAACCGGCAGGTCGTTGTCCAAGAGGTCGCCCGAAAGCACTGTGCCATTGGTCAGCGGATTGGTGTTGCGCTGGCCGCGCTTCGTCTCGCCGGAAAACGTATCCGTTCTTCCTGTGAATCCGCCAAACACGCCGACGGAGGAGACCATGTTGAACGGAACGAAGCGATCACTCTCGTCCGGTCGGTACGTTCCAGCGGCCACCCAGATTTGCGACACGTGCTGCGTGCAATCATTGCCCGCATTGGCAGTCCGGGCTTCGGAAAATGCGTCCTGCAGTGAGTTCATTGCGTTCAACCACGAGCCGCCGTCACCGCCCGCTGGTGCGGCTGAGTTGACATACAAGGTGCGCGCCCGGCAAGCCGGGTACGGATCGACTCCGTCAAGAAGGCCGTCCCTGTCCGTGTCCGGGTCCTTCGGGTCGGTGCGATTCAGGTATTCGTCCTCATCGCTCAAACCATCGCCGTCCGAGTCCGCAAGCCCGGGATTGGACGAAACGCGCCGATAGGCGAATCCCTGAGCGTTCGTGGCGCCGTCCTCTGGAAGGTTCTCCGGATCAAACGGTGCGTCGGGATCCTCAAACGCGATCCAGCCGATGAACTCGTCGCGGTCTTGAAGACCGTCGCCATCTACGTCGTTTGTGGGCGTTGACAGCCCTTGGAATGCCGAGCCGTCGGGCTCAAGCACATCTGGCAGGCCGTCGCCGTCAGAGTCACGGAGAAAGGTAAGCTGAATGCTATCGCCGGCGTGGAGCACGATGTCGTTGAAGTCGTGGCCTTCAATTCCGTCGCCGTTGCCGTCCACACGCCATCCCTCAAGACCTGCTCCGGTGCCTAATCCCGCGAGCGTACTCAGCACCTGAATCGTACCGCCGCCAGGCAGTTCAATGGGGGTGGTCGTGTAACCACCGGGCTCATCGTACGGATAGCCAAGGACCTCCTCGAGCACCTCGCGCATCGTCACGCCGCGGAAGCTCGAGTCTGGGTTGCGGTCGACGTTGGTCGCGACGAATTCGACGTCTACACGACCATCGCCGAAGTCAATCCACACAGCCGCCGACTGTTTTTGCGTCAGCTCGCGGATAAAGTCGAAACTTAGCCCGTCGGCGGTCTGAAGATCGTAGCTGGCAGCGTCGAACGCCAGTTTGTTGGGTGTTCGCAACAGCTCTTCAATCAGCTTGCCGTCTACCTCGGTTGCGGAGAACTCGATCGGCTCGGTGGTTTCGCCTGGGGCGAGCACGATTTCCTGGCTGACGGGGCGCAGGGTCGCGACCGGCAGAAAAGTGTCACCGATGACGGTTCCTTCCAGATCGCGCTTTTCAGTTGGCACTTCCGCCAGCAAGTTAATGTCGGAGATACGGTAGCTGACGGCTGTCGGATTATGCAGCTGCACAGCCAAACGAATCGAACCTGTCGAGAAAGTCTCCGTCTTTTCGTACGATTTGGACTGTAAGTCTGAAGACGCCCTCGAGGTCTGTACGGCGGTCGAATCCGTGTGCGTATACGTGAATTCCAGGCTCAACGACGCCGAGAAAGTCGTTGTAGTCGAATTCTTCGGCTGTAGGCCTAAGTCGGTCGTATTCGATGTTGAGTAGGTGGCACTGGCACCCACCGCAATTGCGTATGAGTTTTCCTTCGTGTCCGTCCTCGACCGCGTCAGCGTGACGGAGGTCTCCTCCGTTTCGCCCTCCGACTCCGCATACTGCTTGTTTAACCTTATATCGATCTCCCCCACAGGATCGATCTCGAGTCGCGGAAGTTCCGCAAGAATCGGGCTGAAGCCGGGCGTGTCAGATTCTTCAGCGTCGGTCCGGCCGTCGCCGTCGGTGTCGGCGAGCGATGGCGAGGTCGCCCGCGGTCGGACGGTCCGGTTCGGATCGCCCGGTGGAAGGAGCAGCTTGTCCGGCGCGAAGAGCTCCGCGCCGTCAAAAAGCGCAACGTTGGGCGGCAGGCCCCCATCAGGTCCGTCCGCGTCGCCGTCGGTATCCACGCTGACCGGGCTGGTCAGCCAGCGTTTCACCTCTTCGTAGTCGCCGAGCTTGTCACCGTCCGTATCCGCTTTGTTCGGGTTGCTGCGTGCGAGGAATTCCTCGTAGTCGCTCAGGCCGTCGTCGTCCGTGTCGGGGTCGGTGGGGTCGCTGGTCACGAGTTCCCGGGTCATCAGTCGTGGGTCGGTCCCAAACCCGAGGTAGTCGACGACGATCTCCCAGCCCGTCGTTTCCTGATAGTCGGTCAGACCGTCGCCATCGGCGTCGGAACCGTCGTCAACCGGATCGGTGACGTACTTGAAACCGTCGGCGAGAACCTGTTGCGTGCCGTTCGTCAGAATCGTGACGTCGACCTTGCCCGCCTTGTGGGGTGGCGCCGTGGCGGTGATCAGCCTGGCGTCGAAGACCTCGATGTCGCTTGCGGCGAACGCGCCGAAGAGCACGCCCGTGTCCGTCCCAAACCCGTCCCCTCGAATGGTAACGCGCGTGCCGCCGTCGATGGAGCCGGTGGAGGGTGCGACGGTCAGCACCTGGAGGCCCGCCGGTTGAGTGAACTCGAATCCGGATGCGCTCACCGCACGGTCACCACCAGACTCGACGGCCACATCCACGAAGCCGACGCTGGCGACCGGTGCCATGGCGGTTACCACTTGCTCGTTGACAAGCACGACGTCTTCGGCCGCCTTGTCACCGAAGAGGACCGACGTGTCCCCCTTGAACGGGCCGCCTCGGATCGTCACGCGCGTGCTGAAGTTCGCGGCCGTTCGATCCGGACTGATGCTGTCGATGACGAGACTTCGGTTTGCCGTCGATCCAGGAGCGTCGCCGTCCGCGGGATTGTTGCCGTCCGCGGGATTGTTGCCGATGCCCGTGTTGCATGACGCCACGAAAATCAGCAAGACCGCGACGACCATACCCGACGCGATTCGGACGAGTTGTTTGGCACCGCAGGGGCGGCCAGTGGTTGCGTTCACTCTACCTCCGAACATGTCATTCTCCAGAAGCTATGCTGGCCCAAGAATCCCGTTGTGACGGAATGTGGCGATCATCCTGAGGCTTCAGTACGACGTCCGTCGCCACAGCCCGGGTTGCAGGTGGTGCATCACGGCAGCCTCTCAGTCCTGAGGCTCCACATACCCTTTGCACATTCCCCCACAGCCGGTCGTGGCCAGCCCGGACGGACGCGCAAACAGATCGTACGGTCCCCGGCTGGCTTTCAACGCGTCTTGGTTGGCCCCTCCTGCACGGCCCACTGCAAGGCGACCGAAGCCACCATGATAGAAAATCGACCCTTCGTATTCAAGGGCTGTTGGTGAGGGATCTTTGTCGGCCTTCTGACCCGTTGCAAAACGGGTTCCGGATTGCTACCGTATTCACCTGGGAGCGGTGGCGCAGCCACGGGGCCGAGCGCTCCCGGGCGTTCGTTTCGTAAGGGGAAAGAGTGGGTCAGGCCTTGTTGTCATCCCAGCTATGGGTGTACCGATGGACTGCGCTCAGCGTCGCCTGGGCGATTCTACTAGGCGGTGCTCTGCCACGAGCCCTGGCCGGCAGCCTAAGCAACGACGCCTGTGCCCATGCGCAGGCGATCGGCGAAGGCAGCACCCTTGGGTCCACCGTCGGCGCGACCGCCGACGGACCCGGGCCTTGCGGCGATTCGGGCAACAGCCCGGATGTCTGGTATGCGTTTACCAACCCGCGCGACTGCGACGTTGAAGTGACGGCCAGCACGTGTGACGCAGCCACGACGTTCGACACGGTGCTGGCGGCCTTCGACTCGTGCGGCGGCACCCAGGTAGCCTGCAACGACGACGAACTGCAGTGCGACGTCGGCGATGGACGACCGTCGACAATCACGTGGACCATTCCGCGGGGCGCCACACACTACATTCGCGTGGCCGGTTACCAGGGCGAAGCGGGCGACTTTGCCCTAACGATCAGCACACCGGCGGCCAACAGTCGCTGCAACAACGCGATCCCGATCGCAGACGGAGGCGTGCTCGGTTCCACACTGTGCAACGGGGCGAACGGTCGGTCGTTTTGTGATACGCCGATGGTTCCAGGTCCGCTTCCGCCGCCCATCAGCGCGTCCGCGTCGACCGAGTTTAACGACACGTTCGCGGTGGATCATCTCTTCGACGCTTCCGTCGACGCGGCCGATCTGAACGCTACCTCGTATGGGACGAACGACGGACAGTTCGCCGCACTGGGTGACGTCGACGGGCCGGACGTGGAAGTCTTTCTTGATTTCGGTGAGGCCATCTCGGCCGCGGGCATCGCGTATAGCCAGCGGGTCGGAGATACTCCAACGCTGGACAAGGTCGGTGAAATCAAGCTCTGGTTCAGCGACGTCGACTTCGCGTCCACCCTACCGGCCGATGCGCCCGACGCCGACGTCATCGTGAGCGATACGACGGATGCCGTTTTGACGTCGTATATGTTCGGTATAATCCGAACCGGTCGCTACGTGGCGTTGCAATTGGTCAGTGCGACGCCGGACAACCCCGGCAACATCGGGGGTAGCGAGATGCGATTGATCTCCGTTCCGACGCGCAGCCCGACGGCCTGGTACGCGTACACCAATCCGTACTCGGTGCCCGTGTACATGTCGGCCACGACCTGTAGCCCGTACACGAACTACGACACGACGCTCTCCATTTTCGATTTCTGTGGCGGCTTCGAGCTTGGCTGCAACGATAACGCCTTTTGCCAATCCAGTGTCCACGCCTCCGCCCTCAACGGAGTCTACATTCCGGCCGGGGCGACGTACCGGCTTCGCGTCTCCGGCGCGAACTCTGAAGCGGGCGACTTCGATCTCAACGTGTCGAGCGTCGCCGCCAACGATGACTGCCACGCGCCCGTCCAGGTTAGCGACGGCCAGCAGCTTGCGTTCCATACGTTCGGCACGGACACGGACGGACCGATCGGTACGCAACAGTGCGTCGGCGAAACCGAGGCGGACGTTCGCGCGGACATCTGGTTCAGGTACACCGGCTCGTGCAACGGCCACGCGCTTGCGCTGCTCTGCGACAGCGACTTCGACACGGAGGTCGCGATCTACGATGGCGCTGCCTGCCCGACCGATGCCACGTCCGTCGTTGCCTGCAACGACGACGCCTGCGGCCCCGAAGGATACGCGTCGGCCGTAGCGTTTCCTGCGTCCGTCGGAACAACCTCGCTCATTCGAGTCGGCGGATGGCAAGGCGCGCAGGGCGAGGGGCGAATCGAGGTGCTTTGCCTCATTCCGGGCGACTACACGGATGACACGAGCGTCGACCTCAGTGATCACCTTCGTTTTGTAGATTGCCTGTCCGGCCCGGGCACAGCTCCGCAACCCCAAATCGCCGGAGCACTTCAGGCTCGTTGCCTCGCCGCATTCGACACCGACTCAGACGGCGATGTGGACCTTGCCGACGGGGCTGGCGTCTTTCGTGCGTTTGGCGAATAAGAAAATGGCATTGCCCCGCACCGAGCGGCCGGGTGTGTCGCGGGCCTTCCGATGCATTGGCCCTTCCGGTAGTTCAGCACGGAAAACAATCGACCACCGCAATATCGCGGCTTGCAGCTACACCGGGCTGATTCACATTGGCCGTATCCTGGCCCGGCATCCATGATTGTGGCGATCGGCCGATTTGAGATCGTTTCTCAGGGCGTCGCCGTGGCCGGCGGTGGGTTCGCCTCGTTCACTTTGGCCAACGCCCCATCGAGCTTTTCGCGTGCCTCCTTGGTGCGGTGGTGGTTGGGGCCGAGGGTCGCAGCGAGGATGTCGTACCCCCGCTCAAGGGCGTCGCGCGCTTCTTGGTATCGCTGGGTCGCGAGCAGGCATTCGCCACGACAGACGAGAAAGTGCCCGAGCATCCAGTCGCCCTCGGGCAGCACCTTTGGCGCAAGCTCCTGCACGCGCGCGAAGTGGCGATCGGCCGCGGCGACGTCGCCGCTGAGGCACAGCGCGCGGGCGAGATTGTTGCGGTAGATCAACGCGTCGATGTAGGCCTCGCCGGTCTTGGCGACCTGGGCGTCGAGCGACGCCTTGAAGAGCTTTGCGGCCTCGGCGTATCGGCCGAGCTTCTGGTACAGCAGAGCCAGGTTGTTGCTCACCGCGAGCGTGCTCGGATGTTCCGGGCCGAGCGTGCGACGCTGGATTTCGAGCGTCTCGCGGTACAGTTTCTCGGCCTCGTCGTATCGGCCCTGTGCGGTGTAGACGTCGGCCAGGTTGCCCATAGCCGTGAGCGTGAACGGGTGCTCCGGGCCGAGCACGCGGCGGCGCCCTTCAATCGTCGCCTTGTCGATTCGTTCCGCGTCGTCGTAGCGACCCTCGCTGAAGTAGAGCAGCCCGAGGTTGCCCAGCGTGTTGAGCGTGAAGGGATGATCCGGGCCGAGTGTCTTTCTCTGGCGATCGAGTACTTCGTTGTAGAGTGCCTCTGCCTTGTCGAATCGGCCACGGCTCTCGTGGAGGTACGCCAGGTTCATCATCGACATGAGCGTGTCGGCGTGATCATCGCCGAGGACGCGCCGCTGGGCGGCCAGCGTCTCTTCTTGAACTCGTTGCGCGTCCTCGAACCGGCCCATGTAATGATAGAGCACGGCCAGGTCGTTCTTGGCCTTGAGCGTCTCGATGTCGTCCTTGCCGACGTACCGGTCGAGCGCCTTCATGAGTCGCAGATGGAGTTTCTCGGCGGTGTCGTAGTCCCCGAGGTTGCCGTGCGCTTTGGACAGATTCTCGAGCAGGGCGCGCATGCACGGTTCGTCGTCTCCGTAGCGCTTGTCCGCTTCGGCGAAGGCGTCGTCGAGCAGCTTCGCGGCCTTGTGGTAGTGCCCAGCGGCGACGTCGAGCATGCCGAGGTTGGCGACGGACATGAGCGTGTCGGGGTCGTGCGGGCCGAGCGCCTTCGTGCGAAGAGCCAGCGCCGCCTCGAGGTGCTTGCGGCCTTCGTCGAAGTGGCCGAGCGCGGTGTAGGTCGTACCCAACGTCTGACGCACGGCGGCTTCGACTACGGGATTGTCCGCGAGGCTGCCGTGCTCGACGTTGCGCGAGGCTTCATCGAGGATTTCGCGCACGGTAACGTCGCGGTCGCGCGCCTGGTCCGGGTGAACGGCCGCGAGCAGGTCTTCGTTGAGGAACTTGTTGATCGCCTCGGCGACTTCCTTCTGCTCTTTTGCTTCGTGCAATCGCTGCCGGGCGAGTCGCTCGGCTCTGCGGGCGCGTACGGCCTGCGACACGCTCACGGCCGTGCCCACAATGAGAAGCAGGATGAACGAAGCGACGCCGGCCACCAGCATGCGATGGCGCCGCACGAACTTGTGCAGCAGATACCGCGTGCTCGGCGGCCGGGCGACGATCGGCTCGTCGTAGAGGTAGCGCCGGATGTCGGCGGCGAGCTCGGCCGCGGAGCTGTATCGGCGCTCCTTGTCGCGCTCGAGCGCCTTTTGCACGATCGTTTCGACGTCACCGCGAAGTCGAGGCGTCACGACGCTCAGCGCTGTGGGATCCTTGTCCTGCCGGATGCGCGCGGCTTCGGCGAGGGACCGGCCACGAATGTCATACGGCAGCTTGCCGCTGAGCAGCTCATATAGGATTACGCCGAGCGCGTAGACGTCGGTCTGCGTGTCGAGACGGCGCGTGTCGCCGGCGAGTTGCTCCGGGCTCATGTACGACACGGTGCCGACGAGCTGGCCGACCTGCGTCTGGATCGTCGTCAGGTGCTTGTCCGCGTCGACGAGCTGAGCGACGCCGAAGTCGAGAATCTTCGGCTGGCCCGATTCTTCGACGAGGATGTTGCCGGGTTTGAGGTCACGGTGGATCACGCCGTGCTGATGTGCGTGGTGGACGGCGTCGCACGCCTTGGCGACGAGTTCGAGCCGGTCGGCGATCGAGAGGTTGTGGCTGCTCACGTACTCATCGATCGGCACGCCGTGGATCAGCTCCATCGCGAGAAAGGGGCTTGTCACGCGCGTGCCGAGCGAGGTGGTGACTTCGGCCGAGCCCGCTTCGTAGACGTGGGCGACTCCGGGGTGCGATAGCTGCCCGAGCGCTTCCGCCTCGAACTTGAATCGCTTGATCAAAGCATGGGTCGTCAGGTCCGGTCGAACGATCTTCAGCGCGACCGTGCGGTGCGGATGACGCTGCACCGCCTCGAAGACGAGACCCATGCCGCCGGCTCCGACCTGTCTGACGATCTCGTAGTTTCCGATGCGTTCGGGGAGCGGTGCCTCGGCGGCGGCGTTCGTGGCCGCCGGGCCAGCCGACTCGGCCGCCGCCACGAGTGCATCCAGCCCGGAACGCCCCTGCGCAATCGCCTCGTCGTCGAACGCATCGTCCGCGGCGGCGTCCTGAGCCAGCAGGGCTTCGACCTCGCGCCGAAGCTCGGCGTCGTTGTCGCACGACGTCTGCAAGTAGGCCTCTCGCTTTGCGCCGGCAAGGTCGGCGGCTTCGAGGAAGATCGCCTTGACACGTTGGTGTCGCTCGCTGCTCAATCGTTCGATCCGGCTTCGAGTTCGTGTCGCAGCCATGCCTTGGCGGCGCGCCACTCGCGCTCCACGGTTCGGCCACTGACGTCGAGGTAATTCGCCACTTCCTCGACCGTCATGCCTGCGAGGAATCGTAGCTCCACGATCTGACACTGACGCGGATCGAGTTCGGCGAGCTTGGCCAAGGCGGCGTCAAGCGCAACGACGTCCACGCAGGCGTCGGCGTCCTGGGCGCGCAGGCCGATGAGAAAGCTCGCTTCGGCCGCGTCCTCCGGGCCGCGCCGCTTGTCGGCGCGTCGTTGCCGCGCGTGATCCGCAAGCACCTGCCGCATCACCTGGGCGGCCAGCGCGAAGAAGTGCGCCCGATCCTCCCACTTGGCGGAGGCCGATCCGACGATCTTGAGAAAGGCCTCGTGGACCAAGGCCGTGGGCTGGAGCGTCTGTTCGGCACGCCCGCGAAAGAAGCTACCGGCCAACGCACGCAATTCGTCGTAGATCGCCGGAAGCAGTGCCGTCACCGACGACGCATCGCTTCCGGGCAGTCGGGTGAACCTCGTCAATGCCTCGTCGTATGGTTGCTCGTCGCTCATGGGCACACTGTCGCTATTCCGGCACGTCTGGCACGCCATTGTACACTAATTTTCGCAAAAATCCGCCGAATCCGTGGCGGCTCCAGCGCATCGATCGCGTAGTCTCAAGCGGTGGGCCGGAGCTTCCGAGGGGGCGACGCGTCGGCAGGCATCAATCCCGACGCGCCCGAACGAAACGTATCCCGAACGAATCTCCCAACGGGTCAATCATTCAGGGTCGAGGTGTCGCAATGATCAGAAGACTCATGCCGGCTGTGGTGGTAGCGCTCGGCGTTGCCACGATCACTCAGGCGGCAAACAACAACGGAGGCTGGACGACGCAGTCGATTCCGATCGACGCGGGCTGGAACTTCGTCTGGCTCGAAGTCGACCCGGGCAATAGCGATCCGGCGGTCGTCCTGGCCGGCGTGCCCTATCGCGCGATCTGGTCGTATCAATCCGGGCGCCGGGGTCAAGCCGGCACGTGGGTATCGCATGAACCGGGGCGGGCGTCCTTTCTGAATACGCTCGGCAGCATCCAGGGCGGGCGGGCGTACCTGATCGACGCGACGGCACCGGCCGTGCTCGAGATCATCGGCCGACCGGTTGTGCGCGATCGGTCGGTGTTCGCCGACGATGCCACGGCGCACGGCGGCAACGTCGACCCCGCGTCCTCCCTGACGCTTGCGGACTACTTCGCGTTTCTCGGCAGCACGGACGCGATCCAGTCAGCGTATCAGATGGTCGGCGGCGACTTCGTTCCATTGCCGCTTTCCGGCGAGGTGGCCGCCGGCTCCGCCCAATGGCTAATCAGTTCGAGCGACATTACGCCGACCAGTCGGTTGCGAACCAACGTCCCGATCGAGGGCATTCAATTCGGCAAGGGGGCGTACACGCGCGAGCTCACCGTCGAGGTGCCGCTCGCCACCATCGCTCAGGTCGTTCACGTTCGCGGGTTGAATTCCGCCGCGCCGCCGCCGGGACAGCCCGGGCCCGCCGGATCGGACGCGTCCTGGCTGCAGTATCGCGACGAGGACGCGGGCGCGTGGATGCCACTGGCCGACGGCGTCGACCTGACGATCCCCGCCGGCGAGTCGAAGGCGACGCTGACCATTCGTTGCGTTCGCCGGGGCCGCCCGGCCGCGACCGTGGCTCAGGACGATGCGCTCTACCACGGCTTGATCGAAGTGCGCGACGACTTCGGCTATCGAATGTTGGTACCTGCGGGTATGGAAATCGAGCCGGTCTCGGGTTTGTGGGTCGGGCAAGTGACGCTCGATCATGTCTCGCTCGATTCCTCGCTCGGTGACCCCGCACCGGCGGGCGCACCCGCGATGATCTTGACGTTGATTCTCAACGCCGGCGGCGACGGCACGTACCAGCTGCTTGACTCCGCCACCGTCGACGTCAGCCGGGACGGCAATCCGCTGACCTATCGCTACGAGGCGTTGACCTTCCCCGAGCCGGTGCCGCTGACCGGGTCGGTGGACGGCGGCGTGGCCGGCATGCTCACCGGCACGTTGACGTTGTCGGCCACGCATCCGCTGAATCCCTACCGGCACCGATACAGCCCCGAACACGCTGAGGGCTACGCGGTGACGCGAACGATCGAACTCGACTTTCAAGCTCAGGATCCGGACCCGATGCATGCCGACCTCGGGTTGAGCGATACGGCCGGGGACAACGAACTCGTCGGCACCTATCGCGAGACAATCACCGGCTTGTCGCTCGAGCCGGTCGTCGTCGAGGGCAGTTTTCATCTGTTTCGCGTGTCGAGTGAACCGTACCAAGGGGGTGCCCAGTGACACCGACAGAAACACGATCCATCTGGCGTTACCACTTGACTGCGTGGCTTGCGGCCGTGCTCCTTGCGGCGGCCCCGTCCGAGGCGGACGTGTACTACGTGGACGCGGGCGCCAACGCGGTCACGCACGACGGGTCTTCGTGGTGTGCGGCGTTTACCAACTTGGATGGTGCGTTGGCGGTTGCGGGAAGCGGCGACTTGATCGCCGTCGCGGGGGGTATCTATGTGCCGCCGGCCACCGAGAACTACATCAACTCGAGCTTCGTCGTTCCCAGCGGCGTGGCGATCTTCGGCGGTTTCGCCGGTTGCGGCGCGAGCAATCCCAACGATCGCGACGTCGTGCTCTATGAGACGGTGCTGTCCGGCGATCACCAGGGCGACGATGAGCCCTTGTCTGGCAGCTACAATCCAACGCGATTCGATAATAGCACGCACGTCCTCGTCGCGGACGGCGCGGATGACACGACCGTGCTGGACGGTCTGACGATCAGCAACGGCAACGCCGACAACGGCGGCGACGCGGGCCTTTTTGGCGATGCGGGCGGCGGCATCTACATGACCGGCAGCGACATCCGAATCACCAACTGCCGGTTCACGCAAAGCTACGCCTTGCAAAGCGGCGGCGCGGTCTTCAGCGAAAACGGCGATCCGACGTTCGACCACTGCACGTTCGAGAACAACCTCGCACAGAGCGGCGGCGCAATCTACGACTCAGCCGGCACCTTGCTCGCGTTGACCGACTGCACCTTCACGGCCAACGGCCAGCCGATCCTCGTACCGACCAATACGGCCGGCGAAATCCCCGGCGAGGGCGGCGCGGTGGCGTCGCTCTCGACGACGGTCGTCGCGACGCGGTGCCGATTCGAACGCAACGGTTCGCCGAACGGCGGCGGGATTTACGGAACCGGCGGCGTCGAAGCGACGAACTGCGACTTCGTCCAAAACTACGCCGCATCGACCGGCGGTGCCATCTCGGCGTCGGAGGGTCTCACGGTGCGGCACTGCACGTTCGACTCCAACGTGTCCGAAGTGTATTACACCGGGCAGGGCGGCGGTGCGATTCAGCTCTGGTCCGGCACGGCGAATATCCAAGACTCGTCGTTCACGTCGAACACCACGACCGGCGATGGCGGCGCCATCTTCCTCACCGAAGGAACGGGACACGAGATTCAGCGCTGCACGTTTTCCGCAAACCAGAGCAAACAGACCGAAGGTGCTTCCGGCGGCGCCCTCTGGCTCGCGGGCGACGGGCAGGTCGTCGACTGCACCTTCGAGCAGAACAGCGCCCTATATAACGGTGGCGCGGTGATCACCTCGGGCGGCCCGTGGCGTTTCGAGCGCTGCGCGTTCGAGAACAACCTGTTGCAATCGATCAACACGTCCATACTGGGCGGCGGCGCCATTGGTGCGATGGCAGAAACGACGATCGACCGCTGCCGGTTCTATGAAAACAACGCCGGGCGTAACGGCGCGATCGGGGCGGCCGCGCCGCTGACGGTGGTCAGCAGCATGATCGTCGGCAATCAATCTACCTACGGCGGCGGCGCCATCGGCGCGGACGACGACCTGACAATGATCAACTGCACGATCGCCGAGAATACCATCGGGGAAGGCGTCGGCGGTGTCGACCACGGCGGCGGCGCGCTGCGCGTCGAGAGCAGCATCTTCTGGAACAACGAAGGGCTGGGGTCGGTGGAGGACGCCCAGCTTTCGACGAACGATCCGACGCCGGTCGTGGGCTTCAGTTGCATCCAGGGGCTCGACACGTTTGCCGGCCCGGGCAACATCGGTGACGATCCGCAATTCGTGATCGTCGCCAACCAAGCATACCTCGGCGATGACTATCTGCTTTCGGAAACGTCTCCCTGCATCGACGCGGGCAACGGCGTCGCCGACTGCTCCAGCCTGCGTGATCTCGCCGGCAATCCCAGGCACATCGACGTCGCGTCGGTCGACGGGCCGTATCCGACGGATATCGGGGCATTCGAGTTCGTGCCGGCCGAGTGCGCGAACGATCCGGAGACCTGCGGCAGCGGCGACTGCAACGGCAACGACAGCTCCGACGTATGCGATATCGACGGCGGCCTGGCCAACGACTGCAACGCCAACTGGGTTCCCGACGTCTGCGAAACGTTGACCGGCACCGGCGAGGACTGCAACGGCAACGGCCAACTCGACTCGTGCGATGTGGTTCAGTTGCAGGCGGCCCTCGACGAAGTGCGCTTTACGAACAAGTTCCGCGTCGAGCCTGGGCTGGAGACCTACCAGAACATGATCGCTGCCTACGGCACACCCTGGCCGCCGTGCGACGATCCCCAAGTGGACGGCTGTGAGCCGCGCACGCCGTCGCTCGACGAAAGCGCCGACCCGGCGTCGAAGCTTCGAGCGTTGGTTGATGCCCGTGGCTGTCCCACGTTTGAGCCGATCTATCGCGATGCGGCGCACGAGCTGTCCTCGATGGAAATGCTGCTCGGCAACGAGGCCTACGCGGACGCCATGGACCCGACGGTCGGCCTGGACGGGATCAGCGTCGACGCCGTCGGCGACCTCTTCGCGTTCCAGGGGGCGCCGGGCACGCCGTCGTTGATCGAGGAGGAATTGGCGCTGCTGCGCGGCCGGGACCTCATCGACCTGTGCGCTCCTGGCGATCCGGACTGTTTGTCCATCCAGTGGGATGATGCCGTCGATTACCCGGCATACACGGATGGCAAGAACACGGTGCGCGCCGCGATCTACAACCGCCTGGCGCCCAACGCCGACGGACCCACTTCCATCGCGTATCAGAGCAACTACAACGTCTCAAGCAACTACGACGCGGCGGCGACGGGCTATCCACAGGGCCAGGGCGACGCCTACGGCTACTACCTGACGGCGATCAAGTCGTACTTGGCCGCGTTTCGCGGCGCCCAGGGCAACCCCGATCGCCCGGGTGACGACGACTTCGCGGCCGTGCTGATCGACGATCTCCAAAACTCGAACCCGCCATTTGGCCCGGTGTTGGACATGGTATCAGCCATGGCGGCGCGGGCGCGAACGGTCCTGCGCATCGTCGACCTGACGTTTCGCCGCGACTATCGCGAGAGCACCAGCGACCCGTCGGTGGAGCGGTTGTTCGCCGACGTCGACGCGCCCAAGCGCGCCTGGAGCATGCTGGATTGGAGTCGCCGCGGTGCGATGGGGGTCTACTTGGATTGGGCGGTGGCTGCCCATCACCTGCCCACCGGCGGCCCGCGCGAGGGCGCGGATGCACTCGGCGAACTCGCCGCCACGGCGCGAGAGCTTCAGGAGCGCGTGGACACCGCCGGCGCCGGCATGAACCCACTGGGCCTCGTGCAAAACGTCGTGCCCTTCGGTATCAACGCGGGCCAGCTCGCGAACTTTATCGAGGACGGCTCCGGCAAGTCGCACTACGATCAGGTTCGCAACGCGGCGGCACACGCCCTGTCCAACGCACGCACGATCCTCCAATGGGCGAACCAGGCCGCACAGCGTCTGCGCGAGCAAAGCCAGGATCAGTCGACGTTCTCCCAGCACGTTCTCGACCGGTCGTTCGACTTCAACAATCGCCTGCTCGAACTCTTCGGTTACGCATCGATCGATGACCCGTATGACAACGACTTCGACCCGACCACCGATGACCGGGAGGAATCGGAGCACGCCGACCTGGTCAACTTCATGTTTACCGACGAACAGCTCGCACAGCGCGGCTGGCGGCCGAGGTCAGCACCTGGCGAAATTCAGATCGCCCTCTCCGAGCTGCGGGCCGCGAAGCTGGTCGGCGATCAGGCCATCGCCGAGGTGGACGCCCACCGGGCCGAGATCACCGACCTGATGAACTTCATCACCTTCCGACAGAACAAGGCGGCCGAGCAAATCCGCATCATCAACCAGGCGGGCGAGGAGCTGTCCGGGCTCGTCGATCGGCTCGAGGAGCTGGAGACCGCCTGCGACACGTGGTGTCAGATCAAGAAGGCCATGGGGCCCGTGGCGAGCGCGGCCGAGTGCGGCTTCACCGGCGACATCAGCTCGTGCGTGGACGCGGCGACCCAGGTCGTCGACTACGGATTCTACGTCGCTTCGTCGGTGCAGGGCACCGAGGCTTCCGACTCGACCTACGACATCGAACGCGAGCGCGTCCGCATCAATACCTGGAAGGAAGCGGAGCTCGCCGGCATCGACAACGACATCGCCATCGAAGAGGAGCGATTGAAGCTGCGCTCGCTGATTCGCGAAACGCCGCAGTTGCTGGTGAACGTCGATATCGCCCAGGAGCGTGCCCAGCAGGCGTTCGGCCGATTGAACATCGCGATTCAGCGCGGCAAGCGCCTCGTCGAGCAGCGGAAGCAGGTCGACAAGGTGCTCGCCAACCAGCTCGAGGCGCTGCGCTGGAAGGACGCATCATATCGCGTGTTCCGCAACAACGCGTTGCAGAAGTATTCTGCGTTTTTCGATCTGGCGAGTCGGTATGTGCAACTGGCGGCCCGCGCGTTCGCCTATGAGTACAACGATCGCGACTTCGTCGACTCCATGCTCGAAGGTGTTCACCGCGAGCTACGCCTGGGCAACGAAGTCGGCACCACCGGCGGGCTGAATGGCGTGATCGCCGCGTTGGACGGGCAAGCGGTGACGAACCAGTTCAACTCGCCGTTCACCTCGACGGGCACGCGTACGTTCAGCGTGCGGCGCAACCTGCTGGGCCTGTCCAGCGACAACGACGGACGCCGCGCGTTTCGCGACTGGGTCGATGGCAAGGTCGTGCAACGTTTGCAGGATTTGGCCCCGATGCGCGACCTGGCGCAGCTCGTGCCCGATCGCGACTTCGGTCCGGCAATCGTGATCCCGTTTTCGACCGAGGTCGCCTCGGCCAACTTCTTCGGCCAGGGACCTGACCTGCCGTTCGGCGGCGACAACTTCCCGCAGAGCCGCAACGTGAAGATTCTCAAATACGCCGTGCGCTTCACCGGCATCGACCCGGAGGAGCTCGGCATCTTCGACCCGGGCGCGTACTTGTCGATCTACTTCCTGCCGATCGGTGAGTCGATTCTTCGGGAGAATACGAACCTGCCGATTTTGGACGACACGCCGCGCGCGTGGGCCGCGATCGACCAGTACCTGCCGGTGCCGCCGCCGATCGCGATCGATACCACCGTCACCGCACCGGACTACAATCCGTGGGTTTCCACGGCGCAGTCGAACGGCAACTACCTCAACGCGATCAAACGGTTCATCGAGTCGGAAGCGCAAATCCTGACCGGCGATCCGACGCAGCAGCTCGTGCTGAATACCGACCGGGCCGGGCGCTCCGCGTGGAACAGCGAGTGGCTGCTCGTCGTGCCCGGCGGACAGTTCACCAACTCCGGCAACCCCGACACGATTCGCGATCGGCTGGGTGTGTTCATCAATGGCGCCGACGGCGACCCGACCAGTGACACCGGACTGACCGACATCCAACTCGTGATGGAAGCGTATCGAAATTGACCCGTACGAACGAACGGAAGCATAAAGCCATGAACGCAATGAAATCTCAAATCGACAAGACGCAACGCGTGTTCACGACACATCGTGCCAAGTTGTTCGGCGCGCTTTGTGCGGCGACCTTTGCGACCGCCCGGGCCGGGCTGCCCGAACCGAACGTCATCGTGTACGGGCAGG
>Ga0210110_1000248_pt1 | contig 18571 bp, 13 predicted proteins | sample China_Galinas_PW_2_FD_184865 | JGI IMG/M metagenome (GOLD analysis project Ga0210110, IMG submission 184865) | Wetland microbial communities from San Francisco Bay, California, USA, that impact long-term carbon sequestration - China_Galinas_PWB_D1... | ecosystem: Environmental > Aquatic > Marine... | reverse complement strand
CCAGGCACCGGCCGGTCTCGGCCAGTTCGTGGGCATTCCCGAGCTGCTGCCGATGATCGGCGGGAACGGTGGCGGCGGGGGACGCTCGGACAGCGACGCTCTTGGGTGCTCCGGCGGGGGCGGCGGCGGAGGGGGCGGGGGCCTCCTGGCGGCGGTCAACGGTACCGCGACCATTACCGGCGCCATTCGAGCCGACGGCGGGCGGGCCGGCGGCTATGGCAGCTTCGCGTGCGCGAGCAGCGGTGCCCCCGGCTCGGGGGGCGCAGTTCGTCTCGTGGCCAACACGATCACCGGAACCGGTGCGATCTACGCTCGGGGTGACACCGGGTTTCGCAACGATCAGGACGGACGGATCCGGCTGGAAGCGTTCAACAACGACCTCGCTGGCAATAGCACGACTCCCGTCGCCTCACGGACACCGGCACCGGGCCCGTTGTCCAACCCGCTGACAGCCACTGTGGCGATCACCACCGTGGACGGAGAGACGGTGTCGGTCGCCAACAATGCCCTGCTCGCGGAGAGGCCACAGGCCGTGTTCGGGCTCGTCGACGTGGTGCTCACCGCACCCGGGACCGTGGAGATCGACCTGGCCACCAGCGGCGTCCCCGCAGGCACCAACGTCGACGTCACGATCAAGCCGAGCCCGGGCGGCCTGCCCTTCGTCGAGACGGCGACCCTCGAGCCCATGCACTGTGACGGCGCCGGCAACTGCACCGCCACCGTCGTCGCCGACCGTAACGATGACGGTGCCGGTCTCCCGGCCGGACACTACGTCCTGGAGGCCCGGGCGACCTTCCAGGTCCCGTGACGACCGGTGGCAGGCGTGGCCGCCATGGCGCAGGAGGCGTCGGAGTTCTTTACGGCGCATCGGATTTCTTTACAGTTTTCTTCGGCTGGCGGCTTGAATGCGGCCGGGGGCGAGATCATCAACTCAGTGATCTTGAAACAGGTATTGAGCGGCGGCGCGCACCTTGCTTCGATAACGACAAATCCCCTTCAGGAGTTGCGGAAATGATGAAACTCGCCTCTTCGTTGATATTCGTCCTTTGCGGCTTCCTGGCGAGCCCCGTCGCGGCGACGCAGATCAGTCTCGATTCGCCGAACTTCTACAGCGACCCAAGCGTGACGGTGGCTCCGGACGGGAGCAGCGCCACCCTTGCCGAGGACTCCGTCCTCTTCGTTGTCTTGCTGAGCAACGACCCGGGGCTTGGTGACCCGGAGGTGATCATTGCCGCCCCCGGTGTCGAGCTCGCCTTCGAGCTCCTGTTCGACACCCCCGTCGGCAACCTGGATTTCTTTCAGGTCACCCTGTTCGACGCCGACGACCCCCTGGGCGCGTTTGCCGGCCCGCTCCCCGCCCCGCCCTTCGTGGTGGACCTCCCAGCGACCATCGTGGACGTGCTCGGGACCGGCTTTGTGATCGATTCGCCTGACCTGCCGGGGGGCGGTGGTCAGGTCTCGGGGACCGCCAGGATCGACCTGACGACCCTGGTGGGGACCACGCTTGGCCTCGAGTTCGCCCTCGGGGCCGATGTCGGTGACCCGAGCCTCGACTCGACGGTTACGATCTCCAACCTGCGGCTCCAGCAGATCCCAGTTCCCGGTACGGCCGTCCTGATGCTCGCCGGCCTCCTGGGCGGCCTCGCCGCGCACCGTGTTCTGCATAGATTTGGCCCGTTTGGGCCATTTGAATCGCCACCAGCGGATTGTATCCGAGGTTGGCCATGGTCTGGAGGTAGCTGGAGATGCGGCAATAGGCCTCGGCGTACTGGCGTGTTCGGAAGCAGCCCGAGATCTTCTGCTCGGCGCTCGCGCTAGCGCGCCGCCCCGTGTGGCCTTCCCCATCACCCAACAAGGTCGGCACCTGCAACGCGGATTACGGAGCTCAATACTGAGCCTGCATGTTCCCCTGTCAACGCTTAACCCCTGACCTTACGGTCAGCGGCCCATGATTCGGGGCCACGGTGGGTCGCTAGCCCTTCCGTGTGGAGGACTTTCACCTCCGATCGAGCGCCGGCTTCGTCCCGGCGCACTGGGTGTCACCTTCTTCGCAAAGCAACGCAGACGCAGGGAAGTGAACGTGTTCTCGGCTAATCCATGAATAATGCAGGCCAAAATGCTCTCCAATTTGCTTCATCGTACATTCCACAGCTCCCTGAGGAGCGATCTCGCAACCTCACCTTTCTCACCAATCTTCCCTTCCTCACGCGGAGTCGGACCACTTGACCTAGCGACTATTATAACGTACAATTGTACAAATGAGGATAATCGCTGACACGAATGCGTTCATTGCGGTTGCTCTGAACGAGCCGGAAAAAGACAACATAGTTCAACTCACAGAGGGCTGTGATCTCGCTGCCCCTGATGTTTTGCCGTTCGAAATTGGCAATACGCTAACCGCGATGATGAAAAAAGGCACTTTGCGCTCAGACGAAATTCTAACGTCGTGGGAAATTATTCGGCATATACCTGTTGAATTGAGACGCAGTGACATCAAATCCGCTTTGGACATAGCGATTCGATTTAATATCTATGCGTATGATGCATATTTTCTGGAATGCGCCGGCAATCTAAAATCCCCGTTGATCACACTAGACCAGGGCATGAGGCGAATTGCTCATGAAATTGGCATCACGGTCTTGGAGTAGGTACTATGAAAGTTTACACATATTCGGAAGCAAGACAACGGCTGTCTGAAGTGCTCAATATCGCAAGAACTGAAGAGGTCGTTATACGACGTAGAGGTGGAGAATCTTTTTCTATAACCTTCAAGAAAAGCTCAAAATCACCTTTTGATGTTCCAGGTATTGATACTCGAGCAACCACCAAAGATATTCTTGACGCAATCAAAGATTCAAGGTCAAGCAGTTGATCGATCGTACCGAATGTAGCTAGCTTTTTGACTTACCATCGCTGCTGGCCCAGAAATACGTGTTGTTCGGCCCTAAACCGTCCATTTGCCGCACTTCCCCGCAAACAGGCGAATGCTACAAAGCGAGCACCGACGACCTTCTTCGCTCTCTGCGCCAGCCGGCCCGATCGGGGACGCAGATCTCAAGCTCACGGACGAACGGGAGAAATGCGGGCTAGGCATCGTCTGCCTCTCGAATGCTCGACGCTGTGATGACTTCCGCGGGTCTTAGGACACGGTCCCCGCGGCGATAGCCGTTGCGCACCACTGCCAGGATGGTCCCTTCTTCGGCCTGCGCCGTCGCCCGGGTCTCGACCACCTTGCAGAGGCCGACCTCGGCATGGGCATCGGGAAACTCCAGCTTTTCCACCCCGCGCGCTTCGAGCAGGCGCGTGAGCTTTCTTTGAATGGCGCCGACGCTCTTGAGCCCGCGTTTCGCCGACTTGTCCAGGGTATTCGGGTCCAGGTTTTTGAACAGGTTCTCGAAGGCATCCAGGACAGCTGTTAACTCCAGAAACAGCTCGTTGTCGCTCTCCCGCGCATTGCGCTCACAGGCTTGCAGCTCGGCGGCCAGGCTGATTGCAGCCTGCTGGAGCTCGATCAGCTTGGCTCTGATCCGCTCTTTCTTCATGAAGGATCAACGCAGCAGCTTCAGTGCCGGCCCTTTATCATTCTCGACCGGCTCCGGCAGGAGATCCGCCGAGCTGGCGCAGGCGTCGAGAACGTGCTCGAATTCAGCCGCGCCACGCGCGATGGGATCGAACAGGGTCTTCTGCGCCTCGGCGATGGCTCGCGCCCCGTGGCGGCCTTCGCGCAATGCCGCCGCGACCTGCGCCAGGATGTCTCGCTTGGTGGCGGTGCGGTCCAGGGACAGGATGGCAAAGGGATTGCTCATGTCGTCTTCAGCTCCTCGAGATCGTCCTCGATTCTGAGGGTCAGGGGATGGGTTGCATCAACGAGACGGCAGCTCTCGTGGATCTCGATCAGGCCGCCCCGTTTCATAGTCGAGTCCGATGCCTGTATGTCTCGATACCAGAGCTCCATGGTCTCGAAAAAATACTCCCGGTTGTGCGGATCGTCCGAAAGCAGCACCAGCTTCGCCGCACGCAGGGGATTCTGTCGCTTGAAGGCCTTCTCGATGTCTTTCCCGAGACGCCGCTCCTCGATCGCATGCAAGTTGGTGCCCGCCAGCTCGGAGTCGGGAAAGATAGCCAGGGCGCGCTCCAGCAGCTTCTCGACCACCGCCGGATTCGACCCCCGATTCAGCAAGGCGACGGCCTTGATGGCCATGACGTGGGCCGTAGCCTCACGGAATTTCGGGGTGTCGATCCGGCCGCACAGTGCCTCCATGGCCTCGGCCAAGCCCTCGAAGAACGCCGACGGCTCGTCGGCGTAGGCCAAGTCGATGATTTCCTGCAACCGTTCGGGCTCGGCTTCGAGCAGCGGCAGGGCATCGAGAAAATGGCGTTTGATTTGCTGCTCGCCTCGGCGCGCTTTGGCCACACCGCAAGCAAGGGCGATGCGGTTTCGGCAGTAGCGGACGAGGTCATCCTCGGCCCCCCGCGGGATCGCCGCGAGGGCGCGCTCGTGCTCGCCCGCCTCCATCCACATCATGGCCGGTCCGGCGGCGCTGAAATAGGCACGAAGCTCCCGCAGGTCGACCCCTGTCTCGGGTGCTGGCCTGTTCTGGCTGCTCAGGAACGCGAAGATATCCCGGGCGAGCCCATAACCTATCGCGAAGCCGGGGGTACAGGGGTAGACGGGCGGCGGTGTCCCTTCCAGGGGGAGCTTCGAGAGCTGCCGAACGATGCGCGTCTCCACCCGCCAGATACCTTCGAGACGCCGTTCGATGCGACCCTCCTTGGCGTGGCGTCTCACCACCTCCCCCAGCCTCTCTTCCAGCCGCGCGCGCAGGGCGGTCCGATCGATAGTCGTCGGCGATACCTCGTGCACGGCCAGCGCATCCAGCAGGCCGTCGTCGTACACCGCCGTCAGCCACAGGCCGATGGCGGACTCCAGGTGGGCCGGGTCCCCCTCGGCGAGCTTGAGCCCCACCTTGGCGTGGAGTGCGAGTGTGGCTCGATCCGGCGGCCGGCCCAGGGGCGGCAGCAGCGCAGCCATCTCCTCGTACTGCGCCTGCTCCCACAGGGCCCTCAGCTGCTTGCAGGCCGCTTGCTCCTCGCAAGCCTTGAAGCGCGCGCTCTTTTCCGCCGGGTCGATTCTGCGGGCCATCCCCGCGATGACTCGGTAGGGATCCGGGCGACCTATGCGCTCGGCCTCGCGACAGGCCAAGGGGAGCAGCTGCTCCACCTGCTCCTCCAAGCCCTCGGGTGCGGTCTCGACCCTTTGCCATGCCGCGAGGGCGTCCAGGTACCGACCGACCGCGGCGAGCGCATAGCCCTGGCGGTATCGCGACAGGTCAGAAGCCGGTGGCTCGGCCGCGTACAGGGCGATGGCCTCGTCGAAGCGGCCGAGCTCCACCAGACAGTCGGCCTTTTTCTGAGCGAGCGCCGGATCGTGGCTGACGGCCAGCGCCTTGTCGTAGGCGGCGAGGCGCACTTGCGGGTCTTCGTCCTCCGCCACCGTTTCGAGGAGATTGGCTGCCTCGGCACGGGAGAGCTCGGCCCTCAAGGCCGCGATCCGCCCCTCGATCCATCCCTCGTGCTCAGTGGCGAGGGCCTTTTCGAACTGTTGCAGGGCCTCCCGAACGCGGCCCTTCTTCTCCAGCTTTCTGCCACGCTTGATCGCCTCCCGTCCCTCCAGGACGGCAATCTCGCGGACACACAGGTCGAGCTTGCGGGCGATCTCCCGGGCCTGAGCCTCGCTCGGCCCGAGGCGCAGTGCCGCCTCGAGATCACGTTTGGCCAGCGGAAAATTTCGTCTCTGGAAAAATCGTTCCCCGCTTTGAAGGGCCTGCTCGAGAAAGGGACCTTGTGACATGCTGGATCTAGCCATCTGCTTCTGGTTGGTCAGAGGGTGCTCGATTTTGTCGCAAAGCGCTTATTCGAGGGGGATCAGAACTTGCTCCCCGGCTAGCAAATCGCGTCCCGGGTTGAGGGCGATCAGCTCCGGGGCCCTGCTCGGCCGGCCCAGAAAGCGCTTCGCGAGCTCGCTCCAGTCATCGCCCGGCTCTACGCGGTAGCGAAACAACCGGCCCTGCGCACCCGGGGGGGTGATATGGCGGTACACCGCCTCCGCCTCGTCGAGGTCCGCTGCGATGCGCAGGACGCCGGTACCGCTATCATAGGGGCCGACCCCTGGATTTTGCGCAATCAGCACTGGATAGAGAAGCCCCCGCCCATAATAACGCTTGGCGACGGACCACAGGGTCTCGCCGGGGCGCCGATGGTGGTGGAGAACGCGCTTGGGCCCTGCTTCGACGGGCGCCGCGCTCTTGTCGGCCGTGGCTTCCTGGGCGAGGGGTGCGACGGTCATCGCAAGTCTACCAAGCTGGTCCCGGATCCCGAGCACGGGAGCGGCAATCTCGGAGGCCTTCTCGAAGGTCTTGGCTTGATCGGCGGCCAAGGTATCGAGCCGCTCCTCGATCACCCCGAGATGTCCGGCCAGGCGCTCGATCCCCCCGGCGACCGCCTCAACCGCGGCGCCCGTGGCGACCGGCTCCGGGCCCCGGGTCTTCGCCTGATCGAGCGACCGGACCGGCGGCTCGGCGGGTGGGTGATCGTCGGCAGGGAAATGCGTCACGAGTATCAGCGCGGCCAAGCCCACAACGGCGGCCAGCACGGGCCGGCCCCAACGCCGGCCGCTGCCAGCCCCACCCCGCAGCACGGCTTCTTCCAGACGACCGAGGGCGCGCTTCACCTCCGCCAAATCCTCCTGTACGGCAGGCGCCGGCTCTCCTTCGTGGAGCGCATCCAGGAGCGAGAAGCACTCCAGGTCGGCGTGACACTGAGGACAACGGATCGCGGTTTCTTCTACCCCGGCCTTGCCGCAGACGGGGCAATCGCTCACGCGACGGTCCGGCCGAGAGATCTCACCTGCGCACGCCCTTGAAGATGTGCAGCTCTTTCTTGTCCTGCTCGTGCAGTATCCGGTGGACCTCGGGCAGGATCTTCTGGCTCAGGCCCGTGAAGGTCTTGATGTCGCTCTTGACCAAGGCGTCTTGAAGGTCCCGCAGATACTTATCGAACCGTGGCGCCTTCGCAGGGTCCTTCTCCGCCACGACCTCTGCGGCATAGTCCACACTCATGAGTATCCCCAGTGCCGGGTACTTGTCGGCCTCTCCGGTCGCCTTGTCCCGGGCGTCCAGAATTTCGTCCGCCGTTCCGGTCCGATTTCGGTTGCGGAAGGTTTCGATCCGCTTGGCCAGTTGCTCTTGTTGGCCCTTTGACAGCAGTGGCCCGAACTGTTCCAGCAGGCTGCTCAGATAGAAGAGATTCGACATGGGACTCTCCTCGCGCCGCACGAGATCGGTGGCCACCGCCAAGCGTCGCTCCGCGTCCCGACTGGCCTTGGGGTCTTCCGCTCCGGTTTCCGGATCTATGACTCCATTGATCGCGTGGGCGATCTCCCCGGATCGAAACAGGAAATCGTACTTGGTGAAGTACTGGTGGTCTTCGTCGTTGACCCGGCTAATGGCGTCTTCCAACTCCAGGAACAGCCGCTCGTCGGCATTGCCTCGGGACAGGGTTCGGCTCACGCTTACGTCCGGCCGATCCTTGAGGCTCGCGCTCACCCGGATGAGGTTGTCTTCGTCGATCTCGAAATCGAGCAGCACCTCGCGCACGTCCCTTCCCGGCCCCTCGCCGGCTCCGGGGTCGAAGCTCAGCCAGAGGTCGCCGATGGATTCCCGCTCCTCGTTGACCAGGTTGTAGAACCTGAAGTGGGCTAGCCGCTGCTCCGGGTGCATGAGCCGGAAGGCGCCTTGGGTCCTGAAGGGCAGGGGCATATTGCGCTCCACCAGCAGATGGTCGCTGCCGTCCTCCACCTCCAGGTAGTAGTCGTGGGAGGTGCTGTGCACTATGTCCACGACCCCACTGCCGGCCAGGTCCTGCGCCAGGTCGAAGCCGCAGGCCGTACAGACCTTGTCCGACTGCGCCACCTCGGCTCCGCAGGCCGGACACTCGTAGGCCTCCGAGAGCCGGTGCGCCAGGATGGCCGCCCCTTCGGCAATGGCGAGCAGCGGCCGCTGGTGCACCAGCACCTTGTCCGCGCCGAACAGCCCTTTCATCTTCTCCACCATGAGCGGGATGTAGGAGGACCCCCCGACCATCACCACCCGGTCGATCAGGTCCGGCTCGAACCGGATCGATGCGAGCACCTGCTCGGTGAGCGCGACCGCACGCTCGGCGAACGGTCCCAACAGCGCCTCGAAGCGCTCGCGGGTCAGCTCCACCTCCACGTCCAGGATGTCGCCGTCGGCATCCTTGAGCATCCCCAAGACCTCGATGACCGCTGACCTCTCCGTGCTCAGGCGTATCTTGGCCGCTTCAACGCCCTTTCGCAGGTCGCCAAGAAAGCGGTTCTTCTCCGTGGCGGGAAGCTGCTCGACCAGCTCTCGCAGGCTCGGAATCTCGTTCTCCTTCTCTGTCTCGAGGTAGACGTAGTCGGTGATGAGGTGGTCGATATCGTCGCCCCCCATCCACATATCGCCCCCTTTCCCCTGCTCGATGAACCGACCCTCGGCGATAGTAAGCACCGAGATATCGAAGGTGCCGCCCCCCATGTCGAATACCAGGACGGTTTCCGATTCCCCCTCGACCAAGGCATCGACCCCGAAGGCGATGGCCGCCGCGGTGGGCTCGGGCAGCAGACGTTGGACCTTGAGTCCGGCAATGGCCGCGGCCATTCGGGTGGCGCGCTTTTGCTTGTCGTTAAAATAGGCCGGGACAGTCACCACGGCGTGGGCCACCTCCTCGCCGAGCTGCGCCTCGCAGTCCTGCTTCAGCTTGGCGAGGATCTTCCCGGAGATCTGCTCTGGGCGATACTCCTCGCCGCCGAGTATCACCGCCAGGCTTTGCGCCGATCCCCCCGCCAGGGGCTTCACCTTGTAGGCGTAGCGATGGCCCTGCAGCAGCCGTTGCACTTCTTCGTCCTCGAAGCTCCGGCCCATCAGCCTCTTCACGGAGACCACGGTGTTTTCGGGGTCCTGAGCCATCCACTCGACGGCGTGCTTGCCCACGATCATCCCTCCGGAGCTGAGCAGCCCCTGTGCCTTGCGGTAGCCGACAACCGAGGGTGTCAGCAGATCGCCCTCGGCGTTGTGGAGGATATCCGTGTCGAGCCGTTTCAGCCCCACGGCCGAGTTGGTGGTGCCGAGATCGATACCGATTGCTTTTGCCATTCCTCGAGCCTCAAGACTTAAACTGATCCGGGAGGTCTCCGCGGCCTCCAAGACAGCGCGCTCGGCGGAGACCCGGTGGGGCAGAACGTCGGTTGTGACAAGACGACGATGCGGCAGTTGCCGACACTATGGGCAACCGGCATCCGACCGCAAGTCCGGGGGAGCGGAGGATAACAATATCTTGTAACCCACGTCACCCGGATCTCCCGGAATTCGGCCGGGGACGATGTGCGGGAGGAAGACCGGGGCAGACGATGGGACCTGTCGCCGCATCCGTGACAAGGAGCTGGCGAGACGCGAGCACACCAACGCTGGCTGGGTTGTGTCTCGGCTTTTTGCACCCGATAGAGCATCGGGGGGACGGGGAAGCCCGTGGCCGGTTTCCGGTCCGACCCTCTCAATCTGCCGATTGGTCCGCTTTGGCCGCCATTTCTCCGCGTTGAAGTCGCTCTCAGCCCCAGCTAGCGGCCCAAGCGGACACGCTCGGGCTCGCGCTTTTGGGGGGGTCCCAGAAGATGGATGTCCAATTCGTTCTTCAATTCGTTCTTTTTCATTCTTTCCGCCAGGTACCTCGACCAACAATCAACCGTCGACCATGACCACCTATTCCAACCTGGGTCATATCGTGACCCAACAAGAGCCGCGGTGAAAAAAACCGAGTCCAACTATCCGTGATGCCGAAAGGCGATGGGCACAAAGAGCTTCCAGCTGCTACAGCTGTTCAATCTGGATTTGGGCAGGTGGGCTGAGGTGCGCTGTGGCCGACGTAGCGGTCCCATTCTTCGCGGGTGAGCCGGCTGCGGGGCAGTCGGGTGCACGCCTCTGCGAGCAGGTCGCGAGGGTCGAGGGCGAAGACGATGAGAGCACCTCGTGCATCGGCGACCGCCAGGAACCGGGCACCGTTTGAAAGGGCGCGCGGGGTCATGTCGGAGGGATGGTCGAGTCGGGCGACCGGCAGCTGACTCTCGAGGTCCCACACGGCGGTCGCGCCCCGCCCGTCGTCGAGTGCGAGGAAACGGCCGTCCGCCGAGAAGGCCCCGAGGCGCCCGTCGAGTCCACGCACCGGGCCGCAACCGCGGTTCCCGAGGGCGCACAGACGGGTGCTCCGCTCAGTGGGGCGCCAGGCGAGGTATCGGCCCCGGGGCCCGAGCCGCGGCTCGCGGAGACCGAGGTCGTCCAGGGCGAGAGCGGGTGTGCCAGGGTCCCGCAGGTCGATCAGCGAGTAGCGGGATTGTTGGCGGTCGCCCCGCGTGCCGACCTGGACCCGCTCTTTCCGCATGGTCACCAGCCACCAGCCTTCGTCGCCAAGGACGAGGGTGACGGGCTCGCCCGCGACCAAATGGTCGAGGATCGGCTCACCGGTCTCGAGGTCCCAGACCCGGACCTTTGCCGTGTCTGCAGCGGCCAAGTGGCGTCCGTCTGGGCTCGTGGCAAGCAGGGCGCCGTCAGGGATATTGTCGATCTCCCGGCGGATGACCCCGTCGGCGGCGTTGCGAATCCGGACCCTGTCCCCGGCCGCATCGGCCAGGACGAGCGTTCCGCCGCCCGAGCTAGTCTCGGCTGCCGTCACCGCCGACGCTAGGGGTAGATCTTGCACCGGGCCGAGTGTGTCCGGCCGCCAGTGGCGCAGGCGCGGGGCTGACGGCGCGGGACCAGATGCGTTTGGGTCTGCGGGACCCACGACGCCGACCAGGTCCCCCTCGCCCGAGAGATGGAGGGCCAAGATCTCCCCTTGGTTGGAAAGCTCGATGCGACGACCGAACCGGTCGAGCCTCCAGACGCGGATGTCACCGAGCTGTCCGGCCGCGATCACCCACTCTCGTGCTGTGAACATCAGACGATTCACAGGCTGCCCCAGGTCGATGACGGCGCGGTGGTCGGTGCCCCGCTCGGCAATCTCGATCCTGGAGCTATCGGCGCGGGCAATCAGCCATGCCTGCGGGCCGGTGGCGATCAGGTCGGCTTCGCCGCCCAACCGAACGCCGGGGTGCTCTACCCCGCTAGGTACCTCGTGAACGTGAAAGTCCATTTCCGTGTCGCGTGCCTCGACCAGAAAGCCACCATCCGGACTGAATGCAAGGGCGCTGGAGCGACGCAGACCGATCGTCGGGCGGCGGCGCAGGCGCGTGTCGGCGCCTTGGCGGCCCTTCCGAATGCGCCAGACCCCGGCATCCAGACCGCCTGCGGCAAGGTAGCTCCCGTCGGGACTGAAGGCGAGGACGGAGCTGTTCGTGAGGCGTTGCTCGGGGTCGCCGACACGCTCACCGCTCGCGACATCCAGAAGCCTGACACCACCGAGGCGCCGGTTCACGGCCAAGAGACGGCCGTCCGGACTGAGCGCAAAACCGCGCCCATCGTGGAAGAAGCTGCCGAGCCTCTTGTCGCTTCCAATCTGCTGGACCTCGATCCGATCCAGGGTCGGGGCCAGGGCTAGGTAGTCTCCGTCTGCGCTCAAAGATAGGCCATGGTGGCTCCTTGGCCGGTTATCGGCAAGCAGAGTCTCGCCGCTCACCAGGTCCCAGCGCAGAATCCGGAGTCCGCCACCTCCCGCGGTCAGGATTCGGCCGTCCGTGCTCACCGCCAGGGCATAAGGGACCCCGCCGAGGTTGAAGCTGCGTAGCAGGGCGAGGTTGCCGCCGGCGGTGAGGCGCACAAGATCAGAAAGCGCGACTGACCGAGCGCCTCCTCGATCGCAGGCCAGAGGGCCGGGTTGGCCGAGAGGCTGGTCGCATCGCGAAAGACCCGTAGCGCCCGCAATCGGTACCAGGGTTTGGCGACACGGTGCAGGGCCCGCTGGATGGCCTCCGCGATCGGCCGATCCACCGCCTGGCTGTAAGAGATGAAGGCGTCATAGGCCATGCCGGGTCTCCGTACGCTCTTGGAAACATAGCAAATTCGACGCCTCGGAATGGCGACTAACCGCATTGGGATGTGCGACTGACGGGCCTGGGTTTCTTGCTTTGCGCAAACTTTCGGTTAGCGGATTGCCGCTTGGCAATGATCGGTTCGGGGCGGTAGTGAAACGAACGTTGAAGGTCACGGTGGGGCAAGTCAAACGAGATCAGCCGACGAAAACGCAGGATTGAAGCGTATATGAAGGGCTCTGACTTTTTTGGAACTATCCGCATGGACCAAGGATTCCCCGATCTTCGCCGGAAGCCTATCGCGTGTTGCTGCCCGGGATCACCTGTCCCCACCTCGCCAGCCGCTGTAGGCGATGAAAGTGGCGTTTCCGTCTCTGGGTGGCGATGTCGGTGTACAGCTGTGCCACCAGGCGGTGGAATCCGCGGCGTAGCGTTTCGGCGCTCATTTCGCTCGGCTCGAAGTTGAGGTCGAACAGGGTACAGCGCTCCCAGGCCAGCGGGTCGAGCAGGCGGCCCTGCTGCTCCAGCTGCCGATAGAAGGGGGTGCCAGGAAAGGGTGTGGGCAGGGTCACCTGGACATCGAAGGGCAGGGTCTCGTCCACCCATTCCAGAATCCGGTCGAAGATCTCCGGGCCCTGGCCATCGAGCCCGACGACAAAGCACGCATTGACGCGGATGCCCGCCGCCTGGATACGCTCGATCGCCTCCGTGTGATGGCCCAGCTGACGGCGTTTCCAATCGCGTCGTGTCTCCAGGCCTTTCAGGCCGAGCGTGTTGGGGCTCTCGAGACCGATGAGGACCTCCACGCAGCCCGCGTCATGCATCAGCTGCAATAGCGTTTCGTCTCGGTAGACGGACAGATCCGTCTCGGTGAACCAGCGCACTTTGCGCTTGGCCAGCTCGGGCAGCAGGCGGCGCCAATACAGCCGATTAACGAAGGAATTGTCGTCCGCCAGCTGGATGAACGGATGGGGCCAGAGCTCGCAGATGCGGTCCACCTCCGCCAGCACCCGCTCGGCAGGCTTCTGCTTGTAGCAGCTGGTGAGCAATATCGAGCTGGCGCAAAAGGTGCAGCGCCAGGGACAGCCGCGACTGGTCTGTACGGTGACGCGGTTGTATCGCGCCATGTCCAGGAGCTCGTACGCGGGCATGGGCGAGCCGGCCAGGTCGAATTCCTGGGAGCGGCTATCGTATCTGGGCTTGAGCTGGCCCACCTCAGCATCCGCCACGATCTCCGGCCAGATCAGCTCGCCTTCACCGACCGCCGCGACCGCCCCATGTCGGGCCGGCTCGTCCGGGCAGGCGGTGACGTGAAGGCCGCCCATCACGACAGGGATGCCGGCTGCATGGTAGCGGTCGGCCAAGGCGTAGGCCTCAGCCACCTGGGCACTCAGGCTGGAGATGGCCACCAGGTCGAGGTCCACGGGGACGGGATCCAGCTGGCCGATCTCCTGCACCTCGAGATAGCGCCGCTCATGATGTGACGGTGTCATGCCCGCCAGGGTCAGCAGGCCCAGGCTGGGGAGGGAAGCGATCGCCTTGCTGTGCTCCACGAAGCCGGGCAGCGTCAGACCGAGCGCCAGCAGCTCTTCGTCGCAGGCGCGAATTCCGCTCATAGCGATGAATCCGATGCGCATCTCAAAGCCCTCCCAGGGTGAGCAGGCTCGCTCCGAGCAGGGCGAGTACGGGTGCGAAAAAGAGATGGCGGAAGGGCTTCTTCCAGACCGAGAGGAAGCAGACGGTCGGCATCAGTACCGCCCCGGCCAGAAACAACGGCGAGGCAAGGGCCGCCAGAGGCCCGGTCGGGCTGGTCATGGCGAAGGCCAGATTGAGCAAAGCAATGCCGAAGAAGCTGATGTGGCCCAGGCGGGCCATGCGGCGGGGCCAACCCGAGCCAGTCGTCTCGATGAAAGCGCAGACCCAGCAGGCTGCCAGAGACGAGTCCCAGAAAGATTCCGATCCACGCCGCGTGAATATGAAGCTGGCTCATCGTTCCTGTCTCCGATGGGATGGTTGGTGTTCCATTCGATACGGAGCGACAAATGTGCCAGGAATCGCGCTTGGCAATATTTAGATCTTGATCAATTAGATAAGCGATAAGTCTAACAAGTCATATGGATCATAAATGTACATGATTTGATCATCGCGTGTTCGTAACTCGCGACGTTGGGGGATACTCTTTGGAAGCAACCACAAAAGACTTGCGGTTGCATACGCGGGGGCTGCTTGAGGCCACGGACCGAGGTGAAGAGGTCGTCATCACCTGGCGTGGCAGGCGTCGGGCGAGACTGGTCCGTCGGAAGGACGAGCAGGCCGAGCGGGTTTGCCAGCGAGGGGGTCGGCGCTGATCGCGTCGGGGGCGGCACTCCGACGGAAAACCGACACTTGTTGTGAAACAGGTGCACACTATGGTGGAGGAGATGCAGCAGTGGGCGCCGTTTGAAGACCAGAAAAGTGGCAAGGGCACCGAAAGTGGATTCGAGGCAATGACCATGACGAGCGGGCACAGACTTGTGGACGTGGCGATCATTGGGGCCGGTCCGGCGGGGCTGTTCGCGGCACTGCGTCTCGCGGGCCGCCACAGTGTTCTGCTGCTCGACCGGAAGGCCCGGCCCGGCGGTGCAGGCGGGGCCACCGACGGCAAGCTCAACCTCTCGCCACATATCGGCCTGGATCTCGGGGAGCTGCGGCTGTCCGAGGACCAGGCGATGGCGTATATCGAGCTGGTGGATCGATGGTTTCTCGATCACGGGGCGGACCCCACGCTTCACGGGGAAGACGAGGCGCGCGTGCGCTGGTGGCTGGAACGGGTCTCCTGGGTACGGCGCCGCACCCCCAAGGGCGACTGGGATATTACCCTGGTGCCGATCAAGCAGCGTCACATGGGGACGGACTTCGCCCACCGGGTAACCGCCGCGATGGCGGAGACGATCCGGCAGCGGGGCGGCCAGTTTCTGCTCGAGACCGAGGTGACGGGTCTTCAGGTCCCTGACGGGGGCGGCTTTCTTGTCGAGACCTCCAGAGGGCCTGTGCAAGCGGCGTTCGTCCTCGCCTGCCCCGGACGCGAGGGCGCCCATTGGTTCCGGGAGAAGGCGAAGGGACTGCGCGTTCACACGGAGTACGGGGCCATCGACATCGGCTGTCGCGTGGAGGTCGCCTCCGCCGTGTACGACGAGCTGACGTCGGTTCTCTATGACCCCAAGCTCGTGTTCGTGACGCCGACCTACCAGGACCGCACCCGCACCTTCTGCACCAACCCGGGCGGGCGCGTGCGGGTGGAGGAGCACAGGGGATTTCGTCTGGTCAACGGGGATGCCTTGAAGGCGGAGAAGACGTCCAACACCAACTTCGCCATCCTCAATACGGTGTCCATGACAGAGCCGCTGCAGGACACCACCGAGATGGGGCGGCAGGTGGCGAGGTTCGCCAACTTCTGGGGGGGCGGCGACAGCCTCGTGGTGCAGCGGCTAGGGGATCTGCTCGCCGGCCGGCGCTCGAAGCTCCAGACCTTCTACGCTGCCGCTTCCGGCTTCGACAAGCTGGTGCCGACGCTGCCACCCGGGCCGGGCGTGACGCCGGGCGACATTTCCTTTGCCTACCCGGGACGAATCGTCCGCAACCTCCAGGAGAGCCTCGAGCTGTTGACGCGGGTCATCCCGGGCGTCGCCCACCCCTCGACGACCATCTACGTCCCGGAGGTCAAGTTCTACGATGTGCGCTACCCCACCAGCGACGATCTGGAGACCAACCTCGCGGGCCTGTTCGTAGCGGGTGACGGCGCTGGCAAGTCGCGCGGGATTGTCGGTGCGGCAGTTAACGGTTTGATGGCTGCGGAGGGGATCCTGCGAAAGGCCCAAGCGGCCTGACCGGAGGCTCGAGGCGGCGCTCAACCCCCTTACTGCTCTCGAGCGTACAACAGGTGGACCGTACAACAAGCGACAAGTGTACACCCATCGTTTGAAGGGTGGGGAGGACGCTACGATCGGGGATATTTGGGGTCACCAGAGTAAAAGCTCCATTTCGGTGCGTTTCGTGGTGGTCTGATCGTGGTTTACGTTCACGGAAGAGAAGATGGCCCGCCTGCGCAGGATGGGTCTACCGGGAGTGCCGCAACATGCTATCCAGCGGGGTAACAACCGCGTGGTGTGCTTTGGAGCCGAAGAGGACTTTGCGGCGTATGCGTATTGGCTCGACGAGTATTCGCGCGAGTACGGGGTGGCCATTCATGCCTGGCTGTTCATGATCCACCATGTCCACCTGCTGCTCACGCCTGCGGAGGATGACAGTGTCTCAAGGATGATGCAGTCGCTTCGTCGGAGCTACGATGTCGATATAAAGGCGCTTTCGCCGGAGCGCTTTGCGTTGTACATAGCGGAATCCGCCTTGCTAAGAAGGGTGTCCATATCCTCGCCGTCTTGAGGGTAAACGCTGATTCCCATGCTGCAGCTTATGGAGATCGTTTTGCCGGCAATCTGCATCGGCTGAGAAATACTGCACACCAGATTTCTTGCAAGCTTGTCAATGATCTCCGGGTGTTTGATGTCGGTCAACAGCACTGCGAATTCGTCACCGCCCATCCGGCACACGGAATCGCCTTTGCGAATCTGGCTAACCAGCCTCGCTCCGACCATCTTCAACACCTCGTCACCACATTCGTGCCCGTACAAGTCGTTGACCGGCTTAAAGCGATCCAAGTCCATAAAAAGAATGCCGAGCCTGGATTTCTTCCTGGCCGCGTTTTGCATCGAGAGCGCGCAGCGCGCATTGAACAACAAGCGATTCGGTAAATCCGTCAATGGGTCGTGATGGGCCAAGTACTGGAGACGTTCTTCACTTTTCTTAAATCCGGAGATGTCCGAGAAGACTGCGACATAGTGAGTGACCTGGCCATCAGAATCCTGCACTGCTGAAATGGCTTCCCACATCGGGAAGATCTCGCCATTCTTTCTACGGTTCCAGATCTCGTTCTTCCAAGATCCCTCTTCATTCAGTGCTTGCCACAAGCCGTTATAGAAGGCGGTCTCATGCCTTCCGGATTTCAGCAGACGGGGATTCTTCCCGTGCGCCTCACAATGTGTGTAGCCGGTGATTTCTGTGAATGCCCTATTGACCGACACGATGTTGGCGTTTGCGTCGGTGATCATCAATCCGTCCGCGACATTCTCGAATACGGTTGCAGCCAGGCGTTGAGATTCCTTGTGCTCAAGGCGTTCCGTAATATCCGTGAACGAAACGACTGCCCCTGTACAATGTCCCGTACGGATGATGGGAAATGAGCTGTACTCACCTGGAAACGACGTACCGTCCTTCCGCCAAAGGACTTCGTGATCGATGTGGACCTCCCTCTCCTCCTTGAAGGCGGGCAAGATCTGGGGCTCCTCGAGCGGGTAGACCGCCCCATCCTTGGTGGAGTGGTGGATAAGTTCATGCATTCTTCGGCCCACCAATTCGTCCGCCGAGTCATACCCTAGCAATGTTACGCAGGCCGGATTGGCAAAGGTGCAGAACCCCTTTGTGTCGACGCCGTAAATAGCCTCGCCGTTGGATTCCAGAAGCAGGCGCATACTCTCTTCACTCTCTTCCAAGCGGCGGATAAGCGGCTGGGTAACAAAATGAAAACCGATTGCGCCGATTACGATGAATAGGGTGCCGGCGAGCGCGCTGACGACCGCGGCGCGTACGAAGGGTGCTCGAATCTCCGCCATGTCAACCTTTGCGACGACTCCGTAGCTCAGCACCGCGACGGGTTCGTAGGCCGCCAGAACAAGGGCCCCGCGGTAATCTCGCGCGATCACGGTGCCCGATTTGCCGGACAGTGCGAGCTGCATCGGCTCGGCATAGGAGCTCCCCATACGGATCTCCTTGGGCGGGACCGGATCGGACGCGCGGGGTGTGTTTCGGTGGCGGAGCAGAAAGCGAACAATATGATTATCCAGCTTGGCGAGGGTGAATTCGCCGGTTATGCCTGCGCCCTGGTATTGGGCGTGCGCCTCGCGGATCTGGGTCAATGTGGCTTGTTCGGCGCTACCGGCGACATCGGTCTGACTGTACACGCTGTCGAAACGCGCCACCGCCTCCATCAAGCGGGCCTGGCTTTGCACGCTCTCGGTCAAGCGAGCGCGTTGTTCCTCGATTGCGGCAGTGTAAAGCTCATAGATGGTGACGGCGATCACCCCCAATGTCACCAACGCGAGTATGGCGGTCAGCAGGTGGGTGCTCTGTTTCAAGGTGATGCGCACGTGCGTTACGCCAGCTGCTGATGCTATCGATGCGTACCCGAATCCGGCAATGACGACAGTGGTCGGTTTTGTCCCTGAATGATCAGGCTCATCGTTTCGGCGGCTTGGGCTGTCGGCCAGCCTGCCGCTCGACGCCCACCGCCACTTAGCGGATGTTCGCCGCCTTAACGCCTTAGTGCAATGGGCCTGTACCATCTGGTTGTAGATCCGAGCTGACCAAACTGCAAGACCCTTCGACTGGGAGGGAAATTTGCCA
>Ga0210110_1000247_pt1 | contig 18582 bp, 12 predicted proteins | sample China_Galinas_PW_2_FD_184865 | JGI IMG/M metagenome (GOLD analysis project Ga0210110, IMG submission 184865) | Wetland microbial communities from San Francisco Bay, California, USA, that impact long-term carbon sequestration - China_Galinas_PWB_D1... | ecosystem: Environmental > Aquatic > Marine... | reverse complement strand
AGGATCGGCGCCCCCCGGACCTGAAACACCAGGTACGCGGTGAACGGGCCGTCGCCCGGCAGGCTCGATACGTCGTACTCCCAGACCACGCGCTGCTCGACCGGACGCGACGCAGCCCCTCTGTCCAGGGTGAGCACGCCCTCGTAGCCACCGACCCCGTTGAAGGACCAGTCCCAGGCATCGGGCACGCCGTCGAACACACCGTACAAGCCGCCGTCCACGAGCGTGCCACCGACCGTACCGCCGCCGGCCGGGTAGATGATCACGGCCGCATCAGCCCGCGCGACAGCAAACACCACGCAGGCTGCCGCGAGCGTCGCCAGCCAGCGGTTCCGTTGTCGACGAATCACTTGGCACCACCCCTTCGTAGCCGCAGTCACGGAGTCCACAGCGCCCGGGTCTATCGCCCTATTCAGGACACCGGCCCCGCCCGAAGTTCCCCAGAGCACGACGTATGCCAGCGGCGCGGGCCCAGCATTCGGGGCCGTACATGCTCGTGCCCAATCCCGCGCGGTCTGGCCCGGCATTTTCTCGATCTTAGGAATCGCCCGCACCGGGTTTGGTGAAATCTGAGGGGTCGTTTCGGCCCGAGCGCCGCCCCCGATCTGCCGGCCCGCCCGCCATGACCGGACTGCGGTCTGCGGCCCCCTGATGCCGGACGGCCGATGTGGTGGGCCGCCCGGTGCGCCCGAAAACCCGCCGTGGCTCAGACGAGTCATCCGGCCTGCATGCCGGCGGCGCGGTGATGACCTACCTCGCCGCGGCTCGATAGGGTACAATGCGCTCGTCGGCTGGCGGGCGTCACACGTCGGCCCGACGATTGGTCACTTCTACCTCCACGAATCGGAGGTGCGGCAATGCACGTGATGGCGCGTCAGGCTGTGTCGCCAAGACGGCTGTCAGTGCATGGCGACCCACCCGAACCCTCGAAGACGGCTATCGCCTTGGTTGCGGCTGTGGCCGATCGGACCGGGTCGGTCTGCCCGGCCGAACTCGGCGTCGAAACGCACGTAGCACGCGCCCCAGCGCCGTCAACCCTCAAAGGACACACGCCATGCCCGAATCCACTTCACGTTCGAGGTCGGTTGTAGCCGGTATTCCGTTGATCTGCTGCTGTCTCGTACAGAGTGCCTTGGCTACAGAACCAGGCCGCGATGGCGTTGACGGCAGCCAACCGTCAACGCCCTCCCTGCGAGCGAACCCGATGCGGTGGGATTTGCGTCGCCACGAAGCTCGGCCGCTCGCGCCGCAGCCCGTACCGGTCTGTGGGAACGGGGAGTGCGAGGCAGAGCGCGGTGAATCGTTTGGCAACTGCGCAAGCGACTGCGGATCGCTCGAGTTCCGCGCGGACTATCTCGAGCGCCTCCTCGAGACAGAATTCGAAGTGGACGAAGGCGTCTTCAAGATCTTCGAAGTCGCCGACTGCGAAGACCTCGAACGTTGTTTCTTCAACAATCCCACGTCTCCCTACGGTTCGTTTCAAGTGCCACTCGGGCCGGGCGAACCGGAACCTGATCCCGACAACCGAGGCATGAGTCCTCCGGGCTTGAGCACGGTCTATCGACTGCGCGAGGACGAAGCACTGCTTTGGATCGGCACGCTGCCGCCTGAGTCGCCGTATTTCTCATTCACCGCCTACATCTTCAGTCGGTTCGACCCCGATGCGGCCGGTCCACCGCCCTATGACGATCGGGCCATCGTGTATTCAAGCCTGGGTGATTCGCAGAATCACCTGACCATGAGCACGTCGGCCGGGCAGGGTGAAAGTCCGTTTGGCAAGGAGAGTATTCTCATCGTCACCGCGGATCGCACGACGGATCGTGTGGTCAGAAGCCTGCTTGACGGGGCCGGGTTCAGCGAGTCGATCGCCAACACGCTGGTCATCCCGAGGTTTGAAGCGGACGGCGTGACGCCGCTGGCACGCATGGGCTACGAGAATGAAGCGGATCTGTTTAACGTGCTCGCTCGAATCGCCAATCCGGACGCCATCGATCCGGACAGTGAAATTCATGCCTGGCTTCGAGAACCCGGCAGCACCGTGCTTCGAATCCGACCGCGCCGCGCGCAGCGCTCCGATCCCATTCCTTTTCCCGTGCCGCGGGTGCCGGGCAGTGACGGCGCCGAAGACGGGGCCTCGCTACGACGGTTGGTTCGGCGTATCCAGGACGCGCACGGTGTGACGGCTCGAGAGACCGTACTGGCCGTGGTCTCGCCCGTCGCCGACGGCGATCACTGCCTCAACGCGATGGTCTGCTGCAACGCGGACTGCCGGGACACGCCCTACATGACCTTCGCGTTCACGCTCGGCCGCGACGATGCGATGATCGTCGCCGGCTACAACCACGAGAACTCGAACAAGGCCTGCTACGTCAACATCACCTCGACTCGATTCCACGATGGGACGGCCTACTACTCCATTGTCATGCGTGATCTGATTGGAAGTGCCGGCGTCTATCTCCCTTATGACCCGGATGCAGAAAACCTGTGGCAGCTCATGTTCGCCCGAAACTGCGGCGATGAGCCGTTCTGCTTCGAGATCACCGAGGATCAACTCGCCGTGGGCGAGCTTGGCGTCATACTCGTTCGTGCGTATCTCGATCCGGCCACCGGCACCAAGGCGAAGATGATCCCAAAAATGGAATCCGAACTAGCCTACCCCAGGGCGATCTACCTGCGTGGCGGACGCGCGAGCGACAGGTGAATCGAACAGGCCTGTCGTCGCGAGAACCAAGACCAGATAGCGACCCTTGCCGATCGAAGTCAGGCGAATGCAGGTGCCGCAGGTCGTTGGTGAAGCATCGCGGGGTACGCGCGCTTGCCGCGAACGCCCGCGAATTTAAGCAAACCGCCGAATGACAATCATCTAAGCGTTGCACATGGCTGAGATCGGCGCCTCCGTCGCGTGGTCCATCGAGGATTGACCCGCGTGAAAGTCTGGGCGCGTGTCCTCTGCGCCACGCCGGTGTAATCATAAGACGGGTGAAGTCAATGCCTCGGAAAGTGTTCGATTGGCCGGCGACATCAATGTGTGGCTGCAACGGAAGCTGAGTCGCGAGTGCGCGCTACGAACATTGGCGGGCCTGGCGACGCTCGGACGCCTCGTGCGTACCTCGAGCAGTACTCGGTCGCCACTGGCACGTACTCGGACCAAGTGGTGACCTTTTACGTTCCGTCATTGGGCATGATCTCAAATGTCAACCCACGCGCGCCGGCGACGATTCACGCTGAGACAAGGATGATCACGAGTTTACTCTACGCCGCCCCCCGCCTGGTGAGCTGGTCGCTGAAGATGTTCCGCAAAGCTTGCCGTCTGGCGATGATCGACCGAGCCGAATGCGGTGCGGTTGTCGACTTTCTGCATGCCCGGAAGGATGCGGCCAGCTTTCAGGAGATTTTCACCGCCGTGCCCACGATCAACCCGGTCAAAATCTTCCTGCAGATGGCCGAGATCGAGGGCGTCATGGTGCTCCACGAGCGGGTGCAGGGATTGACGTTGAGTTCTCGTCTCCGGTCGGAGCTCGACGCGATCATGCACTGACGCGGTTGGGTCGCGGGCCCAGCCCGTCAGCGCAGCCGCTGGTGAATCGGTGGAAGATCGCCGGTCGTCGAGACGCCGCCCGGTCCGGTCGCGGGCGTCGGCTCCGGCACCGGGCACGGCGTGTCGTTGCCGCCGCCGCTCCAGTCGTTTCCGCCGAAGAGCGCTCCGTGTGCGTGGCACGTCTGGCACGAGTCGCAGAAGCCGTCGAAGTGCGCGGCACTGTTCGCCGCCACCCACTCGGCGTGGCACACGTTGCACAGCCCGTTCGTGCCGTTGCCCAGAACCGGCTCCGCCCAGACCGGTTGCATACCCCCGACCTGATTCGGCTCGATCGGCACGATCACGCCCCGTGCGATGCCGAACGTGTCCCACGGCGGACCGTTGAATCCGGTCTCGCGCCCGCCGTCATCGACGTAGCCGGTGCCGTCGACGAAGTCACGAATCGCATACGGATTGCCGGCCCCATTCGATGCGGTGTAGGAACCGTGGGGATCGTGGCAGTCCGTACAAGCCAGGACGGCATCCGGTGCGCCGGAGTATCCGTCCCAGCCGCGCTTCGAGTCGAGCCCGTGAGCCTCGTGCGTCCAGTCGAAGTCCACGTACCACGGTTGCTGGGTGTAGTCGCACGACTCGATGCCACGGAGGCTCGAGCAGTCGGACGTGATGCACGCGCCATCGAGAATGGTCGTCCAGTCGACACCGAGCGCCGCCCAGCGTGGATCGGTCGTGTCGATCACCGGAGCCAGAACGCCCGGTGGCAGTCCGGGATCAAGCGGCCCGGTGCCACCGGCGTGGCACGAGAGGCAGAAGGCGTTACTCGTGCCCGTCCACGGCGTCGTCGTGTCGAAGGGGTCAACGACGGGCTGGGTGCCGCCGGCCGCGTGGGCGCCGTGGCAGTCCAGGCATTCGACGCGGGCCCCGCTCAACGCCTGATCCTCGTCGCTGATGTCGTGGTGACTGTTCACCGTGCGGAGCGTGCCTTCCGTGCCGAAGCAGAAGTCGCCGTACATCTCGTCCCACTGGAGCGTGCCGGCAAACCGCGTTGCCACGTCGGGCGGGGCCTGTCCGCCGCCAAACGGATTGAACGGCTGCACCGCCGTCGCCGCCCCGTCGGCGTCGTGACACGACTGGCAGAAGTCGGACACATCGGGAGAGGCGACCAGGTCCTCCACCTGCTGGAACCGATAGATCGATCCGTCGTCGGCGTCGATCAACTCGATGAAGCCGTCCATGTGGGTGCCAAGGCTATGGCACACGAGGCAGGCCGCATCGTCCAGCTGCGCGCCGTAGTGCGCATGCGCGTCGCTCTCCGGAAACTCACCCACCACGGCGCGGCGACCGCCGGGCGGCACGCCGTCGCCGTTGTCCTGCGGGGCGGCGTGACAACCGGTGCAACTTCCGCCGGCGGGCATGAAACCGGCCTCGTGCGGGTGGCACGAAAGGCAGTCGGCCCCTTGATGATGCGGGGCGCCGGTACCATCGTACCGGTGGTACGTCGTAGCCGTGTGGCACACCTGGCAAATGCCGTCGATTGTCACGCCAGCGCCCGCGAAGCCGTCGGGGCCGGTGCGCGCGGTGAGCACGACCGTCTTGTCGACGTCGAGTGTCTCGTTGTAGACCGAACCGCGGATGAGCGAGTTGTTGCGCGTCGTGGGCTCGTGGGCATGATGGCATTCCAGACAGTTCGGCTGCCAAACGCCGGCCGGGGTGTGACGGATTTGCTCGGGGTGACATTCGGCGCACAGCGTATTGCCCTCAGCGCGCAGGAACGGCGTACCCGACACGCTGTTGTGCTGTTCGTGACAGGTCGCACATTTGATCAGGCCGTCGTCGAGATGCCCGGCCATCGGCCCGTCCGGCGCCGGCCCCACTGAACCGTACGTCTCATTGATCGCCGGGACACCCCACGCGTGCGACGTGCCCAGGTTCACGGTCGGTAGGATGAGCGCGCTCAACGCCTGACCGCCACCGATGTGGCACGACACGCACAGCAGTTCCTGACCTTCGACCAGACCCAGGTGTCCGCCCGGCTGCTCGTCGATATCGTGGCACCGGCCGCAGGATGTGTCCGGCAGCATGTGCGGTGGTTCCCAAACATTGATCACCGCGACCTGACCGAGCCCTGTCTCACGCGGCGTTCGTTTAGAGGATTTCCCGAATTTCGCCGCGGAAGGACGCTCGTCGAGGCGGCAGACGTTGTTCCCTGAATCGACGGAGCCGCTCGCGGAAGCCGTCGCCGGCACAAACGGACCGTAGACCTCGACGACCCCGGCCCCGGCGTCTGCCACAAAGACGCGACCCGCTGCATCCAATGCCACGTCGGTCGGGGTGTGCAGCTCGCCGGTCCCGGCTCCGTACGTGGCCACCTTGGCCAGCTCAGCCCCCGTCGGCGAGAACACGCGAAGGGTGCTCATGATCGCGTCGGCCACGTAGATGCGTCCGGCGCCGTCGAACGCCACGCCGGACGTGCGCGGCAGCCAGCCTTCACTGCCACCTCCCGGCGTGTACTTGATACGGTAGCCGAAGGAGCCCTCAAACAGGCCGGCCCCCGTGAAGCGTTGCACGCGGTAATTGTCCTGGTCGCCGATGGCGAAGCCACCGGACGTCAGGTCCACGGCCACGGACGACGGAAACTTGAACGCCCCCGACACGCTTCCACGTACGCCGACGACAAAGGCCAGCGTCTCGTCGTCTTCAAAGACGACCACGCGGTCGGCCGCGCTGTCCACCACAAGGATACGCCCGGTATTCGAATCCACATCGACGTCCGTCGGCCCCTCGAAGGCGACGACGCCGGGGTCGAGAAACCGCTGGAAGTTGAAGCCAGCGTCATAGACCGCGACCTGGCCATCCTCCCGTCGCGATACCAAGATCCGCCCGTCCGGATGAACGGCCACGCCGATTGGGCCGGCCGGTTCCGACCAGGTTCCCACGTACGCGCCGGACAGGTCGTACTGGACGACCGCCGACTGGCGCAAATCCGTCACGAATAGCGACGTCTCTGTGATCGCCAATCGAGTCGGGCGCTCCAGCCCCTGGGAAATCGACTGTTCATGGGGCAGCGGAACCACCTGTCCGACTGCGGCCAGCACCGCGACGGTGAGCATAGCAAGAGACATTGTCGTGGACTCCCTAGTGCGCAAACCAACGGCGCAGAAGTCCCGAATCAGCAAAGAACGTGCCGCGTTCGATCATCGCCGGTGCGACACGCATTGCCGGGCCGTGCCCACTATTGCCCCGTCCGATCAGCCCCCGTCTTCTCAAATTTGGGAATCGTGCGGGCCGGATTTGGTGAAAACCACGGGGCACGTCAGTTCCCCTCCACGTCCGATGACCCGGCCCGCGGCCCGGCCGGCGCGAATCATATCGTACATCGTAGGCGAGTGAGGGTTTGCCGGAACGACTCGCCGCACACCGGCACAGGGGTTCACCATGACCGTCCGAGAAGTACCTTCCTGCGCGATCGGCGCGCGCCTCTGGCTCGTTCCGGTGATTGTGCTGATCACGAGCCTCGGCTCGCTGGCCGCAGCGTCGAACTGGCCGGGAACCGACAGGGATTTGAGCCGAACGCTGCGGCACGGACCGGGCGTGGTGAACCACCCAGTCGGCGTGCGCCCGTCGCACGGGGTCCACATACCCGACGGCTGGCCGCTCGATGCCAACGGGCGACTGACGTGTACGACGTGCCACGAATCCATCCCGGCGCTGAGTGGGCGCGGCGGGGCGAAGCTGCGGCGTCACGTCGATCCCACGGACGACCCGTCGGCGTTTTGTGCGACGTGTCACGGCACAGCCACCGGCCGCAGTGCTGCAGGCATGCACTGGCAGGCCATGCCGCGTGCCCACGTTCGTTCGACTTCGTCCAGCGTGGCCACCGGCTACGGTTCCCTGGACGCCGATTCGGTGCGTTGTCTGACCTGCCACGACGGCGTGACCGCCCGGGAAACGAGCTATGAAACCAGCTCGGGGCATGGGATGGCGTCATTCGGCGACACCGGCCGAAACCACCCCGTGGGCGTGCGCTACCGGGCGATGGATCACAAGTCCGATACCAGGCTGCGCGCCGAGCAGGCCCTGCCGTCGTCCGTCCGGCTGCCGGGGGGCCGCGTCAGTTGCGTGTCCTGTCACAACCTCTATTCGCCCGAACCGAAGCTGCTGACCGTACCCATCGAGGGCTCGGCCCTTTGCTTTACCTGCCACGACATGAACTGACCGGCAACGAGCAGCTCGGTCGCTCCGCGGTGTCACCACGCGGTTCGGATCGAGGCTCCGGCGTGCGCTGTGACTTCAGTTACTGCGGAACTGCTGGAAGAACAGGTCGAGGGCCGCGACGACAATGCCCTGGGTCGCACTCTGGACGGCCGTGACCGCCTCATCGCGAAACTCCGGACACCCTCCCATCATCAAAGGCGCGAGCACCATCAGTGCGACGGGCAAACGCTTGATTCTCGATCGTTTCACGGCGTTTTCTCCTACAACCGTCCGGCTTCGGTCGGCGTCCGGCCGCTCGGCGCGAATCCGGCCCACAGGAGGCAATACACGTTGTGTGCCACCAGGTCCGTAGCGACGGTGCCGGCGTGGGTTTGGGGCCGGCAACCGCAGATCGCTTTCGGCACGAAACTTGCTGATACCCCCTTCCGCGAGGCTTATCGCGACGGGCCGTACGAGGAACCAGCGCTAGTTCGAGCGGTTCCACGGCGCCCGTGATCGCTGGTTGATTCGCCTCGACGCCGTCGGAAGCCGTCATGAGCGGGAACGAAAAGCCAAGCAATGGTAACGGAGCCCAGCCGGCGGTGCGTCCGGGTTTTTCGCCCGGGCACAACGGTCACCGGGTGGACGTCCCGCTCGAGGTGCTTGCGCCGAAGCCGGAGCCGGTTTATTGCGCTGAGGCGGAGCGTCCGCTGCGCCACCTGCCGCGCTGGTACATCCCGCTGGTGGTGCTGAGCATCTTCGCGGTGCTGTTCGTCGGGTGGGAAGTCATCGAGCAGAAGCTGATCGGCCCGGAGACGATCGGGCTGCGTCATTTTCTGCTAACGGTGCGTGCGGCGGTGGTGACGGCCGTCGCCAGCTTCGTGGTTTACGTGCTGATGCGGCGACAGCAGCACCAACTCGTCGGCACGGCCGAGAAGATCGCCGGCCTGCTGGAGGCCTACCGCTCCAACAGCGCGATCCGGGGCCGGTTCGAGAACCCCAACCTGCTGCACTGCAAGGACGTGCTCGATTGCTCGCGAACGGAGTGTCCGATGTACGAGCATCCGGGGGAGCGGTGCTGGCAGACAATCGCTCTTCGCGGTTCGTGGCGCGGGCCGGACGCCCCGCCTCCGCAAATCCACCAGTGCCACACGTGCGCCGTGTACCTTCGCTCGTGCCCGGACGCGCTGACCAAACTCGGCGAGAGCTTCAACAATCTGATGTTTCTGCTGGAGGAGGAGGCGGCGCAGGTCGGGCGGATGCGTGCCCAACTCGTCGAGAAGGAGAAGATGGTCGCGATCGGGCAGATGGCGTCGGGCATCGCCCACGAGATCGGCAACCCGCTATCGAGCATTTCGTCGATCGTGCAGATGCTCCATCGCCACGGCAAGTGCGAGTCGGTCCAGGAAGAGCTCGACCTGATCCAGACGCACATCCAGCGCATCTCCTCGACAGTGCGGCAGCTCGGCACGCTGGCACGCCCGTCACCGCAGCGCTGGGAAAAGGCAGGGGTCGACAAGATCCTGGACGACGCCGTCCGACTGATCTCCTTCGACCGGCGGGCGCGTCACGTCGAGATTCGGGTGAACTGCCCGAGCACGCTGCCCTGGACCTACGCCCATCGCGGACGGCTCCAGCAAGTGTTCATCAACCTGCTTCTCAATGCGCTGGACGCCATGCCGAACGGCGGGACGCTCACGGTCAACGCGGCGCAGCGAGACGGGATCATTCAGATCGAGGTCGGCGACACCGGGCCGGGCATCGACGCGAGCGCCGGCCGACGCATTTTCGAACCCTTCTTCACGACCAAGGAACCGGGTCGCGGTACCGGACTCGGACTTTCCGTCAGCTACGGGATCGTGCGCGAACACGGGGGCAACATCGATTTCGTCTCCGCGCCGAACCATGGCACCACGTTCACGGTGGAACTACCTGTGCAATCGACCGCTCCGGATTCGTGACATGCAAAACAAGACCATCGTAATCGCAGACGACGAAAATACCCTACGCAACAACCTCGCCGAGGTTCTCAAGGAGGAAGGCTTCCGCATCATCGCGTGTGCCGACGGCAGCGAGGCGCTCAAGGCCATCAAGCAGAACGCCGTCGACGCGCTGATCACCGATTTGCGCATGCCGGGCGTGTGCGGGATGGATCTGATCGGGCACTGCACCACGTTGGCGCCGGAGGCGAGCATCATCGTGATCACCGCTTTCGGCGAGGTGGAAACGGCCGTCAACGCCATGAAGATGGGCGCACGGGATTACCTCTGCAAACCGATCATCTTCGACGAGTTGATCTTCAAGCTCAAGCGCCTGCTGCTGCACGAAAGCCTGGCCAAGGAGAACAAGCTTCTCAAGGCGCAGATCCAGAAGAGCCACTCCGACCACGGCATCGTCGGGACGTCGCGCGCGATCACCGGCATCAAGGAGACGATCGACCGAATCTCGCACACGCAGAGCAACGTGCTCATCTGCGGCGAGAGCGGAACGGGCAAGGAGGTGCTTGCCTGGGCGATTCACCAGAACGGCGTCACGCGCGACCGTCCGTTCATCCCGGTGAACTGTGGCGGCCTGACCGAAACCCTCATCGAGAGCGAACTGTTCGGCTACCGCAAGGGGGCCTTCACCGGGGCCGACGCGGACCGCACCGGCTACTTCGAGGCGGCCGACACCGGCACGCTTTTTCTCGACGAGATCGGCAACCTGCCGTTGCAGAGCCAGTCGGTCCTGCTCCGTGCGATCGAATCACGTGCGGTGGTTCGCGTGGGGGACAACCGCGCACGTCCGGTGAGCATTCGGATCATCGCGGCCACCAACCGCGACCTGGAAAGCGCCATCAGAAACGGTCAGTTTCGCGAAGACCTCTACTATCGCTTGAACGTGATCCGACTCGTGGTGCCGCCGCTACGCGAGCGCCGCGAGGACATTCCCGAGCTCGTGGAGCACTTCGTGGACAAATACAACGCCGAGCTGAAGTGCCGCTGCACCGGGTTCGACGACGAGGCGCTGGCGATGATGCGCAATTATGGTTGGCGCGGCAACGTTCGCGAACTGGAGAACGTGGTGGAGCGGGCCATGATCTTCTCCGAGGGGCGCAAGGTCCGGCTTCAGGATTTGTGCATCGCCGGAGAGACCCGCTTCAACGAGACGGCGTATCCTCAGGATTTGCGTACGGCGACGCGGGCTTTCGAGCGGCAGCACATCGAGATGATGCTGGCCAAGTGCGATCACAACAAGGCGGCGACGGCCGACGCACTGGGGATCGGGCTTTCCAGCTTGTACCGCAAGATCGAGGAACTCGGCGTCGGCAAGATGGCGGCGCAGACGACGTAAGCCGTTCCGCACGGGCACGCCACGAGCACCACTCGTGTCGCGATGAGAGGGGAGACATAAGTCATGACGATCACTCGCTTCGCCATCCTTGGCGGATTCACGGTGCTGGTCGCGTCGCCGGCCACCTTACGCGCGCAGATGGACCACGGACACCACCCGGCGTTCGCTCAGCAGCGCTATGCGCTGAAGGTTCATTTCACGGAGAATTCGGTTCAGAAAGTGATTCGCGCGCCGATCGAATTGAAGGACGCAACGGCCGCCGAAACGCTGGATCAGGTCGTCGCCCTGCCGGCGTCGCTTCCGCCGCTCTACGTTCGATCGTTTCTTCCTTCGGCGAAGCTCGAGCAATCGATGGTACCCGATCCCACCGGGGACGCCCCAGCCGCTACCCTCGTGTCTATCGAAGGGCCCCGGCAGTCCATCGCGCGATGGATGGTCGCCGATGATCCACAGCGCAACCGGCTCACCAGCTTGATCGGCACGTGGCGATTCATGACCGTGGCCGATAAGCAGCAGCGCGATCAGCTCTTCTACGACTTCCAGACGGAATACAGCCGGTCGCCGCGTTTGCAGATCGCGGCCGCTGAGGGCTCCACCCCAACGACCATTACGGCCGAGCCGGGCACGATTCATGACTTGCCGGCCCTCGGAGGACGCGTGCGGGTCCTCGACTTCTACCCGCACTACGCATTGAGCAAGGAAAGCGGGCAGCCGGTGAACGTGTCGGCGAAGCGCGTGAATCCCGCGCTTCACGTCGAGCTCGAACGTCACGGCGTCAAGGAGAAGCGGTGGGTGTTCGCCCAGTTTCCGGATTACAAAACGGGCGAGCCGGAGGTGATTCCGTGGCGGCTGACGCTTGATTGCCCGGCCGAGGGCAAGTCGCCCCGTCCGGACGTCGCCGTCGTGCTGACGCACCCGAATTCGTGGGAAATCTGGCTGCGGTTCGCCGACACCACGACGGCGCAAGCGGCCAAAGCGGATCAACTCGTCGACCTGCAGGGGTCGCAATATGCCTTTCGCCTTCGCCGGATGGTGTCGTCGGGGCGCCTGGTGGAACGCTACACGCCCTCGGACGCGAAAGACGGCGTCCAAGCCGTTCGCGTCGACACGGTCGATGCAAAAGGCCGCGATGTTACGGCCTGGCTCATCCCCCAGAAGCCGTACATCGTACCGGGTAAGACCGGTCCGATCACCCTGACGCTCGAGATCGGCCTCGAGTCGGGTGGGAGTCATCCATGACGTTTCGAGTGTCCATCGTCGCCGTCTCGCTCGCGTTTTGTCTTTGGTCCACGGCGTTCGCGCAGAAGCCGGACTACACGCAGGACTGCACGACGGCCGCGTGCCACGGCTCGCTGACCAAGGCCAAGCACGTGCACAACCCACTGACGCAAGGCGCTTGCGAGAGCTGTCACGAGGTGGACGACGAGGACGCGCACACGTTCACCTTCACCGAGGAGGGTGCGGCGCTATGCATGCAGTGCCACGACGCCTTCGAGGGCGACGACGTTCACGACCCGGTCAAGAACGGAGAATGCTTGTCGTGCCACGATCCACACAAGAGCAACACGGCCGGGCTGCTGCTGACCGACACGGTGGCTGAAACGTGCCTGCAGTGTCACGACGACTTGCTCGACGACCTGAAGTATCAGCACGGACCGGCCGCGGTCGGCGCGTGCACCATGTGCCACAACCCGCATGCGTCGGATCACGGCAAGTTGTTGAAGGCCGAGGGTGCCGGGCTGTGTACGGTGTGCCACGAAACGATGGCCAAGCGGCTGGCGGCGGCCAAAACCGTCCACGCGCCGGTCCAAGAGGACTGCCTCTCGTGTCACCACGGACACGGGGGCGACAACCGCTTCTTCCTCGCTGAGAAGATGCCGACGCTGTGCCTCGACTGCCACGACGACATCAACGAGCTCGTGGAAAGTGCCCCGGTCGGACACGACGCCGTCACCAAGGGCCGTGCGTGCGCCGCGTGCCACGACCCCCACGCATCCAAGCGCGACGCCCTTTTGGTCGGCGAGTCGATGGACCTCTGCCTGTCGTGTCACGACAATGCTGTGAAAAAGGGCGATCAGACCCTACCCGGTTTGGGCAAGCTGCTGGCCAAGATGCCGCACCATCACGGACCGATTCAGGAGAAGGACTGTGTGGCATGTCACGCGCCCCACGGCGGCGAGTACGCGAGCCTGCTGGCGGAGGCGTTCCCCGCACGTTTCTACGCGCCGTTCAAGGAGGATGCGTACGCGCTGTGCTTCGAGTGTCACGACTCGGAGCTCGCCACGGAGAAGGAAACCGAGGACGCGACCGGCTTTAGAAACGGGACGCGGAACCTCCACTACCTTCACGTGGATCGCCCGGTGAAGGGACGAACCTGCCGGGCGTGCCACAACGTACACGCGAGTGACAACGCCAAGCACATCACGCACACGGTCCGCTTCGGCGCGTGGAATCTGCCAATCAACTACAAGCCGACGCCCAACGGCGGAACGTGCCAGCCGGGCTGTCACAAGCCGTATTCGTACGACCGTGAGAAGCCGGTGACGAACCTCGAACCGTGATCGTCTGTGTTCGAGCAGCCGTCGAGCCCGATGAGAATCGCACGACTCAATGCTTCTCAGGATTGGGAAATTCGAGGGTGGCATGGGTGCCGGATTCTGTGGTCGTATCGAGGCGTGCTTCCGGAACTACTCATCGGACAACCACTTACGACACATGTGCCGTGGGTCCTGGAATCGCTCGAGGATATGCGGACCACGTGGCACAGAGGTTGTAGCACGTCATCCGGCCAAACAATAGGCCGGACCGCCACCCGCGTATGTGTCGGCGGTTCACGGTTCGAGATGGCATAGACGTGAGGAGGCACGGCCATGAAAGCTGCAGTTCGTACACTCGTCGTCGTCACCGTATTTTTTGGCGTGGCGGGCACGGCGTTCGGTCAGATCATACCCGGTGACCCGGGCACGTATCCGTCGGTGAGCGTGGTGAACTCGCCGCACAACCTGAACAACTATCCGGGCGTCTCCATCCCAGGCAACCAAGTGTGCCTGCCCTGTCACACACCGCACAACGCGCTTCTGTCGGGCGAAGAGAACGTGCTGTGGAACCACGCGGAGACGACCGAGACGTTCGTGATGTTCAAAAGCACGGCCGGTCAGCCGGAAGGCCACAGCAAGCTCTGCCTGAGCTGCCATGACGGTGTCACCGCGATCGACAACTACGGCGGCAACGGCGGCACCGGGATCGTGATCTCGGGCGAGGCGGCCATCGGCACCGACCTGTCGAACGATCACCCGATCGGCGTCGAGTACCCGACGGCGAATCCGGCCGAGTATCAGGACCCGGCCTCGTTCGATCCGGGCATCAACGGCGGCGCGGGCGTTCGGCTGATCACAATCAACAGCGTCGAGCGTGTCGAGTGCACATCGTGCCACAACGTGCACAACAACGGCCTCGGCAACTTCCTCCGTGTTCCGCTCCAGGAGAGCTACATCTGCCTGCAGTGCCACATTAAGTAACCGATTGGGAAACGGCTTTAGGGAGCACGGCCGGCGCTTCACGCGCGGGCCGTGCTCCTGTTTTTACGCACCTGGCTTCAAGGCCCACGGCCCGGGCTCCGTTACCTCACATCTCGCGCAGAGCCCGCGAGCCACGTTGAGACTTCGTCCGACCGTGAAGCCGCAAGGAAGTATCGAGCCCCTACCCCGGCCCTGGCATGCCGATTGCCCGTTGTGAAACGGTGCCGGAGTTCGCCATTTGCCGCCGGCCGGACGTGACACACCGCATGCGTCCCGGTTCTCGACGTCGGCCGCGCGAGCCCGACCGAGAGTCTACGGGAGCCGCCATCATGAATCGTCGATCGCTGAAGTTCGTGGCGCTGATCGTCTCGGAACTGGGCGCCGCCCTGTGTTGCGGCTGTGCTTCGACACCGAAGCAGGAGCGCACCTACGTCTTCTTTCCGGCTCCGCCGGAGCAGCCCCGCGTGCAGTTTCTGACGTGGGCGAGCGGCGCGGATCAGGTCGAGCCACAGCAGGGGTCGTTCGAGACGTTCATACTCGGGGAGGAGCGCGGCCGGGGCCGCACCATCAACAAGCCGTATGGCATCGCGGTCCGCGACGGTGTGGCCTACGTGGCGGACACCAAGGGCCTGTGCCTGGTCCGGATGGACTTCAAGGCACACACCTACGGAGTCATGGGCGTCGACGGTCCGGGCCGGCTGCGCAAGCCGCTCAACGTGGTGATCGACGATCTGGGCTACAAGTTCGTCGTCGACTCCGTGCGCGAGCAGGTCGTCGTGTTCGACCCAAACGACAAGTATGCCGCGGCGTTCGACGTGCCGAAGCCGTGCCGGCCGGTGGATGTCGCGGTCTACGGCAACGAGCTGTACGTGCTCGACAACGACGAGACGACTCAGATCGTGGTGATGGATCGCCGTACGGGCAAGGTGCTTCGGACGATGGGTGGTCCGGGGGGCGAACCGGGGCAGTTCAAGATTCCGAACAGCCTCTGCGTGGGCAAGGACGGATTTCTCTATGTCAGCGACACGCACAACTGGCGCATCCAGAAGCTGACGCGCCAGGGCAAGGCGGTGTGGGTGAAGGGCGCGCCGGGTTACCGACTGGGGCAGTTCGGTCGGCCGCGCGGGATTCGGGTCGATGACAACGGCATCATCTTTCTCGTCGACGGGGCGACCGAGATCGTGCAGATGTTCGACAGCGACGGCCAGACGCTGATGCGCTTCGGGGGGCCCGGCAACAGACCCGGCGCCTTGGGCTTGCCGTCGACGCTGGCGATCGACAAAACGTCGATCCCTTATTTCAAGCAATACGTCCACAAGGACTTTCACATCGACGAGTTGCTCTTCGTGGTGAGTCAATACGGGCAACGGCTGATCAACGTGTACGCCTTCGGGTCTTTCCCGGAGGGGTACAAGCTGTCCGAGTCGGACATTGCCTCCATTCCGGCGCAGCCGATCGAGGAGGGTATCGGTCCCGTGGAGGGCCAGGACACGGCCGAGGAGCCGAAGCTGGACACCAAGAACCCGCACCACAAGGATGACTAGAACCTCGCGCGCGAGGAGAAAGTGGACATGCGACGTCACGCGATCGAGTTGATCCTGCTCGCGGTGATCGCGATCGCCCTCGTGACGGCGTGCTCCAACGACATCGCGCGCTATCGCGTGATGCGGTTTTTCTTTGACGGCGTCCCCTTGCCCAACGCCGAGAAGAAGGTCGGCTACGAGCCCACGGTGCGGGAGAGCCAGATCACGACCAAGCCGCGGAAGCGGCCCGTGTCCCAGGCGCTGTATGCGCACACGCCGTACCGCGAAAATCACTGCGGCGGGTGCCACAATGTCGACAGCGGCGGATTGGTCCGAACGCTGAAAGAGGGGTTGTGCCTGAACTGCCATGCGCCGTTGATCAACAACGTGAAGTACGACCACGGTCCGGCGGCCGTGCACGACTGCACCTTCTGCCACCACTACCATGCCTCGCCCTACCCGTACCAGCTCCTCGCCCCGCCGAACGAAACGTGCTTCAAGTGTCACGACGCACGCGACCTGACGACCGGTCCGTACCACGAGAACCTGGAATCGAAAACGTGCACTACCTGCCACGATCCGCACGGCGGTGACAACCGGTTCTTCATCAAGCAGGGGGCTCCGGCACGGTGAGGGACGTGCGGAAATCCAAGCGTTCGCAGCGCCGCGACCGGCACCGCCGCCGCGTCGCGTGGTTGGGTATCGTGTGCGTGCTGAGCGCGCCGTTCGGCTGCCGCACGCGCGATGCCGCCGCCCGGCGCGGCGTAAAACCAGTGCAAATCCGGAATCTCGACGGATATCTCGAATACACCTTTCGCGAACGGCGGCGCAATCAGAACTCCAAAACCGCCTCGGGCAATCTCGACTACCGTGAGACGATCCAGGAGGAGGCGATCCAGCTTGAGGCCGAGGGCTACGTCTACCATCCGAACTTTCTGGAGTTCACGCTGGCCGGGCTGTTCGGCTTGACGCAGCAGGACTTCGAGCAGACGGCCGACGGACGCCGCACGACCAGCAGCGACAGCGGTGATCGCTACGAGTTCGACTTCACCGGCCTGTTTTTCCAAAAGAAGAACTACCCCGGCAGCGTCTACGCCCGGCGACATCGCGCGATCGAGCCGCGTCCCTTCCAGAGCAGCCTGGTCACGACGACGACGTCCTACGGCTTCGTGTGGCAATACGTCGATCTGAAGATGCCGACGTCGATTCAGTTCAACGACACGGACGTGCGGATCGACCCGCTCGACCCGAAGGAAGACAACGGCCGGCACAAGACCACCCAGTTTCGGATCGATACGGCCTACAAATTCGCGCCGGACAACACACTCTCGTTCTGGTATCAGTATCGTGACGAGACGGAAGAGCCGTTCAACTTCAACTTCACGACGCATGAGTACATGCTGACGCACAAGTACAACTTCGGCGACAAGCACCAGTACGAGTTGGACTCCGAGATCAACCTCTTCAAGCAGACGGGCTCCTTCGACATCGATCGCGTCCGGTGGCGTGAGATGTTCAAGATCACGCATAGCGAGGATCTGGACTCGTGGTACCGCTTCGAGATCATCGACCGCAAGCAAGGCAACCTGGCCGGCGTAGCGCCGATCAAGGAACGTTCTTGGCTGCTGATGGGCACGGTCGAACAGCGCACCTACGACAGCCTGGTGACGGAAATCAACGGCTGGGTGCAGAACCAGAACTTCGGCAGCCTCGAAATCCGCCGCTACGGCGCCCAGGCGAACCTCGATTACCGCAAGAAGGACCCGCTGGGCGTGCTGCACGCCAGCTACCGCGCCCGCTTCGTCAGCGAGCGGCGGCGCGGCGACAATCAGCCCGGCGAGGCGTTCGAGGAACGCGGCACGTTCAAAGACCCGGACCCGGTCGAGCTCAATTCGACGGCCGTCATCCTGTCGAGCATCAGCGTTGCCTCGGAAGACCGGATCACGCGTTACGTGGAAGGCCGCGATTATCGCGTCGTGCGACTCGGGGACGTCGTGCAGCTTGAGCGCATCCCGACCGGCCGCATCGCCGACGGCGACACCGTGCTGATCACCTACCAGTTCGAGGTCGTCGGCGACTCCGACCTGGAGACGGCCGGCATGGAGGCGTTCGTCGAGCACGAGTTCGATTTCGGCCTGAAACCGTACTACCGCTTCCAGTGGCAGGATCAGACGCTGAAACCCGGCGACGCCGTCGGCATTACGCCGAACGACATCACGGCGCACACGATCGGCGCCGAATACAAGAAGGGCCCGCTTCGGCTGACCGCCGAGTACGAGGACTATGACTCGACGATCAGCCCCTATCGCGCGACGCGTCTCGGCGCGGATTTGAACTACCGCTTCGCCAGCGGTGCGGCCACGTCCTTGAAGGCTCGGTGGACCGACCGGCGGCAGAGCGATCCGTCGCCGCGCACGACCCGCTTTTTGACCGTGGAGGGTTTGTATCGCCACAATATTACCCGGACACTGTACGTCGA
>Ga0210110_1000244_pt1 | contig 18639 bp, 13 predicted proteins | sample China_Galinas_PW_2_FD_184865 | JGI IMG/M metagenome (GOLD analysis project Ga0210110, IMG submission 184865) | Wetland microbial communities from San Francisco Bay, California, USA, that impact long-term carbon sequestration - China_Galinas_PWB_D1... | ecosystem: Environmental > Aquatic > Marine... | reverse complement strand
GCGGTTTTTCTATGGTTTGGCCGTGGTCGCCTTTGCCTCGAGCCAGGTGATGGCCTATCGCGCCGGTCCGCCCTCGAACTACACGGGGAGCCTCGACAGCGGCGGCCACTCCTGCACGCAATGCCACGGCTCTGCGGTCGGAGCCGGCAGCGTGGAGATTCTCGGCGTGCCCTTCGCCTACACGCTGAACCAAACGTACGACCTGACTGTGCGGATTTCGGACCCCGATCAGCTCGGGGCCGGCTTCGAGCTTAGCGTCGAAGATGCCATTGGAACGCCCGTCGGCACGCTCAGCGTCATCGATGCGGTCAACACGCAGCTCAACACGCCCTACTACATCAACCACACGCTGGACGGTGTGAATAACTCGGTGGCGGCGTGGGCCGGCAACGGCAACTCCGCGGACTATCAGGTTCGCTGGCAGGCGCCGGCGTCGAGCGTCGGGCCGATCACGTTCTGGGCCGCCGGCAATGCCATCAACAACAATGACTTGAGTACGGGCGATCTCGTCTACCTGACGAACGTGACGGCGGCCATCCCCGGCACAAGGCCGGTTCCCGCGGCGTCGACGTGGGGACTCATCGTGATGGCCATCGTACTGCTGACGGCCGGCACGCTGGCGGTCGCGCGACGCTATCGACCGGCGATCGTGCGGGCGTAGTACCACCAAGGCACAAAGACACCAAGCGGTCAAAGGGGGAAATCCGGCGGGTGAAACCCAATGGCCCTAAGCTAAGGATCGGGGAGTTTTGCGGGTTCCTGGTACTTTCCGTTCCCGCGGTAGCGAGGTTCGTCGCATTTTCGGGGGAAGGATCGTCCTGGGCGCTTCCGGATGCGTGCTCGGCGGACGTTTTCCAGAAGTCTCTCGTAAAGGATCGGCAGCGATCGTGCGTGAGCACGCAGCATCTGCGAAGCGGCGGTTTCGACGTGAGTTAAACAGCTGATGTAGCTGAGGTCGACAGGACGCAGATCCGTCTGGATGCTGGCTTCGGTCATCACCCAGCGTACGAGATTGCTCAACATGATGTGGGCATGGACCTCCTTGAGGATACCGACCGGCGTGTGAGATCGAAGGTTCTGAATGTCCAGCCCGTGCTTCCACTCACGGTAGATCGTTTCGATTTGCCAGCGGCGATGATACAGATCAACGAGCTCATCCGTGCCGTATACCGTCGTGTCCAGCAGCGAGGTAAGCAACCAACTGGGACGGAATCCGGGCCATTGGTAGCGGATCAAGCGAGCGACGAGAACCTCAGGGAGATCGGGGGTTTTCCGTCGGGTAGCCGAGGACGGGTGGAACTCGACGATCCACTCGTGTTCGCCGATGCGCTGCTGTCTCTTTGCGTAGCCGGCCTCTTGCGAGGACAGCCGCATGAGGAAGTGGGCCCCGCGTTGTGGAATCCTCCAGATGGCCGCGTAGGGAAAAAAAGCCGCAGTCCATCAGGACCAGATCGTTGTCGCGAAAGTGCCGCATGAGATGTTGGAGCGCGTCGTGCTCGGTAAAGGCTTTCCCCAAGAGCTTGAAGGCGAAGCAGAATCCTGTGAAGACCGAACACAGGCCCACCAGCTTGGCCTGCGGGCGGCGTCCTCGTCCCTTGCCGTTACACGGTGTTTTGAAAAACCGAGTGAGGGCGGGAACGCGGGGCAGGTCGACGTCCGTGCCATCCACGGCAAGGACACGGAGGGTGTTCTTCCACAGCAACGAGCCACGAAACCGCGTTTCATATCGCTGCGCCAGATGCATCCAGAGCTGGCGCCAGAACCTGACGGTGAGTCGGCTTCGTGCTTGGCAGAACGCTTCTTCGGTCACGCAAGCGTGGGGCAGGTGCGGACAGACGGTTTGGACAAGTCCCCAGGCCGACTGCAGGCCCTGCGTCATGGACGTCGTTTTCAAGCTCACATACATCATGAGCCAGGTCACGACTTCGGGAATGAGCGGACGGTTGCGTCGGGGCGCGCAACCCGCTTGGCGTGCCGCTTCCGCCATCGCCTCCGGCGTGAGGATCTGACGAAACGGCCCCAAACCGAAGTTCTGAAAAACGTGCAATGCGTAGCGGCGGGAAGAACCGATACTGTCCATGATAAAGCCTCCGTGCTGAATCCGATGCTGGGCGGTCCTCCGTGACCACCGTGTGACAACTCCATCATCGGCCGCGGGAGGCTTTTTTTATTGAACAGATTAACTTAGGGCCATTGGGTGAAACCCGCCCTACCGCCCGTCGCGCGCAGCGAGAGCCCTCTTGCTGCGCCGGAGCCGGCATCATTCGTAGTTCGGCGCCCGGCCCCAGTGGAACTTCCCCACGAGCTTGTTCCACAGCGTGTGCCGCGGGTTCCGCACGATCAGAAAATCCTGCGAGAATCGTCGGATGACAACGCGATTCTTTCCGCCGAGGGGACACGACACCTGCCCGTCGATGATCAGTGTCGTGCCCTCGTTCACGTCGTGAGCGGTGACCTCGACCACCGAATCACCCTCGATCACCAGTGGCTTGTGCGTGAGCGAGTGCGGATTGACCGGCGTCAGAATGATGGCCGCGACGCCCGGCTGGAGAATCGGCCCGCCGGCCGAGAGGTTGTGCCCCGTCGACCCGCTCGGCGTGCTCACGATCAACCCGTCGCCCTCGACGTAGGTCAGGTGCTCGCCGTTGATCGACAAGCGCAGGCGGATAATCCGATAGGGCGGCCCGGCCTGAACGACGCAGTCATTCACGGCCGTGAACGTCTCTGCCGCATGGGCGTTACGAAACACGCCCACCTCGAACATCATTCGCCGCTTGATCAACGCGTCGTCGCTGAGGATGCGGTCCAGTTCGGTTTCCACCTCATTGATCGAAAACTCGGCCAGGAACCCGAGCTTCCCGACGTTGACGCCGACCAGCGGGATTTGATGGTCCCCGAGCGAACGAGCCACGCCGATGAGCGTGCCGTCGCCGCCAAATACAACAATGCGATCCGCCTTCGCGGCAATTGCCGGACGCCCGTCGATCAGCCGAGCCGCGCCGATCATGTTGCACCGGTCGGCCGCGGCACTGGTCACTCGCTCCAACGCGGCAAGCGCCTTGGGCTTGTCCGGATTGGCCAGGAAGAAAACACTTGGTAATGAAGCGTTGGCTGACACCTCTGATGTACTCAATCAGTTGACGAGCGTCCGCGGTTCATAGTCGAAGTCAGGCTCCGGCGGCAAGCGACGCAGCCGGGCATAATGCCTGACGCAACTGCCCGAAGCCTATTCGAACCGAGCGAAAAGTCCTAGCGACAAGCCCAGGACCGTAATGCGGCCTCTTACTCCCCTCCTTTGTTAAGGGGGGGCTGGGGGAGGTTCTTCGTCGAACAGCAACCCCCCTCAATCCCCCCTTAACGAAGGGGGGAAGGAAGAGCCACCGGTTTTCCGGAAACCCTATTATCGCGAGGCCACCGAACGCTTCACGGGCGTGCGTCGCTCGGCGGACTTCGTGTCCTTGCGTCGCGGCAGCTCGACCAGTGACCCGACCGCCGCCGCGATGCCCGTCGCGTCGATGCCGCATTCCGCCAACTGCCCCGCGCGAGAACCGTGGGCGATGAATCGATCCGTCGGAATACCGAGGCGCGTCATGGGGCCGATGGTCAGGCCGCACTCCTGCGCGGTCTCGAGGACGGCCGAACCGAACCCGCCTGTGATCGAATGGTCCTCGACGGTCACCACCGGCTTGCCCGACCCAAACGCCGCCTCGACCATCTCGACGTCGATCGGCCGGGCGAACCGCGCGTTGACCACGCCGACCTCCACACCGCTTGCGGCGATCATCTCCGCCGCGTCCAGTGCGTCGTGGGCCGTCGTGCCGTAGCACAGAATCGTCGCGTCGTCGCCCTCGCGGAGCCGGCGCGATTTGCCCACCGCAAACGGCGGGCAGTCGGGAATCGGTGCCGGAACCTGGTCGCGCGGGTAGCGAATCGCACAGGCGGTATCGAGCGTCAGGCCCAGTTCGAGGGCTTGGCGTAGCTCGATCTCGTCGATCGGCGCCATCAGGACCATGCCGGGGAAGCCGCGCAGGTACGTAATGTCGAGGAACCCGTGGTGCACGGCCCCGTCGCCGCCGACGAGCCCCGCGCGATCGATGCAGAACATGACCGGCAGCCCCTGCAGCGCGACCTCCTGAAACACCTGATCGAACGCGCGCTGAAGGAACGTGGAATAGATCGCGGCCACGGGCCGAAGACCCGCCTTCGCCATCCCCGCGGCGATGTCCACCGTACAGCTCTCGGCGATGCCGATGTCGCGCCAGCGATTGGGAAAGCGCTCGGCGAGCTTGCTGAGCCCGGTGCCGTCCGGCATGCCGGCCGTCATCGCGTAAATCTTGTCGTTCGTTTCGGCCAGCTCCACCAAGGCTTCGACGAACGCGGTGGTCCAGCTCTTGCCGCTTCCGCGCTGGAGTCGGACCTTGCCGCTCTCGACGGTGAACGGCTTGGGGCTGTGGAACTTGCCCGGCTCGGCCGACGCCCAATCGCACCCCTTGCCCTTGACGGTGTGCATGTGCAACAGCACGGGGTGATTGGCCCTCTTGAGCACTTCGAGGATACCGATGAGGTGCTTGATGTCGTGCCCGTCCACCGGGCCGACGTATTGAAGCCCCATCGCCTCGAACACCTGCCCCGGCGACACCGTGGCCTTGATGCCCTCCTTGAGGTGCGCAATCATGTCGAATACCGGCTTGCCCAGTAGCGGCAGCTTTGGCAGAAGCGCCTTGGTATTCGCCTTCACCTCTTCATAGAAATCGCTCGCCCTGAATTTCGCCAGAAACGCGGCGATCGCGCCTTGCGACGGCGAAATCCCCCACTCGTTGTCGTTGAGCACCACGAGCATCTGACGATCGAGCGTGCCGGCCTGGTTGAGGCCCTCGAACGCCACACCATTGACGATGCTCGCGTCGCCGACGACGGCGACGACGCTGCGCTCGTTGCCCATCAGCTCATCGGCGCGGGCGAGCCCGACGGCCGTCGCCACCGACGTGCCGGCGTGGCCGACGTTGAACAGGTCATACTCGCTCTCGTCAGTGTTCGGGAAGCCGCTGATGCCGCCCGGCTTGCGAAGCGTGTCGAATCGCTCGTTGCGCCCGGTGATCAGCTTGTGCGGGTAGCACTGGTGGCCGACGTCCCAGAGCAGCCGATCATGCTTGAAGTCGAAGACGCGGTGCAGGGCGATGGTCAACTCGGTCACCCCGAGGTTGCTCGTCAGATGTCCGCCGCTCTTCCCGACCACGTCGAGGATGCGTTGGCGAATCTCTTCGGCCAGTTTGGGAAGTCGTTCGACGGGGAGCGCCCGGACATCGGCGGGCGAACGAATCTGATCCAACAAACTCATCGGAGCATCCTGAAGATCAACAGCACATCTCGCGGACCTCCGTGTCCGCAAACTCGCGGTATTGTATCGCCGTGGGGGTTTTTTGTGAGGTTCAGAACTTTCAATAATTTCGGTTGATCACGTAGTCGGCCAATGCGCGCAGGTCGCCGGCTTGGGGCCCGAAGTCACTCAGGCAGCGTTTCGCCTCGGTGACGGCGTCGGCCGCGAACGCCCGACTTGCCTCTGTTCCTACGCACCGCGGGAACGTTTGTTTGCCCGAAGCGGCGTCTTTTCCGGTCCTTTTGCCGATGTCGGCCCCGCCTTCGCGAACGTCCAATAAGTCATCGGCAATCTGAAACGCGACGCCCAAGGATTGTCCGAACCGTTCGAGCGCCGTAAGCGCCTCGTCCGTCGACGAACCGGCGAGCGCGCCGAGACGACACGCTGTACGAAAGAGTGCGGCCGTCTTGCGCTCGTGGATGTAGCGGCAGAGGTCGGCCGACGGCGGCTTGTGCTCGCCCTCGATGTCCGTTGCCTGGCCGCCGATCATGCCCGACCAGCCCGCGCCGCCGGCCAACGCCGACACCATGGCCAGCGCCCGATCGCTGGGCGCCGGCTGAGCCGCCAACAGCTCGAACGCCAGTGCCAGCAGCGCGTCACCCGCGAGGATCGCCGTCGCCTCGCCGTACACCTTGTGGCAGGTGGGCCGGCCGCGACGAAGGTCGTCGTCGTCCATCGCGGGCAGATCGTCGTGGATCAGGCTGAAGGCATGGACGCACTCGAGGGCCGCGGCCGGGTGCCATGCGTGGTCACGCCTGCCGCCGACCAGCTCGCAACAGCGCACCACGAGGTACGGACGCAGCCGTTTGCCCGGTGCCAGCGCGGCGTAGCGTATGGCCTCTGCAAGCTGCTGGGGTACGTCGGTGTCGGCCGACAGAAAGGCTTGAAACTTGGGATCGAATTCCGCGGCGAACGCGCGAAGTGCCGCGGCCATTCCCCCAGCGGGCGCCGGCGGAGCCCCGCCCGAACTGGAATCCGCCACGCCGTTGGAACTGTCAGATGCCACCGTCGTGTCACTCAGATGTTGGCCGGTATGACGCCCGAAAGACAATCAGCGATATCGCGAAGCACACACAGCGGAGCTTGGTCGGCGTTCACACGCACGATGAGGCGCTTCGGCAAGGCGTCTAGCACCGGCTTTGTCTCCCGCTCGTAGACTTCGAGGCGATTGAGAATAACGTCCCTGTCGGCGTCGTCGGGTCGGTTGGACTTCTGCGCCCGCCCCATGAGCCGGGCGACGAGCGCGTCGCGATCTTCCATCACCAGGTGCACGACCTGCTTCACGTCGATCACGTTCTCGAGCTGCTCAACCTGGGACACCGTGCGCGGAATGCCATCCAGGATCAGCGTGTGGTAGCTCGGATCGACCACGCCGCCTTGAACCTTCGACTCGACGTGGTGCTTGAACACGCGGACGGTCAACTCGTCGGGGACCAGCTTGCCCTGCGTCGAGTAGGAGAGAAACTCCCGGCCGATATCGGATTGCTTGTCGAGCCCGCGGAAAATATCACCCATCGCCAGGTGTACGAGGTTCGGCATCTGCCCGAGGACGACGCCTTGCGTGCCCTTGCCGGTGCCCGGGCCGCCGAACATCAGTACCGACGCATAGCCCTTCTCGTCGCTCACGTGATCCTCCTGGTCATTGATTACCGGGACGCTGACCGCCGTGCGATCCCTGGGCAGCGAGGTAGACCTCGCGCAGCAACGGATCGAACACCTCTATGGTAGCCTCGCCGACGAGCTTTTCATAGAGGGTGTACATCGCCTGGTCGCTCAAGCGCTCGCGGAGCCGGCGGGTCAACTCATCCTTGACATCGTCCATCTTGGGATGCTCGGCCGGCAGCCGCTCCTCGACACGGATCAGTTGATACCAGTCACCGGCGTGAACCGCGCCGGAAACCGTCCCCGGTTTCAGCGCGAAGGCCGTCTGGCGGAAGATTTCGGGAATCCGATCCTCCGAGCGCGCGAACGGCTCGAGCAGCCCGCCTTGTTTCGCGCTCGCCTGATTCGCACTGTACTTCCGCGCGAGATCCTCGAACGACTCCCCGGCGTCGAGGCGCTCCTGAATCCGCGCGACCTCGGCCGTCGTCGCCAGCTGAATGTGACGCACGCGCACCCGCTCGCCAAAGGCCCGGTCGTACTCGGCCTGGTAGTCCAGCTCGGTGAAGGGCTTGTCGTGCTCGATGATGCGCCGCAGGTAGGCGTTGCGCCGGAGCACCAGGTCGAACTCCTCCGGCGAGATGCGCTTCTGGGCGATGACGGTGTCGAGGAGCGTGTCCGCGGACTTCTCGTCGAGCGAGGCGGAGGTGAACGGTCCGAGCGGGTTCCAGATGCGCTCGGCCGCCAGCCGCCGCTCGAAGGCGACGTCTGCCGCAGTAATCGTGATGCCGCGCTGCTTGGCGTTGGCCTCGGCCGTCTCGTAGGCGATGAGCTGCTGGAGCACGTCCGCCCCACGCGATCGGATCAACAGTTCGATCAACTGCTTCCGGCTGATCGGATGGCCGTTGACCTCGGCCACCGTGTCGTTGTCGGAGGTCGCCGCGGGGCCTTCCGTCGAGGTGGCTTGCGGGCTGCGTTCACGATAGGTCACGGGATGGGCGTCGGTCGGCTGGTCGCGCCGCGCCATCGCGCGAGTCACCGTGGGGGGCGCCGCGCCGCCTCCGCCGGGCGGACTGCTGCAACCGCCGCCGAGTCCGACCATCAGGATGCACGCGCCACACCAAAGGTTCGTTCGCAGCATACTCATACCGGGGTTGAAGCGGAAACCAACCATGGACCGCGCGAACCGCCGGACCGCTCCCTTGCGGTCACGGCTTGGATTCCCAGCACGCCCGCCGTGCTCGATTGCGAATCACCGTAACGCTGGCCGATGCGGTGGTCAACCGCCGGTACAATCGCGTCGGTGGCGGCCGTTGCGGGAGAGGCGTACCATGCTGGCGGCCATGGCAGGGAACGGCGAGATCGAAGTGATCGTACTCGGCAGCGGCACGTCGCACGGCGTGCCGATGATCGGATGCACGTGCCCCGTGTGTACCTCGGACGATCCGCGCGACAAAAGAACGCGCCCGAGCATCGTCGTGCGGATCGACGACGAGTATCTGCTGGTCGACACCACGCCGGAGCTTCGGCTCCAGTGCGTCGCCCAAGGCGTGCGGTCGGTCCGCGCGGTGCTCTTCACGCACCACCACGCGGACCACGTGGCCGGGCTCGACGACCTGCGACGATTCAACTGGATCAACCGACGGGCCCTGCCATGCTATGGCACCAAGCGGACGCTGGCGAATCTGCGGCGCATGTTCGCGTACGCGTTCGAGCAGGCTCCGGATTCACCACACAGCCGCCCCGAACTCGAGCTGATCGAGATCGACGGCGCACCGTTTGACGTCGGCCGGGCAAGGGTCGTGCCGATCCCACTGATGCACGGTCCGATGCCGGTGCTGGGCTTTCGTTTCGGAACCTTCGCCTACTGCACGGACTGCAGCGAGGTTCCGCCGGAATCGCGCGATCTGCTGCGCGACCTGGACGTGCTGATTCTCGACGCCTTGCGCCTCACGCCGCACCCGACGCACTTCAACCTGGAGCAGGCGATCGACATGGCCGGTCGCATCGGCGCCGGCAAGACCTACTTCACGCACATCGCCCACGAAATCGGCCACGAGGCGATCAACGCCGACCTGCCGGACGGCATGGAACTGGCCTACGACGGGCTGCGATTCTCGCTTTGACCGCAACCACGAAGGCACAAAGGCACCAAGGGAAGAAGAGGTAGGGACAAGGCCGTTGATCTTGTGCGGGTGCCCCATCCTTGGTCGAGAGTGTGAGCTCAGGTGGTCGTGCTGCATGATCTCGACCAAGGTTGGGGGACGGATTTCGGTTTCAGCGACCTTCCGTCCCCCGCCCTTGCCCGGGATCAGCGTTACCCCTTGTCGAAGCGCGTCGACCCGGGGCAAGAACGGGGCACCGCGGCGCATCATGCCTTGAGCGCAACTACGAAGGCACGGGCGTCACTCGTGTGAGGCGTCTTTGGCCGATTCTATGAAGCGAAGACCCCGCTTATCTGGATCGAGCAGGCGGCTGCCAAAGTCGGACGCACGATCGCCACGCTGCCCGGGCTGCGGGGCGACGTGCCCGCCGTCATCGACCTTGTCGTCGCCGATCGTGTAGATCACGACACCGTTGTCCGTGCGCCGGTAGCGAAGCGGCTGACCGTCGAAAGGGTCTTTCGGAATCGCAGTAAGGAAACCGGGCACCAGGTCGGCCGCCTGATCCGGGAATTGTCCGCGCTGCAGCCGAAATCGCTCGGCCGCCAATGCAACCGAAACGCACCGCGACAAACCGACTGACCGCGCATAGACTTCGACGGTATGATCGAGCAATGGCACCAATGTCTCGCACGGGCCAGCAGCATCAGATACCGGACGGTGCTCGTGCTTCGCAAATGCATACCCTGCGTCGACGCTACAGGAGGCTTCGACCATTGGGCTGAAGCGCGCTAAAGCCCGCGTACGATCTTCAATGAAGGCCCGCTTCACCCTGAACGGGAGCCAGCTGAAGGGATTCAGACAGACCCCTCTGTATGTCGAATACCAAGCCCAGTAGCCCGCCTCCTTCATCGCTTCCGGTTCCGACTGCTCCATAAAGCGGGCCCGCTCACCAAGGACAGCTATCCTGGGGGAATCACGCTGGATGTGCCGGGCCCAGGCCGAGTCGAGGCGTGTGAGATCGTGGTCGTTAAGTTCGTAAGCCGAGAGGAGAATCTGGACATTTGAGCACGTCTGCCAATCGCACCGCAGGCCAACCAGGTGCGCGATCAAGTCCGGTTCCGCGTAGAGCGGTTCACTCATTCGTATTGATCGGACGATGTCATTGACCGCACCGGTAGGATTTGCATCGACAATCCGCATCGCGGTGTCGACAGCCAGGAGCTTCATGAGTCGGTGGTAGTCGGACAGAGAGCCCATCGAGATGCGCTCGTACTCAGCGTGGTCCCTCTGGCCCGAAGCCCCAAAGCGAGACTGCTCGACACCGTGCACTCGGTGAAGCGTACCCAATACCTGCTGGCCGGTCTTTGCATACTTGCGAGTCGGCGGCACGCATCGACGATCAATGCCACGAACAACATCGTACGCACAATCAGAGTCAAGTGGCAGGACGTCACTGTCCTCCTGCCTCTCGACCACACCCAAGGCTGAGAGCGCCTCGTGGACAATAACGGCGCCTGAAGCGGTGGTCGTGCCGGTTCCTGGATACGTTGCCTGAATGTCCGCGTAGGTCAACGGCTGCCCCGTCGCCCGTATTCGTACGAGAAGATCCTCCCAACGCGATTCCGCCGTGCGCATTGCTTGGTAGCTAAGACCACTGGCGGCTGCGAAAAGCGCCGTCAGAACAAGAACAATGACTCCACCACATCTGAAGATTCGACCGCGCATGCTGGGAAGATTCACTGAACAGACCTCCGTCGAGTTTCCTGTTGAAGGATAGCCGGATGACGATACATATGCCCATTAGAAATCAGCACGCAGAATGTAACCGACGCGGCTATCGTGCACGGAGAGGGTACCGCCAACCGACAGTGCGCATGCGCTTGCGGCGGCAGGTAGAACCCGCCCTACCCCAACGACCATGCTTTCTCCTTCGTGCCTTCGAGCCTTGGTGGTTCGAGACTCGAACTTGGACGGGGCGAGCCTACGGTGCCGTCAGGAACTTCAGGATTTCCTTCATGAGCCGCGGCCCCTCGGGGGTTTTGAAGATGAACTGGGCGTGGGCGTGGCCGTCGAGGACCACCAGCTCCTTCGGCTTTGGCACTCGATCGAATTGCTTGCGGATCACCGACAGGCGCTTGACGCCGTCGCCCCGCGTATCGTCGCGCGAGACGATGAAGAGCTTTCGCCCGGTCAGTTTCTCCGGCTCGGGAGCCGGCGACGCCAGCAGCACGAGCCGGTCGATCTCGCCCGATGCCGCGGCCGCCGCCGTCGCGGCCGCCCAGCCGCCCATGCTGGCACCGACCACGTAGACTTTTTCGGCGCCCGTCCGGCGCGCATAGCGCACGGCCGCCAGCACGTCGAACTGAACGTCGTTCGGCGAAGACTTCGGCCCGCCGTGTGACTTGCCGCGCCCGCGAAAGTCGATCGCGATGACGCGAAACCCGGCCGCCGCGATCTCGGGCGCCTGCTCGGACCAGCTCTCCTTGGTGAAACGCGCTCCGTGCGCCAGGACGACGCTGGTGCCGCCCCGGCCGTACACGTCGGCGTAGACGATACCGTCGTCCGCCGTAGGAAACGATACGGTCCGCACAGTTGCGCAGCCGGTGAACGTCAGCGCCGCGACTGCAAGTGATACCCATCGCCACATTGCCAACTCCCGGTCCGCGACTACTTGTAGGGTCCGCTGTGCGGACTAAAGCGAAAACTCCAGCCACCTACCAATTACAGCGCTTGGCGAAGGATTTTTCCGCATGGGTCGCCCACGAGTGCTAGCCTAAACAGTATAGGTCTCCGGAACATTCGTGCTCGGACTAGTCGGCAAATTCGAGATCTGTACTTGCCCACTATGACTCCTGGCTGGCGCCAACTTGCCTGCACGAAGATCGTCCATGATCTGACGTGCGCATTCGTCCAGTGCGGGGTACTCGAGGCTCGCTGCGTGGATGTTTATGCTTGAAAGATGCGCAAGCGCTTCTGCTTTCAGGTTCGCAGGTATTAGAATCTTCCCGCGACGCACCGCGTTGAGGTCGCCGAGCGCAATGATGGCTTGATCGTGTGGGAGTCCCAATTTGCCGCACACCGTCGCAAAGCCGTGCTGAGCCGCCATTCGCGAGCATGGGAATCGGTAATGAAGCTGGCAAATCCACGACTTGCCAGGCGCTTCGAATGCACTCTCATCGAGGTAGCGTTCATGTAGCCCAAGGCGCTCCACCAGCTCGTGGCCCAGATCAATGCCAAGAGCACTCGCCTTCGTCCTAACGCCGTAGTCACACCAACGCTTTTTGACTACCTCATTGAATTGCGTGGTGTCGAACCACCACAGCAGGCCATCCGATTCCTGAGCGTTCTGCTCGTGAGAGGCGAACCACAGCGCAGCCCACGGAGAAAACGTCCAGTCAAGAAGTCGCGTTGCGAGACCAGCGTGTCGGGCCATGCCCATGAGCAGCCAGTTGTCGCCTTTCAGGTGAGCCAGCTCGCTATCGCTCGCATACTGCCTAGCATTCTCTCTGAAGCGATCGAGGAGTTCGAGTTCATAATCCAACCAGGAGTCACGGTGCAGCTTCAGCTTCAACAGTTCGCGATCGAGCGTTGGTTCAAGCCCCCATTTGCACTTCGCTTGTCCTCGCCACGCTATTCTGCTATCTGGGCCCTGCGATGCGAGAGTGCGATTGATACACGCTTGAAGCTCTTCCAACGAGCCCAGCGCCTCTTGAGGCCACGAACCCCGGTTCTTGGAATCACTGTCTTCCATATTGTCATGCTAAATTGAGCACCCGCGTTAATCAAGTGGAGTCTCTACGATCGGCGCCTGCGCCTTGTCGGCTTGCCAAGAACCCCTGGACCATACTCACGAACAGACAAGTTTGCCCATGCCACACACAATTGAAGCGTAGCCAGGAATGGTCAGAGCCGTCCGCCTGAGGCGGATCAGGGAGCGGTCCGAATTTGCAGGAAACAACCGAAGGCCAAGCGAGTGCAAAGGCATGCTTCTGCTCCGCTGCGGTACGCAGAAACATGGCACCCTCCGAACGCTACTTCCTCCGCTTTGGTCCGCACAGCGTACCCTACTTGTGCGCGCCGATTAGTGCCCGGATGTCCTTGACGACTTGAACCGTCCGGGCCCGCAGCTCGGCCTTCTTGTCAATGAGTTCGTCCTTGGTCGGATGGCCACCGAAGAGCTGCACGTGGAAACGCAGCGCGTTCGACGTGCCCGATGGACGGATCGTCATGTGCGACTGCCGCGTCTCGTCGAAGAAGAAGCGGTACCCCTCGTCCGGGAAGCCCGGCCAGTTGATCCCGTCGTACTTTCCCGTGCGGTAGGCGACGGCCGAGACCACCTTCATGCCGCCCAACTCGAACGGCTTCGACTCGTGATTGGCGAACAGCGCCTCGGCCTTGTCGAGAATGCCGCGCTTCTTGGTGTACCCGGCCAGTCCCTCGTACTCCCCGTCGATCGGGTCCGGCTCGTAGAACGTGACATACAACCCGATGTCCGGGTCGAGGTAAATGTGCTCGTCGATCAGATCGAGCAGGTTGGTCCCCTGCTCCTTGGCGAACTGCGCCAGCTCCGCGACCAGCACGGCGGCGAACGTGCCGTCCTTGTCGCGCACGTGCCCGTCGACACCGAGCGAGCGCTCGTCCGGCGGCGGCCCGCCGAGCAGCGAGAAGCCGTTGCTCTGCTCCAACGCGGCCACGTTGAAGCTCCGGGCCGTGTCGTCCATCGCCTCCCACGAGTGGAACGTCCGGTTGGACTGCTCGTCCGACGGATCACGCTTGCCCTCGACGTAGACCGGCAGCTTGCCGCCTTCGGTCAGACCTTCGGTGTCCTTGCCTTCGTGCAGATCCCAGATCGCCCGCGTGCCGGCCGCGAGCTGCGCGAAGCCGACCCAGGTGGTCAACACGCCGAGCCCGTGCTTGCGCGCGAGCCGCGGCAGCAGGTCCGTCGTGGTGTGAGAGAGCGTGATGAACTTCGTCGCGACTTCGCGGATTTCGCCGTGCTTCTCGATCTCTTTCTTGAGGCGATACCAGACGATCGCCGTCCACGCGTCGTCCGCGGAGATGAGCGAATAGTCGCGAAGCTCGCCCGTGCCCGGGTGCGGATAGGCCTTGCGCTGATGCTCGGGCACCTTCACGATCACGCCGCAGCGATCCGCGTCCGGGTCGGTGCCGATGATCAGATCGACGCCGTCCCACGCGTCGGGGTATTCCTCCTTGAACTTGGCCACGGCGATGTCGGCCGACCGCCAATCACCCGGGTCCGGCTGCTGCTCCATGCCGGGGTCGCTGCAAAACGCGGGGAACATGCCGTCGAGCGCGTCGAGGGCCATGATGCGCTTGACGTCCTTGAAGCCGATCTCGCCGAGCAGCCGCGGCACGGCCTTGCGCCCCGAGCCGTTGAACGCCGAGTAGCCGATCGACAGCGGCTTTTTCGCCCCGGTGATCATCTGCGGCGCAAGCAGAAACGCCTTCACGTGGTCGGCATGCAGCGTGTTCAAATCGATGATGCGGTCCTCGCGGCCGGCGTACAGATCGCCCGCGTCGGGCAGCGGATCGGCGAGTGGCAGGCCCGCCTCGTCGCCGGATTCGATCTTCCGCGGCGATGCCGGCCGCACGCCTCCGAGAAACCAGAGCTTGTCGCGCGGAGCCTCCTCGAGCGAAACGTGCCGGATGTCCGCGAAGGTCATCTTCTTGATGAACTGCTCATAGAGCGTAGCCCGCTCGGCCGGGTCGAACTGTGACCCGTTGTGGCACGACAGCTTGTACCCGTTGTAGCGGAAATCGTTGTGGCTCGCGGAGATGAACACGCCGACGTCGGCCTTGAGCCGCGGCACGGCGTAGGTCACGCTCGGGTAGAGGCACGCCTCGTCGAAGATGTAGACGGTGTAGTCGTAGGCGAGGAAGAGCCCGGCGATCATTCGGGCGAAATCCCGGCCGCGAACCCGGCTGTCGAACCCGATGACGACCTTGGTCAAGGGCGGCGTGCGCTTTTGCCCGAACTGGGCGACGCCGGCCGACGTCAACAGCAGCACGACGTCGTTGATCGTGTTCGGGCCCTTGATAATCGGCGCGTGAATGCCGTCCTTCTTCAGCTCGAGCACCACGTCGCGATCGGCCCCCATTTTTTCGCGGATGCCGCCGGTGCCGAAGCTGACCTCGCGCGAAAACGCGTTGGCCAGCCCGATCCACTCGCGGCGGTGAATCGCGTGGCGAAGCCCGTCGCGCAGCCCCGGCGAGATGACGTCGAGCTCTTCGGCCAGCAGCCACTTGCGAAGGCTGGGCATGGCGCGGTTGACCGCATCCTCGTAGTAGGTGCCAGTGATGCGTCCGGCGTCCCGCTCGTCCTTGAGAAACGCGCCGATGCCGTCCTCGGCCTGCTCAAGCAGTTCCTGGTCGGTCTCCGCCGTCGGCATGGTTGATCCTTTGAGTGTCATGGCCGCTCACCTCTTTGCGTCGTCTGGTCGAATCGTCCCCTGGTCCACAAAGCTGTTGTCGACATCATCGTAGCGAACCATGCCATCCTGAGCCGCAGGCTTTTGGCCTGCGCGGCGCCGAGGATTCAGTCACGCCACACGGTTCCGGCGTGACCGCGCGAGCTAAAGCTCGCGGCTCGGGCAGAGGCGGACGCTACGTTTGAAACAAACACGCTCTACCAATTGGAGGTTATTCCTCCACGGATTCATCGTCAAATGACCGGGCCCGCGTTCGCTCAAAGCGCGCAAAGAAGCCCCGCGCCGTCCGTCAGGACGATGCGGGGCCGGTGCATTCTTGCGTCTTGCGTGGCGCGCCGACGCCGGAACAAGTCGCGCTAGCCGCCGATGTCGTAGGCCGCGATGTGCTTCCGGTCACGGACATAGAGCTTGTCCTCGACCACGGTCGGCGCCGCCCACGCGTAGGTTTCGCCCACGGTACACTCGCCGTGAAGCTCCATGCCTTCGGGGGTGACCGTGGCAAGCGCCAGCTTGCCGTCCTCGTCGAGAATGATCAGCTTGCCGTCGGCGTAGACGCACGTGGCCTTCTTAAAGCCGCGCTTGCGCCAGTCCACCTTGCCGGTCTCGAGGTCAATGCCCATGAAAAATGCGGGGCCGAAGTCGCCGGTCGACCCGTAGGCGTGCCCGTCGACGACGACCGCGTCGCCGTGATGAATGCGGAACTTGCGCGAATACCAGAGCTCTTCGGGCACGGTCTTGTCGCCTTCCTTTTTCAGGCGGATCGCGCGGGCACCCGAGTCGTACGCGGCCGAGCAGAACAGAATGTCCTTGCCGTCGAACACGGGCGTCGAGATGTTGGCGCCGTATTGCGTCCCGATCGGATGCCGCCAGATCAGGTCGCCGTTGGTGGGCTTGAGGCCGACGATCTCCTCACCGAAAAAGACCACGAGCTGATCTTCTCCGTGGAAGTTGATGACGATCGGCGACGAGTGCGTCATCTGGAAGCTCTGGTTTTTCCAGACCACGTCGCCCGTTTCGGCATCGAAGGCCATCAGCGCCTGGCCTTCCGTGTCGTCGCCGCCGACCTGGGTGATGATCGTGCCCTTGTAGTACATGGGGCTGCACGCATAGCCGCGGCCGGGCACCGTCGCCTTGAACTCCTTGACCAGATCGTGCTTCCACAGGACCTTCCCGGTCTTCTTGTCGAAGCAGTGGAACATCATGTTCGTGCCGATCGAGTAGAGCTTGTCGCCGACGACCAGCGGCGTCGAGCTCGGGCCGGGGCCGAACTGCTGCATCAGGTCCGTCGTGGGTGACGGCACCTTGTGCTCCCAGAGTGTCTTGCCGCTCTTGGCATCGAGGGCGGCCGTGAACTCGTCCTGATCGACGCGATACATGACGTACAGCGTGTCGCCGTCAACGAGAATCGTGCCGTAGCCGTCGCCCAGCGCCCGATGCCAGAGCTGCTTGGGACCCTTTTCGGGCCAGGAATCGGCAACCTTCGCAGCCTTGGCCGTGAAGTTGCGGTTCGGCCCGCCCCACTGCGTCCATTGCGCGGACGCACCGCTCGTCCACAATCCCAGTACCCCGACGACCACCACCACGCGCATCCGCATCGTCATTCTCCTTCCGCTAGGACTCCGGCCCGACCCAACCGGGTGTGACTGCGTAATCCACCTTAATCTCGAAACAGCAGGCGGCCGAGCGCCATTCCACGATTCGACAAGTCTTTACAGGCGCGACCGTCGCCCAGTACCGTTTCCGTAAGAGGTCCCGGCACACCCTTCCCCCCATTGTCAAGGGGGGATTGACGGGGGTTGGTGTACACAGAAGAACCTCCCCCAGCCCCTCCTAAACAAAGGAGGGGAGAAAAAGTCGCATGACCTCTTGGGAACGGGCGCTACTTGCCGTTGCCCGCGAAACAGTAGAGCAATCCGTCCTCATTGGCGACCACCAGCGCTCCGTCGGCCACGGCCGGCGACGCCGATATCGGCGCGCCCGATTCATAGTGCCACCGCTCGTGCCCCGATTTCAGGTCCACTTCATACAAGCTTCCGTCGGACGATCCGACGAACACCCGCTCGCCGACAATCACCGGCGACGAATCGATGCGCCCTCGGGTCCGCAGCGACCAGCGTGACTTGCCCGTCTTTGCGTCAAGGGCATGCAGGTACTTGTCCCGCCCGCCAAGAACGACCAAACCGCCCGCCAGCGCGGCCGACGACATGTACGGAAACTCTCGGTCCGGATCCGCAAACGACCAGACGATTCTGGCGCGCTGCCAGTCGATGCCGTACACCTTGCTTCCATACGTGCCGATGTACGTCATCGAGCCGTCGATCGCCGCACACACCCCCGTGACGGAATGCATGTCCACCGACGCCAGGGCCGTGCCGTCCGAAAGTTTGACGACGTGCAGGTGTTCGTCGCAACCAGCCGCGATCACGCGCCCGTCGACGATGCCCGGCGTGCCGTGCACGCGACCTTCCGTCTGAGCCTTCCAAAGCAGCTTGCCGTCCTTCGCGGACAAGCAGTAGATGAAGCCGTCATACGAGCCGAACACGAGCCGATCGCCGGACGGATTGACGGAGGACACGATCTCGGCGTCCGTCGTGAACGTCCAGTCAGCCTTGCCGGTCTTCGCGTTGACGGCGTACATGACGCCCTTGCTGTCGCCGAAATACACGCCGCCGTGGTACACGGTCGGCGACGAGCGAATCGCCTCCTCGGTCTTGAACTTCCATCGCACCTTTCCGGTACGAAGATCGACCGCAACGAGCAGCCCGTCCTCGGAGCCGACGTACACGGTGCCGTCCACGATCGCCGCGGACGACGTCACCGATTCGCCACACTGAAGCGTCCAGCGCACCGACAGCTTCTCGGGCAGCGTGGCCGGAGAGACCCCGGTCATCTTCGGCCCGCCGCGAAACATCGGCCAGTCCCGCGACGTTGCGCCGTAGGGCGCAGCGGTCGTCTGGCTCCGCCCCGCGCAGGGGCACGCGACCAACACGAGCCCGATCAATACGGGCGTAAGAAAGGATACGTACCGACGCGTCATCGTTTCATCACCCCGTTTGCGATGGGGTGGTGGATTCGACGGGCGCGGCCGCGTGCTACGCGGGCCCCGGAC
>Ga0210110_1000243_pt1 | contig 18680 bp, 19 predicted proteins | sample China_Galinas_PW_2_FD_184865 | JGI IMG/M metagenome (GOLD analysis project Ga0210110, IMG submission 184865) | Wetland microbial communities from San Francisco Bay, California, USA, that impact long-term carbon sequestration - China_Galinas_PWB_D1... | ecosystem: Environmental > Aquatic > Marine... | reverse complement strand
CTATCGACACCAGGGGCGCCCCCTCGTGGAGCACGCGACCAACGCCGGGTCGAACGAAAGCGTCGGTTGCCACGCCGCTCGCGACGCAGAGCGCACCGTCGGGGCGCTTCGGTTTGCACCGGGGATCCTCCTCGCATATAAGCCCGAATAAGAAGGGCGGGGGCCGTCACCCCCGCCCCGGTTCTACCGGCTAGGTAGAGACCCAGATACGGAACGCCTTCTTCCCGTACCACGACGCCCAGATCCGTTTGCCGGACCTAGTCGTGATGTACGGACGGAAGATCCAGTATCCGTCTTTGGAACGACTCCGTCGCTTAGACATCGAATCGTCCTCCATGACTAGCCGGAGACATTGTGGCCCGTCGGTTGCTGTGTGGTGGCTCCGATTCACCGTTCAGCGAAGACCGGCTGCGGCTAGTGCCAGTCGAGCGCATAGGGGCGGGACGCCAAAGGCATCGAGCGGTGTCCCGCTTGCCTCTTCCGGTATAGCCGCGAGAGTAGGCCCAGGCGCACGCGCATCGATCGCGCGCGCCTGGGCTTTCCGATTATTTAGATTGATTCTGGTGGGGAACGTGCTACTGTATGCGCGTAGCCTATCCCTTGGCGGCGAACCATACGTTTGCCTTCGTGCTCACGACAGAAATCGATAGGCTGCCAAGGCCGGGGTCTGATCCACCCTGGCCTTACCTATTTATAGGTTTCACTCTTGATCAGCTTCATCCTCAACTTCATCTGCTTCAACGGCCCGGTTGTTCTGCTCCGCGTATACTCGCAGCATTTCAACGGCTGCCTCGACCATCTTCACGTCCGACTCGCCGAAATCTTCCGGTACTACAATCCGTCCGCGAGTAGCCGAAGTGCGGCGCAAATAGATCGGGAATTCAATCATTCCTGGTTCCGAATCGGCACCGACTTGTGGCTCCTCTTGTTCGGTTTTCTTGGGTCTTGACGCGCCTTGGCGTTTCGAGCGCGACCCAGTGGACTTCTTCGGCCTGAAGTACTGGGAGTACACGATGCCAGCGTCATCCATCACCTTAAGGTAGAAGCGCACGGCCTTGGGGTTGATAGAGCCAGTTGCATTGCCCTTCTGCTTGAAGGCTTCGCTCAGCTGCTGCGATGTTCCACTTTTCAGATTTAAGCCCGATGTGATCTCCGCATACCGCGGAACCAAGTGCTCGCGAACGGCATCTCTCCACGCAGCATCGTCGTTCACGCTCCGTGTTAATGAAACTAGTGCAGGCGTTGCAGCACCTTCAGCGTCCACAAGGCCAAGAAACCGCAGCGCGAGATTCAACTGGCTCTGCGTGCCATAGGCGAGATTGCTCATTAATGATGAATCGATCTGGTCCGGAAGCTCATGCTCAGAGAGTTTTCTGAGGAAGTTCCGCAACGTCTGGTATGAAACGTAAGCCGGCTTGTTGCCTTGGTCGTCTCTACTACTCGAAATGCTCTCGATGTCTGCCATTCTTGATCCTCCGTGTTCACGAAACCTGAAAGCATTAGAACATCAGCGCCGTGGATACGCAAGTGTTTTCATCGTTTATTTTTTGTGTGCGTAAGTCGTTGTGAAATAATGTGTTTGCGCCACTATTCCTCTTGTTGTGCCGCGGCATCCACATGGTCGACAGGCAGTTTGCGCCCCATGATCTAGTCGAAGATTGAAAACTCGAATGGATCGTCGTCTTCGCGCAGGTTCCACACTTCGTTTGGGTGCCAGGCTGTCCGTGGTCGGGGGTCGATTGTGATTCCCGCACACGTGGGCGGTTATGAGACAGCGGTTCAGCAACTCAGATCAGCTCACGAAGCGCAAGACACACATGCAAGAGCGTTGCATATGGGATGGCGCGAGGCTAGGGCACGAGGCAGCGGCTGGTCTCGCGGAGCGCCCAGTGATCGTTTTCACGCGCGACGTGAGCGGTCGGGTGCGGTGTTCTCTGGCACATGAACCACGCCGCCCCCACATCCACCGTGCCCGCCGTACCCAAACCCATCGTCCCCCTGCTGCCGTACCAGCGCGAGGACGTCGAATCCGACGACCGCTTCCGCTGGAACTGCTGGAGCCGGCAGACGGGCAAGAGCTTCACCAAGTCGCTGCGGCGGGTGCTGCGCGGGCTCGCTCGCGGGCGAAATCAAATCTTCCTCTCGGCCGGCGAACGCCAGAGCCGCGAGCTGATGCAAAAGACGCGGCAGCACTGCCAGGCGCTGAAGATCGCGGCCGACTACCACGACCACCGGCTCTTTGAGGGCCTCTCCATGAAGCAGCTCGAGATCACCCTGCCCGGCGGCGTGCGGATCATCGGGCTGCCGGCCAACCCGCAGACGGCCCGCGGCTTCACCGGCGACGTGCTGCTCGACGAGTTCGCCATGCACGAGCACGACCGCGACATCTGGGCGGCCATGTTTCCCACGCTGCTGCGCGGCGACGGCGAACTCGACATCGCCTCGACGCCCAAAGGCCGCGACAACATGTTCTACCGCCTGCGCGACAACCCGCGCTTCGCCACCAGCCTGATCACCCTACCCGACGCCGTCGAGCAAGGGCTCGCTGTCGACATCGACGCCGTGCGCGAGGCCATGGGCGACGATGAACTCTATCGCCAGGAATTCCTCTGCGAGTTCCTCGACGAGGCGACCGCGTTTCTCACCTACGACCAGATCGACGGCTGCATCGACGAGTCGCTCACGTGCGCCGCTTCCGTGGACGAACTGGCCGGCGAGCGCCGCGACCTGTACGTCGGCGTGGACATCGGCCGCGTGCACGACCTGACGGTGATCTGGGTCCTCGCGCGCGACGGCGAGCGGCTCGCCACCGTCGCGAAGATCGAGCTGCGAAACGAGCCCTTTCGCACGCAATACGCCGTCATCGAACAACTCATTCGCACGCACAAGGTGCGACGGCTGTGCATCGACGCGGGCGGCATCGGCATGCAACTCGCGGAGCAACTCGTCGAACGCTTCGGCTCGTTTCGGGTCGAGCCGGTGGTGTTCGGCGTGGCCGTCAAGTCGGAAATGGCCACGGCCTTGCGCATCCTCATCGAGCGTCGCGGAATCGCGATCCCGCCCGATCCGCGCATCCGCAGCGACTGGCACTCCGTCGAGCGCGGCGTATCCAGCACCGGCCATTTCATCCTGTCGGCGTCGCGCCGGGAGGGAAGTCATGCGGATCGATTCTGGGCTGCGGCGCTGGCGGTGCGCGCGGCCGGCTGCGGCGACGCCCGCGCCGAGTGCCTCAACGTGGCACCTTTGACCTTCGCCCGAACCGGTGCATGGTAGCGCCGCTTTCGAGAAGGTCGCACGACGTTCTTCCCCCCTGTGTTCAGGGGGGACTGAGGGGGGTCTCTTCCGGAAGAACCTCCCCCAGCCCCTCCTTAAAAAAGGAGCGGAGAAAAGGGGCTCCTGGGGACAAACGATACGCTTGAAACGACCACACTCTCATTCTCCGATCGGAACAACCATCATGAAACTCACGGAACGAATCGCCCACGCCATGAAACCGCGAACCCTCGACCGGCCGAAGCCCGGCGCGCTGCTCACTCCGCGCAAGGAGGACTCAGCCCGCGACTACCCCGGTGCCGGGCTCACGCCGTCCGGACTTGCGACCATCCTGCGCGAAGCGGATGCCGGCGCGCTCGGCACCGTCATGCAGCTTTTCGAGGAGATGGAAGAAAAGGACGCGCATCTCTTCGCCGTGGCCAACACGCGGCGGCTGGCGCTCACCGGCTTGCCGTGGGAAATCGTCAGCGCCGCCGATGTCCACCCGTCCGGCGATCGCGGCCGCGCGGACGCGGCGGCCGACTATTGCCGCGAGGTGCTCACCGCCATCGACGCGCTCGACGAAGTCCTGCAGCACCTGTCGCTGGCCATCGGGCGAAACATCTCGGTCGCAGAGATCGTGTGGGACGTCGCAAGCGGCACCATCCGCCCGGTCGACGTCGTGCCGGTGGCGTTCACGCGCCTCGCGTTCGACGAGCTGAGCCGGCTTCGCATTCTGACAGAAGCCAACCCGCGCGACGGCATCGAACCCCCGCCGCACAAGTTCATCGTGCACGCGCCGCACAGCGTCTCCGGCTTCCCGCAGCGCGGCGGGCTCCTACGCGTCACCGCGATGGTCTACCTCGCGAAGAACCTCGCGCTCAAGGACTGGATGATCTTCGCGGAAATCTTCGGCATGCCGGTGCGCGTCGCCCGGTACGACCCATCGGCGACCGTCGAGGAGAAGCGAGAGCTCTTGGCGATGCTCGAATCGCTCGGCAGCCACGCGGCCGGGGTGTTCAGCCGCGCGGTCGATCTGCAGATCGTCGAGGCGAACCGCGGCGGCTCCGGCCCGCCGTACGAACGACTTGTCGAATACCTCAACCGCGAGATGAGCAAGGCGTGGCTCGGGCAGACGCTCACGACCGACGTGACCGGCCAGAGCGGGACGTTCGCGGCCTCGGCCGTCCACGAGCAGGTCCGACGCGACGTGCTCACCGACGATGCCTTCAAAGAGGGACGCACGCTGCGGCGCGACCTGCTCGCGCCGATCGTGCGGCTTCGCTTCGGCGCCGACGTGCCCGTGCCCTTCTTCCGCCGCCGCTTCAAGCAGGATGCGTCCGCCAAGGATCTGGCCGACGCGCTGGACGTCGCTATCAATCGGCTCGGCGCTCAGGTGCCCAGCGGCTGGGCGCACGAGGCACTCGGCATTCCGCGCGCGGGCGACGGCGAGGAAACGCTGGGCGGCGCGCCGCGCTGATCGCCATACGCATCGGCCGGTGCGAGCGCAATGCGCGTTGTGTGGGTGCTGGCCCGTGACATTTCATTGGGAGCAATCGACCTTGAATACGACGAATCAACCAACGCGTGACGGCGGCGAGTTGTCCGCCCTGTGTTCTTCCCAACTCGGCGGCGACAAGGTGCCCGAGCGCGTCCTGCTCGCACCCTGGGGCCACGTCGAAAGCACCAACGGCAGCTTCATCGTCGACGAGGAGTCGGCCGCGCTGACGATCGAGGCGATGTCCGACCAGGCGACCGACACCCCGATCGACTACGAGCACCAGACGCTCGGCGGCAGCTATGCCTCGCCGAGCGGGCAGGCGCCGGCGGCCGGCTGGATCAAACAGGTGGTGGCCGAGCCGGGTGTCGGGCTCGTCGCGCTGATCGAGTGGACCGAGCAGGCGGCGCAGATGCTCGCCGCGAAGGAGTATCGCTACCTTTCGCCGGTCGCGCTCATTCGCAAGTCGGATCGCAAGCTGATCGGCATTCACTCGGCGGCGCTGACCAACAAGCCGGCGATCAAGGGCATGCGGCCGATCGTCAACCGCGCGGGACAGGACGTGCCGGCCGACGTCGAGCCGGTGGCCGCATTGCGTCAGACCCTGGCACTGGCGGACGACGCCGACGTCGACGAAGTGTTGCTGGCGGCGAGCCGCAAGCTTCACGAGGTTCGCGCCCAGGCGGAGCGGGAACGCATCGACCGCCGCGTGGTCGACGCCATGCGCGAAGGAAAGCTGATCGAGGCCCAGCGGTCGTGGGCCGAGCGGTTGATCGCCTGCGGCGAGTCGCTGTTCGACGAGTGGCTGCGCACCGCGCCGGTGGTGGTCGCGGTCGGGGCGACGCGCCCGCCCGGCGGCGACACGGCCGACGAGCGCCGGCAACGCTCCGTCGAGGCTCGCGCCCGCGGCGAATACCGATCGAACCCGTTGCTTCAGCGGCTCACCTCCGAGGCCGCCTACGTCTCGAGCGCGTCGCGCGATCTGGAAACCGAACGAAACTGATTCGCCGACCGGCCGGCGCTGGGCGCCCGGCCGACATCGCCGACCCAACCACCAGAAAGGAACTGACACATCATGGCACTAACCGCAAACCGCGATGTGGACCACTACATCGATCAGGAGCTGCGCACCTTCAAGCTCGCAGCGACCGCGCACGTCTTCAAGGGCGGGTTCGTCGGGCTCACCGCCGGTGGCTACGCCCGGCCGCTTCAGGCTGGCGACCCGTTCGTCGGCATCGCCTACGAGGAGGCCGACAACGAGGGCGGCGCCGACGGCGAGGTGGCGGTTCGCGTCTACACGCTCGGCGACTTCGGGCACGCCCTCACCGGCGTCGCCATCACCAACCTGGGCGACGCGGTGTACGCTTCGGCCGACGATACGCTCGCGCTGACCGCCGGCGGGAACTCGTACGTCGGCGTCGTGCTCGACGTGCCCTCATCGGGGCAGGTGCTGCTGCGCATCGATCCGTTCCGACCGGCGCCGTAGCGGGACTCGCGCCACTTGCGTGGGCCGCGTAACACACAACGGTCGCGGCCGGGAAGCATTCATATCATCCATCCAACGAAAGGAGCGCCCTTGTGGCCATCATCAATACGGGTTTGCTGACGAAGGGGCTGCGTAGCGAGTTTTTCAGCCGATACGACGCGGCCGCGACGATGTACCAGGATCTCGCCACGCGGATTCAATCCAACTCCGACAGCGAGACGTACAAGTGGCTCGGCTCGCTGCCGCGCATGCGCGAGTGGGGTCAGGGGCGCGTCGCCCGCGGGCTCGGCACCGAGTCGTACTCCGTCGAGAACCTCAAGTACGAGTCGACGCTCGAGGTCGATCGCGACGAGATTTCCGACGACAAGACCGGCCAGATTCAGATTCGCGTCGGCGAACTCGCGCAGCGCGCCGCCAGCCACAAGGACTGGCTCATCGCGCAGTTGCTCTCCGACGGGGAGACGGCCGGCTTCGACAGCTACGACGGCGTGAGCTTCTTCAACGATACGCACGTTTCCGGATCGTCCGGCGCGCAGAGCAACCTGCTGTCCAGCCAGGCCGTCGACCCGGACAACCCGACCAGCGAGGAGTTCCTGACCGCCCTGCGCGCCGCCATCGGTGCGATGATGGCGCTGAAGGACGATCAGGGCGAGCCGATGTCGATCTCCGCCAGCGGCCTGGTGTGCGCCGTGCCGACGAGCATGCACATCACCGCGCTCGAGGCGATCAGCGCGACCATGGTCAACAACACGTCGAACATCCTGGCCGGGGTCGCGCGGGTCATCGCTCTGCCGTGGCTGACCGACGCGAGCAAGTGGTATCTGCTCAAAACCGACGGCGTGGTGCGGCCGTTCATCTTCCAGGATCGCGAGCCGATCGAGTTCACCGCACTGACCGAAGACAGCGACGAAGGCTTCCGACGCGAGAAGTTTCTCTTCGGCGTGCGGGCCCGCTACCGCGTGGCCTACGGCTACTGGCAGTACGCGATTCGGATGAACTTCACCGCGCCGATCTGATCGAGGCACTGCTGCGCGAGGAGTCGTCATGAGCTACGTCACCAACACCCAGATCGAGACACGCCTTGGCACGGCCGCCTACGTCCAACTCACGGACGACGACGGCGACCAGCAGGCGGATGCGGCCGTCGTCGACGAGGCGCGGCTGGGCGCCGAAGGCGAAGTCGAAAGTTATCTTGCGCGGCGTTATGCGGTGCCGATCGACCTGACGCAGCACCCGGAAGTCGGCGACGTGCTGGCGTCGATCGTGCTCGATCTCGTCGAGCTTCGGCTGCGGTCGCGCCGGCCGCCGATTCCCGAGGTGACACTCAAGCGGCACGCCGACGCGCTTCAATGGTTGCGCGATGTCGCCGACGGCCTCGTCGAGCTGCCCTCCGTCACGCCGCTGGCGGGTTCGGCGCTTCACGGCCCGTCGGTGCTCTCAACCAGTGAACCGCAGACGCTCAGTCGGGACGAATTGTCGAGTCATTGAACTGAGGATAGGCGCCAGAGATGCCCACCGCAGACCGAACCACCATCAAGGCCACCGTCGACGCGCTGATCGCGAAGCTCAGCGCCAACCTGGTCGGCGACCCGCCGACGGCGAATCGCCCCTTTCGGTCGGTGGTCGTCGGCCGGGCAGACGCGGCGGCGCATCCCAGGCCGTTTGTGACAGTCGCCGTCACCACGTTCCGGCCGATCGCCACGGTGGACGGCGATCGACTGTTCGAGGTGGTGCTGGAAGTTACGGTGGTCGCCGATGTCGTCGACGAGCAGCCGCACGCCGCGATGCTCGATGTGATCGCGGTGGTCGAGGATTACATGGATTCGATTGTCGACATCGGCGTGATCGACGGCGCGACCGGGTTCGACGGTCGTGAGTGGAAGCTGGATTACCCGCACGCGACGGCGGGCGTTCGGTCCGCCTCGGCGACGTCGACGCAGACCGTGGTCGTGCGGGTCGAGCGATCGTTCAACCGCGAACCGGCGGCTTGATGAGATCATGATCTGGATACTCGCCACACGTGGGGCCGCGACGAAACTTCGGGCGTTTCCTTATACCGAAACGCCCGTCGATGGCGTACACAGCATCGTGTACAAGCCGAGCGTCGAGGCGGTGCCGGTGACCGGCGCGACAATCGCCGCCGGCGAACTTGGCACGTTCGGTCGCGGCTTGCACGCGCTATCGGGGGTCTTGTTCTCATACGACGGATCGATCGCGGAGACGCTGTTCGACGTTGACGACTCGATCGATCTGATCATTCGATACCGCTCGGCCGGGGCTCGGCGCGTGCGAACGATTACGGACGTGCTCTTTGTGGGAACCGCGACGGTAACCGTGCCATCCATTGACACGTCGTTGCCGCCGCTGATCGGCGTTCCGTTTCGCGTTCAGATTCCGCAGGGTCAGTCGGTGGCCGAGCACGTGTTCGATTCGGTGGACAGCTAGTATGAGCCGTTTGCAGCAAAACCTTCTGGATGTGGCCGAGGTGGCGCTGGCCAAGCAGGAAGATCGGGTGGCCGCCCTTCGCGCGGAACAGTTGTCGGCCGTCAGCGATCACCAGGCGCAGGGTTCGGGCGACATGGACGTGAGCTTCGCGCTTGACCGGCGGTTTCGGCTGGTGTTCGTGCGGGCTCACTTCGTCGGCGGTACGGGAGCGGCTCCGCTGTATCTCGATTTGGACTCGGCGGCCGGACCGGCGTTCGACGCGCGGCTGTTCACGGTCCATCGCGCGGGCGCCGGGCGTGACGTTCACCTTCGAATTACAGCCGAGGAATCGGCCGATCCCTCCCCGTGGACCTTTCAGGCGGGTGACGGAGTTCGGCTCGTCTGGACGAACCCCGATCCCGGCGCGATGACCTGGGGCGTGACGGTCGGGCTCGCCCTCGCTCCGTAGAGAATGAGTGCCATGCCATTGACACAAAACTCGGACAGCCTGGAAACGAGAAACCTGACGGTCCACGACCTGCTCATGCTGGGCGAGTCGACGACGCTCGAGCTGCAGGAGATGGCATCGCCGGTCGCCCCGCCGTCCGGGTCGCTGGCGCTGTTCGCCAAGACCGGTGGCACGCTGCACGTCAAGGACGCCGCGGGCGACGAAATCGAGTTGGCGAGCGCGTCGCACGAGCACGCGGCCGAGGACATTACGTCAGGCACGTTGGACAGCGATCGCCTCGCTGCGAAGAACCGAACGGTGAGCAAGATCGTCTACGTCGAGGCGCCGAAGGATAGCGACGAGTTTCCGTTCGCGTACGTGCCCGACGCCGTCACGTTGCTCGAGCTGCGCGGCATGACCGACACCGGCACGGTGGACTTCAATATAGAACATCGAGCGGCCGCGTCGCCGGCGGTGGCAGGCACGGACGTGCTCGCGTCGGACATGACCGCGACGGATGAAGGCGTGGTGGCATCGAGCTTTGCCGACGCCACGGTGCCGGCCGGTCGCTGGCTCGTGTATCGGGCATCGGCCGTCGCCGGTTCGCCCGGCAAGTTATGGGTGGCGATCGTCTACACGATCGATTGAGCGCAATGGCATTGAGCAAACCGAGGAAGACATGGCCAACGAACTGAAGGACAAGTTTTCGACGTCGGCGGCGCTGACGATCTCGCTTGGCGGGTTGGCGGATGGTGCCGGGCGACAGTCGTCGCTGGTGGACAATTCCGCCTCGCGCGATCAGGACGTGATGATATTCGTCAAGCTGCGGGCGGACACGGCCGCGGCTCCGGACGCCGACGCCGTGTGCGAGGTGTACTTGCTTCGCGGTGACGCGGACGCGACGGATGAACACGTGACCGATGGTGCCGGTGCGAGCGACGCTGCGTTCACGCCGCTGAACGCCCCGCTGGTTGGCGTGGTCACGACGAGCGGTGCGCCGAGCGCGGGTGACGTGTTGTACGGCGAGTTTCTCATCCACCGGCCGGGGCCGACCTGGGGCATCGCCGTCGCGAATCGAACGGGCCAGGCTCTGTCCTCGACGTCCGGCGATCACTGGGTCCGGTTCGTCGGATTGAATCCGGAGGTACAGTAGTGGCGCCATGGCTCGCACCTTTCTCAAATCGGCCAGCGATTACCTGACGGTGTCGGCATCTGCCGTGCGCGCCGCGCCGTTGACCATGGCCTGCTTCCTTCGCGTCGACACATTGCAGTTTCACGCGGCGATGTCGGTCGATAACGGCGGCAGTCATGCGTTCTTTCTCGGCGTAAACAACGTCGGTCAGGCGACGGCGCAGATCAACGCGCCGGGCGCGGGCGGCTTTGCGCAGGCGACGTCGGCTTCTTCGATTGGCGCAGGAGCCTGGCACCACATCGCGGGCGTGTATCGCGGCCCGGCGCTTCGTCAGGCCTACGTGGACGGTGGCGGCCAAGGCACGGACACAACGAGTGTGGTTCCGGCCGAAATGTCACGCACCGAGCTCGCTCGCATTGCGGGGTTCGCCACTTATCTCGACGGGGCTCTGGCGGAAGCGGCGATCTGGAAGCAGGGATTGACGGAGGCCGAGCTTCGCCGTCTGGCGCGCGGCGTTTCGCCGGCGTTGGTTCGGCCGAGGTCACTGGTGTTCTACGCCCCGCTCGTGACCGGGGCGGACTTCGATCTTGCCGGTGGTTTGCGTTTGGCGGTCGGCGGCGGCGCGCCCGGCGTGACGCGACACCCTCGCGTATGGGATTCGCCGGAGTTGGCCTTGCGTCGGCCGGGGCGCGTGGTGACGGATCGCGTGCAGGACGGCGAATCCGCTCGGCGCCGACTGCTCGCGCCGCTCATGGGCGGCACGACGACGCTGCGCACCGTCGTGCTTGACGACGCCGTTTGGAGGTGGCCGGCCTAAGCGTCAGATGGATGCGGCTCAGTTCGAATTGACCACGTGGTTGATGGCCGTCGAGGCGAGCGTGGTCAGGAACGAGGCCAGGCTCGAGCGAGCGGTGTCGGCGACGAGTCCGTCCACGCAGCCGGTCGAGCCGAGGGCCAGGACGAGCAACAAGGTTGCTAACGTTCCACGCCTGATTGTGCGATTCATGTTCGGTCTCCCTTCTCAAGCGCGTTATCGGATGCGGCCGGGCGCCGGTTTGGCGAAAAGTGGTCGCGTTGCAAGGCCCGATAATTCGGGCTTGGTGCACCCCGCGCTCGCCTACGCACCATAGTGCCACCGTGTGGCACTACGCGCCATGGCGATGGGACGTCCTTGCTGGCGTCCATCGCCGCTGATCAAGTCGACTGCCCCCATGGGTTGGGCTGGGTGGATCGTTGTGGTCAATATGTGGTGGTTTGCACCAGCGTCACGTCCGCAACGGGAGGTGTCACCATGTGGCACTTTTGTTTCGTGCGCGACGTACGCTTCGCGGCAGACGTCGGCATGGACGCCTATTCGTCGGACACGCCGAGGAGTCCGGCGATGCGATCGAAGTCGTCGAGTGAGTAGTAGTCGATCGTGATGCGCCCGGTGCCCTTCTTTCGCCCTTCCTTGATGGTTACTTTGGTGTGGATGGCCTGTTCGAAGCGTCGCTCGAGATCCTTGAGGTGTGGCGATCGGGCCGGGCGTCCGGCGGTTGCCGGTGTGTCGGATTCGCGGTCGCGCGTTTTTTCGCGGCGGACGATTTCCTCAAGGGCGCGGACCGACAGCTCGTTGCGAACGACCGCTTCGGCCAGTTGCCAGCGTTTCTCATCGTCTGGGACGCCGAGCAGGCATCGGGCATGTCCCATGGAAACGTCCCCGGCCGCGACCAGCTCGCGGATGGGTCCGGGCAGGTCGAGCAGGCGGAGGTAGTTGGCGACGGTGGATCGATCCTCGCCGATGCGTTCGGCAACCTGGTCGGCTTTCAGGTTGAAGCGAGCGCAGAATGCGCGGTAGGCCTGGGCGCGGTCGATGGCGTTGAGGTCTTCGCGTTGGATGTTCTCGATGAGGGCGAGCTCGACCATTTCTTCGTCGGTGGCGTTCCGTATGATAACGGGAACTTCGGACATACCTATCAGGTTTGCAGCCCGCCAACGACGCTCGCCGGCGATGATCTGGAGGGTTCCGTCGTGTAGTCGTACACTGATCGGCTGAAGCATGCCGCTGCGTTTGATGGAGTCGGCCAGCGACTGAATGTCCGACTGATCGACCTCGGACCGCGGTTGGAAGGGGTTGGGCGTCAGTTGGTCGGCCGGGACCATGCGGGCCGCAATGCCGGAGGGCGGAGCCGGTTCGATCTGCGGCCGGCCGGCGACGGCTGGCAGGTCGTCGGACGAACTCGACTGGCGTGCCGGGCTGGGTGGTGCTTCAGGTTCGACGGTCGGGGAGACGAGCGAGCTCAGCCCCCGCCCGAGGCGTCTGGATTGCTTGGCCATCATGGTCCTCCTTGACGTGCGCGGCCGGCGGGTTCGCGACGAATTGGTCGCGCGGCCGTGCTCCGTAGAGATTATGGTGGCGGCGCCGGCGAATGCAAGCGGCGCCTCGGTTCTGGCGAGCCTGGTTCAATCAGGCTTCGCTTTGCGTGGTTGCGACGCCTGTTTCACGTGAAACGGGCGTGGCGATCCGGGGGGCAAGGGACGGCTGCCAGTCGACCAGCGGCTGGGCTTACCTGCCTCGACGTAGCCGCTTCGGCACCGCGGTCGCTGGTTTCCGGGGCGAAGAACGCGTCTGGTCGAGCCGAGATTCGTTTGCCGAGTGGTGAGGCGCAAAGGGTAATGCTTCGCTCACGCTAAGCGGGTCTGGGTCTGATCGCAGTTGCGGGCCGTGGCCGGTCGCGTCGGCGTCCTGCTGCCGGTGGGTGGCTTGCGGCGGTTGCGCTTCGGCCATGCACGGCGTCGGTGGAGCCCTTCTGTTGTGGGCTGCGGCCGCTACTGCGTCCAGGAGGTCGCCGTCAGCGGCGCTGCCCGGCCCGATGTTTCACGTGAAACAGGCGCGAGGACGAGCAGTTCTCAAAGGTCGTGGCCCCGCCTGGATTAATATTACGATTATTAATACCGTAGTATTTCATGAGATTCCGTGCGTTTCGCACGGTTCCTGCGAGCGCTGGTACGATCCAGCGGATGGAGTCAGGCCGCGAGTTGCAATCAGCGATGTCGGGTGGCGGTCGTGCGCGCGTGGACGATCGGGGCGTGGGCGGCTCGGGCCGGGGTGACGGCGGCACGCCACGCGGCGCGGCCGGTCGCGATGCAGGCCATTCGGAAGAGATCGGACCATTCGGAGCGGCCGGGGGCGCGCCGGCTGAGGGTGGTCGGCCCGGGAAAGTGCCACATGGTGGCACTCACGAGTCGACGACTTTCGGGTGGTCGGGTGTGGCCGCAGTGTTTGCTGTGGCACTCGCGGTTCGGCTGATCGTCGATTGGCAGACGCGGGACGTAGCCACGGTGCGGCACTTGATCGGCGACGCGGCCGGTTATGTGGCGTGGGCCAAGCACATTGCCGGCGGCGCGGTGATGGGGGACCGTGCGTTCTATCAGGCGCCGCTCTATCCCTATCTGCTTGCGGTGTTGTTCAAGTTGTTCGGCGCGAGCGTCGGCGTGATCCGCGTCGCGCAGGCGGTCGGTGGCGCGGTGGGGTGTGCGCTGCTGGCGATGGCGGGCGCGCGGCTGTTCGATCGGCGCGTCGGCTGGATCGCCGGGTTGATGATGGCGCTGTATGCGCCAGGCATCTTCTACGACGGGATCGTTCAGAAGGCGGCGCTGGCGAGCTTACTGACGTGCGTGCTGGTGGCGTGCGTGGCGTGGTGTCAGGCGAACGTGCGGACGTGGCGCGTGGCAGTGCTGGGATTGGTGGTCGGGCTCTTGTGTTTGACGCGAGAGAACGCGCTGGCTTGGCTCGTTGTACTCTGCATGTGGTGTGCAGTTCGCGGCAAGGGCATAGATGTTGTGGTACGTCTTCGTCGCGCGGGGTTCGTGTTGGTCGGGGCGCTGGTCGCGCTGGCGCCGGCGCTGGTGCACAACGTGTACGCGTCGAATGAATGGTCGGTGACGACGTTTCAGGCGGGGTCGAACTTTTACATCGGCAACTCGGCCGAGGCGGACGGTCGGTATCGTCCGTTGGTGCGCGGGCATGAGTCGCCGGAGTTTGAGCGGGCGGACGCGACGCGGTTGGCGGAAGAAGCGTTGGGGCGATCGCTGACGCCGCACGAGGTGTCGCGCTATTGGTTCGGTCGGGCGTGGTCCAACGTTGCGGCCGATCCGGTTCGGTGGGTGCGGCTGCTTGGCGTCAAGACGTTGATGGTGATCAACGCGTATGAGGTGGCGGATGTAGAGAGTCTGGCGGTGTATGCGCGGTCATCGAACGTGTTGTGGGGGCTGTCGCGCGTATGGCACTTCGGCGTTCTCTTTCCGCTGGGCGTAGTGGGGATGGTGCTGGCGTGGCGTCGCAGGAAGCCGGTGGGGGTGTATGCCGCGCTGGGGGTGGTGATGGTGGCGGCCGTCGCGGCGTTTTACGTGTTGGGGCGGTATCGGTTGCCGCTGGTGCCGATTCTGGTGCCGTTTGCGGCGTATGGTGTGGTCGGCGTGTTGGAAGCGTTTCGGGCACGGCGCGTGATCGAGCTTGGCGGGCTTGTGCTGGGGATGGTGGCGTTGGCGGTTGTGTCGCATTTGCCGGTGCACGATCGGGCCCGGCTCGATGCGATGGCGGCCATGAACGCCGGGGTGGCGATGGCGCGGTCGGGTGAGTTGGGTTCGGCGACGAAACTGTTCGAGCAGGCGGTGGCGGCGCATCCGACGTCGCCGGAGGCGAACAACAACTTGGCGCAGGCGCGGGCCCTGGCCGGCCGGTATGAGGAGGCGGTGGAATATTATCGTCGCGCGTTGGCTGTCGATCCGGATTTGATGGGTGCGTCGTACAACCTGGGCGTGGCGCTGGAGCATCTGGGTCGGCGAAAGGCGGCGCTGGCGGCGTATCGGGATGCGCTGCGAGTGAATCCGGGCGACGCGGCCGCGAAGAAGGCGGTGGAGCGGTTGGGGGGATGATGGCGTAGGTGGGCTGCGTCCTGGTGGTGGGCCTCCGCGGTGCGGAGTTTTTGGCCGGGCGGGGCGCGTTTTTCTATCCGAAGATGGGAAAAAACGGGGTTGATTTGCATTGCGACGATCGCTAAGCTCCACACTTCCGTCGTATCAAATGCTCATTCATCTTCGGAGTCGGTTCATTCCGGCGACAATTGAGGAGTGGAAGGTTGATCGCGTCGCAGTTCTTTTCGTTGATTGAAGATCTCCATCGCTTGGAGGCCGAGCAACTCGATGTCGAGGCTTGCCTGCCGCGACTGGCGGAACTGATTCGCTCGATCGCTGAGGCTCGTGCAGCACACGTCCGTTGTGTTCGGATCAACGAGGGCGAGTCGCAACCTGACCCGCAAGCCAGGATCATCCTGGGCAGCGCTCCTGCGCTGGAAGACCAAGGCGAGGGTGGACCCGTGGGCGAACTGCACATGTTCGGGCGGAAGGCCGTGTTGGGGGATATGACCGAGATCACAACTTGGGTTGAGGTTGGGCCCACGCGAGACGGGGCGATCGAGGTCAAGGATGACGAGGTGGCGCTGGTTATTCGCTCTAGGCTGAAGCGGTGGCTGGTCTGGTCGGTGATCGTGGGCCGTAGGTCTTTGGGGGCGGATAAGACCATCAACCTATTGTTGGGCGAGCGGATAAACGCAACCGTTCGATTGGTGGCACAGCAATGGGAGATGAAGGATCGCACAAAGCGGCGACAGAGGTTTTACCGGTCGATTGCGGACCACGAACCGCGAAGCCCGGACGAGGATTTCAAATTTCTTTGTGAGACGTGGCTTGGTGCGACGAACGCCGACTGGTGCTGGCTCTGGCTATACAACCCGCTAGAGGATCGAGACAAGTTTGAGCTGACGGCGTGCGCCGCAAAAGACCACAACGATAAGGCGCATTATCCTCCGCGGCGCAGGGACATTGGCCCAGGCGGGATCGGCGACTACACGCGCCGTCGAGGCTGCCCGACGATCATCGAAGATATTGAGATCTGGGAGGAGAAGATTGACGAAACCAGCTACGGGGTTCTTCTGCGCGACGAGCTGTTGGCGCTGGGCGTTCGTTCGTTGGATCACATACCTATCTTTGACCCACCCAATTACGGGGAGCGGAAGGCGCGTGGATTGATCTCCCTTCACTATCGCAAGCCGGAGAATCGGATCAACCACTCCAATGATAGCATCATCGCAATGGGCGTAGCAACCGGGCTCTTCGTTCAGTACGTCAAGCACCGCGAGGAGAAGGACACGTTAGTCGAACTCAACGACTTGGCTCAAGAGTTTCTGGCAAAACACAAGATGTCGCCTGCGGAAGCCCGCAAGCAGTACATCGAAGAGCTAATCGAACTGATCAAGCGGCGATTGAATGTCGGGTGTGTGTCGTTGTTTTATCGGGTGCTGGATCGTGAAGCCGTTCAATGCATCGGTACCACCGGCCTTTGGTGGGTAGAGGGCGGCGCGCCTGTTGCGCCGGATGCGCTCAGCACCGTTGTTTACGACGGCCGGGAGGAAACGAGGGATCGGTTTACATGGAAGTGCTTTTCGGAAGGCAGAGCCTTCGTAGAAGATTACAACAAAGACCTCTTCACGAGTGAGCTTGGTCCAAAGGTCAAAAGGCGAGACCTAGAGCCAGCGGCATTTGTTCCCATTTTCGGTGCCGTCCGATGCGACCTACCCATCGGCGTGATCCGGTGTGTTGAGCACAAATCACCCGTCTTCGGCGACGCACTGTGCGAGTTCGACGATGCTGAGGTCGAGCGCCTGCAGGTGATTGCCAAGCAGGTCGGCCCGGTGCTTCAGACGTTCGAGAAGCGCATGGCTCGGGAACAGGCCATTAGTATCGTGAAGCACGACCTGGCGGCTCCTTATATCATGATTCGCGATACTGTTGCTGGGCTGTTGGAGACTGAGGATCTTACAGACAACCACCGAGAGTACGCATTTCGAAATTTGGAGGCGGCCGGTCGCATGATTGCCGCTCTTGCTGAGACGCTCGATCCTGACCCGCTCGGCAAATTGGAGTGCAACCCGGAGCCCACGTACCTGGAGGGCGACATAATCGCGAGGCTCAAGGCAATGATGAGTCACTACGCGCGGGTGCAGCAGGGCATGAGAATTGAGTTTGAGGATTTTGGGTGTATACCCAAACTGAGTGTTGATCCGGCGTTGGTCGAGCGCGCCATTTATAACCTACTCGTCAACGCGGTAAAGTACGGCGAGCGCGGCTCCACGATTCGCGTTGTTCCCGAGAAGCGCGTTGGTGAGTACTACGTAGAGATCTGCAACGAAGGCATCGGGATTACAGAAGTAGAGGCCGAGAGGATCTTTGAGCCGGGATTTCGATCAAAGGGCGCGAAGAGCCGAGCCATGGGCTTGGGGCTTGGTCTGGCCATCGCCAAAGACGCCATGGAGAAGACTGGTGGGCAGTTGCGCCTTACTCAACTGCGCGACCCAACGGGATTCGCGCTCGTTTTCCCAATGAAACTTGAAGTAAAGGAATAGGTGATTATGCAACGCATCATTTTTGTGGACGATGAGCCGTTTCTCTCGCAAGGATACGTCGAGGCGCTTAAGAATCGGTTTCAGGTCGACTTTCTGGTCGGGGCGCGGGATGCGATGAACTTCATGAGAAGACATGGCGAGGCGATAAGGGCCGCCATTGTAGACGCAATGATGCCCACGCCCGATGACGCCGAGGATCATGAGACGGCGGATGGCTTTGAAACGGGACTTTGGTTGTTAGCGAGGGTTCAAGCGGAGCTACCCAAAATTTGGCCGATACCAACGGTGATCCTTACGAACCGAAGCACCACGCTGGTTGCTGATGCACTTAGGCGGCGGGAGATCGTGGGTGATATGATCGAGATTCGACGAAAATTAGAAACACCGGCATTCGCGCTGCCCAAGATAGTTCAGGCCAGGATCGACCGACCGGTGGGATAGGGGCGACTCGAAGGTGCAAGTCGCCCAGAGCGGCACTGGACGCTTGCGCTGGTTCCGTGCGAGGGGCGCTTCGGGCTAGTTCAGCATAAGAGCCGTGTAGGTTTGCAGCTCGCCGTTCGGTGTGACGGCGGATTTCACCTCGATGGCGCGTGGCGGGTCGGATTCCACCAGGAGAACCACGATGTAGCGATTCTGGTTGATCCGGCCGGCGGCATACACAGCGCCGTGCGGGATGCGAAGCGATCGCTCGATTTGTGTGTGCCGATGCGTCGTTTTTCCTTGACCGCTCCGCGGTCAGGCTGTTGGGGACGGCGGTGTACGCGGGCGTTCCGCCTGAGGCGGACCTGCGGCGCGAACCCAGCAAGCCGGGTTCGCTTGCCCACGCCTATGTTCCTTGAGCCCTCCGGGCTGGTACGCCGTCGTTGTCCTGGAGCCCGGCGGCCGGCACGCGCTCGTTTTCTTGGAGCTCTTCAGGCTGGAGCGGGCGCCTATCTCTGTAGTTCTTCGGGCTGAGGGGGGTGCGCACATGTGCAGTTTTCTGGGCTGGTGGACGCTCC
>Ga0210110_1000242_pt1 | contig 18682 bp, 12 predicted proteins | sample China_Galinas_PW_2_FD_184865 | JGI IMG/M metagenome (GOLD analysis project Ga0210110, IMG submission 184865) | Wetland microbial communities from San Francisco Bay, California, USA, that impact long-term carbon sequestration - China_Galinas_PWB_D1... | ecosystem: Environmental > Aquatic > Marine... | reverse complement strand
CGACTACTCGGCGATCGGTGGTGCCGGTGACTACGGCGTTTCCTCACCGCGGAACGGCGACATGGCGTTCTGCCTGAGCACGCCGTTCCAGCCGGGTGCCTGCGGCACGCCCGTCGGGTACTGCTGTGACTGTCGCACCGGCGACGGCGGTGTGTGCAACAACACGACGCGCCGCGCCTGCGTCGATCAGACTTATCGTTGGCGCGTCGACCTGACGTGTGAGTCGGCCACCGGCAGCGATGCCTGCATCGAGGGTCCGCCGGCCAACGACACCTGCGCCGTCGTGGCGGGCAACGGGTTCCCGGACACGCCGGGCGGCACCGTGTTGTTCGATAACACGTGCGCCAACACGGACGGTGTCAACCCGGTGAACTCCGAAGCCGGCGCGAATGCTGCCGTGTCGGCGGACATCTGGTTCAAGTACATCGCCACCGCCGACGGCCCGATCACGATCTCGACGTGTGCGACGGGTCCGGCGTCTGGTGGCGGTTTGGACACCATCATCGCGGCGTACCGCGACCCGAACGATCCGACGAATTGCCTCTGTCCGGCGGATGCCGCCGAACAGGACGCGGCCGTGGGCTGGTACACGACTCCCGCGCAGGGCGTCAGCGCGGTGCATGCCGCGGACGAGAACTGCGACGGCCAGCTCGACGCCGCCGGCGGCTACATCGAAGGCGACGTGACGGCGGGCGACTGCATCATGATTCGTCTCGGTGGTTTCGCTGGCCAGGGTAGTGAAGAGGGCGCCGGTACCATCACGATCGCCTCGCTGGCGGTGACCGTCCCCGATCCGGCGACAGCCATCGATGCGGGTAACCGCTACCTCGTGGTCAACGCACCGCCCACGGCGGTCGCCGCAGGCGAGGATGAGGTGATGCGCGTGCGTCCGATCACGGTGGATCACTCCGCTACCGTCGAGAGCGTCTTCTACGTGGGTGCCCCGTACGAGGCACCGGATGAGAACAGCGCGAACCCAGGACTGACGTTCACCGTCGCGCCCCTGAGTTGTACTCCGGTGGTGCACGCGTGGTCCACCGAAGGGAATGTTGCCATCTACGGTGCGGAGATCATGCCGAACAGCACGTACGCGGTGGAACGTGCTTTTGCGAGTTGTCCAAATTTGGAAACCGACGACGCCTGCTGGTCGACGCCCCCGGCGATGCTCACCACGCACAAGTGGGGTGACGTGATCGTGCCGTTTGCCGGCGGTGGGGCCACCCAGCCGGACTTCAGCGACATTTCCTCGGTGGTGGACAAGTTCCTCGCGGCGCCGACTGCGCCAGCCAAGTATCTGGCGCAGCTTCAGCCGAACCTGGCGGTACCGACTCGGCCGATCGACTTCAACGACATCTCGAAGGACGTTGATGCGTTCCTCGCCAGCTTGACGTTCGAGGGTGAAGGATACGGGCCGTGCTCGTGTCCGGCGTCGGTGACTTGCGGGACGGCGTGCTCGTCCGATGGCCAGTGCGGTGGCGGTGGCAGCATTTGCATCGGCGGTCAGTGCACCGATGCGTGCGGTCGTTGCACGCCGTAGGCTTTTTGGGTGCATGGCACCGGAAAACGTGGCCCAGGCCCTGGGTCGGGCGCTAGTAGCCCGACCCGGGCTTGACGGCCTGGCTCACGTGGCGACATTCTCGGAATATCGGGCTGTCGCTCCGGTTACTGGAAGTTCCTAGTTCTATGAGGGGCCGCCGATCGTTCATTCGGCGGCCCCTTTTGCTTGGGCCCGTTCCCCGCCCGCTCCTGCGTCCCTCGATTCCGTATTTGAATTGGCTTATCGCCCTGGACTGCGATCGGATCGGACCCTATAATCCGCAGTTCGGTGCTGTTGCGGTCGACGCACGCACGCTGCGTAGCCGTCTGATTGGAGGCGACTCCGCAGGTTCGTGGCCGTAGTGGCTCCTTGGGGTGTGGGGTTGTCGGTTGGTCGTGTCATATTGAACAGTGGGGATTCTGACGCGTTGGAGTCTTGGCAGCGGTCAGGCGGTAGGACGGCATGCCCGGGTGAATTGGAGCATCCACTTCTATCGGACCTGAAGCCAGTACGTTCATGCACGCGTTCCGTGGGTTGAGTTATCCGCGGTGTTTGGCTAGACTAGGTAGTCTGCGGAGCGGCTGTTGAGGCGTGTTGCCGGCCGTGTTCCAGGCAAACAGACCATGTGGAGAAGGGGATAAAGCGATGAATTATCTCTCGCGGCGCTCACTCGGGCTAGCTACGCTCGGCGTCGGTATGCTTCTGGTGTCCTCCGTGGCCCAAGCCGCGACGTTTCGACCGAAGGCCGTTCGTGTGAACGGTACGGCCATCAATCCGACCAACTCGATTGATGTCGTTCCGGGTGATGTGATTCAGGTCGATTGGATGCTCAGTGGGTGGGGCACGGATATCACCACGGCCCAGAACTACCAGTTCACCACGGACAACGCCGCCATGATCGACATCGAGGGGCATGACAACCCGACCGGCTGCGGTTCGATCCGTGCGTTGGACTACGACGACTTCTATCTTCGCAAGGCCGGTGCGTATCTGGACGCCTTTCCGGCCGGTCGCGGTACCTGTTCGTCCGGCAGTTCCAACGCGGGGGTGTCGTGCGTGGCGACGCCCAACGACTGCAGCCTCGGTATTTGTCGCGGCGGTTCCACCGAGGGCAGTTTCTGCTCGAATGTCGGCGAATGCGGGGACGGCACATGCACGTTCGGTACGTGCATCGACGGCGTGTGTGACGAGGGCCGCTATGCCGGATCAGCCTGCTCGCTTCCCGAGAATCAATGCAGCGGCGGCACGTGCGATTCCCGCGCCGACTACATTTACGCTGGTAAACAATTGGTCATCGGTGCCATCGATACGTTCATTCCGTTTCCGAACTACCGCTACGGCGCCACGTTGGTCACGGAATTGGGCCCGCATGATGGAAGTGTGTGTGCGGGCGGTACCAACGCGGGCCAGCCGTGCGACGGCGATGCAGACTGCGCCGGAGGGCAGTGCAATCTCGACGAGTACTACGTCGGAACCGCGATCCTCGTGGTGCAAGATCTTGCCAACGGCGTATTCACGTACTCCGGTCGGCCGGTTCCGGAAAGCTTCGTCGGCGGCCCAAGCAACTCGCAGGCAATCCTCAACTTCGAGCCGTTGACGATCAACGTGGACAATCCGATGGGCTGTGCAAACTCGGGCGCGTGCTGCCTGGGCCTCAACGACTGTCAGGAGGTGAGTCAATCGCTCTGCGAAAACCAGGGCGGCGTGTACGCGGGCGACCAGACGCATTGTGCCGAGGAGACGTTCTGTGACTGTCCGACGGTCGTCGACACCTACCCCGCCAACTGCGAGAACGACGCGCGGTACCCGTACATAGCGGGTGGCCGTCCCAACCAGGTCGAGGACAGGCTGGGTATGGATTCGGTGGATGTAACGATGGCTCCCGGTACGCCCGTGGACGTGCTGGTTCCGGACGACTTCCTCTATCGTTCGACGCAGACGGTGTACAACCCGCCGGTTCCGGTGAGTGTTGACGTGCTTCACGATACGACGGTGCGCGTCACCTTCGACAAGCCGTTTCCGCAGCTACGCTGGAACTGCCTCGCGATGCCCTGCCGCGGAATCAGTGCGACTGACTGGATCGCGTGCTGGGGCCGACTTCCTGGCGACGTGGATAACAGCGGCGTTACGACCGCCAGTGACATTCTGCAGATCATCGACAACCTGAACGGCGTCGTCGATCCGCCGCTGGAGCCGTACTCCTGTGACATCGATGTGTCCGGAGTGTGCAACGCGACGGATATTCTGGGCGTGATCGACCTGATCAACGGTGCGGACACCTTCCCGTCCTACAACAACGTCGGGCAGCCGGGGCAGGGTTGCCCAACGGCCGGAAACTAAGAGAGTACGCGGTCGCGGCCGCCGACAACTTGTGTGACACCACGCGGCGTGGCGATTTCAACGGTCGTCACGCCGCGTTCTTGCGCATGACTCGGGTGGGACCGCGATGGCGTCGGCGACTCCAGCCCGTGCGAGCTTGGCTGGTCGGTCAGACGCCGGATTTTTCGAGAAAGATGCCCTTGTCGACGCGGGCGAAGAAGTCCTGGTAGACACGCGGCTCGTGTACCGTCTCGACCGACTGCACCTGTCCGTGGTTGTCCATGATCTTGACCTGGAAGGTGAGCCGCACGCGGATGCCGGGCGGCCGCTGGGTGACGTTGGCCGCACACTCGATCACGGAATCCTTACGCCACTGAGCGTCATGCCGGTTGTGCCAGAAGTTGGCCCAGAATTTCTCGCTGGGGTCCTCGATGTCCACTTCCTTGACGGCGTAGATGTAGCCGACTCGGGCGTTGACCTCGCGCGGGATGAAGCCCTCGTCCTGCAGCACGTCGAGCACGGCCTTGACCGCGCGATCCGAATCGCGGATGTCGTACTCCCGCGTCTGCATCTGCCGCACCTGAAGCTGCGTCATCGGGATTTCGGTCGTGGCGCAGCCGGAGGTTGCGGTCGCCAGGGTGCAGGCGACCAGCAGCAGGGCGGCGGCAGCGTGGTGGGATCGCAACGGGCTAGAATCGACTGGCATGATACGAGAATGACTCCACGCCTTTTTCCCCGAACTTGATGATAACGGTGAGCGTACGCTGGGTCGTCGCCATGGCCCCGGCCGACTTGCCGTAGTCCGACCGAACGCCGCCGAGGACCAGCGCCCGATTGCCGGGAACGCCGCCGGCCGCGATCCCGCTGCCGATGTTGCCCGAGTCCGTCGAGTAGGAGGCTTCCGTGGCGATCTTGTCGTAGATCCAGGTTTCCTTGCCTTCGGAGTCTCTGGTGACGATGTTGGGCGAGCCCAGGGCCTCGGCCACGTCCGCCGGAGACATGCCCTGGCGAATCTCCCGCTGTACGACGCCGACGGTCATGCGGCGTTCCCGCTCCGAATGAAGCTGCCCGGCGTGCTGTGAGGCCGTCATACAGCCCGTCAGAAGCCCCGTAGCAGCCGCTACGGGCACGGCGGCAGCGATGATCCAACCTTGACGATGCATAGGCTCTACTCCTGCTTGGGGCGGACGCCTGCTCCTGTTGGCTTGCCGTCGGGACCGCCGCTACCACGATATCGGGCGTTTGCCGCGTTTGGCGTCAGCGGAGCCGGGATCTCGCCTGGATCGTCCTGCGGCGCTGCCTGGAGCCAGGTTCCGGCCGGTCAGGTGTCGCGTCAACGCGTTCGTCCGATCAGGGCCGCGACCGTGAAGGAGCGGGCCGGAGGTTGTGAACGCCGGCCCATCGCCGCGTGCGTGAGCGAATTCGGACCCTTTGGCAGCAACCGCCGAGCGCACTGAATGCCGCGAGGCCAGCGTCTCGCTGGCCCTCAGGCTATGTTGGAGGCTCTACCCCCCGATGGGGGACGGGGCCCGGTGGAATCGGTGCTGGCCCACGGACTGTGGGACCGAACGGTAATCGGCAGGGCGTCGGCGCGGAGTTACAGGGCAGCCGCCGTCATCGGGCCATTTTGCATTCTTGCACACCGCCGGTGTGCGGGTCGAATCGGATGCCGGCTCTTCCGGGCGGCGTTCACCTTCGGAGAACTTGCTCGGGGCCGTTTCATACCAGGCCTTCAGTTTGAAGACAGATCGGCAGCATTCACACGCGACGCTTCCGGCCCGAAGGCATCCACCAAGCGAACTGGGTCTAACGAGGCTTATGACGACCGAACGAGCGGAGTTCGAGCCGACGAGGTGAATTCGACCAAGCGAGTGCACCTTGACGAAACGAGGCGGCCGGCTGGTAGACTACCGCGATGCAAACGCCGCCATGGCCGAATCCAGCGCCGCCTTGAACGCCTCGGGATCGTCCGGCGTGATCAGGATTCGACGAAAGAATCCCTCGGACTTGTCGATCACGATGTGCTCCAGGAAGTTGGCCCAGTCGAGCTTGAAGGCGGGTCGGAAGTTCTTGAGCTGCAAGTCGCCCTTGAGCAGACCGGCGACGTCCGACTTGCGCAACTCGATTGACTCGATCTGCTCGAAGGGGATGCTGATCGGGCCGTAGATGGTGTCCAACTCGAGCCGGTTGTCATAAACGCGATACTCCTGCCAGAGACTCTTGACCGTACTCGGGGATAGATACCTGGGTTGATCGCTCATGGTTTGTGCTCCTTAGGTGACGGCGTCGCCGGCCGATCAATGGCCGACGGATCCATATCATACGGCCGGCGCGGCCTGCCATCCACGGCGCGGGAGACAGAATGACGGTTCGTGCGAGCCAGTAAACGACGGCGATCCCGATCATGTGCAGTTGTGAGCGGGCCTGGTTGCGACCGCATCGCGAATCTACGGCAGTACCGCCTACGAGTTCACAAGTCTGTTGCCGTAGCGTGCATGCGTCGACGTCGTCGCGTACACTCGTGTCATCGGGACGTGGAGATAACCGCGGCCATTTGTGGGAGCCCCAGGGATGGCGCAAACCAACGATTCCATACGTCGTCGGAATCACACCAAGATCGTGGCCACGGTCGGACCGGCCTGTGACGGCGTCGATGCGCTGGCGGCCCTGATTCGTGCCGGCGTCAACGTCTTTCGAATCAACACCGCGCACGGCGACCGCGACGAGCACCAGAAGCGAATCAACGAGATTCGCTCGGCCGGGTCCGATGTCGGCATGCCCGTGGCGATCCTGGTGGACCTGGCTGGGCCGAAGATGCGACTCGGCGAGTTGCCGGGCGGCGACCTGGACCTTCCACTTGACGCGCGCGTGCGGTTCGTGCGCGGTGAGGCGATAGCATCGCCTGAGGATTTGACGACGACCTACGCGCCGTTGATCGACGAACTCGGCGAAGGCGATCGTGTGATGCTGGCCGACGGCACGGTGGTGCTCGTCGTCGAAGAGAAGTCGGCGGACGCGGCGACGTGCCGCGTGATTCAGCCGGGGCTGGTGCGCAGCCGGCAGGGCGTCAACCTTCCCGGCGTGACGCTCAGTGCGCCGACGCTCGGCGACGACGATCGCGACAACGCGCGGTGGGCGATGCGTGAGGGCGTCGATTTCATCAGCGTCAGCTTCGTTCGCTCGGCAGGCGACGTCCGTCAACTGAAGGAACTAATCCAGGAAGCAGGCGCCGACGTGCACGTCATCGCGAAGATCGAAAAACCGGAGGCGCTTGAAGACATCGAGGCGATCGTGGCGGCGGCCGACGGCATCATGGTGGCCCGCGGCGACCTCGGCGTCGAAATCCCAATCAGTGACGTTCCGGTGGCACAAAAGCGGATCATTCGCCTCTGCAATCGCTTTCATAAGCCCGTCATCGTAGCTACCCAGATGTTGGACAGCATGCAGCGATCTCGGCTGCCCACGCGGGCGGAGGCGACCGACGTCGCCAACGCGATTCTGGACGGGGCGGACGCGTGCATGCTTTCGGGCGAGACGGCCATCGGGGCGTATCCGCGCAAGACGGTGGAGACACTGCGCGAGATCGCGGTCGCGACGGAGCCGCTGCTCGGCGAGCGGCCGGCGCCGCGCGAGCCGGAGTCGGACATCGAGGGCATCAACCCGGTCACGGATGCGACGGCGTACGCGGCCGGTCGGCTGGCGGAGCGGCTCGGGGCCAAGGCGCTGGTCGTGGCCTCGGCCGAGGGGCGCGCCGCGCGGTGCCTTTCGTGGCAGCGTTTGCTGCTTCCGACGATCGGCGTGAGCGAGTCCGACGCGACGCTGCGCCGCATGTGCCTCTATTGGGGCGTCGTGCCGCTGTCCGGCGCGCCGAACGAGGATGCAGAAAAGTTGCTGGCATTTATCGTGTCGCGCGGCAAGCGCGACGGCACGCTCGAGTCTGGCGATCGCCTCGTGCTACTCGGTGGCACGGAGCTGCCCGGCATGCACCACAACGCGATCAAGGTGCACGATGTGTGGTAGCTTCCAGCGCCGGGCGTGTGCGGGGGGTGGTTATCGACGCCCGGCCTTGGCCATCTTCTCGTCGAGCTCGGTGAACCAGTTGATCACGACGGTCGGTTGCAGGCGTGCGGTCTGGGCGGTGTCGCTGTGGCGCAACACCAGGAACCGTTTGTCGTCGCGCGAGACATTGAAGTCGCGCGAATAGGCACGTCGTGGAAGCTCGAACATCAGTTTGGCGGTGCCGGGTAGGAGCCCACCGTTCTCGACCGCGATGGGGACTACGTAGAAGGCGCCATCGCCGTCGGTGTAGAAGAGTTCCTTGCCGTCGTGCGACCAGACGGGACGCCGTCCCCGGCCGGGCGAAACCCTGATGCGCCCCGAGCCCGCGGCGAGCGGACGCAGGTACACGCTCGACGCTCCTGACTCGCCCGACTCGTCGGATTCGTACGCGATCCACTGCCCGTCGGGACTGATGGCGGCATACCGCTCGTCGAAGGGCGAGACGAGCAGCTTTTCGACGCTCCGGTCGTCAAGGTGCAGCAGCATCGCGTCGATGCCCGTGTCGACCGAGTTCTGAGTAAACACGAGCACGCTGCCATCCGGTGACACGGATACCGGCGTCTCGTTGATCGTGGACTGCGTCAGGCGCTCGGCGTCGCCGCTGCCGTCCGCTTTGCGCCGGTAGATTTCGCTGGTGCCGCTGGCCCTGTCCGACGCGAAGTAGACCCACGTGCTGTCCGGCGACCAAACTGGGTACTGATCCCAGCCCTCGAAAAAGGTCAGGCGCGTCAACGTGTCCCTGGCGAGATCGAGCAGCCAGATATCGGGTGGTCCGGCAGTGTCGCCCCCCAGGGTCAAGGCCACGGTCCTGTTGTCCGGCGATAGTGCGAAGCCGATGGTGGGGCGCGCGATGGGCGCTGCGTCGGTGACCGACCCCGTGCGGTCGACCCAGGCCAGTTCGGACAGGTTGCCCTGTGCGTAACCGCCGAGATAACAGAGGATTCCGTCATCCGAGAACGAGTACTGCGCGCTCCCCATGGACACGCCGCTGGTCACGGCGCCGAGCACGGGCACCTCCGGGCCGACAATCTCGACGCTGTCCGGGTCAAAGGCCGCGGCGATGAGTACCTGATCTCGCACGTACACGAGATATCCCGTCGGTACGTATTCGGCGAAGACGGCTCGTTCGACGACGGTTTTGGTTTTCCCGGTATCGAGGGATACGGCCTCGATCTTCGCTTCGGAGTAGTCGTCCTCGTTGTCCGTATGGGTGTAGAGAATGGTGCGCCCGTCGGGCAGAAAGTGCGGCCAGCGATCAGACGCCGCTCCCGGCGACGGCCCCAGGTCCGTCACTGCCTTGGGTGTGCCGCCGGACGCGCGCACGGTCCAGATGCCGGAGCGGCGCGTCGGGGCAAAAGCAATGAGGTTGTCGCGGCTCCAATCGGCGCCGCGAAGCTGCGTAGCCGGGCAAATCTCGATCGCCGGTCCGCCGAGCACGGAGACCTTTTTCAGCGTCCTATTCTGGAAAAATGCGATCCATTGGCCGTCCGGCGAAAAGACCGGCGTATTTGCCCCGTCGGTGTTCTTCAGCCGCGTAGAGCGCTGCTCGTTGAGGCTCCGCAGAAACAGTTGGGAACCGTTGTCGGTGGTTGCAGTGTACGCGAGTTTTGTTCCGTCCGGCGAGATGGCCACGAGTGGGAAGCGGCTGGTGGCCAGCTTGCTTTCGTCGGCCAGCGTGGCCGTCAGTCGAACGACGGGCTTCGCGGCGTCGACTTCCGGTTCGACCCTCCAACTGATCCACGCCGCCAGAGGAACCGCGATCAGCAGCAGCGCGACAAGCAACCACGGCAACACCGTGCGTCGTCCGGTTTCCTGCAGAAGGACCTCGGTCAGTCCAAGCGACGTGCTGGAAGGATCGACGATCGCGTTCTCGAGCTCGATGCGCGCATCGGCCGCGTCGTGCAGGCGGCGCTTGCGATCCTTCGTCAGGCAGCGGCGAAGCAGCAATCGAACCGTCGGCGGCGTGCTCGGCGGCAGCGCCGACCACTCCGGGTCTTTGTGCAGGATCGCGCCCAACGAGTCCTGCACGGTCTCGCCGGCGTAGAGCGATTGGCCGGTGAGACATTCGAAGAGAATGGTGCCGAGCGACCAGATGTCGGTGCGTTTGTCGAGTGGCCGGCCGCGCGCCTGCTCCGGGCTCATGTAGGCGGCCGTGCCCAGGATGACGCCGGGCCGCGTGTAGTCGGCCGTAATCGTGGGCGACTCCGTCGACGACACCGACGACGGCTCGTCGTCCAGCGCCTTGGCGAGGCCGAAGTCCAGCACCTTGCACGTGCCGTCCGCCCGGATCATCACGTTGGCGGGCTTGAGATCGCGATGGATGATGCCCTGGGTGTGGGCGGCCTCGAGGGCTTCGGCGATCTGCCTGGCGATATCGAGTGCGTCCTCGACCGCGACCGGTCCGTTCTTGAGGTGCGCGGCCAGCGTTGCGCCCGTCACATACTCCATGACGAGAAACCGCGTGCCGTCGACGTCATCAAACCCGTAAACCGCGGCGATGTTCGGGTGGTTCAGCGCGGCGAGCAGTCGGGCCTCGCGCTCGAATCGGGCGACACGCTCCGCATCCTGCGTCATCGAAGCTGGAAGAACCTTGATGGCGACCTCCCGGCCGAGCTTCGTATCCTGCGCCAGGTAGACCTCGCCCATGCCGCCCGCCCCAAGGGGCGAGAGGATCTCGTAGGGACCGAGCTTGGTACCTGCTTCCATCGCCATGCATTTTCTCGCGATCGGGCAACCAGCCGAACGGTGAGATTATCGCGGCCGGCGGGTCGGTCCGCAATCAGGGCATGTTCGAGGTCGAGTCAGGACCCGTCGAATAAGACGTTGGCCGACTGGGCCGGTATCCCACAGTTGAGATTCGATCTTTGGCATATCGCCATCGCGGAATTGGAGCGCGGAACGAGAACGTCCCCGTCAGGATTCGAACCTGTCCGCCTGCGGCGGCGGGGCTCCGGAGGGCGACTGCTTATCAGGTCAAACGGTAGGTTCACTCGGCCCGAAACTGTTCGAGCGCCTTGGCGCTTACCCAGAAGATCTCAGCGTCTGTGGCGCTGGGCCAGGAGTCGCCGTACCGACGTGAGAAGCTGAACCACCGACCATCCGGGCTGAACATCGGGCAGAAGTCAATAAGCTCCGAGTTAAACTCCGGGCCCATGTTCTTCGGCTCACTGTAGGAGCCATCGTCCTGTCGAAAGCTGATGTAGAGATCGCCGCGCCCATAGCCGTCGGGTCTTGTGCCGTTGGTGATGATAATCCCCTGGTCGGGACTGACGGCCGTGTCACCCTTCCGCCACTCCGCGTCGATGGGCGGGCCGATGGCGACGGGTTCAGCGAAGCCGCCATTGGGAAGGGGGCGGGCCCGAAAGAGATCGCGGACGCCGCGAGCTCCCGGTCGGTTGCTCACGAACCAGAGGCTGCCGTCGGCGGTGACGACGGGGTACATCTCCTCATGCTCAGTGCTGACTGGCGCAGGCACCAGTTGAGCAGGTGACCATCCCGAGCCGTTGCGTTTGCTGACGTAAATGTCGGCCTGTGCCTGCCCGTCGACTTGCGTAATGCCCAGGAAGTAGAGCTTGTGATCGTCGGGCGAGATTGTCATGTCGACCGCTTCTGCCGTTGGATCGTTTGGAAAGAGATTGAGTCGTTTGGGGGGGCACCAGCCGTTTGGCCCACGCCGGGCGGCGTAGATGTAGGACAGCCCGTCCTCCATGCGGGAGAAAAAGAGCTCCCGGTAGTCGCTCGTGAACACCAGGTTGATCTCGATCCCGTCGGTGTTAATGACGCCAGGGGCGATGAGTTCCGGGGTATTTCCGGGCCACGGGCTTCCGAAGACCTGATACTCCGGATGCCGCGTTGTTCGGCAGCCGGCGCACGCGACTGCCACGCCCAGAGATGCGAAGACTGTGGCACGGTTTCTCATAACGGACATTTTCCATTTGACTCCTGCCCGGCCAACCCTCCGGGCGGCTCGCCAACAGAATACCGCCTGCACCTCCGCCTTGAAACTCACCACGCAACGCCATGGCATGCTCCTTTGTGATCGACTGGATCGTTACACGGAGTCTTGAAAGCCGTAAGGGCCAACTATGGGCCAGACAAGGGCCGGCCCAAGGTCCGGTTGCGTTGAGCCGACGGGCAGGAGCGCGAGAGAATTGCCACTCACGATATCGAAAACGCGGATCTTGAAGGGATTTGATGAACGTCCCCATCAGGATTCGAACCTGAAACCTTCGGTTCAATTCACTTCAGGTCCCTTCGAAGCCACTTCTCAGCGTCCGCCACATGGTCAACCGGGAGGCTATGTCCGCTCTCGTACAGAATGAGGTTCTTCGTCGAACCAGGTATCAAGTCATAGAGCTGCTGTGCTGACGCTGCATCACACTACTTGTCGCTGCGACCCATCAGCATGAGCATAGGACGATCATGTAACTTCGAGGCAAAGGTGGACGGTTTGATCCCGGGACTAGTCTCAGTTCGTTCAAGGTCCGCCGCCGGCGTCACCCAAGCGACGGAGGATTTCACGCGTGCGTCAAGCGCTGCCAAGGCGAACGTCTCGATACCTCCGAGGCTGTATCCGACCACCCCTATGCGATCCGCGTCAATTTCTGGTCGAGTTTCAAGGTAGTCGATGGCCCTCCGGCACTCGATGACTGCTCGAATCACGACATCTCGAAACCGATTCGTTTGTTTCTTTTGTACCATGATCCACGCCGCCCCGAATCTGTTCTCGAAAGTGCGTTCACCGTGGTAGGGGGCGTCGAGTGTTAGTACGGCGAGTCCGGCTTTCAACAAGGCGTCCGTCAGGTTTCCGCCGCTGGCAAAGTTGCCCTCCTCCCACCAGCTCTCTTTACTGGCCGTGATGCCATGGAGCAGCAGCACGCAAGGGTAGGGTCGTGAGGCAGTCTTGGGAATTCCAAGGTATGCGGTAACCCAATTGTCATTGACACGTAAGACCAGTTTCTCGCGGACACAATCAGGAAGGTCGCGCTTCTCGACCCCCCCGCTTCCAGGGGAATGTCGCGATCATATGCGTAAAACGAGGTGAGAAGCTTATACGCCTCTGGGCCGAGTGGTTGCTTCGGCCGTTGATCCGTATCTTGAGCCAACGCGCATGTCTGCATGCCAAGAGCGAACGCGGCCGCAACGGTTACCTTTCGCATCGTGAGTCTCCGGCTTGTGGTTTCTTGAGGCCAGGCCGAACGGCCTACGATTGGTAAGTGCCAGGCCAGGGCCAGCCGATTTCAAGTCCCGACGCGCGACGCAAAAACAGGTGGACGGAAATCGCTCCTCGCGGCATCAAGGAGCAGGATTTCGATACGAGGTGAGAAACGTCCCCGTCAGGATTCGAACCTGTCCGCCTCAGGCGGATCGGCTCCGGAGCGCAATTCGTCAACCGCCCAGATTGCCGATTCTGAGCCGGTATCCGCGATCTGGCGAGGGGCAGGCGGTGGGCGACCAGTCACGAGCTGTCACGAGCGGTCGGGAGGCGTCAAGCGGTCCTTACGTCCAGGCCAAAAGCTGGCTGACCTCAAAGGGGAATGCCCCTGACTTTCCACCCGATCCCATCGTGGCGCCGCGCGGCGGGGCTACAGTCAGAGAGACACGCGTCAGGCGTACATCGCTACCCAGCCATCTGGTTGGGTTCGACCATTACGGTTCCATCCGGCGCAACGCAGGTGGGGGGCGTTCGCGACCGTCGTTCCTACTTGCCTGACACACGCTCTGCAACTTCATCGAACCAATTGAAAATGAATCGCAAGTGCGAGCGGTCTACTTTCCGCTCCGGCGTAACTCGCCAAACAGCCACGAAACGTTGGCCGTCGGCGGTCACGTCGTAGTGTCGGCGTGCTGCATCGCCCCCGGTGAGTTCGAACAAGGCCGCTGGCGTTCCGGCGCGGATACTGGCGTCCTGCGCTTCGACGGCCACGCTCATCATCGTATCGCCCTGTCGGTAAAACAGTTCCTTACCGTCCTTGGCCCAGAGGGGCCCGCTGCCGCCCGCAGTCGATATCTGCCACTTCCCGCCGGCGCCAGAAAACGGGCGTACGTAGACCTCGTTCTTGCCCGACTCGTCAGATTGATACGCGATCCAATGTCCGTCGGGCGATAGGGTCGCATAGCCCTCCTTAAACGGCGTTTGAAGAATCGGTCGGACAGCTCCTTCGCCGTCGAAGTTGATCGCCATGATGTCCATATTTGATCCGGCGTTCTCCTGGTCCAGAAGGAGTGTCTGTCCGTCCGGGGATACGCTTCGGAGAATCTGTGGTTCCGTGGAGTTTGTGATTCGAGTCGCCGCTCCCGTTCCGTCCGACGGTTTGACGTACACGTTGGGCACGCTTGCCTCGCGCGTGGATGTGAAGTAGATCTGCGTGCCGTCCGGCGACCACTGGGGATAGAAGTCCATGTCCTCGGAGAACGTAAGGCGACTTAACGTTCCGCGCTCGATGTCGTAGATCCAGAGGTTATTCACGGAAGATGCCGATTCCCAAATGCCCAGCGCGAGTCGATTCCCATCTGGCGAGAGTGCAGGAGCGGAGTAATTCCCCAGTCTCTCGATCAGCGTGGTCGTGTTCCCGGTGCGATCCACCCAGACCACGGACGAGTCCTCAACGACTTGTCCCCCGTCTCGGTACACCAGCAAACCGGTTTGTGAAAACGCCAGGTCGGCGCCGCCATTGCGCAGGTCGGTCCGGATACCTTCGAGCACAGGAACGGGCGAGCCAGTCAGCTGCAGCGAATCAAGATCGAAGGCTGTAGCGTAAATCGTACCCTGGCGTGCGAACGTCAAATACCCGGTCGGCAGGTAGGACGCATAGGACCCGCCACGATGCAGAATGCGGCGTTCCCTCGTCTTGACGTCTACATGCTCTATGTTGGACTCGTTGAAATCGACGCCCTTTTCCTGAACCGTGATCAGCAGCCCTTTGCCTTTGGGGAGCGCGAACGGCCAGCGGTGTGAGCGCTCATGCTCCGATAGCTCGGTAAAGGGTTCGGCCAGTCCACCAGATTCCGGGACACGCCAGATACCATTCGTCGTGGTTGGCGCGAAGTACATCATCCCGTCATCTCCCCAACTTGCGCCGCGGTTTGACCCACCTGGGGCCTCGCAGAGCGACATGGGGGTGCCACCGGATACGGACACTCTTTTGAGCTTTCGTTCGGCGAAGAAACCGATCCATTTCCCATCCGGGGAGAAGAAGGGCTGGCTGGCACCCTCCGTACTGGAGACAGCGGTGAGCTCCTGTTGGTCCAGACGCCGCGTGTAGAGTTGCACTGTCGTTCCGTTGTTTACAACACAGGCGATTCGCGTTCCGTCGGGCGAGAGAACGGCCGGGGCGCCGGGGAATTCCCCGAGGGCCGCGCTCGGCGAGACTTGGGCATTGAGATAAACGATCGGGTCCGAGACCGGTTGAGTAGCGCGGTTGAGAGCCGTTAGTGAGTACGCCAATCCGATGGCGAGAACCACCGTCAAAACGAGTAGGAGCGCCACTGGGTTTCGGAGCCCGGCTCCCTTTTCCGTACGCATAGCGGCCCGTGCTAACCCGAGCGACGTGCTCGTCGGGTCGACCAGGGCGTTCTCCAATTCGATCCGGGCGTCGGCGATGTCGTGAAGCCGGCGCTTGCGATCTTTCGTCAAACAGCGGCGCAACAGCAGCTGTATCGTCGGCGGCGTGTTCGGCGGGAGCAGTGACCACTCCGGGTCCTTGTGCATGATGGCGCCCATGGAGTCGGTCGCCGTCTCGCCTAGAAACAGCGTCTCGCCGGTCAGGCACTCGAACAGAATAATGCCAAACGACCAGATGTCGGTTCTCTTGTCGAGCGCGCGCCCGCGAGCCTGCTCCGGACTCATATAGGCGGCCGTGCCAAGAACAACGCCGGGACGCGTATAGTTCGCCGTGATCGTCGGCGAGTTGGCGACTTCGGCCCCGGACGGCTCGTCAGCGATCGCCTTTGCCAATCCGAAGTCGAGCACCTTGACGGTGCCGTCCTGGCGTAGCATCACGTTGGCCGGCTTCAGGTCACGGTGGACGACGCCTTGCCCGTGAGCGGCCTCGAGCGCTTCCGCAATCTGCTTCGCGATCTCGAGCGCCTCCTCGACGGCGATGGGCCCGTTGCTTAGATGGCTCCCAAGCGTATCGCCCTCGACGTACTCCATGACCAGAAAGCGATTGCCGTCTGATTCGTCGAACCCATGAATCGCAGCGATGTTGGGGTGGTTCAGTGAGGCGAGCAGCTTCGCTTCCCGTTCAAACCGGGCGACCCGCTCCTTGTCGCGGGTCATGGTTTGGGGGAGTACCTTGATCGCGACCCGGCGATCAAGCTTGGAATCACTGGCGAGGTACACCTCGCCCATACCGCCCGCCCCGAGGGGGGAGAGGATTTCGTAGGGACCGAGCTTCGTGCCTGCTTCCAACGCCATGGATGATCTCGCTACCGAGCAATCCGCCGAACGGGGCGATTATCGCGGCAAACAGGAGGATCGCAAACAAGGGCGCATTGAGGGCCGAACGAGGGCCAGGCAAGGGCCAGCAAGTTTGCCGAACCACTCAAACGTGCCCGACCAGACAGAGAAAAACCGCGTTATCGATATCAGGAGACTAGATTCTGAGCAGAAATGTTGAACGTCCCCGACAGGATTCGAACCTGTAACCTTCGGCTCCGGAGGCGCAACTGTAGGGGCCGTAACCGGCTTATTGAGCCTACCACGGCGGCTGCATACATGCAAGTCTTGCGTTTGTTCGGGTGGTTTTCGACGGGTTGCGTATGCCGCATACAAAAACCGCGACCGTTGGGTGTGCGCCGGGGCGATGGTCACGCCGGCCGGGTGAGTCGGCCGCGGGGGTGATTGCCAGGCCGCTAGGCTCGATTCAACGCCGCCGTTCCGTCAAGTCGAGTTCCGCCACGCACGACGCACTCCCGTCCGTGTCGCGCCGAACGTCAATCAGTGCAACATCAAAATCGTAATCACTGCCTTCGCGCTCGACGTGCAGAGAGCAGACCTCAACATCGTCCGTGACCAATAGTGCAGAACCCGGTTGGCTTTGTGCGTTCGGGCCGCATTCCTTTTTCCACTTCGTGCGGACCTCATCAAAGAGTCGTAGAGCCGCCTTGCCGTCTGGCTCGCCAAAGAATTGCTTGGCATGCCTGGACCACTCACTCGTTAGAATTTCGTCCCACGATTCTCGGCATGCCTCATCAGTCTCATATCGAAGAAATATACGGTTCGGGAGCTCGAATCCTCGCTTGCGCTCAAGGTACCATGAAACGTCCGCATCATCATCACGCACAGCGTGGATTGTATGACCGTGAGCAGTCACGCGCAAGAGACGATGTAGGTCGGCGTTTGTGAGCGTCGCCCCATCTTCTGTAGCGTATCCCGCCAGGCTGAGCGAGCATGCGATTCGCCAGACTCTCTTGGCATGTTCTGACGTTAGCTCATCGTTCCAAATGCGATCGAGCTCGGCGCTTAGCTTCTCTTCTTCGGGAGTCAGAGCGCTGTCATTCAACCGCTGATCGTCCCGCCGCGCCAACGAGTCCTCGTTCTTATCACGGTTGCACCCGATCCAGGGCATTGCTAGCAGCAGGACGAATGCGAGCACGCAGGGCGCAACCTCAAGGACCGAAATAGATGCTGATTCGTTTCGACTTGACTCCATTCGTTCAGTGTACCCGACCAGATTGATGCCGTTCAAGGAAGGAATGCCGAATATTCGGTGTAGTGGGACAACGTGGGTGGTAGGCATTGCCTGCCGCCGTCTATGCGGCCCGCTCCGCTTGCAGGGACGCCGCGTGTTGCGTTCTAGGAAATGGTCGTGCGTGATTGGACCCGGAATCGCCAGGACGGCTCAAATCGCGTCCGCGGCCACGGTCTCGCGTGCGGCCAGGTCGATCAACAGCGCAGGGGGCGACGCGGCTTGGTCGAAGAGAAGCGGGGCGCGGCGGGCCAGTGCCTCCAACTTGCCCGCCGCCGACGTGTGTTGCGAAAGCGCCGCCTGTGCGGCGGTCATGGCCTTTGCCAATTCCTCCATCCGGGCCGGCACGGTCCTCGCTCGAAATTCCCCGAACGCGTGCGTGGCCTGGCGCGCCGCGGCCTCCAACTCGCCCCGATCCTGCGAAAGAATTTCAATCTGCCTGCGCGCCTTGCGAATGACGTCACGGTATTCCGAGACGTCGGCGGCCGTAATACCCAACTCGCTCATCGCCTCGGCGCCCGCGCGGATGTCCGCGTCGGTGGCGGCGCCGTCGAGCGATAGCACGTGGAGAATTGCCTTGACGGCCGCGGCTCGCCAACTTGCCACCTCCGCCGCCTCCAATTCATCCCGCCGGGCACTCGCGGCCGTGAGTCGATCCGTGATGTTCGCCGCGGGCGGCTCGGCAACCGTTGCCGTTGCCGTGTCATCTGGCGCGATCCGTCGTCGTCGTGTCGGCATGCTTTCACCTTTCGTAATGCGTATTCCGGTTTGACTTACCACGCCGGCGTGTGCTTCCGACGATACTCATGGTTGTAGGCGCTTACAAATGCCGCGTGCAGGTCGGGCGACTTCGCAACGACGCGACGAACCGCCGTCCGCCGGTCGCATCCCACGCCGGCGGCCATGCACGCTTCGATCGCCGACTCCCATTCCTTGATCGCTGCCGCGGCTTCCGCTTGCGTCCAGGTCTCTTTCATTCGATCAACTCCTCTCGCGCGTGCCACGCGCGTGTCACAAAATCGCGTTCGGCCCGGCCCCGGCCGCGGCCAACTTTCGCGCCTCGAGCGCATCCAAC
>Ga0210110_1000241_pt1 | contig 18695 bp, 15 predicted proteins | sample China_Galinas_PW_2_FD_184865 | JGI IMG/M metagenome (GOLD analysis project Ga0210110, IMG submission 184865) | Wetland microbial communities from San Francisco Bay, California, USA, that impact long-term carbon sequestration - China_Galinas_PWB_D1... | ecosystem: Environmental > Aquatic > Marine... | reverse complement strand
ATCGGGTCAGGTGTGGTCGGGTGGCTTGTGGTGCGCGAAGTGCCGGGAGAGAGCGATGCGGCTACGGGCCCTGTCGGGTCGGCATAGCCATCGGTCAACCCGAGGGACCTCGGGTCGGCGACGGGTACGGCACGTCGTTCACCGATCTTCGGGCGGCTCAGTCGCGGAGCTGCTCTCGATCAGGAAGACCTCGACGGGCGGCTCGCCCCCTCGGTAGTGCTTCGTGTGCCCGCCTGTGGTCGGCACTCCCGCGGACTCAGTTGCAGCCCTTGATCCACTCGTTCACATAGAAGTTGATGTCGGCGCCGGAGATATTCCCGTCGGGGATGCCGTACCCCGGGTCGTTCTCGCCGGCGCCCTGGGTGGTGATGTCGGCCAGCCCGAGGTCGCCCTGGACCCAGTCGTTGACGAAGAAGTTGAGATCGGCCGCGCTGATGATCCCGTCGGCGATGCCGTCGAGCTTGTCTCCGGCTCCCGCGCCCTGCGTGGTCACGTCGGCGAAGGAGCAGGGGTAGCCGACGGTCGCGGCGAAGCAGATTGTGAGGTCGTCGTCGAGCTGGTCAGCGACGCTGTATCCGTCCGAGTCGGCGTCGAGAAGCGATACCCCGTCGCCCGGGGCGGCGCTGATCCAGCGAAAGATGCACGGGTCGCCCGAGTCGATCAGCTCGAAGTGGTACGTCTGGCCGCCGTCGACGGGGATGCTCAGCCCGGAGAACGAGACATTCATCACTGTGAACGTGCTGAACAGTGAGCCGGTCGGCGCGGTCGAGACGGTCATGTTCGCATCGGGCGTACCGGCCTCGTAGGTGTAGATCAGAATCCCGGGCAAACCGGCGTCGTCGCGGTACACGTTGAGCCGCCATTTGTCCGATGGCGTGCAATCGACGAGTGCTCCGCCGTCCCAGAAGAAGCCCTCGAGGCACAAGGTCCTGATGCGTCCGTTGAAACTCGGTGTGATCGACTCGGCGATCGGGAACCGCGACGTGTATGCGGTGCTGAAGACGATGCTCTGACACTCCTGGAAGTCGTCGCATTGCGCGTGCGCGCCGGATGCCGCGATCAGCACAGCGGCAAGCGGCTCACGGATCGTGGGTCTCCGCATAGTGTCCTCCTCATGGCATTCAGGTGTTCCCGAGTACTCGTTCCTGTGTGCAGAGTATCTTGGCATCGGTGAACCGCCAAGCCGGAACTCGGGAGGCGGCCCGTTGCGCACCACACACGCCTCGGCATCGGGGCGCGCGCGCAAACCAGATTCCGGCGTGCGATATCGGTTCAGATACCGGTGCGCCCTCGGCGGGGAAGCGCACGATCCCGCCCCACCTCGTTCTGAGTGGGTCTGATGTGTTGGAGGCTAAACTCGTCCATGCTCACCACACTGCTCATGGCCGCCGCGATCTCCCAGCCTCAACTGCCCCCGCCGCCCCCGCCGTCGCTGCCGGGCGAGGTGATGGCGAAGGTCAGCCCGGAGCGGTGCCGCGAGACGGTGGACACGCTGGTCGGGTTCGGCACACGTCACACGCTCTCCGAGACCGAGTCGGACACGCGCGGGATCGGGGCGGCGCGCCGGTGGGTGGCCGAGCAGTTCCGGGCGGCGGCGCCCGAGGACAACCCCGGCGCGATCGAGGTCAGCTTCGACCGGTTCACGCAGCCGGCGGGGCGCCGGATCCCCGCGCCGACCGAGATCGTCAATGTCGTTGCCCGCATCCCCGGCTCGATGCCGGAGGCGGCCGGGCGAGAGTACCTCGTGCTGGCGCACCTCGATTCGCGTGCGAGCGACGGGATGGACGCCGAGAGTGACGCGCCGGGCGCCAACGACGACGGGTCGGGCGTGGCGGTGCTGATCGAGTTGGCGCATGTGCTCGTAGACGCCGAGCTGGACTCGACGGTGGTGCTGATCGCGACGAGCGGCGAGGAGCAGGGTCTGTACGGCGCGCGCCACTACGCGGAGCAGGCGAAGAAGGAAGGGCGCGACATCCGCGCGGTGCTCAACAACGACATGGTGGGCGACCCGGGCGGCCCGATCGATCCCGATGGGACCGAACGCCGCGCCCCCGAACTCGTCCGCGTCTTCAGCGAAGGGCTGCCGATCGGAGCGACGACCGAGGAGGCGGCCGCGATCCGGCGCCTGTCGAGCGAGAGCGACTCGACGAGCCGCGAGCTCGCTCGCGCGATCGCCGAGATCAGCGCCCGTGAGCAGACCGCCGTCAAGCCGTTCCTGATCTTCCGCCCGGACCGTTTCCTGCGTGGTGGCGACCACACGGCGTTCAACGAGATGGGCTACCCGGCCGTGCGCTTCACCGTGGTCCACGAGAACTACGACCGGCAGCACCAGGACGTGCGAGAGGAGGACGGCGTTCAGTACGGCGACCTTCCCGAGCACGTAGACGCCGAGTACCTCGCGAACGTGGCGCGCCTGAACGCGGCGGTGCTCGTGCACCTCGCCAACGCGCCGTCGGCGCCGACCAATGTCCGGATGCTCACCGCCGAGCTGTCGCCGAACACGACCCTGCGCTGGGACCCGAGCCCCGAGCCGGACGTGGCCGGGTACGAGGTTGTCTGGCGTGACACGATCTCTGCGACCTGGGACTGGGCGAACGACGTCGGCGACCGCACCGAGTACACCATGGCGCTGAGCAAGGACAACCTGTTCTTCGGCGTGCGGGCGTACGACAGCGACGGGTACCGCAGCCCGGTCGTCTTCGCGACCGCGGCGAAGGAGTAGAACTCACGCCGGCGTGTAGGCCTCGAGCAGCTCCAGCGCGTGCGCGGGCGTCTCGGCGAGCGAGAGCTGCGCCATGGTGTGCGGGAGGATCAGCCCGAGCCCGGCGGCACGCTGAAGAAACGTCCACAGCTCGTCGTAGAACCCGTTGGTGTTGATCAGCGTGACCGGCTTGTCGTGCAGGCGCAGTTGGTTCCACGTCACGACCTCGAACAGCTCGTCGAGCGTGCCGACGCCGCCGGGCAGGCAGACGAACACGTCGGAGATCCCGGCGATGAGCTCCTTGCGTTCGAGCATGGACTCGACGACGCGCATGTCTTCAACGCCGATGTGGGCGAGCTCGACCTCGACCATGGAGCGCGGGATGACGCCGGTGATCTCGCCGCCGGCGTCGAGTGCGGCATCGGCGATGACGCCCATCAGCCCGACATTGCCGCCGCCGTAGACCAGGCGCGAGCCGCGCTCGGCGATGAGGCGTCCGAGCTCGCGCGCGTCGTCGGCGAAGTCGGGGTCGCCCCCGGACCGCGCCCCGCAGAACACAGCCACGCTGTTCATCGCTCTTCCTCCGGTATGGTGCGTCCGAACGGGTCGAGTTCGCCGCGCCGCGCCCAGGTCGCGACGACGCCCTTGTGATCACTCAGGGGGAAGCGTTCGGCCCCGTGGCTGATCAACACCCCGTCGCGGAAGTACAGCCACCACGTGAACTCGCGGTACGGATCGAGCTCGCTGGCCCGCTCGTATGAGTCGTCGGCGTGGATGCGCCACTCCTCGTATGTGATGCCCGGGTCGTCGTCGGCGTGCCCCTCGCCCCACAGGCGTTTCTGCCCGGCGGGGAACTCGTCCATCGCCTCGTCGCGGGTCATGCCGGGCTCGAGTCGTTCGGTAGCGACGACGAGGCGGTCGAGCATGGCGCGATCGACCTTCGACGTGCCCGGGTACGAGCACGCCCCTAGGGCCGCCGCACACGCGATGACCGGCAGCAGCCTCACTCGAACGCTCCGTGCGTCTTGTAGGTGAAGTCGTGGATGGAGGCGACGTCGCTCGCGGACCTGGCGCCGAGGTCGTCGAAGCGGGCGATGACCGGCGCCGGGTCGTCGAAGGCGATCGCCCCGAGGACGCGGGACTTGTTGGCGAGGATCTCGTCGAGCCGGGCGGTGGTGTTGCGTGCGTGCCCGCCGGGGTACATGACCAAAGAGGAGTCGTGCTCGGTGCCGTCGGCGGCGGTGATGACCATCGACGTTGGGATACCGTCGGGGTACTTCGCGTCGTAGTCCAATCCGCCGTGCACGAAATCGATCTTCCCCATCAGCTCGCGGGTGAGCGGGTTGAACAGGGCGTCTCCGGCGTAGTCGTGAGGGGTAAGGATCAGCTCCTTCCACCACTGGGTGTTCGAGTCGGTGGGCGTCGCCGGGAAGTCGGGGCGCGACTCGATCGCCTTGCGGATCAGCGTGGCGACGATGTACGCCATCGAGTGGTCGGCCGACTGGCGCGTGCGCGGGTCCTTCTTCGCCGGGTCGCCGATGATGCCGAACGCCGGCTCGTACGCGGCGATGCGGATGTGCTTGATCCTCGAGCCGCGGTCGGCGAGCAGTTCGGGGTGGGCGGCGATCAGGTCGATCGCGGCCTGGAGCGCGCCCGCCGACTGGTGCTCGTACAGACCGAGCTTGAAGTGCATGCCCATAACCGCGAAGTCGTCACCACCGTTGCTCAGCACGAGGGCGAACGGCGAGGAGTCGGCCGACGCACTCGGCTTCCACCCCGCCACCGCGCGCTTGGCCGTCGTCAGCATCTCGCCCGGACCCTCGAAGAGCCGGAAGATCGCCTCGGGGTTGCGGAAGATGTCGCGCGGCCCGAGGAACCCCGCCATCGAACGCTTGACGCTGAGGATCGCGGCCTCGGTGCTGATCGCGGCCGATGCGCCCTTCGAGTCGCTGAGCTGCTTGCCGGCGCGGATCGCGCGGAACGGGATGTAGTGGGCGACGGTCATGCCGATCGCGCTCTCGATCTGCTCCGCGGTGGCGCCGAGCATGGCGCCGAAGGTCGCGGCCGACGCGATCGCGCCGTGCACGACGTGGTCAATCTTGTAGGTCTTGAGGCTGAACACCTCGGCGAGGCGCCCGCGGATCTCGTCGAGCAGGACCATGCCCTTCAGGGCTGTTGCGCCGTCGAGCCCCATGATCTGGGCGGCGGCGATCGGCACGCCGTAGAAGTCGTTGTGCCCGAACTCGCCGGCCGTGTGACCCAGCTCCGGGCGGAACCCGAAGTTGGTCCCGTTCGAGTCCCACTCGCGCATCGCGCTCGCATTGGCGGCGATCGCCTTCTCCGCCTTCACCGGTGTGCTCGAGCCGAAGACGGTTGCGCCGGCCCGGTCGCCGGCGGGGTACTCCAGCGCCTCGGCACGCAGGATCGTCGGCGCGTTGGTCCCCAGCGCCAGTGCGCTCAAGCCGCACAGGCACGCGTCGGTGTAGAAGCGGTTGGTCTGCGCGAGCACCGTGTCCGACGGCGAGCCGCTCTTCATGAATTCGATCGCGTAGTCGGCGATCCCGAGCGCCTGGTTGGTGTCCGCCGCCAGCGTGATCCGGTCGGTCATCGGTACCTCCTGCGTAGGCACCAACACTAGGTCGTGACACCGGAGCCGACCCACGCCCCACGCCTCCGGACGCCGGACCTGAGTCCTCGATGGTCAGGGAATGCGATCACGGGCTTCACCGAAGATATCCCGGCCAGATATTGGTTATCTCGTTGGTGCACCGGGCACATCGACGTTGACTCCGCCCCATTGCCTATTGCCCATTGCCTAGTGCCCGGGACTCCCCGTGAAGACGAAGCCCCCCAGCCCGACGGTGAACACGATGTTGCCGTACACCGCGTGCTCGAGAGCGGCCGCGAGCGTCGAGCGGGAGCGGTGGTACGTCCACGCGAAGAGGAGCCCGCCGGCGAACGTCAGCACGATCGCCACCCAGTTCCAGAACACGATGTGCATGAACGCGAACGCGACGGTGTTGACGCCGATCAAGACCGCCGGACGGGGCAGGATCGGCACGTAGCGGTGGAAGAAGAACGCGCGGTGCGTGATCTCCTGCGGGTAGGCGCTGAAGAGAGGGTATAGGCACATGATCGCCAGCCAGAGCCCGGTACGCTCGCGCGGCAGGTGCAGGAAGGCATTGGACGGGAGCAGATCGGTGAACGAGGCGCCCGCCCACGCCGCGCCGACCAGCGCCGGGCCGAGCACAACGAGCAGCAGCGCCTGGCGCGTCAGCTCGCGCTCCGCGCCGCCCGGGTCCCACAGCCGACGTTTCTCGAAGGTCGGGTCGAGCAGCAAAAACAGCACGATCAGCGCCGTCGTCCCGAGCAGCAGCGGAAAGAGCATGTGCTGCGGCGGGATGCCGAGGTTGAAAAGGATGTCGAGCCCGATCGCATCGAACACCGGCTCGAACCGGTGTTGCGGGTCGAGCATCGCGGCGTACACCGCGGGGATGCCGAAGAACAGCACGCCCATCTCCGCCCACAGCCACGCACGACGCAGAGGGGTGGGGGGCTGCCCGGGGTTCCGCGCCACGACCGGCGCTCAGTTCCCGTTGACCATCGAGGTGAGCATGTACTTGCGTGCGCGCGCCTTGGTCTCGTTGGCATCGATGATCGAGCCGTCCATGCGGAAGCGGGCGACCCTGCCGTCGCGGCACAGCTTGGCCAGCGCCTGATTCAGGCTTGACTTGAGCGAGCGCGGAGCGGCCTTCGACTCGTACCCGACGTCGGGCAGCGCCTCGGCGATCTCCTCGGTCGTCAGCGGTTCGTCGTAGTCGGGCAGCGCCCACACCGCGACGATCGCCTCCGAGATGTTCTTCTTCGGGGTGCGGGGCGAGGTGGCGAACGGGTCGGGCGGGACGTCGGTCTGGGTCCCCAGCAGACCGTCGAACGATTGCATCCGCCGTGCCTGCTCGCGCATCAGCTCCTGCCCGAACGCCTTGATCCTGTCGATCCGCTCGTTCACGCGGTCGGCGACCACCTGGTAGACGCGGCGGGCCTCGCGCTCCTCGACCCGCTCGGCCTCGATCCAGCTCGTGATGTGCTCCATCTGCGCCGCGATCTCGGGCAGTTTCATCTCGCGGACCGCCCCGAGACCCTCGAACGGCAGGCTGTTGCGTGTGGTCATGGAAAAAGCACCTTTCGTTGGTGTCGCTACGAGGGCACCGCCCCCGTGACTGGTTCGTGCTCGTCCCACATGCTTGCTTGAGGCATTGCCTACTCGGTGGTTGTAGTACGCCTCCCGGGCGCTGTCAATGCCCCTTTCGTGGGGTACCAAAGCCCGCTTCTTCACATCAACCTTATAGCGACCAGCCGGATCCCAAACCGCCCGCCCCGCGTATCCTCACCCGGATCCCCCCCCCGCTGGCACGCGGGAGGACGCCCCGGGAGGCATGACATGGAACGACGAGCTTTCACGCTGATCGAGATGATGGTTGTGATCGCCATCATCGCCATCCTCATCGCCATCGCCTTCGTCGCCGGGCAGCGCGTCATGGCCGGCGGACGCTCACGCCTCACCGCCGACACGATCAAGGTGCTCGACCAGTCGCTCGAGTCCTACATCCAGGAGAAGGGGTCCAACCCGCCCCTGTTCGTCGAGGACCACCGCGCCGAGGACGACCCCAACTACCAGGACAAGTACTGGCTGGACAGCGACTACGCCGTGCTCGATTCGACCCCGATCTCTGATCCGAACGACCGTTATGTCATCAACAGTGTCGGGCTGTACATGCACGCGACCGAGAACGTGCCCGGGCTCAGCAGCATCTTCCAAGGGCTCGACCCGCGCATCGTCAAGCAGTGGCACGACACCAGCCCGCTCGACCAGCCCCCGCACGCGACGATCTACGACGGGTGGGGGAACCCGATCCGGTTCGTTCATCCGGGGTTCAACGGCATCTGGGAGTCCCCGCCCCGCCCAGCCATCCCCGTTCCGCCCCCGGCAGATTTCGACTCGGAGGGGGGAACACTAAGCGTCGCCTCGATCCCGCAGTTCTCTCTCTCGTCTCCCAAACAACTCGCCGACGGGATCCGCAATGTGCAGATCCGGCGGAGCGCGGTCACGAAGAGCGATCACGACAAGGGGGTGACCTTCCCCGGCGACTCCGACGGCGGTGTCTGCCCCGGCGGGCGACCGTACTTCTACTCGGCCGGGCCCGATGCCGACCCGTCCACCACCGTGGACAACGTCTACACAATCACGCCGCAGTTCGAGACGCCCGAGTAGCAGCGGGGGTGATGCCCGGACGTCGGACCCGAGCCGACAAAGGTCCGGGTTTGGCCCGTCAGCGAGCCTTCGTCCGCGGCGGCGGGCTCGGACCCGGCGTCCAGCCCGCACAACCAGCCCCACGCACCCCTCACGCTCGGCACCGGGCGTGGTTCGCCACCCGCCCCGGGGCTATACTGGGCCCGCACACGGGGTGTAGCGCAGCTTGGTAGCGCGTCTCGTTCGGGACGAGAAGGTCGGAGGTTCAAATCCTCTCACCCCGATTCACGTAAACCCAGCCGAGGCTCGGGGTTAGAACAGCCCCGGGCACCCGCCAGAGGCGGTGCGGCGAGCCGGGTCGTGGGTAGCACTACCCCGACACGCTCGGAGGCACCGTCATGGCACCGAACACAACAAGCATTCCCCAGCTCAAGCGCCACAAGGGAAGCGGCCAGGCGTACGTCTACGTCAACCGCCGTCGGCTGTACCTCGGGAGGTGGGGGGCACCGGAGACCGAGGAGACCTACCGCCGCTGGGCGGCCGAGTGGCTGACCACCGGAGGCGACGCGCCCGCCACGGGGCACACGCTCTCGGTGGCCGAGGTCACCGCGGCATTCGTCGAAGGGCACACGGGCAGGTACACGCCGCGCCACTGGCAGAGCTACGTCGTGTCCATCGGGATCGCCGTTTCTCTCTACGGGCGAGAGCCGTGCGACCGCTTCGGCCCGAGGGCGCTCCAGGCCTGTCGCGCGGTCATGGTCAAGCTTGGCTGGAACCGGAAGACGGTCAACATGCGCGCAGGGATGCTCGTCCGCGTGTTCAAATGGGGCGTGAGCCAAGAGATCGTCCCCGCGTCCGTGTGGCACGGCCTGAGGGCTGTGTCGGGGCTCAGACGAGGCGAGGCCCCCGTGCCGGAGCCTCGCGTCAGGACGCCTGTCTCGGACACTCACGTGAGCGCCACACTGGAGCAGCTCTCGCCGGTGCTCGCGGACATGGTGCGTGTGCAGCGCGCGATCGGCTGTCGGCCCGGCGAGTTGCTTGCGATGACCACCGCCGAGTTGGACACGACCGAGGAGACCTGGTGGTTCCGGCCGACCACGCACAAGAACATCAACAAGGGTGTCGAGCTGGGCTATCCCGTGCCCCGGGCGGCGCGCGAGATCCTCACCGCCTACCTGCGGCTCCACGACAGGGATGCCCCGTTGTTCAGTCCTGAGGAGGCCGAGAAACGGCGGCTGGCCGAGCTTCGGGCCTCCCGAGAATCGCACCCCTCATGCAACAGGGCGCGTGATGCCAGGCGTGCCGAGAACCCTCGGCAGGGGTTTTCGACAAGCTACACGGTCAGCGCATACCGCCGGGCGATCGCCCGGGCCTGCAAGCGGGCCAGCGTGCCCGTCTGGACGCCCTACCAGCTTCGCCACGCCCGGGCGACCGAGATCGCGGCGGCGCACGGGATCGACGCGGCGCGGGCCGTCCTGGGGCACCGGAGCGTCAACACGACCGCGATCTACGCCGCTCGGGACCGCGCCCTCGCGGCCAACGTTGCCGAGCAGGTGGCTGCGGGCTGAACGCGCTCTGACAATCCAGTCCAGTCCCTACCGCTTGGGGCGAACGGCGCGATGCGGAAGTGTGTCGAAAACCCTCACTACCAACCCGACAGGGCAAGCGCCGTAGGTGTGTCGAGAACCCTGCTGCCTGACACGGGTGCCAGACCCAATGCCGGCGCTAATGGATCACAATACAGCGAGGCCCTGTCGGTTCGTCGGGACTGGAATGCGATGCTGTATACTGCAAGCCAGTGGTGAGCGGAATGCGCCAGCACGCGGGCGTTTAGGCGCGTGCGAATCAGTGGAAGGGGAACTGATGAAGCACTCAAGCGCTCCGTAAGCGCAGAAGGAGAATGCATGGAGTTCACAAGGAAGTGTGTCCTGGATGAACGCCCCATCAGCCTCGGGCAGGCCGCCCGGGAATGGGGCAAGCGGACGGGCCAACCCCGCCTTTCCGCAACCACCGTCTGGCGGTGGGCACGACAGGGAATCGCCGGAGTGCATCTCGAAACGGTGCACTTCGGCGGCAAGACCTGCACCTCGATTCCAGCCCTCGAACGATTCGCGGCCCGTTGCGCCAGTGCCAAGCAGAGCCGCTGGGCGCGGCGGCGCGATAAGCCCCGCGATCCACCTCCCGGCGCACCCTCCAGACCAGGCGTGGATCGGGCCCTCAAGCGGCTCCGCGACGCCGGCGTGACTCCCCATGAGTCGCGATCTGGAGACGAGCCGGATGCCTGCGAGTAGAGCACCCGAATGGTCCGCCAATGGTGATGCGGCAATAGGGAGTCCGGATCTTCTCAACGCGGCTCTCGCATATCACCGGCGCGGCTGGTGCGTTATCCCGGTTATGGGGAAGGAGCCAACGGTCAAATGGGCTCGCTACCAGCGCCAGAGACCTTCGGAGAGCACCCTGAGGAGATGGTTCGATCCGAAGGCCCGACGGCGACCGACCGGCTTGGCGCTCGTTCTGGGGCCCGTCAGCGGCAACGTAGTTGTCCGTGACTTCGATTCACCGGACGGATTCACGGGATTCAAGGCCGAGCATCCTGAACTGGCAGCTGCCCTGCCGCGCAGTGCTACGAAGCGCGGCTGCCACGTGTTTGTGCGGGCCGAGTTCGATGGCGTGACAGATCTCGGTGACGGAGAGATGCGGGGCACGCGGAGCATCGTGGTACTGCCGCCCAGTGTGCACCCGGACGGCGGCGAGTATCGCTGGATCAGGGAACCGACCAACGAGATTCCAAAGGTCGATCTGGCCGTGTTTGGAGTGGCTCCTGCGACAGAGAGACGGAGAAACACAGAGACTCAGATACGGAGTGACGGAGATACACCAGCAATAGTGGGGGGGGTTGACCAGTTTCTCGACGATCCGCGCGTTGAAGAGTCAATTGAGGCATCAATCCCGCTGCTACAAGGGAAACGGAACCGTGCCACTTTCAACTACGCGCGACGCCTCAAGGCGATTCCGGAGTTGGCCCCACTCAGTCCTTTGCAACTCGATTCTCTGGTGCACAAGTGGCATGAGCGGGCAAAGGTCCACGCGGAGACACAGGAGTACTACGTGACTCAGGCGGATTTTGCGTATGGGTGGAACAGGGTGCGCTGCCCGTGGGGCGTCGGCCTCAAGCAGCACTGGGATGCATCGGAGGGTGAGACGGTCAAGGGCCTGGAAGCCCTTGCGCCACCTCTTGCCCGCCTAGCGGCCTTCTGCCGGCGGGTGTTTGAAGCTGGTGGAGGAACTCCGTTCTACCTGTCTTGTCGGACGCTGGCGAAGCTCCGGGGCGACTCGAAAGACGAGGCGAACCGGGATCTCGGTGCGCTGGAGAGCTTCGGCGTGCTCGGAGTCGCGCAGAAAGGCACGCGGGGTGTGAAGGGGAGGGCGACCCGATTCGAGTATGTGTGGCACAGCGATTAGCCATGAGTCGGGCATTCGTCCGCGCCGTTCGCCGGTTGGCTTGACCGGCTACCCGAATGCTCAGTGTACCAGTGCCCCGCGGTGCCACAGCAGGAACCCCGCCACCGCGCCCCGTCGCTAGGCAACCGGGCCTTCGATCGTGCGACGCGACCCCGCGCCTCGAAGCGGCGTTGGGCGCGTCGTGGCCGTGGTAATCTGGGGCATGTCGAGTGGCGATCAATGCGGCAACTTCGGCCGCTGGCAGCGGCCTCCACCGCCACCCGCGCCTGCGAGGAGCGTCCGGCTCCGACCCCCGACTCTGCGCGATCTGCACACCTGCCGCGCGCTGCTGGCGGCGATGGATCGAGGCCGGACGATGGACGACGCGGCGCGACTCGCATTCACGCGGCTGAGGCGCGACCTGCGGGGCAAGGCGCGGGCGGCGGGCATCGACCCGGACGCGGCGATCGCGGCCGACGAGCTGGAGCGGGATGCCCGCGGACGGGGCGAGCGGCCGCGGACGGCCCGAAGGGTGGCAGACGAGGCGTGGCGGGAGCGGGTGGAGGCGTTCCGGGACGGGCCTGTGATTGACTGAGGGGGGGATCGGCTGCCCGAAGGGCCTCCAGATCCTGCCAAATACTGGATTCGCGAGTCCGCTTCTTGTTACACTGCCCCGTTGAAAGGGGACGGAAATGCAGTGGACGAAGCTCCGGGTCGTCGCCTTGGCCGCGGTGTTCGCTTGCTTCTTGCCTTCGCTCGGTATTGCGGGCGGTAACGGCGTGCGGTGCCTGCAATCGAGGTATCTCGGGTCATACCCGACAATGCAGATCTCGAGGACCGTCTTGGTCGATGACGGGCTCGCCTTCCTCGGCTGCCTCGACTTCCAGTTCAGTATCTACTACTACGATGGGCTTCACATACTCGACGTCTCGGATCCCGCCAACCCGGTCCGGCTCGGCTCATATCTTGCTTGGGACGGAACCGTCAACGACCTCGAAATTGTCGGTGACGTTCTCTTCGTCGCGAACGGCCCCGAGGGGCTGCTCGTCCTCGACGTTTCCGACCCCACTCACCCGACGCGCATCAGCGAGTACGACACCCCCGGCTCGGCGATGTCGATCGAAGTGGTCGGCGACTTCGCGTACATCAGGTCCGCCGAATCACTTCAGGTGATCGACGTATCCGATCTTGCACAGCCGTACCTTGTCCGCTACTTCGAACGCGCCGGGAGCGGGACCGGGCTGCAGGCGATGGACGGGTACGTGCTCATGGGCGCGGGAGGCTCCGGCCTCGACATCATCGATGTCTCCGATCCGGTGTACCCGGTCCTGGCCGCCCACTTCCCGACGACTGGCCCCGTTCAAGATATCCGGCTCGTCGGCAGCACCGCGTACCTGTCGACCGGGGACGGCGGGCTGCGGATCGTCGATGTTTCCGATCCGATAGACCCGGCGCTCGTCGGATCGCTGCCCCTGTCGCAGGAAAGCGCCAAGTACATAGACGTATCCGGCACGAGGGTGTACATCGGGCATGACTACTCCATCGAAATCGTCGACGTGTCGGAACCCGTCACCCCGGTCGGGCTGGGGGTGATCGACACCCCCACGAACGTGCAGGACATATCGGTGGCGGACGAGGTGGCGTACATCGCCGGGTACATCAACGACGGGATGTTCACCATCGATGCGTCGGAACCGTCCGGCGACTACTGGATCGGGCGGCTCGAACTGCCGGAGCCCGCGGCGGACTTCGCCGTTGTCGGCGGTATCGCGTACACGGCAGGAGAAGGCTCGCTCCGCACGATCAACGCAACGACCCCCGCGACGCTCGGCCTGATGGGCTCGTGCGATCTGCCAACGACCGACCAGAGGGCCGTCACGGTCGATGGCACCGCCGCGTACATCGCCGCCGGGTGGGACGGGTTGCAGGTCTGCGACATCCGGGACCCCCACGCGCCGTCTTACATCACCACGATCGTCACGCCGGGGTTTGTCTATGACGCGGAGATCGCGGACGGGCTGGCGTACGTCGCGGCCGGTGACGCGGACTTCAGGATCTTTGACATATCCGATGTAGGTGCTCCGCAACTCGTCGGTACGTACAACACCGGAAGCCGCGCCCGCGGGGTCGCCGTCGTTGGCACCACCGCCTATGTCATCGACGACTCCTCCGGGCTGCAGATCGTCGACGTGAGCGACCCGACCAGCCCGAGCCTGATCGGCTCCCGCAGCCTCCCCGGCGACCCGTTGTCCATCCAACTCGTCGACGACATGGCGTATATCGCGGACGGCGGGGAAGGCGTTTACCTCATTGATGTGTCCGACCCGACGTCGCCGCGGCAGGCCGCCCACCTCGAGCCTCGGGTGCACGCGTCGAGGCTCGAGGTGCTCGGCGATTCGGTCTGTGTTGTCGGCGGCAGCGGAATGGCGATCCTCGACGTGTCCGATCCCGCGACGCCGATCGAGACCGGGTATGCGCTGTACCGAAAGACCATCACGGCGGTGCACGCAGTCGGCGGCGCGGCCTTCGTCACCGGCTCCGACCTCGGCTTCTCGGTCATCAACATCTCCGATTGCTGCGAGGCCGACCTGACCTCGCAGAACGCGCCGGCCGATCATCCGAACTTCGGACTGCCCGACGGGCTGGTCACCGTTACCGACCTTCAGTTCTACATCAACGCCTGGGTGGCGCAGGACGCCTCCATCGCTGACATAACCACGCAAGGAACATCCGCCGGCGAGCCGGGATTCGGCACGCCGGATGGAGCCGTCACCGTGTCCGATCTGCAGTACTACGTCAACATCTGGCTCGCGGGTTGCGGCTAGCGCAGGAGGTCTTGAGTGAATCCCGCATCGACAGCACACGCCGTGCAGCACGGGAACAAACCGGCAACGACGCGACGCACAGCGCCACGGTTGTTCACATCGGCTCTCGCCTCGATCCTGCTGAGCACCTTGCTCGCGACGGGAGCGGCACGCGCCGACGGGGTGCCGTGCTCGCTCGACGCGTACCTCGGCTCGTTCGAGACACCCGCCGGGTCCGGCCAGTCCAGTGGCAACGCGGCCGCGATCGCCATGGAAGGCGACACCGTGTACGTCCTCGACCGCTATTCCGGCGTGCATGTCCTTGACGTCTCCGACCGCTCGTCACCGGTTCCGCTCGGGTCTTCCGACCCGATCTACTCCGCGTATGACGTCCAGGTCGTGTCCGGATTGGCCTACGTGCTGAGCAGCTCCGGACTCCGGATCATCGACCTCAACGATCCCGGAACGCCAGTCGAGCTCGGCTCGCTTGAACCCTTGAGGCAAGCGTACGTGCTCTGCGTGGCGGGGACGACCGTGTATGTTGCCAGCGTCTACGACGGCTTGCAGATCATCGACGCCAGTGACCCGGCCGCGCCCGTGCTTGTTGGCGAGATTCAAACAGCGAGTTCGTGCTACGGCGCAGAAGTGGTCGGATCTACGGCGTATATCGCGAACGGCTCGGAGGGCTTCTCGATCGTTGACGTCAGCGACCCGGCGTTACCATCGCTGGTCGTGACTGTACCGACGTCGCAATCCGTGAGACACGTGGAACTCCAGGGAGACCTGCTGTACCTCGGGAACGGGTACGAGTTCCAGGTGTACGACGTGTCCAGCCCCGACTTGCCCGTGCTGGTCTCATCGACTCCACTCGCAAGCAACACCGGGGCGTTGCGCGTGGTCGGTCCGACGGCGTACATCGCGGCAAACGGCACGGACGGGGTGATGGTTGTCGATGTCAGCAACCCTAGTGCACCTACCATTCGCGGCGCGGTCCAGGTGCTCGGCGGCGTCTATGACATCGAGATCCGCGGTACAACCGCGTTCGTAACGGACGGTGAGTACGGGATGAGAATCGTCGACACGACCCGGACGACCGACCCGCTGCTCGGCCGTACCGAGATGCCGAGGCACGGCTCACGCCGGGACATGGTGCTCGACGACGCCGTGGCGTATCTGCCGTTGTCGAAGGGAACGTACAGCTCCCAGAAAGCGGGCCTTCAGGTTGTCGACCTGAGCGATCCAGCGGCTCCGAGCGAGATCGCGTTCTATCCCAGCTGGGAGAGCATGCGCTGTGCCGAGAAAGTCGGCGACTACCTGTACGTGGGCGGCGACGACATGCGTGTGTTCGACGTCAGCGAGCCCTCCACGCCTCTCCTGATCGGGTACCTCCACCCCGATCACAGCACGCTTGACATGGAGATCGTCGGGTCAACGCTCTACGCCGCTGCATCCGACGCACACCTGCAGATCTACGACATCAGCAACCCGCAGCGGTTCAGCCTGATCCGGAGCGTCGACCCTTCGGACAGGGTAGGTGCATACGACATCGCCGTCGTGGGCGACAGGCTCTACATCACGGATGTCGGCGATGGGTTCTACATCTACGGCATCGCCCAGCCGCACAATCCGGTGCTGCTCGGGTACGTCGGCCCCCTCGCTTACGCCCGCGAGCTCGTTGTTGTGGGGACGACCGTGTACATCGCGGACGGGGGCGACGGGCTCGTCATCATGGATGTTTCGGACCCGACGACTCCGGTTACGCTCGGCGTGTACGACACGCCGAGCCTGGCGACGGGGCTGATCGTCGAAGACGGGATCGCGTACATCGCGGACGACGAGTCTGTGCAGATGGTGGATGTCACGGACCCGACCAATCCGAGATTGCTCGGGTGGTACGCGCACTACGACGTTTCGCTGATCGGCAAATTCCCCGGAACTGACGTGCTCTTCATGGCGGCGGAGACGAGGCTCTTCTCCGCGCTCGATGTCTCCGACTCGTGCACCCCGCCGTGTATCGCAGACATGACATCCGTGAACTCGGGGATCGGTCATCCTGCCTACGGCGTCCCCGACGGCGCCGTTTCCGCCGCGGACATTCAGTACTACGTCAACGCTTGGGTCGCTGGTGACCTCGCCATCGCCGACCTCACCACCCAGAACGCCTCGGTCGGTGACCCGCTCTACGGCGTGCCCGATGGCGAGGTGACGGCCGCGGACCTGAACTATTTCGTGAATGCGTGGGTGGAGGGGTGTCCGTAGCAGCGCTGCGCTGGGGAGGGCGTCATGAGTCGCGGACGACTGAACTGCTTAGCGTGGATGGTGAGCGCAGCAGCAGTCGTGCCCGTGCATGGGCAGGCCGTGTTCTACCAGCAGCGCGACCGCAATAGCCGCTACGGGGATTTCCACGCTTCCAGTGACGGCACAATCCTGGCTTACTTTAGTAGACACCCGTGGAACCCATTGATGCCCAATGAGATCCGGCGGCATGACACGGGCACGCGCACCGACCTGGACTGGGCTTCGACAGATTACTGGGGCATTTACGCCGTATCGGGTGATGGCTCTGTTGTCATCGCCGCGGATTCAGTCCCCGAGGGCAAGCAGTACTACCGCGACGGAGTGCCGTTTATTCCCGAGCTCATCCCCGGAGCGGTGTCGTATGAGGTCACGCACGCCAGCGCGGGGCCGCAGGTGTTCGGCTATTGCACCATGCCAAACGGGTCGCACCGCGTCACGTCATGGCTCGGTGCAACCGCCACGGACTTGGGGCTCGACGGCGAGGTGTGGACTACTAGTGCTGAGGGGCTCGTGGTTGTTGGGGTGAGCGATGGATGGGTATTCCGCTGGGAGAACGGGCTTGTGGACTACATCGTGGAGGGCAGTCCCAAGGCAATAAACACGGATGGATCGGTGATCGCAGGAGAAACGGCAGCGGGAGAGGGATTTCGCTGGCGCAATGGTGTGCTGGAAGAGCCTCTTCCGAACATAGACGCCAGTCGGATCCGACAGATCACTGACGATGGGGAAATCATAAGAGTGGACCTCATTGTCATTCCCGGCTCAGTTCTCTGGCAAGCCGGTCAGTTCGAGCGATTCAACGATGTTTATTGGATGTCCAACGACGGTCAGATTCTGGTGGGGAATGACGGTCTGCCCTTCGTCTACCACAACGGTGTGCGCGAGTACTTCGTAAGCCCGGCACATACACAGGGCGGCACCGCCGAGGTCGTCGCGATGTCTGCTGATGGAACGGTCATTGTCGGGCAAGTGGACGAGACAGTGCCCGCATACTCATTCGTCTACTCGGTCCCGTTCCTGTGGACGCCGGAGGGTGGCTTTGAGTCGATGTGCGAGTACTTGGCCAACTACGGGATAATCGACCCCGGCCCTTGCGGATTCCCGTCCGATGGCCCTCTGTGGTTGACGAAGGGAGTGTCGAGGAACGGGAGGTTGTTGTTTGGCCTTTACCCCATATACGGTGACGCCTACGGCCTGTTCTACATCATCATTCCCCGCGCGTGCTCTGTAGCTGATCTCACGACACAGGGCGCGGGTCCGTCAAGCCCGCTGTTTGGAAGGCCCGACGAGGTGGTGACCGCAGCGGACCTTAATTACTACGTCAACGACTGGTTTGCGCAGGAACCGGAGGCAGATCTCACGACGGCGAACGCGCCGGCAGGCGATCCGCTCTGCGGCGTCCCCGACGGCGCAGTCACCGCCGCGGACCTGCTCTACTTCGTGAATGCTTGGGTGGAGGGGTGTCCGTGAAGGTCACACGGGCGCAAGCGCGGCGAGCCGCAGGAATGGGGGACAGCGATGCGAACACGAATCAGTCTCGTGTTGGGGATCGCGATGGCGTGGACGGCTAGCGCACAGCCGTGCATCTCGCAATGGCAGAATGCTGATGGTGGCAATGACCATTGGTATCAGGCTGTCAATACGCCATTTGGAATCACATGGAGCGCTGCTGCGCTTGAATCGGTGGCACGCGGTGGAACACTTGTGTCAATCACAAGTACCGAAGAAAACGACCACGTATTCACTGTGATCGATGGTACGCAGTTCTGGGTGTTCCACAGCCCCTCTAGCGCGTACTTGGGGCCGTGGATTGGCGCGTATCAGGTTCCGGGTGCGCCTGAACCTGACCAGGGTTGGCTGTGGGTTACTGGCGAGGGGATGAGTTACACGAGGTGGCATCCCGGACAGCCCAATGATGGTGGCGACGGACAGCAGTATGCTCACTTCTGGGTGGGCTCCGGGCCGATCAGGCCCACATGGCAAGATCTTGAGTGGAACCCCAGCGTGACGATACCGGGCTACGTGATTGAGTTCATCAGCGATCCGTGCCGAGCAGATGTGACAACGCAGGGCGCGAGTTACGCCGACCCCGAGTTCGGCATGAAGGATTGTGTGGTGTCGGTCGCGGATCTGAACTACTACGTCAACGACTGGGTCGTCGGCGCGTCCTCAGGAGATATGACAACACAGGGCGCGCCTG
>Ga0210110_1000237_pt1 | contig 18811 bp, 15 predicted proteins | sample China_Galinas_PW_2_FD_184865 | JGI IMG/M metagenome (GOLD analysis project Ga0210110, IMG submission 184865) | Wetland microbial communities from San Francisco Bay, California, USA, that impact long-term carbon sequestration - China_Galinas_PWB_D1... | ecosystem: Environmental > Aquatic > Marine... | reverse complement strand
ACTTTCGCGTGAACCAGACCGCATCCGCCGCCGCTCGATCCCCGCCGCCGGCCGTAGCCCCCATGAGCGAGACGGCAGTCCCGTCGCCGGGTTTGTCGAAGCCACCCCCATTCACGTTGGTGCACTCGGTGAGGTTGAGCGTGAAGCTGAAGAGATTCCCCGGTGCGGGGGCTCGGTCGCCGATCGCGTCGAGCAGGCCGGCGCCCGGACGAACGTCTACTTTGGGCACGGGAACGAGATCGGGAGAGATTGCCGTGTAGGCACTCGGGGGGCAAGGCTCCCCCCCGGCCCCGAACGCCTTCGCGCTGGCGATATAGATGAGATTGCCGACGTCGGTCAACTCACCGGGCTCCCCGGGGGCGGCGAGGCGCTGCGGTCGCCAGAAGTTGAGCGTCACCCCGACGTCTGAGTCGGGGTCGGGGCCGTCGGCGACGGGGAACCTGTGGTCGGTGTTTGTCCCCGGCGCCCCGGGGGGGACGGGGTAGGAGATCGAAACGGTATTCCCCGCCTCGTCGGTGAAGGAGGCAAGGGTCGGCACCGTGGCGAAGACGAAGTTGACGACGCCGGCGAACTGCCTCTCGCCTCCGCGAGTTCTCAGGCGCGTGATCAATACATCGCCGGTATGGATCTGCGCGCTGGTGGCGCCCGGGTAGAGCCAGCGGGCGTAGACGGGGAACACATTCACGATGGGTTCCCGGACGAGAGAGCCGAATCCGTTCCCGTCAGGATCGCAGCAAGCGGGGAACGGCTCCCCCGGGTCCGGCGGAGCCGCGCCTCCGCCGAAGGGGGTCGGCTCGAGCCTTCCCGTGCCGCCCGCGGAGCAGTAGCTGAGAGCTGGCCTGGGCGGGATGGCCTGAGGATCGGCGTCACAGTCTAGTTCGGGCAGGGCCCCGGGCAAGTTTGGGAGGGAGTCCTCTTCGACCAGCCCGGCGTGCCGGATAAAGAGTCCCCCCCGGCTTCGAAGCGTCTCGTCGATCTGCGCGCGCGTGGAACCCACGTTGGCGTTGACGGCGTGGGGTAGATCGAGGCTGAGAAGGCTGTTGCCCGTAACGACAATGGGCTCATTAGCCAGGGAAGCCACTGCGGAGGCTGAGCCTGAATTGGCAGAATCGACATTGTCAAGGACGAGGTCACCGTCATCATCGACGTCGAGTGGGTTGGGGACCCCGTCGCGGTCGAGATCAAAGTGGGGGCCGTTCAGCTTGGAGACGGCGACGCGCCCGACGTTGCCGGCGCCGATCGGCACGCCGCGCCTTGCCGTGGCCACACGTTCTTGGTCGGCCCACTTCCTCCACTGCCGCGCGGTTAGCTTCGCTGTCGCGTAGCCCGCGGCCGAGTGGACCCTCACCTTGCCGAGCCTCACCTTGCCGTGCCCCGTCTCAGCCTTGACGCCGACGATCGCCACGCGCCCCCTTGCCAGCCTTCTCGCCTGCTTCAGAGCACGGCGTGCCTTCTTAAGCCGCCGCCTGGCCCGTTTCAGGGCCGCCCGCGTCCTCCCTTGTCTCCGCTTCGCCTTGTGCACGGCCAGCTTTGCCTTCCTGAGGCTCTTCTTGGCCTGCTTGACGGGGTTGCCCTTCCGCTCAAGCACGATCGGGCCGGCGTAGGTGCCGTCGGGGGCGCGCAAGTGCAGGGTCACTTCGGTCGCCTGCGGCCTGAGCTTGAACGCACCGTTCGTCGCTCGGTCGATCGTCCCCCGACCGTGACCGGCGTCAAAGAGCGCGATCACCGTGTAGTCGCGTTTGGTCAGCTTGCCGCTGATCGGCTCAGGCGCCTTGGCGCTGGCGCCAGCCGGCCCGCTGAGCAAAACGAAGGTGAGAACCGCAGCGCAGGACGTAGCAATCAGAGATCCTCGGCGCATGATCAACACCGTATGCGCGGTCGGACGAACCCACATCTGCGATTGGCCGCAGTCGTCGTGGGGAAAAGTACGGAATCGGCCAGGTAGGGCGCGATGCGGTTAGTTTCGACGCGTCTCTCGGTCATTGGGGGCACCAACCAAAGAAAGGTCACGACCCGTGGGCAAGCTGATCTACTCGATGAGCATCTCGCTCGACGGCTACATCGCCGGGCCGGACGGGAGCTTCGACTGGTCGGTGCCCAGCGAGGAGCTCCACCGCTTCCACAACGAGCGGACCCGCGAGCGACGGCGGCACCGCTGCGTGTTCGCCCGAAGACTGGAGCGCCGCCGTCTCCCTCTCGGCAGACGGCGTCTACGCGCTGTCGGCCACCCAGGGCGACCAGGCGGGGCACGTCGGTTCAAGTGGCAGTCGCTCGCTGACGATCGACACGACCGCCCCGGATGCTCCAACGATCACCGCCACCGACCCGCCCAGCCCCGCTGACGACAACGAACCCAAGGTGAAGGGCGCAGCCGAGGCGGGCTCGACGGTCCACATCTATACGTCCGTCGACTGCTCGGACCCGATCGCGGTCGAAGGCAAGGCTGCCAGCTTCGGCTCGCCCGGCCTTGCGATCGGCGTCGCAGAGAATCAGACCGTGCAGCTCACGGCCACCGCGACCGACGCGGCAGGCAACACCTCGACCTGCTCGAGCCCGACCTCCTACACCGAGAGCACGCCTGCCGTGCCGAGCGACGAAGGCACACCTCCCCCACCGCCCCCGAGCACGCCGCCCGCGCTGATTCCGAAGCCGCCGTCCCCGTCACCCCGCGGAACCGCCTCCGCCAAGAAAATCACACTGGTCAAGCGTGGCAAGGCGCTGCCCAGGCTCACCTGCCGCGGCCCCGGTCGCTGCCGGGGCGCGCTGCGGCTCGTCGCCCGGATCAAAGTGCGAAGGCAGAGCGGGGCAAAGCGCTCCAGGAGGCGACACCGCAATCTCGTGGTCGGCCGGAGGCGCTTTTCGGTCCCCGCCCGCCGAACCAAGACCGTCCGAGTGCGCCTCAACCGCAAGGGCAGGCGCCTGCTGCGCAAGGCGGGCAGGACCGGCCTGGTGATCAAGCTGCGGGGCACCGGAGTGAGCGACCGCACCCTGCGGCTTCGGATCACCAGGAAGCCAAGGCGCAGGGGACGGCGAAGTCAAGTGCCAAGCGCGCCACCCTGGGCGGTTCAGCCAGACGCTGCGCTCTTTGTGTTCGGAAAGGCCTGACTTCCGATAACTACTTGCTCGAACTGCGGGACCTTGAATTCGTGGCGGCAACGAAGACACCTGTGCCTGTGACTAGCTGCGAGCGGTGGAGCTTCCCGCCACCGCCTCGAGGATCTCGGCGGCGACCTCGGCGTCGGCGCGGCCGGTGCGGTCTATCCAGCGGAGGTTGGGGATCTTGCGCATCCAGGTGAGCTGGCGGCGTGCGTAGTTGCGCGAGCGTTTCTTCATCCGTTCGAGGTCACCGCTCAGCAGCTCGTCGAACCCGAGTGCCTTGCGGGCGGTGCGCGACGGTCCGGCCTCATCGGCTCGGCGCACCTCGTCTGCGGCCCCACCGGCGACGATCGCCTCCGTTCGGGCGCCGATCCGCGCATAGAGCTGCTCGCGGTCCATGTCGAGGCCGAAGATCAGCGTTGGGTGGCGGGTCGCTGCGGACCACAGCTCGGAGTCCTCCGTTCCGGGCGGGACTTTGACCAGAGACAGCTCGGCGATCGCGGCGCGCAGGTAGAGCCCGGTCCCCCCCACCACCATCGGGCGGCGGCCGGCATTGAGGGCCGCGTCGATTTCGCGGTGCGCCAGTTGCATGTAGTCGCCGACCGAGAACGGACGGGTGACGGGGACGAACCCGATCAGCCGGTGCTCGAGCCGCTGCTGCTCCTCCGCGGTGGCTGCGCCGGTCAGCGTTTCGAGGCCCTCGTAGACCTGCAGCGCATCGCAGGAGATTGCCACCGGGTCCTCCCCCTTCTCTCGCAGCGCCTCCGCGAGAGCGACTGCCACGCCGGTCTTGCCGACGCCGGTGGGACCAAAGATGCCGATTACCCTCGAGGACATCAGCCAAAGAGCAGCTGGTGCATGCCGGCGAGGGTCGCGCGTGCAAGGCCTTTGTTGCCGTCCATGACAAGCTGATCCGGGTCGTTCTCGACGAGGGCCCAGAACCACTCGTCGGCAGTACCCGCGGACGAGGCATCGGTTTCCTCGTCCGGCGCCGCGGCGGAATGGACCATCTGACCGCGCTTCGCCTCGATGACGATCGCCGCCGTGGATGAGCGTGAGGCGCTCTCCGAGGCCTCGATCTCGATGCGGCAGGAACCGCTCGTCGAACGTGGCAGGCGAAGCAATGGGGCGATGAGGGAAAGCGCGGCCTCCATGTCGATCTGGCTGAACGGCTGGGCGCCCGGCAGGGAGTTGACCTGCTCCCAGCGCGCCGCGGCTGTCAGCGGCCCCACCGCTCGGCGCAGCCAATCGCTGGGTTCGTACGGCCGCACGCGGCCATCGCCCGGCGCCGGCGCGAGCAGCCCGATTGAGCGCATCGCGGCCATCCGGCGCTCGATCGAGGGGTAGTTCAGGTCGACGGCTCCGGCCAGTTCGGTCAGCGAGTGCGGCCTCGTCGCGAAGGCATGGACGAGGGTCTCCGACCAGCCCCCGGCGAGGGCCTTGAGCGCGTTCTTGGCCATCGGCGTTCCCAGTTCCATGGACTCCTCCGGGCACTTCGCGAGCCAGGACGACACAACCTCCGCGTCCTCTAGGAATTCGAACCCGGCGGTGGTCAGCTCGACATAGGCATGGTCTGTGGCTCTGACACGGGGGCGGCGCTCCAGCAGCCCCAGCTTGGCCAGGTCGCGGAGGTGTCCGCGCAGGGTCGTCTTTGCAGGCATGCCCGTCGCCCGGTGCACATCGGTGAGCGACATCGCCGAGCCCTGCTCCAGCGCCCGCAGCGCGTCCACGTTCAGGGCGTCAGCGAGCAGGTTGAGAGATCGGCTGCCCGCACGAGCATCGCTGCCCGGTTGCTGGCTCTGGCTATCCGACACCGGAACTCGACCGTGCCGCGGCAACCGCCGTTGCGGAGGCCCCCGACAGGGTTGTCGAGGTGGCGCCATCGATGCTCACCTCAACGAGCTCGCCGGGCGTCGCGAGCCCTTCGAAGTTGACGGTCTTGTTGTGCCGAGTCCGTCCCCGCAGCCGGCTGGGGTCAGTACGGCTCGGTCCCTCCACGAGCACCTCGAGCTCGCGTCCGACGAACCGCTCGGCCCGCTCGGTGGCGCGCCGCTGCACGAGCTCGACGAGCCGTTCCATCCGCTCCCGCTTCACAGGCTGCGGAACCTGGCCGTCCATGGTCGCCGCCTCGGTTTCCCTGCGCGGCGAGAAGACGAAGGTGAAGGCGCTGTCGTAGCCGACCTCGTCGACCACCTCGAGGGTCTGGGCGAAGTCGGCATCTGTCTCGCCGGGGAAGCCGACGATGATGTCCGTCGTGATTGCGCAGTCGGGGACGTGCTCGCGAATCAGGGCGACGCGGTCCATGTAGCGCTGCCGGTCGTAGGTGCGCCGCATGCGTTTGAGGACCGCGCTCGAGCCCGACTGCAGCGGCAGGTGGATGTGCTCGCAGAGCGAGGGCAGATCGGCGTGGGCGCGGATCACGTCCTCGCGCATGTCCTTGGGATGCGGGCTGGTGTAGCGGATGCGGTCGATGCCCTCGGTGGCGTCGACCCGGGCCAGAAGCTCGGCGAAGCCGATGCGGGAATCGCCTGGCAGGTCGCGCCCGTAGCTGTTGACGTTCTGGCCCAGGAGCGTCACCTCGCGGACCCCGTCGGCGGCGAGTCCCTGTGCCTCGGCAATCAGCTCTGCCGGGTCGCGGCTCACCTCGAGGCCGCGCGTGGAGGGCACGATGCAGTAGGCGCAGCGGCAGTTGCAGCCCTGCGAGATCTGCAGCCAGCCCTGGAACTCGCGCTCGCGGCGCGCCGGCAGGTGGCCGGAGAAGTCCTCGAACTCGAAGTAGCCCTGGGCGGTGAGCGAGTCGGAGTTCAGGAACTCGGCCAGCTTGTGGATCTGCCCGGGGCCGAAGGCGACGTCGACGAACGGGAAGCGCTCGAAGACCTCGTGCTTGACCGACTGGGCCCAGCAGCCGCCGACGCCGACCACGCGCCCGGGGTCTTCGCTCTTCAATCGCTTCGCCTCGCCCAGGTGGGCGACGAAGCGGTTGTCGGCGGACTCGCGGATCGAGCAGGTGTTGAAGAGGATCAGGTCCGCCTCGGAGCGGCTGGCGGCCTCCTCGTAGCCCAACGACTCGAGCATGCCCTGCATTCGCTCGGAATCGTGCACGTTCATCTGGCAGCCGAACGTGGTGACGTGGTACCTGGGCATGGCCCAGACTTTAGAGGCCCGATGCGGACCGGGCGCGCGTGTGGGCGTCCCGCCGCGGGACGCTCGGCCCTACTGGGCCTCCGCTTCTTCGGCTTCCTGGGTCGCGTGTGGAAGCCCCGCCGCCTGCTCGTGGGGCTCTTCCTCGTCCTTGGAGTGAAGGACGGCGAAGGTGGTCGTGCTGCCGATCAGCAGGACGAACCAGAGGACGACGACTGGCGCCGCGCGGCCGGGGAACTTCTCGATGCGCAGTGCCGCGATGCTGAAGAGCACCGCCGAGACGGCGAGGGCGCTGCCGAGCACGTAGAAGAGAGTCCCGTTGTCCATGGGGGCGGAATCCTACCCGCTGCGCGCGCGGCGGGGCCTCGCTCAGGCGGCCTTGGGGATGTCCTGCTCCGCAGCAGGGGCGGCGGCTGCGCTCTCGCCACCGATGCCCAGCGCGGAGCGGATCTTGGCCTCGAGCTCAGTCGCCACCTCGGGGTTCTCAGTCAGGAACTGCTTGGCGTTGTTGCGCCCCTGCCCGAGTCGTGTTTTCCCGTAGGAGAAGAACGAGCCGGATTTCTGCACGAAGTCGTGCTCGAGCCCGAAGTCGAGCAGGCCGCCCTCGCGCGAGATGCCCACCCCGTACTCGATGTCGAACTCGGCCAGCCGGAAAGGAGAGGCCACCTTGTTCTTCACCACCTTCACCCGGACTCGGTTGCCGACTGCCTCGGTGCCGTCCTTGAGGGTCTCGATGCGGCGGATGTCGAGGCGCTGCGAGGAGTAGAACTTCAGCGCCCGACCGCCGGGCTGGGTCTCCGGCGAGCCGAACTGGACGCCGACTTTTTCGCGGATCTGGTTGGTGAAGAGGCAGACGGTGTTGGTGCGGTTGAGGTTCCCGGCGAGTTTGCGCAGCGCCTGCGACATCAGACGTGCCTGAAGGCCGACCGTCTGGTCCCCGATCTGGCCGTCGAGCTCGGCTTTCGGGGTGAGGGCGGCCACCGAGTCGATCGCGACGACGTCGATCGCGGCCGATGCGATCAGGCGGTCGGCGATCTGCAGTGCCTGCTCGCCGTAGTCGGGCTGGGAGACCAGCAGCTCGTCGGTGTCAACGCCGATCTTGCGGGCGTAGGAGGGGTCGATCGCATGCTCGGTATCGATGAACGCGCAGATCCCGCCGCGGGACTGGGCCTCGGCGATGATGTGGTAGATCAGCGTTGTCTTGCCCGAGGACTCCGGGCCGAAGATCTCGACGATCCTTCCGCGCGGGACGCCGCCGATGCCCAGGGCCAGGTCGAGCGAGAGCGCGCCGGTCGAGATCGCCTCGACCTGGACCGTGCTCTTTGCCCCGAGACGCATCAGGGCGCCCTGTCCGAAGTCCCTCTCGATCTGCGTGACCGCGGCCTGCAGCGCCGCGTCCTTCGCTTTGGCCTCCTTGGCCGAGGCATCCTTCAGAGCCGCCTTTTTGTCTGCCATGTCTTTCCCTCACTGCCGCCCGGACTGGGGCAGCTCGACTTGCGCCAGCCGGGTGTACTCCGCACCCTGCGGCCTGAGTCCCGAACGGTAGAGCGTCATTCGGACACAACTTGTTGCTTGCAACAAAGCCTTCGGAAGCGGTCCCGGAGGGCGGGAAACGCGCGCCGACCGGTTCGATCCACGCCGCTCGCGGCGCACTCTTGCAACCGTCACATGGGGCCAGAAAGAACGCTTCTCAGGCTTGTAGAGGCGCGCGGCAACCAGCCTCTCCTGCAGCTCGGCCTGCAGGGCAACCGACTCCGGGGAGATGGCGGGGAGCGCGAAGAGGCGCGGGCGGCGCTCCGGTCGCGGGAGCGGGTCGCGCAGCTCGATTGCCGGGGCGGGCCCTTCGGTCGCGGCGACGATCGCCGCCAGGCCCTCGATCTCCTTCTCCGGGAGGTAGCCCAGGAACGCCAGAGTGATGTGAAGGGACTCCGGGGCAACGGGGCGAAGGGCCGGGTCGCCGAGCTCCTCCCGCCCCCACTGCAAGATGCCGGTTCGCATCGCGGTGGGCAGCTCCAGGGCAATGAACAACCTGGCCCGCGGGCTTTTCAGCCGATCCTTCGCCATGGCGGTGAGGCTATGAGGCGGAGGCGCGTGAGACAACGCGAGATCGTAAAAAGAGCGTGCAGCAGCTGCTACAGAGGTGCCTCTCCCCCGCTCAGGAGGATGCGAAGCAGGTGCATCCCGACCAGGGCGGACCGTTCGCGGACGTCCTCGCGATCGCCGGGGATCACCGGGTCGCGGGCGATGCTCGTGCCGTCCGCGAGGCGGGCGTCGAAGCAGACGTAGCCAACCGGCTTCTCCTCGGTTCCCCCGTCCGGGCCGGCGATTCCGGTGATTGCGACGGAGACGTCGGCCCCGAAGCGCTCCAGCGCCCCGCGGGACATCGCCTCGGCAACCTGCGGGGAGACGGCTCCGTGCGCCTCGATCAGCTCTGGGTCCACCCCCAGCAGCTCCGCCTTCGACTGGTCCGAATAGGTGACCACGCCGCCCGCCAGATAGCCGGACGCCCCGGGGACGTTCGTGATCCTCGCGGCCAGTAGGCCGCCGCTGCAGGACTCCGCCAACCCCAGCCTGTGCCCATCCAGCAGCCTGGCAACCTGCGAGTCGATCGTCTCCCCGTCGGTGCTGAACAGATGACGGGGGTGGCGTGTGGCGAAGCCGGACCTGACGGCGTCCGCCGCCGCCTCCGCGCCGTCGCGGTAGCGGACCTCGATCTCTATCTCCCCGCGGCGCAGGCAGGTGGTTATCTCGAGGTCTCCGAGTGCCACGCCCTCGGCGTCCAGCTCCCGCAGGCTCTTGGCTATTTCGGACTCGGGGATCCCGAACAGCCGCAGCGTGTAGCCGTGCAGCGGCGTCGCCCGGCCGAGGAGCTCGCGCACCGGCGGTGCCTCGAGGGCTGCCGGCCACATTGGACGCAGCTCGCGCGGCGGGCCCGGCAGGACGACGAACACGCGGTCACCGGTGGGAACCACCAGCCCCGGAGCGGTGCCCACAGGGTCCAGCGGGATGGCGCCCTCGGGGACCATCGCCTGCTTGCGGTTGGCGGCCATCACCGCCTCTTCGTCGAATTTGAAACGGCGGGCGAACCCACGCAGGATCGCCGCGATCTTCTCCTCCATCTCTTCGTCGAGAACCAGTTTGCGGCCGGCGAAGCGGGCGACGATCTCCGCCGTCAGGTCGTCCGCCGTGGGCCCGAGCCCGCCGGAGGTGACGATCAGGTCCATCCCCCTCTCTGCCATGAACTCGAGCGCGACCTCGAGATCGGCAGGGCGGTCGCCGACGATGTGGATATGGGCGGCGTCGACGCCCAGCTCGGCCAGCCGTTCTGAGATCCAGGGCCCGTTGCGGTCGCTGACGCGGCCGTTCAGCACCTCGGTCCCGGTCACAACTATCCCGGCGCGAACCGGTGAGTCGCTCATGCGCAGGTGGGCCTTTCGGCTTCGTCCAGCTGTGTCAGCGTGCCTTCGGGGCCGATCTTGTATCCGATCGGGCTCGAGGTTGAGGGGATATCCGCCGCGCTCCCATTGATGCGCAGCGTCACTTCGCCGTTGCCGAAGGAGACCGAGAAGCCGGAGGAGCGAAACGGGCCCTCTTCGGCTCCCGCCTCCAGGATCTGCCCGTCGATCAGCGGGGTTCCGTTGGCGTCCTCCAGGCAGACCCACACTTCGGCCAGCGCGGCCAGCTGGGCCGAGACACCCGATGCGCTCCGCAGCGGCGTTGTCGCGGCCTCGGTTTCCTTGCGAGGCTGCTTCTTGGCGCTGGTTGGCTTTGGCGCCGTGGTTTCGTCTCTCCCGGCGACCACGCCGATCGCGATCGCCGCGCCGATCAGCGCGGCAACTAGGGCAACCGCCAGGGCCCGCGTCGGGGTTCGTCGGAACCGGCGCACGCCACCCGGCGTGGCTGCGGGCTCGACCCTGGGCGCGCGCTCGCCGAGCGGCGGCCCGGTGGTGCGCCGGTACTCCTCGGCCAGGCGCTCGCCGTCGAGGCCGAGATAGGAGGCATAGGTGCGGATGAACCCACGGGTGTAGGCGCCCCCCGGGAGCACGTCCCACTCCTCGTTCTCGAGGGCCTGCAGGTAGCGAGCCCGGATCTTGGTGGCCGCTTCGACCTCGTCGAGGCTGACCTTGCGCCGGCTTCGGGTCTCGCGAAGGGTTGCGCCAATCCCATTGTCCATCGCGGTCATTGTGCTACGGACGCGCTGTCGCTGCGAGCAGCGGTCAGGAAACGGCTTCTGAGACGCCTGTGTCGGACTCCTCGGAGTCCCCAGGACTGCCGAGCACGCGGGGCAGGTCGGCCTCGGTAATCAGGACCTGCCTGGGCTTCGATCCCTCGTAGCCGGAAATCACCCCGCGGCGCTCCAGCATGTCGATCAGGCGCCCGGCCCGGGTGTAGCCGACGCGCAGGCGGCGTTGGATCATCGAAACCGAAGCGGTCTCCGTCTGCACGACGAGACGGATCGCCTCGTCCAGCAGGTCGTCGCTGTCTGGATCGAAGTCGCCCTCCTCCACCGGGTCCTCACCGGCGCTCTCGCGGGCCTCCAGGAGCTCGGCTTCGAACTCGGGTTCTCCCTGCCGGGCCCAGTGGCGGGCGATGCGGGCAATCTCGTCCTCGGTCACGAAGGCCCCCTGGATGCGCTGCATCTTCGAGGTTCCCGCGCCGCGGAACAGCATGTCTCCCTGGCCGAGCAGGGCCTCCGCCCCACCCTGGTCGAGGATCACGCGGGAATCGGTCTGGGAGGAGACCGCGAACGCGATCCGGGCCGGGATGTTGACCTTGATGGTTCCCGTGATGATGTCGGTCGACGGGCGCTGCGTCGCCAGCACCAGATGGATGCCGGTGGCGCGCGACTTCTGCGCGAGGCGGATGATCGAGTCCTCCACCTCAGCCGGGGCGACCATCATCAGGTCCGCAAGCTCGTCGATCACGCAGAGGATGTGCGGCAGTGGCTGCTCGCCGGCCCTTGCCCGCACCCGATTCAGCTCCACCAGGTTGCGGCAGCGGGCCTCGCCCATGATCCCGTAGCGGCTCTCCATCTCGCCGATCAGGTTGGCGAGGACGTTGGCCGCAAGCCGTGGTGAGGTGACCACCGGCGTGAGCAGGTGGGGAACGTTCTCGTAGTGGTTCAGCTCGACCCGCTTGGGATCGACCAGCACGAGGCGGACGTCGTTGGGGGACGCCTGCATGAGGATCGAGGAGAGGATGGCGTTGACGCAGCCCGACTTCCCCGAGCCGGTCGTCCCGGCAACGAGGATGTGCGGCATCTTGGCCAGGTCGGTCCAGACGGGGTTGCCGTCGATGCCCTTCCCCAGCCAGGCGACGAGCGGCGAGGTCTTCTCGGGACGGGCGGCGTAGATATCGCCGAGGCGGACCATGCGGCGCCGGGTGTTTGGCACCTCGACGCCGACGGCCTGCTTGCCGGGGATCGGGGCGAGAATCCGAATGTCGGTCGAGGCCAGCGCGTACGCGAGGTCATTGGCCAGCTCGGTCACTTTCTTGACCTTGGTCCCGGGCGCCAGGCGCATCTCGTAGCGGGAGACGTGCGGGCCGCTGACGATGCCGATGATCTTCGCCTCGACACCGAAGTGGCCGAGGGTCTCGACCAGCTTGCGGCCGATTGCTTCGTGGTCGCGAGGGTCGGGCCCCTTGTCGCTTCGACCCTTTTCCAAGACCTTCGGGGCCGGCGGGGTGTAATCGATCTCCTCGGCGGTGGTGACACCCCGGCTGTTGCCCATTGGAGTCAGGCTCGCCGGCTCTGCGGGCTCCTCGTCGGGCGAGGCCTCCGCCTCGGGGCTGTCGTCGGTCTCGCCGTCCTCGATGCCGGCCTCGTCGCGAAAGGGCTCCTCGTCGAGGTCCTCCTCTGCAACCGTCACGGTCGGCTCGAGCTCATCTGCCTCGGGATAGGCGCTCATCACGTCGGTGGGCCCGGCCTGTGTCTCCAGCAGGCGGGTCTTCTCCTCCCGGCGCGCGCGGTGCCCGTCGGCCACCGTCTGCGCCACTCCGTGGCTGCCGTGCGCGATGCGGCGAACGCCTCTGCCAAGGCCGCGGAAGATCGCCGAGATCGAGGTTCCGGTCACAAGCAGGCCGCCGATCACCAGCATCAGCAGCGTCGCGATTCGCGCTCCGACTTCTCCAAACAGGTAGGTGAGCCCGGTTTCCACCCCTTCGCCCACCTTGCCCCCGTCCCAACCGAAGAAGAAGACGAATGTCAGGTAGACGCCCCCGGCGACGAGGAAGAGGCCAATCACATCGAGATGGCGCTGCTCCAGGCCCTCGGGCAGCCGTGGCCGCGGTAGCCGCCCACCGCTTCGTTTCGCTTTGCCCTTGGAGCCACGACTGGCTCCACGCTTCTTGCGCACAAACATAAAGGCCCCTTCGACGCGGGTTCTTGGAGCCCTTCCGCGGGGTAAATTCGCGCTAAATCTGGGTTGGGATGCGAGTCCGCAGGGCTAACATCGACGGCGATGCTGACAACCGAGACGGATTCGCAGGGCGGCCGCGTGCTCGTCGTGGAGGACGACGAGGCGATTGCGGACGTGCTGCGGCGATCCCTGCGCGGCGAGGGCTACGAGGTGCTGACCTCCGGCGACGGCGTGGAGGCGCTCGACGTCGCCGATGGCTTCGTGCCGGACCTGGTTGTGCTGGACCTCGGCCTGCCGCGGCTCGACGGCGTTGAGGTGTGCAAACAGCTGCGCGCCCGCAGCGACGTCCCGATCCTGATTCTCACCGCGCGGACCGAAACGGAGGACCGGGTCGGCGGGCTCGACAGCGGCGCCGACGACTACCTGGTGAAGCCCTTCGAGCGGCAGGAGCTGCTCGCCCGGATCCGCGCGCTGCTGCGTCGGCGACCCCCGCGCGGCTCCTCGTCCCTGCGGGTTGGGGACCTGACGCTCAACCCCGATACCCGCGAGGTGGCGCGCGGTGGGCGCGAGATCGAGCTGACCAACCGCGAGTTCGAGCTGCTCGAGTATTTGATGCGAAACGAGCGCCTCGTGATCTCGCGAGAGCGGCTGCTGGACGACGTCTGGGGCTATGACCCGACCGCTGCAACAAACACCATCGACGTCTTCATCTCCAACCTGCGCCGCAAGCTCGAGGCCGGCGGGGAGCCAAGGCTCCTGCACACCAAACGGGGCGCCGGCTACGTGTTGAAGGAGTGATTGTGCGCCCCCGCAAGCGGCCCGTGCATTTACGCAGGCGGCCCGTGCGCCCCCGCAGGTGGCCCTTGCGCCCTCGCAAATGGCCGGTGCGCTGGCGTCTTGCCGCGGCCTCTGCCGGGCTCACCCTCGCGATCCTGGTGCTCTTCGGCGGCGTGATCGGTCGGGTCGCCACCGAGCGAGTGCGCAGCGACTTCGACCGCGAGGTCTCCGAGTCCGCGCAAACCCTTGCCTCCGAACTCCACGTCGTCAATGGGGCGACCGGCTCCTACCTGGTCCCAGGCCCGGCCGTCGACGACATCGCGACGGTCAACGACGCCACGGTGCGGATCTTCAGCGCGACCGGCTCGCTGGTCAAGCAGAGTCCGAATGCGGCCCGGCTCGGCCCGCTGCGGCTCGGTGTCACCGCGACCAACGGGATGACCTTCGCGACAGCGCCGATCACCGATGCGGCGGGAAGCGTCGTCGGGTATGTGCAGTACGGACGCAGCGACGCCCACGTCAATTCGACCATCGGGCGCCTCTGGCTGCTCATCGCCGCCGGTGTGCTCGTCGGCACCGTGCTCGCGATCCTTGCCGGTGCGACCATCGCCCGTCGGGCGATGCAGCCGATCTCCTCGCTGACCGCCGCGGCGCGGCAGATCGCCGATACGGGCGACCCCTCCCAGCACATGCCCGAGCCGGACGCCGACGACGAGGTGGGCGAATTGGCCGGGACCCTGGAGAAGATGCTGCGCTCTCTCGACGCCGCCCGCACCGAGCGTGAAGCGGCGATGAAGAGGCAGCGCGAGTTCGTCGCCGACGCCTCGCACGAGCTTCGCACCCCGCTGACCAGCATCCTTGCCAACCTGGAATTGCTCCAGGCGTCCCTCGACGACCCGGCGCAGAGCGAGGAGCACACGATCATCGACTCCGCACTTCGCTCCTCGAACCGGATGAGCCGGCTCGTCGCCGACCTGCTCCTCCTCGCCCGGGCGGATGCCGGCCGGATTGGCGCCCGCACGGGCTGTGACCTCGCCGAGGTGGCCGGCAATGCCGCCGTGGAGGTCGCCCCGACGATTGGCGACCGCGAGCTGCTGATCGAGAACGACCGGCCGCTGCGGCTCGAGGGAAACCCCGACGAGCTGCACCGTTTGATCCTGAACCTGCTCGACAACGCGGTCCGCCACACGCCACCCAGCTCGACGATCGAGCTGCGCCTGCGCGCCGAGGGCGGCGACGCGATCGTCGAAGTTGCCGACGACGGGCCGGGCATTCCCGCTGAGCTTCGCAGCGAGGTCTTCGACCGCTTCGTTCGGGGCGAGGGCCCCGCCGACACTGCAATCGGCGGCGGCAGCGGGCTAGGCCTGGCGATCGTGAGGGCTGTCGCCCTCTCCCACGGCGGCTCGGCCGAAGTGACCGAATCCGAGCGTGGCGGCGCGCTCTTTCGGATCAGGCTGCCGATGAGCGGCGCCGGACAGGGGACCGCCCGCACTTTAGACCGGCTTTAGCGCTCGACTCTAGGTTCACGCGTGGACGAGACACGTGGGCTCGCCGGGTTCCCCGCAACATACCCCGGCGGGCCCACAACCAACCGCAGTCTCAGGCCTAGACCTCGACGACGACCGGAAGGATCATCGGCCGGCGCCGCAGCCGCTCGTAGACGAGCCTTGCGATCGCGTCATGGAGGTCTTCCTGGACGAGATGGAGCTCGCGCGTGCCGGCTTTCGCGGCGTCTTCAAGGGAGTCCTCGACGACGTCCTTGACATCCTCGACGAGCGCGTCGGCCTCATCTACGAAGGCGACGCCGCGGAGGATGACCTCGGGGTCGGCGACGACCGCACCGTCGTCGGTGGAGATCGTGGCGACGACGATGAAGATGCCGTCCGCCGAGATCTCGCGGCGGTCGCGGAGGGCGACGTCGTCGGGCTCACCGACGTTTACACCGTCGACGAAGACGACGCCGGCGTGCACGTCCTTGCCGAAGCTGGCGCCCTGGCTGTCGATTTCGAGCGGCAGCCCGTTGCGGCCCTGGAAGACATCCTCGGGGTCGATGCCGACCGAGTGGGCTAGTTCGGCGTGGAGGCGGAGGCGCTGGTAGTCGCCGTGCACGGGCAGCACGTAGCGCGGCCGGGTCAGGTTGAGCATCAGCTTCAGCTCCTCCTGCCAGCCGTGGCCGGAGGCGTGAATCGGCGCGTCTTTGTGCGTCACGACCTGGGCGCCGATCTCATAGATGCGGTCGATGGTTTCGTTGACCGCACGCTCGTTGCCCGGCACCGGCGTCGCCGAGAAGACGACGGTGTCGCCTGAGTGCAGCTCGACGTCGCGATGGTCGTTGTTGGCCATCCGTCGCAGAGCCGAAAGCGGCTCGCCCTGGCTGCCGGTCGAGATGACGACCACTTTCTCGTCCGGGAAGTTCTCGATCTCCCGCGGCTGGATGAAGATTCCCGGGGGAGCCTCTGCGATGCCGAGGTTGGAGGCGATGTTGAAGTTCTTACGCATCGAGCGGCCGACGAGCGCGACGCGGCGTTCGAGCGTCACCGCGGCGTCGATCACCTGCTGGACACGGTGGATGTTGGAGGCGAAGGAGGTGACGACGATGCGGCCCTTGCAGCGCGAGAAGGTATCGAGCAGGGCGGGGCCCACACTTGACTCCGAGGGGGCGATCCCCGGCCGGTCGGCGTTGGTCGAGTCGCCGCAGAGCAGCAGCAGGCCTTCGCGACCGAGCTCGGCCAGGCGGGAGACGTCGCTGGGGCGCCCGTCGACCGGTGTCTGATCGAATTTGTAGTCGCCGGTCACCAGCACGGTGCCCAGGTCGGTGGTGAGGATCACCCCCCGCGCATCGGGGATCGAGTGCGAGAGGTGGATCAGCTCAAGCCCGAACGGTCCGACCTGCACCTTCTCGCCGGCCGGCAGCTCCTCCAGCGGCGCGTCCTTCAGCTTGTGCTCGTCGAGCTTTGAGCGAACCATCCCAATCGTCAGCAGGCCCCCGTAGATGACCGGCGGATTGCCGATTTCCCTCAGCACGTAGGGCAGTGCGCCGACGTGGTCCTCGTGCCCGTGGGTGAGGACGATTGCCTCGATGTCCTCGGCGCGCTCGCGAAGGTAGGAGAAGTCGGGAAGGACGAGGTCGATGCCGAGCATCTCGGCTGTCGGGAACATCAGGCCCGTGTCGACGACGACGATCCGACCGCCGTACTCGATCACGGTCATGTTCTTGCCGATCTCCCCCAGCCCGCCGAGCGGGAGCACTCGCAGCGTGTCGCTCATTGCCTAGAGACCAACGCTTTCCAGGGCGCCGCTCACGGCTTCGCGCTGCTTCTGGTCGGCAGGGACGAGAGGCAGACGCACCCGGCCGGAGTCGATGACCCCGGCGAGCTCCAGCGCGGCCTTGATCGGGATCGGGTTGGTCGTCACGGCCAGCGCCTCATACAGCGGGCGCAGGCCGGCATCGATCTCCCGGGCCCGCTCCAGGTCGCCGCCCTGCGCGGCGTCCCACATCTCCCGCATTCGGTCGCCGGCGAGGTGCGAGGCGACCAGGATGCCCCCCGCCCCGCCGAACTCCAGGGTCGGGAGGAACGCGTCGTCGTTGCCGGCGAGAACGGTGAGCCCCTCCACCGGGCCGAGCTCGTCGTTGTTGGCCTGCTTCACCGCGACGACGTTCTCGATGGACGAGAGCTCGCTGAGGAAGTCGGGGGGCATGTTGATGACGACCCGCGAGGGGATGTTGTAGAGGATCAGCGGCAGGTCCGGGGCGGCTTCCGCGACCGCCTCGAAGTGGGCCCGCAGGCCGGCCCGGTTCGGCTTGTTGTAGTAGGGGGCGACGACCAGGGCGGCATCGGCCCCTGCCTCGGCGGCGGCCCGCGTCAGCCCGCGCGAGTGGCGGGTGTCGTTCGTGCCCGTGCCGCAGACGACCGTCGCCTGGCCGCCGATCTCATCGACCACGGCCCGCAGCAGCGATATCTGCTCCTCGTCGGTGAGCGTCGGGCACTCGCCCGTCGTGCCCGCGACCACAATCCCGTGGGAGCCGTGCTCAACCAGGTGGGCGGCAAGCCGGCGCGCGGCGTCCTCATCCACCCCTCCGCTGTCATCGAAGGGCGTGACCATCGCCGTAACCACGCCTCGGATTGCCGTCATCGTTCGCAGCGTACCTAGATGGCCGACTACAGAAGCTTCTCGAGTCCGACGGTGAGGCGCTCGGACAGGTCGGCCACCCGGCGAACGGCCAGCAGGACGCCGGGCATGAAGGAGCTGCGGTCGATCGAGTCGTGGCGCAGCGACAGCGTCTGGCCCTCCCCACCGAAGACGACCTCCTGGTGGGCGACCAGGCCGGGCAGGCGGACCGAGTGGATCGGCTCATGGACGTTGCCGCCGGCGTCGCGGATCAGCTCCGCCGTCCTCTTGGCGGTTCCCGACGGGGCGTCGAGCTTGCGGTCGTGGTGCAGCTCGACGATCTCGCACTCGGGCATGTGCTTGGCGACCAGCTGGGAGGCCGCCATCAGCAGCACGGCGCCGATCGCGAAGTTCGGGGCGACGAAGCAGTTGGCTCCGGCGGGCGCCGCCTCGACGATCTCGCGCAGTGCGTCGAGGTCGAAGCCGGTCGTGCCGAGGACCACGTTGACACCCGCATCCAGGCACTCGCGGACGTTCCCGAGCGCGGTCTCAGGGGTGCTGAAGTCGACCACCACGGCGACGTCGCCAAGCGCGTCGCTCAGCTCCACTTCCAGGGCGGGATCGGCCCTGGCCGTTAGCTCCATGTCGTCGGCGCCCTCGACCGCGGCGCAGACCGCCTGGCCCATCCGGCCGGCGGCGCCTGAGACCGCGACCCGAATCACCCGGCCACCAGGCTCTCGGAGACCGGCGCCACGGCGGCGCGGAAGTGACCCTCGTCGCGCCCGATGCAGGCGGCCGAGAGATGCTCGGCACCGTAGAGCTCGCCCGCCAGCTCGGTCAGGTCCTCGACGGTCACCTCATCGACCCTGACAAGCATCTCGTCGAGGCTGTCGATCGGCAGGCCGAAGAGTGTGGCGCGGGAGATCCTCGCCATTCGCACCGCCGTCGACTCCGCGGAGAGAACGAGGCGCCCCTTGACGTTCTCCTTGGCGCGTACGAGCTCGTCGTCGGAGACCGGCTCGGAGCGCAGGCGCGCCAGCTCGGCGCCGATCACCGCGCATGCCTCCTCGACGTTCTCCTCGCGGGTGCCGACGTATGTCGCGACGACGCCCGAGTCGCTGAACTGCTCGCTGTAGGAGCCGACCGCGTAGGCGAGGCCGCGCTTCTCGCGCACCTCGCGGAAGAGGCGTGAGGAAACGGAGCCGCCGAAGATCGCGTCGAGGATGGCGAGCGCGTAGCGGCGGTCGTCGGCGCGATCGATGCCGGGCGCGCCGAAGCAGATGTGGTACTGCTCGGTGTCCTTCGGGTAGAAGCGCAGCCTTGCCTCT
>Ga0210110_1000235_pt1 | contig 18880 bp, 13 predicted proteins | sample China_Galinas_PW_2_FD_184865 | JGI IMG/M metagenome (GOLD analysis project Ga0210110, IMG submission 184865) | Wetland microbial communities from San Francisco Bay, California, USA, that impact long-term carbon sequestration - China_Galinas_PWB_D1... | ecosystem: Environmental > Aquatic > Marine... | reverse complement strand
GTTGACCGCGAGGCGCGCCGCCGCGAGCGACAGCCCGGGGCACGCCTCTCCCACCGCTGCGAGCACGTCCCCCGCCGTCGCGCTCTCGGCGAGGTCGACCGCGACCGTGTCGCGTCCCGCCGCCGCCCGCTCGGGCCCGAAGAGCCTCACCTCAACACGCATCGCCCAACTGTAGCGGCGCTCTACGATCCCCCAGTGGGCGAACTCTCCCATATCGACGACTCCGGCAAGGCCCGCATGGTCGATGTCGGCGACAAGGCGGTGACGCGCCGCGTGGCCGTCGCCCGCGGGCGGGTGCGCATCTCCGACGAACTCGCCCGCGCCATCCGCGACAACACGCTCGCCAAGGGCGACCTGCTCGCAGTCGCGCGCCTCGCCGGCATCCAGGCCGCCAAGCGCACGCCCGAGTTGATCCCCCTCTGCCACCCGCTGCCGCTCGACGCGGTCGACGTGCGCGTCGAACTCGGCGACGGGTGCGTCGAGATCGAGGGCGAGGCGCGCGTCAGCGCGCGCACCGGCGTCGAGATGGAGGCGCTCACCGCCGTCGCCGTCGCCGCGCTCACCGTCATCGACATGGGCAAGGCGATCGACAAGTCGATGACGATCGAGTGCGTCCGCCTGGTCCGCAAGAGCGGCGGGCGCTCGGGCGACTACACCCGCGAGGGTGAGGCGTGAGCCGCGCCGCCATCCTCACCGTCAGCGACCGCTGCGCCTCCGGCGAGCGTGAAGACCGCTCCGGCCCGGCGCTGATCGAGCAACTCACCGCCCTCGGCTTCGAGATCGTCGCGGCGACGATCGTTCCCGACGAGATCGATCGCATCCGCGCCGCGATCGCCGCCTGGCGCGACGCCGATCTCGAGCTCGTCGTCGTCACCGGCGGCACCGGCATCGCCCCACGCGACGTCACCCCGGAAGCGCTCGAACCCCTGCTGGACAAACAGCTCCCCGGCTTCGCCGAGCACATCCGCCGACACGGGCAGACGTACACGCCGGCCGCGATCCTCTCTCGCGGGCTCGTCGGCGTGGCCGGTCGCACCCTTGTCCTCGCCCTGCCCGGCTCGACCAAGGGCGCGACCCAGAGCCTCGAGGCGATCGCCGACCTGCTCGACCACGCGATCGACACCATCCGCGGGCGGGGCGACAACCACCACTGAACCCCACAAGAAACGCACGATCGGCGGCGATCGAGCGACCGGTCTTGCCGCCCGGCGCGTCCCGTCGTAGTGTGGGCGCCGCAGGGAGCGCCGAAGCCGGAAGGAGCCGGGCATGAGCGTGCTGACGAAGCTGTCGAGGGTCTTCGCGAGGGACGGGCGGACCCGCGCCCCGTACGCCGTCGAACGCCCGGCCGGACACCTCGCCGAAGACCCCGTGCCGGGCGCCGGCCCCGTCGCGATCGACATCCACGACCCGACCGACCTGACGCCGGCGCCGAAGTCGAAGCAGGAGCTGCTGGCCGAACTCCAGAAGAACTACGCCGAGGCGGTGGACCTAATCCGCAAGGTGGACCGGCACCTCGACGAGCAGGCGGTGCGGTCCCAGCGTCTGCTCGAGTTCGCCGAACGGATGCCCGAGTCGCTGGCGACATTGCCGGCGATCCGCGATCAGGGCGAGCGGCTGAACGAGACGGTCGAGGCACTGGCCGCGTCGTCGGCTCGCGGGGCGGCGGCGGGCGAGACGCAGGCCGAGGCGATCGTGCGCGTCCGCGAGCTCGCCGAGCGTTCGGCCGAGACCGGCGAGCAGGTCGCCACCACCCTGACCGACTTCCGCTCGACCGTGCAGGGGATGGCCACGGCGACGGGCGAACTCGGGCAGACGCTCCACGACATGCACCGGCGCGACGGCCGACGCGACGAGCACCTCGCCGAGCTGATCTCGGCCAACACCCGGTGGATGGTCACGCTGGCGGCGATCTGCTCGATCGGGCTGGTGCTGGCGATCGTGCTCGCGATCGTGGCGATCGCCTGATCCGGCTATCCTCATCGGTCGCTCTGACGCGGAGGAACCGATGACAACCCGACGCACCATCGTCGCGTGCCTGGCGGGGTTACTCGCCGGGTGCGCCTCTCAACCCCGCACCGCCCCCACCACCGCCGCCGCTCCACCCGCCGGCAGCGCGATCGTGATCGACGGCGATGTGCGCGAGTGGCCCGAGGACGTCGCGCTGATCGCCGACGGTGACTGGCTCTCGTTCCGCGTCTCGACCGGGCGCAACGACCGGGCGATCCAAGCCTCGGACGAGTCGCTCGTGCTCGACTTCGACACCGACGCCGACCCGTCCACCGGGAAACAGATCGAGGATGCGTCGATCGGCGCCGACCTCGAAGTCTGCTTCTCCCCCATCGGCGACGACGGGAAGATCGGCTCCGGCGTGGCGGTGTACAGCTACGCCGACGGCGTGCGCACCGACGGCACCGCGTCGGACATCGACTTCTGCTTCGCGCCGACCCCGGCCTCGGAGTGGTACGAGGGACGTCTCTCGCGCCGCCCGCACGCCGGGCTCGGGCTGGCGCCGCTCACGGGTCGCGGCGTGCGCGCCGTGTTCACCGTCTACGCCCCCCCGGACGAACTCATCGGGCGGACCGACGTGCTCGAAGCCGTCTACCCGCCGCTGGGCGACGACGACGGGCTGTGCTCGGCGGAGCTGCCCGCCAAGCCCGAGGGCGCCGTCCGCGTCGTGAGCTGGAATGTGCTGCGCTCGAGCCCCATGGACCAGACCGGCCCGTTCGCCAACATCCTCACCGCCCTCGACCCGGACATCGTCCTGTTCCAGGAATGGGACGAGCCCGCCGACACCATCGAGTCGTGGCTGCTCGCGCTGGTGCCCTCCGAGACGGGCTGGCACGTGCGCAAGGGCGACGCGTGGGGCGTCGCCGTCGCGTCGAAGTACCCGCTCACCCCCCTCGGGCCCGACTCGATCGTCCTCGGCGGGGCGGAGCACCCGGTGCGGCTCGTGGCCGCCGAGGTGGACACGCCGCTCGGGCTCGTCGCCGCGGGGAGCATCCACCTCAAGTGCTGCGGCGGGGCGGGCTCGGTCGAGGACCAGACACGCCTCGCCGAGGCGGCGCTGATCAACGACACGCTCGAGGATGCGCTGAGCGACTCGGGGGCGAACGTGCGCGTCTTCGCCGGCGATTTCAACCTCGTCGGCACCTTCCCCCCGCTCGACGTGATGCGCGACCAGCTCGACCTCGGCGGCGCAAGCCTGCGCGTAGCCCGGACCCTCGTCCTCGGCGACAACGCCATCTACACCTGGCGCGAGGACGGAAACGCGTTCGCGCCCGGGCGCCTCGACTACCTCGTCTACGGCGACGCCGGGGCGGACCTGCTCAACGCCTTCGTCCTCGACACCCGCCGCCTCGACGACACGTCGCTGGCGCGCATGGGGCTCTACCGCGCCGACTCGGAAGCGAGCGACCACATGCCGCTCGTCGTCGATCTCCGCCCGACGAGGTAGGAACTCGCCCCACGGGGCACCGAGGGCCACGGGAACAAAGCGGAAGTTGAAGGATGAGCCCGGCGTAGGCGATGGCATCGCCCCGACGCCGGAGCCCTCCTGAGCGCGTTCGCGGCTCTCTCCGCGATCACGATGCCGGAAGCCGCCCTTCCTGTTTAAAACAGGACAAACACGCCTTCGAATCTGATATACTCAGGCGACGGTTGCCTGGGCCGCGCCATGGGACGACGCCGCCCACCGGTCGGATATCGCGAGGAAAGGAAACGCGATGCTCCGTGTGAACCGCACCGTTTCACTGGCAGCGGTTGTCCTCTGCGCCGGGGCAGCCCGCGCCGACACTGGCGACCAACTCCACAGGCTGCTTCCGAGCGACGGCGCGTCGATGGGCGATCCCAGCTGCGGCGTCCCCGACGGACAGGTGACGCCCGCCGACCTCAGTTCCACGCCAACCTCTGGGCAGAAGCACTGGCTTAGTACGGTTCGAAGGGAACCACCATGTCTGCGAACATCGTGAAGTACGGCGTCTTGTGTGCTTTGTTTGCTGTCACGTCGCCGCTGAATGGCCAGGTGATCAAGCTCCTCCCGGACGACGGGGCGGCGTTCGACCATTTCGGCTCTTGCGTCGCCATCGACAACGGCATCGTCGCGGTCGGGGCGACCAGCGACGACGACAACGGTAGTTTCTCTGGTTCGGCGTATCTGTTCGACGCCGCCACCGGCCTCCAGATCGCCAAGCTCCTCCCGGACGACGGGGCGGCGGGCGACCAGTTCGGCTGGTCCATCGCCATCCACGACGGCACGATCGCGGTCGGGGCGTACTACGACAACGACAACGGTGATTCCTCCGGCTCGGCGTATCTGTTCGACGCGGCCACCGGCCTCCAGATTGCCAAGCTCCTCCCGGACGACGGGGCGGCGTTCGACCATTTCGGCCAGTCCATCGCCATCCACAACGGCATCGTCGCCGTCGGGGCGGTGTTCGGCGACGACAACGGTACCTCGACCGGCTCGGCGTATCTGTTCGACGCGGACACCGGCCTCCAGATTGCCAAGCTCCTCCCGGACGACGGGGCGGCGGGCGACCATTTCGGCCAGTCCATCGCCATCCACAACGGCATCGTCGCCGTCGGGGCGGTGTTCGGCGACGACAACGGTACCTCGACCGGCTCCGCGTATCTGTTCGACGCGGACACCGGCCTCCAGATTGCCAAGCTCCTCCCGGACGACGGGGCGGCGGGCGACCAGTTCGGCTGGTCCATCGCCATCCACGACGGCATCGTCGCGGTCGGGGCGCTGTATCACGACGACAACGGTGCAGCCTACGGCTCGGGCTCGGCGTATCTGTTCGACGCCGCCACCGGCCTCCAGACCGCAAAGCTCATCCCCGTCGATGGGGCGACCCACCCCCTTCTCTTCGGCATCTCCATCGCCATCGACAGCGGCATCGTCGCGGCCGGGGCGCGGACCGGCGTCGACTACGTCCGCTTCGGCAAGGCGTTTCTGTTCGACGCGGCCACCGGCCTCCAGATCGCCAAGCTCAAGCCCGGCGACGGGGGAGACGACAAGTTCGCCGAGTCCATCGCCATCGACAGCGGCATCCTCGCGGCCGGAAATGAGATTGACCACGACAACCAAGACTCCGGTTCGGCGTATGTGTTTGACGTGGTGCAGTCCTGCCCCGCCGACCTGACCACCCAAGGCACCCCGCAGGGCGACCCCAGCTACGGCGTGCCGGACGGATTCGTCAGCACCGCCGACATCCAGTTCTACGTCAACCTCTACGTCGCAGACCACCCCGACGCGGACCTCACCACGCAGGGCGCACCGCTCGGCGATCCGGACTATGGCGTGCCGGACGGATTCGTCAGCACCGCCGACATCCAGTTCTACGTCAACCTCTACGTCGCCGGCTGCCCCTGAGCCCACACCCGCGGGCGGCTCACTCCTCCCCGTCGTCCACCACGCGCACCTCGCCGTCCTCGCCCTCCTCGATCACGCCCAGTTCCTCCAGCGCGTTGAACGCGGCCTGCTGCTCGGCCTGCTTCTTCGACTGCCCCCAGCTCGGCTCGAAACGGCGCCCGCCGATCTCGGCCACGATCTTGAACGCCTTGGCGTGATCGGGGCCCTGCTCGTCGAGGATGCGGTAGCACGGCGTCTGCCCGCTCAACTGCTGCGCGTGCTGCTGGAGCACACTCTTGAAGTTGTGCTGGTGCCCGCTGCGTTCGGCCCGGTCGATGTGCGGCCCGATCAGCGGCTCGAGCCACCCGCGCGTCGCCTCCCACCCCCCGTCGAGGTAGATCGCGGCGATGACGGCCTCGAGCACACACGCCGCCAGCGACGAGGGCAGAACGGCGTTGCGCCGCATCCCCTTGCCCAGCGAGAGCATCGAGTCGATGCCGAGGGAGTGGGCGATGCGTGCGCACGTCCGGCGCGACACCGTCGAGGATTTGATCTTGGTCATCTCACCCTCGAGCAGGTCGGGGTAGGCGCGGTAGATCATCTCGCAGGCGATGTGCCCGAGGATCGCGTCGCCGAGGAACTCGAGCCGCTCGTTGCTCTCGACGCGCAGCTCGGCCACCGACGCGTGCGTCAGCGCCTTCGCCAGGAGCGACTCGTCGCGGAAGCGGTATCCCAGCGCGGCCTCGGCCGCCTCGCGGAGTTCGATATCCATACCCGCAGACCCTGACAAAGACCGTCTGCGAGGTGCGCCGGTTCACCGCCCGCCCCCGGGCGGAGGGTGAATCACCGCACCCCTCGGCCCGCGATGGGCCGTCCCACGAGCCTACCGAGCGACCCGCCCGCGGGCCAGCCTTTTCCGGGGAACAGCGCCGGAGGCGGGCTGGTCCGCCCGCCCCAACCCGGCTATGGTTCCCGCCCTTCCAGCCGGGAGACGTTATGAAGAACCGACGCAACAGCAAGATCAAGCGGAAACGCCAGTTCGGGTTCCGCGCCCGGATGAAGACCCGCAGCGGGCGGAAGCTGCTCAACCGGCGCCGCCGGATGGGGCGCGGCGTCAACACCGTCGGCTGAACGGACCCCTCACACGATCGACCGCGACCCCGGGGCTCCCCGGGGCCGCTTTGTTTTTGCCCCGGGTTGCCACAAACGGCGGCTTGGGCGAGGATGGGCCCTTCCTGTCCGGAGGCACACCCATGACCGAGCCCGCACGCCGACCCGCCGCTCCTGGTCCCAGCCAGGGGGGTGAGCCGTGAAGAAGGCACGCGAGGTCACGATCAGTTCGGTGGTGTTCGCGATCATCCTCGGTGCGATCATGAACGCCTCGATCACCTACTCGGGGCTCAAGATCGGGTTCACCATCGTCGGCAGCTCGATCGCGGCGGTGCTCGGTTTCGGCGTGCTGCGCGGCGTGCTCCGACGCGGGCACATCCTCGAGACCAACATCACCCAGACCATCGCCTCCAGCGTCAACTCCACCAACTCGGGCGTCATCTTCACCGTCCCGGTGCTGCTCCTGCTCGGCTACGGGCTCGACCCGACGAGCGCCCGCTTCTGGCTCGTCACGCTTGCCTGCATGGCCGGGTCGGTGCTCGGCACCGCCTTCATCATCCCCCTGCGCAAGCAGATGATCGACATCGACCGCCTGCGCTTCCCGAGCGGAACCGCCGTCGGCGCCATCCTCAAAAGCCCCGGCGCCGGCGTGAAGAAGACGCTGGTGCTGCTCGCGGGCATCGTCGTCGCGATGCTCATCTACCTGCCGACGCAGACGCCGACCTTCTACACCGAGGCCGACACCGCGGACCTCGACGCGCTGGTCGCGGCCGAGCGCATCTCGGATGCCGACGCCGAGCGGACGCGGGTGATCGCGGGGTGGATCGACAACGAGGCGGCGCCGGGCCCGGTCGTCGAGGCGGGACGGATGGAGCTCGAACGGCGCGCACTGGGCGAGCAGATCTCGAAAGAACCGGACAACGCCGAGCTGAGAACAGCACTCGACGACCTGACGGCGCAGCTCGCCAACGCCGAGGCGATCCTGGCGTTCAACCCCGATCTGACCGCCGCGGCCGCCCGCGCCACCGACGGCGAAGTCGAGTGGAGCACACTCAAGAACACCGACTACGGATGGGCGCACGACCCGTTCTGGGGCTACGGCGACCTCGGGCTGCGGATGCCGCGCACCGTTGATCAGAAGGCGACCGCCGACGCCCGCGAAGTCAACCCCAAGGCCGACGAGGTCCTCACCGAGCATGTGGACCGCGACGAGAACGGGCGCCCCGACCAGTGGGTCACCGACGGCGCGATCGACATCGGTCGGCGTATCGGGATCCCCGACTCGGCGTTGCTCATGTTCGCGATCGCCCCGTTCGCGCTCGGCGCTGGCTACCTCTCCGGGCGCGCCGGGCTGATGGTGCTCGCCGGCGGCGTGCTCGCCTACCTCGTCCTCAACCCCATCCTCTTCTCCCAGGGCTACCTGCCCGGGACGGTCAAGGGCTTCGAGGTCGCGACGACATGGGGGCGCAACAACATCGGCAAGCCGCTCGGCATCGGGCTGCTCCTCGGCGGCGCGCTCATGGGCGTCGTCGTCTCGTTCCCGTCGGTCAAGGCCGCGCTGGCGAGCGTCGCACGCTCGTCGAAATCACTCGGCGGCTCGGACGAACTCGGGCTCAAGCCGCTGATCGTCGCGGCGCTCGCGGCCTTTGTCCTCCTCTACTTCTCGGCCGACCTGTCGAGCAACGAGGCGAGCAACCGCGTCTGCCCGGTGACCGGCGCTGTGCTCGTCAGCGGGCCCGGCGAGGCGCCCGCGGTCGAAGCGCCCGAGGACGGGTTCCCCACCGTGCGCTACAAGGGCTACGAGCTGGTGCTGCTCAATGGCGCGGCCGTCAAGACGTGGAACGCGATGGACACCGACGCCCGTAACGCCAGCCTCGGCGAGATCAACTCGAATCCCGGACCGCTCTCGGGGTGGAACCGGCACCTCCGCGCCCTGCTCATCGCCGCGATCGGGACCATCTGGATCTGGTTCGCCGGCATCATCATCGCCCAGTGCACCGGCATGACCGACTGGAGCCCGATCTCGGGCATCGCCCTGCTGACCGTCGTTCTGGTGATGGTGCTGGCCGGGGTGGGCAGCGTGATCCCGGCCGTCCTCGTCGGCGCCACGCTCTGCTGCGCGATCACCATGGCCGCCGACATGATGGCCGACCTGCGCACCGGCTCCATCGTCGGCGCCTCGCCCAAACGCCAGCAGATCGTCGAGCTGGCGACCACCTGGATCGGCCCGCTCATCTGCATGATGACCATCCTGCTCATCGCCAAGGCGAACATGACCAAGTTCGACGGCATCCCGATGGGTACCGGCACCGACACCACCGCCCCGCAGGCCGAGGCGCTCCGTAGCGTCATCACCGGCGTGCAGGGCGGCGACATGCCCTACGCCATGTACGGCTTCGGCACCCTCCTCGGACTCTTCCTCGGGCTCGGGTCGTTCGCCGGGCTCGGCGTGCTCATCGGGCTCAGCATGTACCTCCCGTTCATCTACATCACCACCTACGGCATCGGGTGCATCGCCAACATCCTCATCGCAAGATGGAAGGGGCGGGGCTGGGCCGAGGAATGGGGCGTGCCCTTCGCCGCGGGGCTCATCGTCGGCGAGGCGATCCTCAGCCTCATCGTCAACGCCATCGTCGTGATCATGTCGAGCACGGGAGGTGGATCATGAAGCTCATCGCCTCCATCCTGATCACCGTCGCGCTCTCGTTCGGAGCACTGACCGCGGCAATCGCCTACACCGTGCCCGCCGACGCCCCCGACGAGGCGCTGATCGGCAAGACCCTCCGCTTCGACGCGGGCAAGCTCGACGGACGGAAGAAGGTCGTCATCGTCGCGGCGGGCACGGTGCTCACGCCCGATGATCTGGCCCAACTCCGCGACGCCGGGGTCACGCAGGTCGATGTCAAGGAGTTCGAGTTCGGGCTGTGGCGCGGCAAGTGGATCTTCGTCGCCTCGCTCGGGGGGCTGCTGGTCGGCGCGCTCATGCTGCGCCAGGACGCGGCCAAGCGGGTGAAGCGCGTCGAGGAGACGCACGCGCAGGCCTCGCCCGCCGAGTCGCTCGACGCGGTCATCGCCGACGTGCGCAAGGTCCGCGACCGGATCGTCAACCTCCAGGGGCACGACCGCTGCCACGCGATCATCGAGGGGCTCGACGAGGCCGAACGCACGCACATGCCCGCGTTCGTCGATTCTCGCGAGCGCCTGATCGCCCGCCACGGGCTCGCGGGCTTCGCGAAGATCATGGACCGCTTCGCCGCCGCCGAGCGCCAGGTGCACCGCGCCTGGTCGCTCGCGGCCGACGGCGTCGAACTCGACGCCGTCGACTGCCTCGAACGCGCCGACGCCATGCTCGACGAGACCCGCGCGATGCTCTGACGCTTCCTCTCTGAGCTTCACCACAGAGGTCACAGAGGGACACAGAGAGAAGAGTGTGTCAGAGAAAGAGCCCGAGCGTCAGCACCGGGGCTCTGACCACAGATCATCCTCCGTGTAACTCCGTGTCCTCTGTGGTGAGACTCTTCTCCGCGGCGCCGCTGTGAGTTCTACTTCCGCTTCTTGTACTGCTTCCGCGACGGGTGGTCGCGTCCCGGACGGACCTGCTTGCGCTTGCCCGTCCCCGGCTGGTTGCCCGCCTGCTGCATCTGACGCAGTTGCTGCTGCTGCGCGGCCAGCTCCTTGAGCCGCTCCAGCCGCTTGCCCAGGAACCCCGTCTTCGGCGCCTTCTTGTCCGGGTCGAGCAGCCCCTTCGCCTCGGCCGCCGCACGGATCCACCGCGTCTCGAAGATCGCCAGCGTCGAGTTGGTGATGAAGTACAACGCCAGACCCGACGGCGCGTTGTACATGATGAATGGGAACATCACCACCGTCATCACCCGGATGATCTTCTGCTGCTGCTCCTGCTCGGGCGTGGCCGCGACCGCCGTCTGCGGCGTCAGATACTTCTGGTGCAGGAAGAACACGATGCCGAGGAACAGCGGCAGGATGTTGATCGAGCTGATCGGTCCCATCAGCGTGCTCAGCACCGGCACCTTGATCGCGTGCCCGAACGAGAACGCCTTGTCGGGGCTCGCCAGGTCGCCGAGGAACGCCCACCCGCCGAGGTGCTGGAAGAGCCCGAAAAACGCCGGCTGGTGGCGAAGCTCGATCGCGAAGAACAGCGTGGCGTACAGCGCGATCCACACCGGCGTCTGCAGGAACATCGGCAGGCACCCGAGGAAACCCGCCGGGTTGATCCCCTCCTCGCTCCACAGCTTGCGCACCTCGGCCTGCTGACGCTTCGGGTCGTCGGCGTACTTCTCCTTGACCTTCTGCATCTTCGGGCCCATGCGCTGCATCTGCTTGCCGAACCGCGCCATCCGGATCTGCGACCAGCGCGTCACCGGGTGCAGGAAAGTCCGCACGATCACCACGAGAACGATGATCGCCAACGCCCAGTCGAACACCACGTACCCGTGCAGGCTCGACAGCAGCCAGAACAGAAGCCCCGTGATCACCGGGAACGTGCAGAACGCGCACGGGCCGCCGAAGTTGTAGACGATCAGCCCGTCCACACCGGCCGCCCGCGAGCGCGCCCCCATCGCCTTGCGGCTGAGCGGCCCGGCGTACACGCCGCGGTCCATCTCGTGCGTATCGCCCGGGTCCAGCGTGAATTCCGGACCGGTGATGCGCAGGGCCATCCCCTCGCCATCGGCCTGGTCGAACAGCACTCGATCGATGCGCTCGGCGTCGTGGAACTGCTTGTCCTGCGTCGGGTCCGCCGGGTCGATCAGCGGGTGGACCGCGACGCCGAAGTACCGGTTCGTCATCGCCGCCCAGACCAGGTCGTGCTTCTCGCGCTGCGAGTGGTCGTTGGGCCAGAGCTCCTTCTCGGGCGTGTAGACCCCGCCCTGCTTGCGCCCCAGCGCCGTCCGACGCGACCACAGGTAGTCGTCGGCCTGCACGAACTCGCGCCTATTCGGCTGGCTCGCCAAAGGCGGCAGCAGATACCCAAAGCGCACCCGACGCTTGTCGCCGCCGTACCCCGTCAGATCGCGCTCCAGGTCCATCGGCCCGAGCTCGTAGAAGCGCAGCTCCAGCGGATGGTCTGCGAGATTCTCGACACGCTGTTCGATCTCGAAGTCGTACGTGCCGTTGAGTACATACCGGCGCGTCAGGCGCAGCACCGCCCCGCCGCCCTCGTCCTCGACCACCGCCTCGAACGCGCCGGGCGCAGTCTCGCGCCAGACGCGAGCATCGATCGCCTCTTTTCCGCGCATATCGATGAACGCGCCGTCGATCTCGACGCCGAGCATCATGAACGGTGCCAGGACCCAGATCTCACCCGAATCTCGGGTCTCAAGCCTCTGCGCCTGGACCTCGACGTGGGCGTCGTCGGGCTCGGTCACCCCGCCGTGCGTCGCCGCGGTGAGCTCCTCCACGGTGTTGTAGAACGAGGCGAGCCGCGCCGACGCCAGACCCGCGCCGTAGTCGCCGAACTCCAGCCGCAGCGCGTACCCGCCCCCGGCGTCGAGCCCTCCAAGCGGCGTGAGCGGCTCGCGACCCGCGAACCGGCGCGCCCGGTACGGACTCGCGGATGCCGCCTGCTCGTCCGCGCCCACCGCCTGCTCCGGCTCGGACGCGCCCTCTTCCGGCGGGGCTTCGAGCACGGGCTCGGGCGCCTCATCGGGCTGCTGGGCCGCGGCGGCGGTCTGCCGGGGCTCCTCCGCCTCGTTGGTCTGCTCAGGAGCGGCCTGGTCCCCCGCAACAGGCTCGCCCCCGCCCGCCTGCGGTGTGGTCTCGGTGCCGGCGATCGGCCCGCTACCGGAAGACGCCGGCGCGTTCGGACCCGCCGGAACCCCCTGCCCACCTGGCTTCTGCCCCGAGCTGACGAAGATCGCCCACACCACACCGACGCCGAGCAGAATCACCGCGAGCGGCACCAGAACGCGTGCGAGGGAGGGTTTCTGTCTGGGCATGGAGGCCCGAACCATAGCGGGCGGGCCCCGCCCCGTCCTACTTCTGCTCGAGGTCGAGCTGATGCTCGCGGGCGGCCTTGCGCGCCGCGTCACGCTCACGCCACGCGTCCATCCCGGGGGGCTCGGGGAAGGCCTCGTCGAGCCCCCGCCCGCCAGCCTCCTTGTCCGCGGCCAGCACCTCCCCGTACCGAGCCGCCAGCAGGTCGTACGACGCCTGCTGCAACGACAGCGGCGCCCGCCCGTAGGTCGCCTCGGCCGTCTCCAGGTCCAGCGATCCGACAAAGACGGCGAACGCGCCGCCCTCCAGCTCGTCCCAGTCGCGCGGGAACGGGTCCATCCGCCCGCCCGCCCCGGTCACGTTCGTCCGCACGCCCTGTCGCTTGTAGTACTCGCGGTGGAAATTGATGGCGTAGGTCCGCTGGGAGCGGAACAGGTCGCCGTTGTCGGCCGCCAGCGCCGCGAACGCCCCGTACAACGCCCCGTACACCTCCGAGCTGGCGACGTAGTGCGTGCGGAACCGCTCGTCCTCGAACTGGTCGCGGATGAACTCGTCGAGCGGCTTGCTGTAGTCCCACGGACGCGCCGCGTCGTTGAGGTTCTGCTCCGGCAGCGTGCCGAGCTTCTCGTAGTACTGCTCGGCCTTGTCCATCTGCCCGCGACGGTAGAACAGCCGGATCGCGTCCTTCAGGAAGTTCTCGTACCCGGCCGTGTTGAGTGTCCACTGGCGCTTCTTCAGGTTCTCGTAAATACCCGCGTGCTTCCGCACCTCGGCGACGATCTCGCCGTACGTATCGACGAACTGCACGTCGGGCAGCGCGAGGTAGAACGAAGACTCCTTCTCGTCGCCGATCCAGAACTGCAGCGGGTCGAAGTAGATCTCGCCCGAGCGGTAGAGTTCCTGGACCGCCTGGATGACGACACGGTCGGCGTTGACGAAATCGAAATCGCCCTTGTTCTCCTCGTTGACCCGCGCGTACGCGGCTTCGACGCCCTTGGCCGCCCAGTACACCGCGTGCGCCGCCGGGTGACGCCAGTCGAGCGGCCCGTACTTGCGCGTGTAGCGGATCATCCGCCGCAGGTCCATGTTGTAGTTCTTGGTCACCACGCGCCGGCGGACCGCACGGATCAGCGGTTCCCACGCGTCCTTGTACCTCGGGTCGGTCAGCAGCGCGTGGAACGCCCGGCGCGCCTCGCCGAAGCCGCCCACCAAGACCCCACGGAGCGGGCTGCGCTCGACCGCGCTGTGGAACTCGTACCGCTCGAGCAGCCGCTCGTCGAGCGTCACGCCGAGCCCGTCGAGTTGCTTCACCAGGTCGGCGACCGTCGCGTCCGAGTCCACCAGGTCGTCCACCGCGGGGGCGTCGGCGATCGTCTCGAGCCACGCCGCGAACTTCTCGCTCGCCTCCTCCCGCGTCGCCGAGATCGCGTCGGCCATCGGCGGCGTCCCCAGCACCACCGTCCATTCGAGGGCGAAGCGGCGCTTGTAATACTGGTTCGCGTCGTCGGACATCCCCGCGATCTTGTGGAGGAAGATCCACGCCAGCTCGCGGTGGATGTTGAGGTCGTTGGGGTTGTAGACCACGCCCTGCTCGCGCAGAAGGCGCACACCCTTGTTGACCCACCGCCAGCGTTCCTCGGGCGTCTGCGTCTTGACCGAGATGTTGTACGCCATGTTCCACGCGTGGAACTGCCACGCCTTGGGGAAACGCGGCTGCAGCGTGGTGATCGCCTTGGCGAGGTTGACCGCCTCGTGGTAGCGACCGGCCTCCTGCAACTCGTTGGCGCGGATCCACAGGTAGTTCACGAACACCCCGCGGAACGCGCCCATCGCGATGCCGAGCGCCACCTGCGGCGGGTCGCCGTCCACCGCCCGCGTCGCGTACCCGAGCTTGTTCCGCCCCACCGAGGCGCTGATCCGAGTCGCCACCACGCCCGAGCCGGCGAGGAACACCAGCGCCAGCACGCCCGCGATCAACTGGACCATCGTGTCGCGCTTCATCGGAGTGCCCCGGTCAGTGCCCCGAGTAGATCGCCAGCTCGCGCCGCCTGAAGATCAGCACCGCCGCCCCGTACAGCATCGCCGTCAGCGCGGCCAGCGTCGCCGCCCCGCCCGCCACCGAGCCCCACCCGAGCAGACGCCCGTCCACAAGCCGCTGCGTCGGCTTGAGATCGGCGTAGAAGTTGAAGGCGAGGTGGACCGGCGTCGCGATCGCCACCGTGATCCACTTGTACCAGACGATGTTGCCCTTGATATCGGTGGTCCCGTAGTTCTCGACCGCCCCGCCGATGTACCCCGCCCCCTCGGCCATCAGGAACAGCGCGACCGCCACCAGGCAGGCCACCGGAAAACTCAGGAACGTGCTCGCCGTCACCGCGACCATCGCCAGAAACGCCAGCTTCAGCCACAGGACGAACACCACGCGGGCGAAGTTCGCACGGAACCCGCTGGCCTCGTACGAGACCTGGAGCCCGCTCGGCGGGAACGACATCGTCTCCGGGTTTACCTGCCCCGTGACCGCGTCGAAGTTGCCGACCCGCAACTCCAGCACGCCGTCGTCGTTGATCGCCCCGGGTGAGACCGGCATCGCGTTCATGAAGCCGGGCGAGACCTCGCGCACATTCACGCCGCCCGCCTGCGCCGGCATGTTCAGGAACCGGAACGACACCTTGTAGATCGCGTCGGGGCGGTTGCCGCCCGCGTCGATGCGGTAGCGAAGCGTCAGCGCCCGCCCGCGCCGTTTGGCCCCCCCCAGCCCCTCGAACCTGTACACCTTCGAGCCACCGGGCGCAACCGCCATGTACGCCTGTTGCACGCCCTTGTACAGGTCGCTCCGCACCTTCGCCAGCGTCTCGTCGGTCCGCGCGAAGTCGGGGTCGGCTTCACGCTGCTTCTGCACGTACTCGGTGAACCCCGTGACGAACGCAGGATCGTCCGGCCCGTCGAAGTACCCGTGCGGCTCGACCGAGCGCCTCGCCGTGAGCACCTGCGTCTCGAGCAGCAGCCGGTCCTTGCTGATCACCCCCGAGTGCGCGACGTACGCCTCGCGCTCGCCGACCGCCGGCGTCCCGCGCAGGTACTCGGTGAACAGGAACACCCCCGCGCCGCACACCGCCAGCAGCACCGCGTTCAGCGTCACCACGCCCAGCCACTTGCCCAGGATGTACTGCCACCCCGCCACCGGCTTGGTGATCGTCTGCCAGATCACCTTGTCGCGCTGCTCGCCCGTCAGGCTCGCCGTCGAGAAGAACAGCGTCAGCAGCGCGATGATCCAGAACGCACCACCGGTCCCGTACTGGAGGAACGACATCACCCGGTACCGCAGCTCCTCCTTCACGTCCAGCAGACCCGGCAACGACGCCATCCCGAACACCAGCAGCACGATGAAGACCAACGAGATCTTCATGCGCACGGCCTCGGCAAGCATGTTGCGCGCCACCGCGAAGACGGGGTTCGGCAGGTCGAGCGCGACACTCAGGATGCGCATGAACGCCGTGAACGCGCCGGCCAGCACCGCCGATCCACCGAGAATCAGCCCGTAGACGCGCGTCGCATCGAACGCCAGCAGCGGCGCCGCCACCAGCCCCACCACCGCCGCCACACCCACCGTCGTCAGCGCCAGCCCCAGCCAGATCACGCTCAGCGCTAGGGCGGACACCGACGCCGCCCCGATCGCCACGTCCACCCAGCTCTCGCGCGCGTCGAGGATCGAGCGGATCGAGCCGAGGGTCTCGAGGTACGCGGTCCGCGCCGCGACGCCCGCCTCGTCCTCCCGGTCCACCTGCGGCACCGACGCGATCGCCTCGTCCACCGCGTGATCCGGCGCGGTGACCACCACCGTGTAGGCGATCACACCGACCAGCGCCGCAAGAACCACCACCGCCGAGGCGATGAGCTTGAATCCCCGGCTACGCTGCGCACGGTCGGCGGCCGCCAGCCAGCGCCTCACGACCGATCCTCGTCGTCCAGCAGCGACCCGATCACATCGTCGTCCGGCTCCTCGCCCTCGGGAGCGGCGTGCTCGGGGTGTTCGGTCTCGGACGGGAGCGGCGCGGGACGCACCGGCTCCGGCGCGGGCGCGGACTCCTCGCCCGGATCAACCAGCGATCCCAGCACGTCCTCCTCGGGCTCGTGCGTGACCGGTTCCGACTGCGGCGCCGGCTCGACCGCAGGTTCGGTCTCGCCCGCTTCGACCAGGCTCGAGATCAGTTCCTCGCCGCCCTCGCCCCGCAGGAACGACGCCGTCTGACCCGCGTGCGTCACGCCCGACGTCGCCAGTTGCTCGGCCCGGGCGCTCTCCACGATCCCGAGGAACAGCTCTTCGAGCTTCTGGTGCGGGTGGCTCACCCGGATCACCTCGCCGCCCACCCGCGCCCGCACCACGCGGTCGATCTCCGCCACCGTCGCGTCGTCGAGCGCGTCGGTCTCGATCATCGTCCGCGAGCGCTTGGCCAGCAGTTCGTCGCTCGTCCCCTCTGCCCGGACCCGCCCGCCGTACAGGATCACCATCCGGTCCACGACGTCCTCGACGTCGGCCAGCAGGTGGCTGGACAGCAGGACGGTCTTGCCTCGACGCCCGAGTCCGAGGATCAGGTCCTTGACCTGACGCGTGCCGATCGGGTCGAGCCCGGTCGTCGGCTCGTCGAGGATCAGCAGGTCCGGGTCGTTGATCAGCGCCTGCGCCAGCCCGATCCGTCGCTGCATGCCCTTCGAGTACTCGTGCACCGGGCGGAACTGCGCCGCGCTCAGCCCGACCATGTCGAGCAGCTCGTCGATCCGGCGCATGCGCGTCCGCCGTTCCAGCTCGAAGAGCTTCCCGTAGTAGTCCAGCGTCTCGCGGGCGTTGAGGAACGGGTAGAGGTAGCTCTCTTCGGGCAGGTAGCCGATCCGGCGTTTGGTCGCCACGTCGCTCGGCAGCCTGCCGAACACCAGCACCGCGCCCGACGTCGGGCGCAGCAACCCCAGCGCCATCTTGATCGTCGTGCTCTTGCCCGAGCCGTTCGGCCCGAGCAGCCCGAACACCTCGTGCGCGTTGATGTCCATCGTCAGCGACTCGACCGCCCGAGCGCGGTCGCGCATCCAGAAATCCTTGAACACCTTCGTCAGACGACGGCAGGCGATCACCGGCTCGCTGTGCGCCGCGCCGTCCATTCCTAGCCCCTGACCCGTGTCCCGGTCTCGGCCTGATACTTGGTCCGCTCCGTCTCGATCTCGCGCTGCTCCTTCGCCTCCTTGTTGCGCTTCAGACGCTCGGCCTCCTCGATGTCCTTGACGATCGACGGGTCCTGGTTGATGAGCAGTTGGACGACGCTGGCGCCCGGCGGGTGCAGCAGCGTCTGCACGTTGTCGTGCGCCACAAACGCCGCGTACGCCGACGCCCACGCGTCGTAGACCGCGTACCCGGGGTTCACCTCGAAGACCGCGCGCCGCGCTTCGTAGTCCTGCAGACGACCCTTCCACAGGTTGGCGACCGCGGCCGCCTCCTGCTCGGCACGCACCAGGATCTCCCGCGCCTCGCCCGTCACCCGGTCGGTCACCGGCTTCCCGTCGATCTCCACTGACTCGCCACGCAGCAGGGCGTCGATGGTCGCGAGCGTCTCGGCGGCCGCGTCTTCCTCTCCCCCGTCGAGCTGCTCCCCGTACCGATCGATCAGCAGCGACAACTCGTCGCTCGCGAGCCCCCCGACCGACTTGAGCGTCTTGTCCGCCTCACGACGCGACGCGTCCACCGCCTTGTTCGCCTGCGCCTCGGCCGACTGCACGTTGTTGAACTTCTCCCGCAGCTTGGCCGGCGGGATCCGCTCCTCCAGCTTCAGCTGGGTGATCTCGATCCCCGAATCCAGCCCGTCGAGCGTCCCCTGCGCCACCTCGCGCGCACGCGCCGCGATCGAGTCGCCCAGCTCGTCGGCCGAGCTCTTCAGCAGCTCGTCGATGCCGACGCCGGCGATCGTGGACACCACGCCCTGCCTCACCGCCGCGTGCACGATCGCCTCTTCCTCTTCCGGGAGGATGTTCCTCGCGTAGTCCGCAGGGCGGGTCCGGGCGTACGAGACGTTCCACCGCGTGTGCGCCAGGTTCCCGTCCCCGGTGATCACCGACCCGTCACGCGCCGGGTCCAGCTCCTGGGACATCGGCAGCTTCTCGACCGAATCCTGCCCGGGGGCGGCCTGCGGCCAGAACGCCTTGTTCTCCGTGTACGACACCGTGCTCGTCCGGATGTGCACGAGCTCCCCGATCGGAAACGGAGCGCTGAGGTGCAGCCCCGGGCGCAGATCGTCCGTGACGATCCGCCCCAGGAGCACGCGGATGCCGCGCTCGGTCTCGCCGATCGACTGGAAACCGCTGAACAGGTAGAGAGCGATAAGCACGACGATGCCGCCCTGGAGAAGACGGTAGCTGATGCGCAGGGCGTCGCGCAGCGACGCGTTGGCCGCATCCATCCCCCCGTCACGCTCCGACTCGGCG
>Ga0210110_1000234_pt1 | contig 18932 bp, 23 predicted proteins | sample China_Galinas_PW_2_FD_184865 | JGI IMG/M metagenome (GOLD analysis project Ga0210110, IMG submission 184865) | Wetland microbial communities from San Francisco Bay, California, USA, that impact long-term carbon sequestration - China_Galinas_PWB_D1... | ecosystem: Environmental > Aquatic > Marine... | reverse complement strand
TGCGCCGGCCCGGTGCCCCTCGACGACCGGCACACCCCGCCGCTGCGCCCACCGGCCGTTTCCGTCGGTGATGATCGCGACGTATCTAGGCGCGGTCACGGGCAATTCGCGATCCCGTGAGGCGCCGGGGGCCAAGCCGCCTCACACCTCCAGGATCTCCTCTTCCTTGCCCTTCAGCAGTGCGTCTATCTCGGCGATTGCCTCGTCGGTGTGCTTCTGAAGGGTGGACTCTGCCCGCCGCTCGTCGTCCTCGCCGGCTTCTCCCTCCTTTTTCAGGTCGCGCAGGTCCTGCATCACGTCGCGCCGGACGTTGCGGACCGCGACCCGGCCCTCCTCGGCCACTCCGTGGACGACCCTGACCATCTCGCGGCGGCGCTCCTCCGTCAGCTCGGGTATCTGCAACCGGATCACGTTGCCATCGTTGCTCGGCACGAGGCCGACGTCGGACTCCTGGATCGCCTTCTCGATTGCCCCGACCGAGGACTTGTCGAAAGGAGTCACGGTAAGCAGGCGCGCATCCGAGGCGGCCACGTTCGCCAGCTGCTTGAGCGGCGTGGGCGAGCCGTAGTAGTCGACCGCGATCCGGTCCAGCAGGTGCGGCGAGGCGCGGCCGGTGCGGACCGTGGCCAACTCACCGCGGCTGGAATCCACCGACTTCTGCATGCGATCCCTGGCGTCGTTCAGCAGCTCGTCGATCAGCTCCACTGGCTCCTCGTCTCCTTCAGGTGGCGGGCCAGTTGGAGACCAACGTGCCCACCCTTTCGCCGCACACGATCCTATCTATGTTCCCGTCCTCGCCCATGTTGAAGACGTAGATGGGCAGGTCGTTGTCCATGCACAGCGAGAGGGCGGTCGAGTCCATCACCTTCAGCCCGCGCTCGATCGCCTCGCGGTGGGTGATTGCGGGGATGAATGTGGCGTCGGGATGGGTCACGGGGTCGGAGTCGTAGACGCCCTCGACGCCCTTCTTCGCCATCAGGATCGCTTCGGCGCGGATCTCCAGCGACCGCAGCGCCGCGGCAGTGTCGGTGGTGAAGTACGGATTGCCGGTACCGGCGGCGAAGATCACGACGCGCCCCTTCTCGAGGTGGCGCATGGCGCGGCGGCGGATGTAGGGCTCGGCCACCTCCTTGACGTCGATCGCGGACATCACGCGGGTGTGCTCGCCGATCTTCTCCAGCGCGTCCTGCAGCGTCAGGGCGTTCAGCACCGTCGCCAGCATTCCCATGTAGTCGCCGGTCGCGCGGTCCATTCCCTCCGCTGCCGCCTCCATGCCGCGGAAGATGTTTCCGGCGCCGACAACGACCGCGACCTCGACGCCGCGAGCGCGCACCGCCGCTACCTGCCGGGAGATCCGCTGGACCTCGTCCGCATCGGTGCCGTGGTCGAGCTTCCCCATCAGCGCCTCGCCCGAGAGCTTCAGGAGGATGCGGCTGAATTTCGGCTCGGAGTCCATCGATCGCTGCCCGCGGAGAGCCTATCCGCGAAACGCCCGGACCGGGCTTCTCAGTCGCCGACCCGAAGGTAGGCGAAGCGGGCGATGCGAATGTTCTCCCCGGTTTTCGCCGCGAGCGCCTCGCGCATCTCCTCGATCGACTTCGAGTCGTGCTTTTCCGCGTTCACGTGCGTCTGGTCGAGCAGCGCCACTTCCTTGGCCCACTTCGCAAGCTGGCCCTCGACGATCTTCTCGACCACGTTGTCGGGTTTGCCGTCCTCGCGGGCCTTCTCCTCGAAGACGCGGCGTTCCGCCTCGCGCTCCTCCTCGGGGATCTCCTCCGCCGAGACGTACCGGGGCGCGGCGGCCGCAATGTGCAGGGCCACCTCGTAGGCGAATGCCTTGAAGTCCTCGTTGCGGGCCACGAAGTCGGTCTCGCACTGGACCTCGACCATTGCCCCGACCTTGTCGTTGGCGTGGACGTAGGACGCGACGACCCCCTCGTTTGTGCCGCGGTCCTGGCGCTTAGCCGCCGACGCCTGTCCCCGGACGCGAAGGATCTCAACCGCCCGCTCGGTGTCGCCCTCGGCCTCGGTGAGCGCCGCCTTGCAGTCCATCATCGCCGCTCCGGTGCGCTCGCGGAGCGCCTTCACGTCTGCTGCGGAGACGCTCATGACTGACCTCCCCCACCCGCCGGAGGTTTCTCAGCAGGCGCATCTCCCTGGGCGGGCGCCTCAGCGGCGGCGGCGGTCGCGGCCGCGGCCTCCGCTTCCTGGCGCGCCTTCTCTTCCTCCTCGCGCTTCTTCCTCTCCTCCTCCTCGCGGCGCCGCCGCTCCATCTCCTCGGCGAGGCGGCGTTCCTCCTGCACGCGCCAGGAGCTCGCGCCGGTCTCGATCGCCGTCCCAATCGTGCTGATCACCAGCTCGCACGATCGGATCGCATCGTCGTTGCCCGGAATCACATGGTCGATCGACGTCGGGTCGCAGTTGGTGTCCACCAGGCCGATGATCGGGATCCGCAGCCGGACGGCCTCGCGAACGGCGATCTCCTCGGTTTTCAAATCGGTGACGAAGACCGCCTCGGGCAGCCGCTCCATCTGGCGCACCCCGCCGAGGTTGTACTCGAGCTTGGCGAGCTCGGCCTGCATGCCCATCCGCTCCTTGGTCGGCAGCAGCTCGAGTTTGCCCTCCTCCTGCCAGTTCGTCAGCTCGTGCAGCCGGCCGATCCGCGCCGAGATCGTGTTGAAGTTGGTCAGCAGGCCACCGAGCCAGCGCTGGTTGACGTACGGCATCTGGCAGCGGTCGGCCCACTCCTTGACGGCGCCGCGGGCCTGCTTCTTGGTGCCGACGAAAAGCACGGTGCCGCCACCGCTTGCAAGCTCGCCCGCGAAGCGGCGGGCGGTGTCCAGCAGGGACTCCGTCTGGACCAGATCGATGATGTGGATCCCGTCCAGCTCGCCGAAGATGTAGCGCCGCATGTTGGGGTTCCACCTGCGCGTCTGGTGACCGAAGTGGACTCCCGCCTCCAGCAGCTCCTTGAGGCCAGGCTCTGGCATTGTCAAACGCTCCTTGGATTTGGTGATCGTGTCCCGTCGCCTCGCCGGGGACGCGGCTTGTCTGCCGGTCAGGATCCGACTCGTTTCGACGGGGGTCGGGTTTCGGGTACCCGATTGTAGAGCGAGGGGGCCTCAGGCGCGGCGGGCCGCCTGGAGCGCCGCCGCCAGGTCCGCCGGCAGCGCGGACTCGATGACCACCTCCTCGCCGCTCACCGGGTGAGCGAAAGCAAGCCGATGGGCGTGCAGGAACTGCCTGTCGATCCCGTACCTCTCCTCACCGCCGTAGGTCGTGTCGCCCACCAGCGGATGGCCGATCGCCGCCATGTGCGCCCGGATCTGATGGGTGCGGCCCGTCTCCAGGCGCACCTCGAGATACGTCTCGCGGGGAAGCGCCTCGAGCACCGCGAAGTGCGTCCTGGCCTGTCGCTGAGCGGCGCCGGAGACGGCCATCCGGTGGCGCTGGCGAGAGGCACGGCCGATCGGGGCGTCGATCGTCCCCGTGCGCGAGGCCAGGCGTCCCTGTGCCAGGGCCAGATAGATCCGTGAGACCTCGCGCCGCCGCACCTGGGCCTGAAGGGCCCGGTGCGTCTCGTCGTCGCGAGCGACGACCAGCAGTCCGCTCGTGCCCCTGTCCAGCCGGTGGACTATGCCCGGGCGCTCCGGATCGGCCCCGCCCCCCAGGATCTCGCCAAGCTCGTCGACGAGGGTCGGGCCCCGGTGCGAGGGCGCCGCATGAACGACGAGCCCGGCCGGCTTCTCGACCACAGCCAGCGCATCGTCGAGGTGCAGGACACGCAGCTCGCTCACCTTGGCTCCCGCATGTAGCCGAGCACCAGCAGCGCAATGCCCACGGTGATCGCTGCGTCGGCGACGTTGAAGGGCGGCCAGGAGCCAACGCTCACGAAGTCGGTGACGGAGCCCTCGCGCACGCGGTCGACCAGGTTCCCAACGGCGCCACCGGTGAGCAGCCCCATGGCGATCCACATGCGGGGCCGAGTGGGGTTGCGCGCAAAGAGCACGCCGACCAGAACGAGGGCAAGGAGTGCGACGAGGACGAGGACGGCACCCCCACCGTCCGCGAGCCCGAACGCGACGCCACGGTTATGTGCGAGGGTCAGGCCGAGCGGCCCAAGCACCTCGACCTGCTCGCCGGGGACGAGATTCGCCTCGACAAGCGCCTTGGTGCCCTGGTCGAGGGCGACGACGAGGACACCGAGCGCACCGGCCAGGCGCCAGGCCCTTGCCCGAGAGCCGCTCACCCCGAGATCAGGGAGACGACGACCCCGCGCAGGACGAAGAGCACGATGAGCCCGATCATCGGGCTCAGATCGAGCCCGAAACCACCACCCCCAATCGGCGGCAGGATGCGGCGAAAGAGGTTGAGATAAGGGTCGGTGCTCTCGGAGACGAAGTCGAGCACTGAGCGCAGCGTCGGGTTGTACGGCATCCGCGGCACCCACGAGATCAGGACCCTGATCAGAATCAGGATGATGTAGACGAGGAAGAGGGCGCTGACGTAGTCGGCCACATCGCTTCGGCTCAACGCCAGGGCAATCATCCCCGCATCCTCTCGAGCGAGGCCCCCACCGCGGCGGCGAAGGCCGCCCGTGCCCCCTCCCGATCCAGCGCGTCGAGGCCTGCCTCGGTGCTACCCCCTGGAGAGGCGACCGCGCGCCGCACGTCGGCGGCGCTGCGGCGACGCAGAAGCTCGGCCGTGCCGGCCATCGCCTCCGTGACCAGCTCTCCGGCAAGCCCCTCGTCCATGCCCGCCTCAGCACCCGCCTCCGCGAGAGCCTCGGCGGCCAGCGCCAGATAGGCCGGGGTGCAGCCCATCAGAGCGGTGGCCACGTCGAAGTCCGCGTCGGCCAGCTCGACCACCCGCCCCAAGACCTCGAGCATCTTGCGAACCTCCTCCGCAGGGCTGCCGGCCAGGCAGAGCACGCCCCGCCGAGCCTCCACGGCCAGGTTCGGCATCACCCGGCAGACAGCGGCATCGGGGAGCGCGGACGCCACCCGCTCCAGCGAGGTCGCCGCCAGCAGGGAGATCACCGGGCCGGCGATGTCACCGATCTCAGCGGCGACGCCATCGAGTCCCGCCGGCTTCATCGCGAGCACAACCACGTCGCTAGCCTCGGCGAGCCCGCGGTTCGAACCGACCGCCTGGCCGCCGACCTCGCCGGCGAGACCCGCGGCGCGCCCGGAACCGGCGTCGGTGAAGATCAGCTGCTCCACCTCGCCCCGCAGGCCGCGCGCCATCGCGGCGGCCATGTTCCCGGAGCCACAGAACCCGACAATCATCCAGCGCAGCCTAGCCCGAGGGCGAGCGGGGCGTCCCCACCCCGATGCGTCAGGACTGGTTGAAGAACCCTTTGTCGAGGAGCCGCGCCTTCTCCTCGGCGGACACCTCGACGTTGCGGGGCGTCAGCAGGAATATCTTCTCGGCGATCCTCTGCATACCGCCGTCCAGCGCGTACGTGAGGCCGGAGCAGAAGTCGATCATCCGCTTCGAGAGCTCATGGTCCGTCGTCTGAAGGTTGAGGATGACGGGCACCGACCGCTTGAACTGGTCGGCCACCTGCTGGGCGTCGTTGAAGTTGCGCGGGATGACGAGGTGGACTTTCACGTCGGAGTCGCCTCCAACCGGACGCAGAACCCTGGTCCGCGACGCGGAAATCGGCTCGTCGTCGGCGAAGATGTCGTCGATCTCGTCGCGCCGCGACCGCCGCGAGGTCGGCAGGCGCCTCACCTGCCCCGCGTCGCGTCCACCCTCGAAGAGCTCATCGGAGGCCTCGGGCTCCTCTTCCTCGTACTCGGGGCCGTAATCGTGCTCTTCGGCGAGCCCGAAATAGACCAGTGCTCTATGCCATGTATCGCGTAAAGCCATCTTCTACGGGCGCTCTTTCGGCCTTGGAGCCTCGATTCCTTTACGGATTATGGCGATTTGCCACCCCACCCCGACGGGCCCCTGCGCCGAATCGCGCCGCGGTCGGGCACTCCTCCACCCCATCGCTCGCCCCTCACGCATACAGGGCGACTCCCAGTCGGATGATCGTCGCCCCCTCCTGCACGGCCACCTCCCAGTCCTGAGAGGTGCCCATCGACAGCCGGCTCAGCCCGTGGTCCGCGGCGAGCTCGGCGAGGCGGGCGAAGTGCGAGCGGGAGTCCTCGGGGTCCTGGCTGAAGGGAGGCATCGTCATCAGGCCGGAGACGCGCACCGGGCAACGCTCGATGAACGGCCCCAGCTCGGCCGGGGATATGCCGCCCTTTCCCTCATCGCCGGCCACGTTCACCTCGACGAGCACCTCCGTGTCCGGACTCCCATGGCGATCCAGCTGCGCCAGGGCCGAGTCGGTGGCAACCGAGTGGATGAGGCGGCAGACCGGAAGCAGCTGCTTGACCTTGCGGCTCTGCAGATTTCCAATGAAGTCCCATTCGAAGGAGCCACCCCAGCGCTCCTGCTTGGCCGCCAGGTCCTGCTGGCGGTTCTCGCCAACCAGCCCAATACCCGCCTCGGCAAGGGTCCCCATCTCCTCGAGCGGCACGTACTTCGTTGCCGCCAGCACCTCGACACCCTCGCCGGCCGCCTCGCGGACCCGCTCCAGGTTCGAGGCGATCTTGGCCCGCTCGAGCCCGTGGATCAGACCGGGCACCCGTCAGCCCACCCCACTGAGCGCACTCTTCTCATCGAGCCACACGAGGCCCGCCTGGCGGCCCGTGCGACCGCCGTCGCGGCGGTGCGAGAAGAAGCGCTCCGATTCGCAGCTCGTGCAGGCCCCGGCTGTCTCGACTCTCTGCACACCAGCCTCGCGCAGCAGTCGCCGCGCTACCTCCGTCAGATCGAGCATCCCCTCTGCGGCGATGCCGTCGCCGAGCCCGGCAAAGACCTCGAGCACCTCATTCCCCACCTCGTAGCAGCATGGCCCGATGCCGGGCCCTATCGCGGCATCGGTGGCGTCGATGGCCTCGACCCCGCGGGCGACGATGCCGCCGGCCAGGCCGCGCCAGCCGCAGTGCAGCATCGCGATACCGCCGGGGCCCGCCAGCGCAACCGGCAGGCAATCCGCGACGAGGACCAGCGCCGCGAGGCCGGGCTCCGCGGTGACGTGCCCGTCCACTTCCGGAATCGGGCGCCCGAGCGTCGCGAACGGGCTCGACCGCGGCGGCGCCACATGGGTGGCCAGCTTGGAGCCATGAACCTGGCGCCCAACCGCGACCCGGCTCGGCGCCAACCCGAGCGCCCCCGCCAGCCGCTCGCGGTTCCGAGCCACCGAAGCCATCTCGTCTCCGGCAAATGCACCGAGGTTGAGGCTTGCGAAGGGAGCGGAGCTGACGCCGCCCGCACGGGTCGAGAAGGCGGCGCGGGCGCCCGGCAGGCTCGCCTCCAGCCAGCCGATGCCGTTCTCTTCACGCCACTCCATCCGGCCCTCCCGCAGCCTCCAGCGCAGCCTTCAACTCCTGATCTCGCCCCGCGATCTCGCCATCGAGCTTGCGGCGCAGGGCCTCCGCCAGTCCCCGTCCCACCGCAGGGCCCTCGGGCACGCCGGCGGCGATCAGGTCCGTCCCGCCTATCTCGAGCTCAACCGCTCGCCACTCGGTCAGGTAACGGTCCAGCCACTCCCCACCCATCGCCCGGGCCAGGGCGAGCTCAACCGGCCTGCGGGCGCGGGCCAGCTCAACCGCCTCCGAGGGCCGGGCCGGGCGAGCGGCGGCCAGCGCCTCCTCAGCTCCCGCCGGGCCGAGTGCGGCGTTCAGCACCGCCCGCTCGCGCGGCGCGACGTCGTCCCAGGGGGGCTTGGAGAGCAACTCGGCGACCTGTCCGGCGAGCTCGAGCCCACCGGGACGCGGCTCGAGGAGCCCCCACTCGACCAAGAGCTCCAGCCCCTTCACGGCGGCGGGCTCGGCCGCGAGCCGCAACAGGTCGGCATTGCGTCGGTCTGCGGAGACCGATCCGAGATCGGCCGCCCGAAGCAGGGCCTCTGTCTCCGGCTCCGGCTCGAAGCCAAATCGCGCCGCATACCGGGCGGCACGAAGTGCCCGGGTCGGATCGTCGATCAGCGAGCGCGGATGCAGCACGCGGAGCCGTCCGGCCTCCAGGTCGGCGCGACCCCCGTGAGGATCGATCAGCTCAGGCTCCCCCCGCAGGGGGATTGCGATCGCGTTGATCGTGAAGTCCCGGCGGGCAAGATCGGTCGCGATCCCATCCGCCGGCTCCACCACGGGCAGGGCGCCAGGGTGCGGGTAGGACTCGGCACGGGCGGTGGCGATGTCGACCTCGTGGCCGTCGAGCCGGACCTTCGCGGTCGCGAACCGCTCGTGCTCGACCACATCGGCGCCGAGCGCGGCGGCCACCGCACCGGCGTCACCCACCACGACGAGGTCGATGTCGGAGCGACTGCGTCCGAGCAGGAGGTCGCGAACCGCCCCGCCGACCAGGAAGACCGGAGCGTCCGCGATCTCGGGAACCGCATCGAGCTCGGGATAGGCATCCCGCAGCGCCTGGACGAGGTTGTCGATCGGCGTGTCGGGCATCTTCCGTCTCGGCAGTCGCTTAGATCCTCACGGGGATGCCGGTTGCGGCAAGGTGATGCTTTGCGTCGCGCACTCGATAGGTGCCGTAGTGGAAGATCGATGCGCAGAGCACGGCGTCCGCGTGACCGTCGCCGATCGCCTCGCTGAGGTGCTCCAGAGTGCCGGCGCCGCCCGAGGCGATGACCGGCACGGAGACCGCGTCGGCCACGGCGCGCGTCAACTCGATGTCGTATCCGTCGGTGGTGCCATCGCGGTCCATGCTGGTCAGCAGCACCTCCCCCGCTCCCCGCTCGACGGCCTCCGTGGCCCAGGCGACTGCCTCACGATCCGGGACCCTCTTGCGGCCGCCGTTGACGTAGACGCCCCAGCCGCCGTCCTCGCGCTTGGCGTCGATGGCGATGACCACGCACTGGGCTCCGAAGTGCTCGGCCAGCTCCCCCAGCAGCTCGGGTCGGTCGAGTGCCGCCGAGTTGACCGAGACCTTGTCGGCGCCGGCATCGAGAACCGCCTGGGCGTCCTCGAGGGAGCGGATGCCACCGCCGATCGTGAATGGGATGAAGACGTTGTCCGCGGTGCGGCGCGCCAACTCGACGATCGTCTCGCGCTTCTCGTGGGAGGCGGTGATGTCGAGGAACACGAGCTCGTCGGCCCCCTCCGCGTCGTAGCGCTCGGCCAGCTCAACCGGATCGCCCGCGTCGCGAAGCCCGACGAAGTTGGTGCCCTTGACCACACGACCGGCGTCGACGTCGAGGCAGGGGATGACGCGCTTCAGGACCATTTCAAGAGCGTAGTGTCGAGAGAGCCGCGATCGCCTCCGCGACGCTGAAGCGCTGCTCATAGAGGGCGCGGCCCACGACCACGCCCTCGACGTTCGGCGCCGCCTCACGGGCCAGGGCCTCCAGATCGGCGATCCTCCCGACACCGCCGGAGGCGATCACCTTTGCCTTCGTGGAGGCCGCGATCGCGCCGAGCTCGCCGAGTGCCGGCCCCTCCATTGTCCCGTCAACCTCGATCGCCGTGCACAGAAACCGCTCCACTCCCCGGTCGCTCAGTGCCCTGACCGCCTCGACAACACCCTCGCCGCCCTCCTCGGTCCACCCATCAAGTGCGACCCTGCCCTTGCGGGCATCGACGGAGGCAACGATCCGCTCGCCGTGGGCGTCGATTGCGGCGCCCAGGAACCCGGGATCGCGAAGCGCCGCCGTGCCGATCACGGCACGCTCGGCCCCCGCGTCCAGCGCGGCGCCCAGGGCCGCGGCGTCGCGCAGCCCTCCGCCGACCTGGATCGGGCAGGGTGCAGCGGCAGCAATCCGCTTCACCACATCGAGGTTCTGCGGCTTCCCCGCCCTGGCGCCGTCGAGGTCGACGACGTGAAGGAATTGCGCGCCTTCTCCCGCCCAGCGCATCGCCGCGTCAACCGGATCGGCGTCGTAGGCCGTCTCACGTTCGTAGTCGCCTTGCAGAAGGCGAACCGCCCGGCCCCCGCGGATGTCGATCGCCGGATAGAGGATCACGCGGCAGCCGGCGCCGTGGCGCAGACCCCGGCGAAGTTCGAGAGCAGACGCAGGCCGGCAGCGCTCGACTTCTCCGGGTGAAATTGGACGCCGAAGACGTTGCCCTGCTCTGCCGCGCAGGCAAAGCGCGAGCCGTAGGCGGCCGTGCCAAGCAGGTCTGCCTCGCTCGGGCTCGGGGCGAAGGTGTGGACGAAGTAGAACGGCGTCTCGCTCTCGATCCCGTCCGTCAGGCGCGAGTCCTTCTCCCAGCGGACGGGGGACCAGCCAATGTGCGGGACCTTGAGGCCATCCGCCTCCAGCTCCGCCACGCCGCCGGACAGCATTCCGGTGCCGGCCGCTCCACCGAGCTCGGTGGTCGACTCAAAGAGCAGTTGCAGGCCGAGGCAGATGCCGAGGATCGGCACGCCCGCCGCTCGCCGCTCGGCGAGCAGCTCGTCGAGCCCGAGCTCGCGCACTCGGCCCATCGCCTTCGGGAAGGCCCCGACGCCGGGCAGGATCACGCCGTCGGCGGCCCGAATCGTCTCGCTGTCGTTTGCGATCGTCGCGGTCGCGCCGACGTGCTCCAGCGCCTTCTCCACCGAGCGAAGGTTGCCCATCCCGTAGTCGAGGATGCAGATACGGGCAGTCATTCGCTCAACGTCCCCTTGGTGGAGGGCACACCCGTCTCGTCCGGATCGATGGAGACGGCGACCCGAAGCGCTCGCGCAAAAGCCTTGAAGCAGGCCTCGATCATGTGGTGGACGTTGGTGCCGTAACGAACCGAGACGTGCAGCGTCAGCCTGGCGCTGTTGGCGACCGCGCGAAAGAACTCCTCCGCGAGCTCGGTGTCGAAGCCGGCGATCGAGGCCGCCGGCAGGTCCGCATCGAATACACACAGGGGTCGGCCTGAGATGTCGATCGCGCACTCCGCGAGCGCCTCGTCCATCGGCACGAGGGCCGAGGCGTAGCGCCGGATGCCCGTCCGGTCGCCAAGCGCATCGTCGAGGGCTTGGCCGAGCACGATGCCGACATCCTCGACCGTGTGGTGAGCACCGGTGTCCAGGTCGCCGCTCGCCTCCACCACGAGGCCCAACCGCCCGTGACGTGCGAGGAGGTCGAGCATGTGGTCGAGGAACCCGACGCCGGTCTGCGCCTTCGACTCCCCGCCGTCCAGGTCGAGCTTGAGCCGAATCTCGGTCTCAGCCGTGCTGCGCTCTCTTGTTGCCGCCCTGCTCATCGCCTAATCATCGCCGACTCGCCGTGAACGGGGAAGCCCTCCGCCTCAGCGAGCGTCTCGACATAGGGGGCAAGCGTCGCTGCCGCGCCTGCTGAAACCTCCACCGTCGCGATCGTGCGCCGGAACGTGCCGGGCCCGAGCGGTCCTGAGAACCGGCCTGCGCCACCCGTCGGCAGCACGTGGTTCGACCCCGCGACGTAGTCGCCGAAGGCGGTTGCGCTGTGGCGGCCGGCGAAGACGCAGCCGGCGGTCCGCACCCCACCGGCGAGCACCGCGGCGTCCTCGGAGAGCAGCTCGAGGTGCTCGGGTGCAAATGCGTTGGCAAGGTCGATCGCGTCGCTCAGGTCGGGGACGCGCACGACCGCAAGCGGCGAATCGCCTGAGCCGGGGCGCTCGGCGGCGGCACGCTCGGTTGCGTCGGCAAGGCCGTCGAGCACCGCCTCCTCTACTCCGACCGCTACCAGGGGGCCGTCAGCGCCGTGCTCGGCCTGAGCGCAGAGATCCAGAGCGGCCCAGCCGGGATCGGTGTCATGCCCCGCGACCACCATCAGCTCAGACGGGCCCGCCAGCGAGTCGATTCCCACAGCGCCGGACACGGAGCGCTTCGCCTCCCGCACCCACGCGTTGCCGGGCCCGGCAACGACGTCGACCGCAGCGATCGTCTCGGTGCCGAAGGCGAGGGCGAAGATCGCCTGAGCGCCACCCATCGCATAGACCTCCTCGATTCCGCAGAGGGCGGCGGCGGCCAGGGTCAATGGGTTGACCAGGCCATCCGGGCCCGGCGGGGAGGCCAATGCGATGCGATCCACGCCGGCGACACGGGCGGGGACCGCACACATCAGAACGCTCGACGGGTAGGCAGCTCTGCCGCCCGGCGCATAGATGCCAGCGGCGACGACGGGAACCTCACGCAGCGTCACCTCCTGCCCCTGGGGCAGCTCCACCCCGCGCTCGCCGGATGCGGCCTGGGCTTCGGCCACAGCACGGACGTTGGCCTCCGCAACCTCGAGCGCCTCCCGAATCTCTGGGTCGAGCTCTGCGAGGGCCTGCTCGGCGGCGCCCGGCTTTACCCGCAAGGAGGTCGGGGGGCGTTCGGTTGCGTCGAAACGCGCGGTCAGCCCCAGCACGGCCGCGTCGCCTCCCTCGCGCACCTCGCGCTCAATTTCCGCAACGTCCACCTGCGGCACCTCCGCCGAAGCGAAGGCGCGGATCGCCGCCGCAGTCTCAGTGGCGCCCTTCCATTTGAATCTCTTCAGCTTCATCCGACCGCCACCTCGCGCAGCCGCGCCGTCAAATCGTCCACCTCGCCGGCCCGCAGCTTGTGGGCGACGCGGTTCGCGACAAAGCGCGCCGTGCACTCGACGATCTCCTCGCGGACCTCGAGGTCGTTCTCCTCCAGCGTCCGGCCGGTCGCGACCAGGTCGACTATCCCGTCAGCGAGGCCGACCAGCGGCGCCAGCTCGACGGAGCCCTTCACCTCGATCACCTCGACCTGGTGCCCGGTCGCCTCGAAGTGGCGCTGGGCAACCCGCGGGTACTTCGTGGCAATGCGCATCGTTCCGAGGCGGCGCTCGGACTCCCCCAGCCGCTTGTCTCCCTTGCGCCCGGCGAGAACCATTCGGCAGCGCCCGTAGCCCAGGTCGAGCAGCTCGTAGACCATCCGATCCGACTGCTCGAGCAGGACGTCCTTTCCGGTGATGCCGACGTCTGCGGCGCCGGCCTCGACATAGGTCGGCACATCCGAGGGCCGCATGGTCACCAGCGTTATCTCCTCGCCCTCGAAGATCAGCGCACGCGACTCGCCGCGAGCCTGCGAGGTGTCGATCCCGGCCGCATCCAGCGCGTCGAGCGTGCCCTCGAAGAGGGCGCCGCGGGGCACGGCCAGCTTCAGCGGCCCGCCCGACTTGGCCCTGCCCATGCCGGCAACCTCAACGCTCATGACTCCTCACCCCCGCGCGACTCCTCGCCCATCTGAGCGACGTGCACGCGTTCCACGTACAGGGCAAACCCGGCGGCGGGCAGGTCCACTCCAAAGCGCTTCAGCAGGCCGTCGTAGCGCCCGCCCCCGCCCAGCACGTAGCCGACCGCCGGGTCGTAGACCTCGAGGATGGCCCCGCTGTAGTAGCCGAGGTCGCGCAGCAGGCCGAGGTCGATCTGGATCCGGCCAGCCGCTCCCCGAGCCTCCAGCGCCTCGAAGGTATTGCCGATCCGGGCGGTGGCGCGCTCGACCGCGGCCCCGCCCATCGCCCGCGCCTCCTCCAGGACCTCGCGGCCGCCACGGAGCTGGGAGAGCGCCACGCAGGTCGCACACTGCTCTTCGCTCACCCCCTCGACGGCCGAAAGCTCGGCCTCGAGCCCGACCATGTCGTGCGTCGCCAGCCGCTCCAGAACCGAATCGAGCGCCTCGCCGGCGACACCGATCTCCCCCAGCAGCTGCCGGAAGAGATCCGCGTCGCCCAGCCCGATCACCGCCCGCTCCAGCCCGGCCGCATCGAGTGCGGCCTGCAGAACCTCCACGACCTCGGCGGTCCCCTGCGGCGCCTCGGCCCCAATCAGCTCCACCCCCGCCTGCGAGAACTCCCGCCTCTGGCCGCGCTGGGGGCGCACCGCGCGAAAGGCGTTGGCGAGATAGCAGAGGCGCAGCGGCGGCTCGGAGGTGGCGTAGCGCGACGCCACCAGCCTGGCGATCGGCACCGTCATGTCGGAGCGCAGCGCCAGCAGGTCGCCCCGCTCGTCGAGCAGGCGGTAGGCGCTTTCGGAGGTGCGGCCGTCACCCCGCGCCAGCACCTCGTCGTACTCGATCGTGGGCGTGGCAACCTCTCCGTACCCGTAGCCCTCGAATACCTCGATCAGCGCAGCATTGAGGCGCCTCAACTCCAGCATCTCGTCGGGCAATATGTCGCGGCTTCCAGGGGGAATCGGGTGGATCACCGGCCCCACCCCATCCTCTTCTTTGGCGCGCTCGCACACATGGTCAGCGGCGATCTTGCTAGCTCGGCTGCGTCCTCGGGGGCCCCGCGGGTGCGCTGGGACACCCTATGCAGGGACCTCGGTCGAGACGCGGTCGATCTGGGCGCCGAGGCCTCGCAATCGCCGGTCGATCTGCTCGTAGCCTCGGTCGATCTGCCGGATGTTCCCGATCTCGGAGACGCCCTCCGCGGCGAGGGCGGCGATGAGCATCGCCATCCCTGCTCGAATGTCCGGGCTCTCGACACGTTCGCCGTGAAGCCGGCTCGGACCGCTGACGATCGCCCTGTGCGGATCGCACAGCGTGATCCGAGCGCCCATCGCGACAAGCTTGTCGACGAAAAAGAGCCGGTTCTCGAACATCTTCTCGAAGATCAGGATCTCGCCGTCGGCCTGGGTGGCCAGGGCCAGCGCGATCGACGTCAGGTCCGCAGGGAAGGCGGGCCACGGCCCGTCCTCGATCTTGGGGATCGCGTCGCCGACGTCGGCTTTGATCTGCAATCGCTGCTCCGGCGGCACCACGACGTCTCCGTCCTCGATCGTCGACTCAAAGCCGAGGCGGCGGAACTGGCGGCGCACCATCATCAGGTCCCGCGGCTCCACCGAGCGGATTCTGAGCTCTCCACCGGTCGCGGCGGCCAGCGCCATGAAGCTCGCAATCTCGATGTGGTCGGGCGCGATGGTGTGCTCCGCGCCGCCCAGCCGATCGCGCCCGTGCACGGTCATCACATTGGAGCCGATCCCATCGACCGCGGCGCCCATCTTGGTGAGCAGCCGGGCCAGGTCCTGAACATGCGGCTCGCAGGCCGCATTCGAGATCGTCGTCGGCCCGGGGGTCAGCGCCGCGGCCATCAGCGCGTTCTCGGTTCCCATCACCGAGGGCTCGTCCATGAAAATCTCGCAGGGGCGCAGCCCACCGCTGGGCGCTGTCAACTCGATCCAGCGGTCGCCCTCGACACGGGCACCCAGGTCCTGGAAGGCATCGAGGTGCGCGTCAAGGCGACGACGGCCGATGAAATCGCCCCCGGGAGGCGGCATTCTCGCCTCGCCGCAACGAGCAAGGAGCGGGCCGGCGAGCAGGAAGGACGCGCGAATCCTGCTGGACAGCTCCTCGTCCACGGCCACGTCCGCGACTCCCGCCGCACAGAGGCGGACGCTGTTGTCGGCCATCCAGCTCACCTCGACGCCAAGGTTGTCCAGCAGGGCGATCTGCGCCTCGGTGTCGCGGATCCGCGGGACCCGATGCAGGACCAGCTCCTCGTCGGTCAGCAGGCAGGCGGCCAGGATCGGCAGCGCCGCGTTCTTGTTGCCCGCAGCCGTGAGCTCGCCCGAGAGCGGCATGCCTCCTTGGATGACGAACTTCTCCATGAGTTCCGGCTAGGGTACCCGTCGGGATGGGCAGAGGTTGGAAGATCCTGATCGGCATTGTGCTCGCGTTGGCGGTCATCATCGGCGTCAACGCGGTGGTGACCGATGCAGAAACCAAGTCGGCCACGCTGACGGTGCCCGAGGCGCAGATCGTCCACCTGCCAGGCGGCGACCTGCAGGTGCTGGACACGGGGTCCCGGACCGGCTCGCCGATCGTCCTCATCCACTGCTTCACCTGCGCGATGGACTGGTGGGACGGAGTGATCCCCCGGCTGGAGCAAGGCCACCGCGTGATCGCGGTTGACCTGCTTGGACATGGCGGCTCCGAGAAGCCCTCCTCTGGATACGCGATCGAAAATCAGGCCGACCTCGTGGCCGAGGCCCTAGGCAGACTCGGCGTCAGCGACGCCGTCGTCGTCGGCCACTCGCTGGGCGGCGGAGTCGCGGTGGCCCTCGCCTCGCAGTCGCCAGAACTCGTCAACCGCGTCGTCATCATGGACAGCTCTCCCAAAAACGACAAGGGCAGCCTCGGCCTCCTCGCCAAGCTCGCCTTTCTGCCGGTGATCGGCGATGCGCTGTGGCGAATCAAGCCCGACTTCTCGGTCCGCAAGGGCCTTGAGGTTGCGTTCGCACCCGGGTTCGACGTACCCGACGCCTTCGTCGAAGACGTGGATCGCATGACATACAGCTCCTACGACGGCTCGCATCACGGCCTCGACGAATACACGGAAGAGGAGCCCCTCGACAGTCGCATCGCGGCCACGGGAAAGCCCCTGCTCGTGCTCATGGGCGCAGAGGAGCAGCTGATCGACGAACCCGCCGCTCGGCTCGCCGAATACCGAGCCACCGTCCCCGGCGCCCGAACTGAGCTGATACAGGGCGCCGGGCACTCTCCCAACGTCGAGAAACCAGCCCAAACCGCCGCGCTGATACTTGGCTTCGTCCCCGCCCCAAAAGCCGCCAGAACCGGCTCAGCCAGGCACAAATTGCAACGGGACCTGCAAAATCGGGAAGGCGTCCGGAGCCAGCCGTAGATTCGAACCTATGTTCGAGACAGAGAAATCCTTCAGCGGCCAACTGGCCGACGCCGCAGACCTGATGATCGACTTCGCCACCCTTGGCGAGTACGGGCTCGAGCCCATCGATCGCTTGCCGCCCTCGTGCGAGGGCCGCCGGCGCAGCGGGTCCCTGCGGAGTACCGGCGCCTGGCGTTCGGCGATCGATCGCTTCGCGACGCAGTCCTGAACCAGGGCCCGGCACGAAAAAGGGCCGCCCCCACGGGCGGCCCTGAAAAACCGGCGGCGACCTACTCTCCCAGGAGGTTGCCCTCCAAGTACCATCGGCGCTGAGGGGCTTAACTGCTCTGTTCGGAATGGGAAGAGGTGTTTCCCCCTCGCTATGCGCCACCGGAAACTTTGCGAGACCTCGCCCCGGTGGAGCTTGAAAACTGCACAAGGCGGCAGGGTAAAAATTATCCGTCAAGCCCTCGACCCATTAGTACCGGTCGGCTGAGCGCATCGCTGCGCTTGCACCGCCGGCCTATCAACCTGGTGGTCTACCAGGGGTCTTACTCCCTCAAGGGGATGGGAGAGCTCATCTCGAGGACGGCTTCCCGCTTAGATGCCTTCAGCGGTTATCCGTTCCGTGCGTAGCTAACCTGCGGTGCCCTTGGCAGGACAACAGATACACCAGCGGCACGTTCATCCCGGTCCTCTCGTACTAGGGATGACTCCTCTCAACTCTCCAACGCCCACGGCAGATAGGGACCGAACTGTCTCACGACGTTCTGAACCCAGCTCGCGTACCGCTTTAATGGGCGAACAGCCCAACCCTTGGGACCTACTCCAGCCCCAGGATGCGACGAGCCGACATCGAGGTGCCAAACCGGTTCGTCGATGTGGACTCTTGGAACCGATAAGCCTGTTATCCCCGGAGTACCTTTTATCCGTTGAGCGACGGCGCTTCCACTTGCAACCGCCGGATCACTAAGCCCAACTTTCGTTCCTGCTCGACCCGTCGGTCTCGCAGTCAAGCTCCCTTATTGCCTTTACACTCTGCGCACGATTTCCAACCGTGCTGAGGGAACCTTTGGGCGCCTCCGTTACATTTTAGGAGGCGACCGCCCCAGTCAAACTGCCCACCTGACACTGTTCACCACCCGGATCACGGCATGGTGTTAGAAGCCCAGAGTACCAAGGGTGGTATCTCAAGGATGACTCCCCGGCAACCAAAGCTGCCGGTTCACTGTCTCCCACCTATCCTGAGCGAGATACCCCAGACTCCAATATCAAGTTGCAGTAAAGGTTCACGGGGTCTTTCCGTCTAGCCGCGGGTACTCGGCATCTTCACCGAGACTTTAATTTCACCGAGCCTCTCGTTGAGACAGCGTCCAAGTCGTTACGCCATTCGTGCAGGTCGGAACTTACCCGACAAGGAATTTCGCTACCTTAGGACCGTTATAGTTACGGCCGCCGTTTACCGGGGCTTAGCTTCACTGCTTCGCGCCGAAGCGCTAACAGGTCCACGTAACCTTCCGGCACCGGGCAGGCGTCAGCCCCTATACGTCGTCTTGCGACTTAGCAGAGGCCTGTGTTTTTGGTAAACAGTCGCTTGGACCAATTCACTGCGGCCCCCTCGGGCTCCCTCCGTGCGGAGTTCACCCTACTGGGGCGTCCCTTCTCCCGAAGTTACGGGACGATTTTGCCGAGTTCCTTAACGAGAGTTAGCTCGCTCACCTCAGTATTTTCTACTTGTCCACCTGTGTCGGTTATCGGTACGGGCACGCGAATCCTGCCTAGAGGATTTTCTCGGAGGCATGGGATCGGGGACTGGCCGGCGGAATGCCAGCTGGCGTCGCACCTCGCGTCAAAACGCCACCGCGGATTTCCCTACGGTGACTGGCTACGTGCTTGCCCCAGGACGACCATCGCCTGGGTTCCCTTACCCTTCCCCGTCCCCCCATCGGTCATAACGGAAACGACGTGGTACAGGAATATCAACCTGTTGGCCATCGGCTACGCCTTTCGGCCTCGCCTTAGGTCCCGACTAACCCTGAGCAGACGAACTTTACTCAGGAAACCTTGGACAATCGGTGGAGGGGAGTCTCACCCCTCTTTCGTTACTCATGCCGGCATTCTCACTTCCAGCCGCTCCACGGAGGCTTACGCATCCGCTTCACGCAACTGGAACGCTCTCCTACCGCGTGCAGAGCCCGCAGGCCTGCACACCCATAGCTTCGGAGACTAGCTTGAGCCCCGTTGAATTCTCCGCGCCCGAACACTTGACCAGTGAGCTGTTACGCACTCTTTCAAGGGTGGCTGCTTCTAAGCCAACCTCTTGGTTGTCTCT
>Ga0210110_1000233_pt1 | contig 18952 bp, 12 predicted proteins | sample China_Galinas_PW_2_FD_184865 | JGI IMG/M metagenome (GOLD analysis project Ga0210110, IMG submission 184865) | Wetland microbial communities from San Francisco Bay, California, USA, that impact long-term carbon sequestration - China_Galinas_PWB_D1... | ecosystem: Environmental > Aquatic > Marine... | reverse complement strand
TCAGTATGAATCGGTATGCACCAATCCTGCGTACTGCGACGACAGCAACGTATGCACGGCGGATTCCTGCGACGAGGGCGTGGACGGGTGCTGCAGCCATGTGGACATTCCATGCCCGGAGCGGGCCTGCTACAACATCACCGGTTGCGATCCAACGGACGGCTGCCAGTATGAGTCGGTATGCACCGATCCTACGTACTGCGACGACCACAACGTGTGCACGACCGATTCGTGCGACGAGGGCGCGGACGGGTGCTGCACTCATGAGGATATCCCGTGCGAGCCGCGGCCGTGCTACAACATCGTCGGCTGCGATCCGGTGAACGGTTGTCAGTATGAGCCGGTGACCTGCGATGACCACAACATCTGCACCCGAGACACCTGTGACCCGGCGACGGGAGCCTGTGTCTACACGGATATCATCCCGGCGCCTCCGGAATGTGTGACCTACGCCGGCTGCACGCCCGGCTTCTGGAAGCAGCGGCAGCACTTTGTGTACTGGGTGGGCTACGCACCGACCGACCTGTGGGAGGATGTCTTCGGCGTCCAAGCGGTCATTCTGCACGGCAAGACGCTGCTCGAGGCCGCCGGCACGGGTGGTGGTGGTGAGGCTGCGCTTGGCCGTCACGCCGTGGCTGCCCTGCTGAACAGCACGAACGACGAAGTCGACTACTTCTACTCGACGGATGCAGTGATCGCTATGGTCCAAGAGGCCTACGCGACCGGAGAGTTCAATGCGACCAAGAACTTGTTGGCCGCACAGAACGAACTGGGCTGCACGGTGAACACGTCGGGCCAGAAGGATCCGGACTCGGGCCACGGCTGGCAGAACGGCCGCTAGGTACGACGCCCCGATTGGACATAGTTCGAGCGTTTCGCTCGAACGCTGAATAGAGAGATAGAGTTGCCGGCGGGGAGCGAACTTCGGTTCGCTCCCCGCGTTCCTTTGCGCGAACGATCGCCCAATCCGTCAAGCCGGCCCTGTGGGGATGGGCCGTGCCCGTGGCGCCATGTGCCGCCAATCAATGTTCCGATTCAGAGACGTTCTGCAACAAGCCGGTAGGAAAGCGGACACCAAGAGAATTCACGGGCAGGAAGCGGCTTCCTGGGTATTGCATCTTATCACCCCTTGCGTCAAAATAGGTGGCTAATGCGTCGTAGCGTCTTGGGTGGCACGGCGTCAAGGCGAGATTGCACTTCCGCCAGCCTCCGTGCCGGGATGGCCAACAGGTCATAGACGTGTCTACGACTACATGTCCGCGGCTACATGGCCATCAAGGCCGGCCGCGAAATGCCCATCGAGAAGGGAGCGTGCACTGTGAGAATCAAAACGGTAGTGGGGTCGATGGCTGCTGTCATGATGGTTGGTTTTTCGGCCAATCAAGCGAATGCACAGTTTCTTCGACACGGTATCAGTGTCCAGAAGGGGTGTGATGGGCCGTTCTGCGTTGGAGACACGACGAGCTGTACGTTCCTGGTGTCCTACAACGACGACTACGGTGACACGACGATGATTATGGAGGCCTACGACCAGCTCGACACGGATGGCGACGGTACCTTCGAGACGCGTATTCCCGCGGCCGGAAACCTCCCGATCATCGAGGCCGGCGGAAATACGACGTGCACCGTTGGCGGCTCGTTGCCGTGCAATCTCGGCCCGGCGGATCCTGGGGCGGGCCTGGAGGCCGGCTTCGTGATCTTCCAGCAGAACGAGTACGTCATTGGTCCCAACGACGTCTCGCCACTGGAGGATCAGGGGCACGTGATCTGGCAAGATCAGTGCGACGCGCCGGGCACGAGCAACTGCTCCACCGCGGTGAACGACGCGGCCGCCCCTGCGGCGACGATGTTCCCGACCTGCAATGATGACGACGCCTGCACGAACGACAGTTGCGATGGGGGTGTGTGCTCGTTTGAGTCGGTGTGCCTCGATCCGAACTACGACTGCGACGACAGCAACGTGTGCACGGAGGACGTGTGCGACGATACCTTGGATGGCTGCTGCGCCCACAATCCGATCCCGTGCGAGGAGAGAGCCTGCTACACCAACACCGGCTGCGATCCGGCAAGCGGTTGTCAGTATGAGCCGGTGACCTGCGATGACGGCGACCCGTGCACCGAGGATTCGTGCAATCCCGATACGGGCGCGTGCGACTTTGTCGTGATCGACCCGCCGCCGATCGGCTGCGGCCTGGCCTGCCGCGTGACCGGAGGGGGAGTCGATACCTTTGACCGTCTGTCGTACGGTCAATCCAAGAAGGGCGATGCGAGCCTCGCTGAGGGCGTTTCGGACGACGGCGGCAACGCCAACCGATACACGATGGGCGGCCAGGCGGGTGCGCCGACCGCCGAGCAGCCGCAACCATACGGCGAATGGACCCACCACAACCAGCGCGGGCATAACGGCAGATTCGTGTTCCACGCCGGCACCGCCAGCGCGCCTCCCATGACCGAGATCGATCTGATCGAATGCAGCGATGCAGGTTGGTGTGTCCAGGCTCGACCGGCGCCGGCCAAGCAAATCGACTTCCAGGGCATTGGGACGTTCAAGAACCTGGACAACAAGGCCGAAATGAGCTTCCAGGACATTGCCCCGGACGCAAGCTTCGTTGCCGACGAAACGCTTCACTGGTTCTCAGTACATATCGAGGACCTGGGTGAGCCGGGTCACGGCGGTGCGGTGGAGCCGCCCGCCGCTTTCTGCCCGCTCGAGGGGTCGGCCGGTGCGTTGGCCGACTGTGGTTGCCCGGACTTCTACGAGATTCGGATTCACGCGACTGCAGATCCGAGCTCGCCAATGGTCTACCACGTGTACGGTTACATCACGGGCGGCAACCTTCAGATTCATCCGCCCATCCTGCGGAGCACGCGGTAACGGACACGATCGAAATCGTTCGATCAGGCGTTCTGATCGAGCGGACATAGCGGCAACAAGCGGGGGGCGAACGACAGTTCGCCCCTCGTTTTGTTATGATGCCGTCGTGGCGAGATGAAAGGTGTCGTTCGCACCGTGGAGTGGCCGTAATCGTGCTTGTCAAGCTCATTCAATGCACTGTGCCGCGCGACAGGCGTGAGCGATTCTCCACCGGACAGACGGCCTGGGCGGCCCTTGCGGATTGCCCCGGCTTTCTCGCCCAGTTCGGCGGCTGGAGCTTCGCTGACCCGAAGCGGGCCGTGATCGTTGGACTGTGGGCCGATCGTGCGGCCTACGACGCGTTCATGCGCGACGTCCATGATCGAATCTTCGCGAGCAACGACCAGGCCGGGGCCTACGACTCGATCGAGGTGTCGCTTTGGTCTGCAGTCGATCGGGGCGCAGCGCCGCCCGCGCTGTCGCCGGAGCACGTCGAGCGCGGTCTGCTGCTCCATTGGCGGGAGCGGTGCGATCGGTCGGCGTCGCAGCTCGGGCCCGGCCGCCTTCCCAACGCCGCAACGGCCCTGTGGTCATGCCTGGCCGATCACACCGAGGACACGAACCGCACGCTCGAACTCGTGCTCCGACCGCGCCGTGGTGCGAACGAAACTCCGTCCAGTGATGCGCTGCTCGAGTCGGCCTGGGTCGTGCTGCCCGGCCGGCGTGTGAATCGAAGTCAAGAGTAGCGACGCGGCGCAGCCGATAGCGCGCAACGATCAAGTGTAGCATCGCCCTTCATAGGTGACGAAAAATCGTGCGATACGAATCTGCGTCCGGAATAAACCCTGGCGCTACATTGAACTGTTGCTTGCTCTAAAACTGCTTCCACAGCCACTGGTTGGTGACTTCGTGGTGGAACATGATCTCCTCGCGCTTCACGAAGGTGCCGAGCTCCTTCGGGCAGCGGTCGGCCGACGCCTGCTTCAGCTCGATGTACTTGCCGTGCGATTCGTCGCCGATGACGTCAGCCGCCAGTCGGCTCGCCTTGAACAGGCGAATCGCGTCGTGAATGTTGTCCGGCAAAAAGCGCGTGCGCGTTCGCTTGCCCTCGGCGTCGGCCGGGTCCGGCAGCGGGCCCTCGAGCCCGGTACGCAACAGCGTGTAAAAGACCATGTACGGGTTCGCATCCGGCGCGACCGAGCGGAACTCGATCCGCGCGGTGCGCTCGTTGCCCAGCGGCACGCGCACCATGGCCGCCCGGTTCGTCGCCGACGCTTTGATCTGGTTCGGCGCCTCGTAGTTCGGGTCGAGCCGGCGGTAGGCGTTGACGCTCGAGTTCAGCACGAGGCAGATGTCTACGGCGTTGTTGAGAATCCGCTCGACGAACTGCCACGCGTACTCCGACAGCCCGTCCTGACCCTTCGCGTCGTAGAACAGGTTCTTTCCGCCCTTGGCCAGCGACAGGTTGCAGTGCATCCCGTTTCCGTTCACCCGCGCCACGGGCTTCGGCAAAAACGATGCGGTGAGTCCGTACATACGTGCCACCTGGCGACACGTCAGCTTGTAGAGCTGGATCTGATCGGCCGCCACCATCGCATCCGAGTACGAAAAGTTCATCTCGAACTGCGAGGGAGCCACCTCCGGGTGATCCTTCTCGTTGGAAAAGCCCATCGACCGCTGGGCCTCGGCCGCGCGATCCATGAACTGCCTGAGCAGATCCTGCGGAAGCGAATGGTAGTAGCCCCCGGTCGAGACGAACTCGAACTCGCCCTTCTCGTAGTAGATCCGCTCGGCGTCCGTGTCCTGAAACAGAAAGCCCTCGATTTCCGGGGCGACGTTCATCGTCAGGCCTTCGTTCTTGAAGAGCTTCTCGGTGAACTGCCGAAGCCGCGAGCGGAAGTCGTTCGGATACGGTGAGCCGTCCTGAGCCTGCACTTCGCCGAACACGATGACTTTGCCCGGGCCGAAGATATCGGCGGGCAGCCAGTAGAACGCCGGCCAGTCGATCGCCAGCTTCAGGTCCGACTCGCTGATCGCGGAAAAGCCGCGAATCGACGAGCCGTCGAAGGTCAGGTTGTCGGCCGACTCGAGCAGGAATTTCTTGTCGTAGTCGAGCATCTGGAACCGTCCCTCGAGGTCCGAGAAGCAGACGGTCACCGCCTTGATCCCCTTTTCGTCATGCAGGTATTTGCGGCGGTTCTCCTCGATGCCGCCTCGGTCCACGCGTTCCAGCCGGGCCGCCTTGGCCGACAGATTCAGCTCCTCCAGCTCGTCATACGGGATTTTCAGGAACTTCCGCAGCTCGTTCGTTTCCATCGCTACGCCTCTCAGCAAAGGGAAGATTAATTCACAAGGTTAAACATGGTTATACTTACCTTATTTTTGTCGTCAAGTCAACTAAATCGACCACGGTTTACGATAAATATCCCGCAGACAATGATTGCGGTCCGGAATCCGGGAAGTCTGGGATTGACATCCCCGGGCAGGACCGATATCCTCGGACAAAGTGGTGTCGAACCGCAGGGCCGCAATCGGTGGCCCTTTTTTTCTGCCCAGGCGGATTCGGCGCCTGCGGGCGCGAGGGCGAGCCGGGCCCGCGGCGCCGCGTTCGCAGACGGAATCGAACCGAACATGGCACACATCGCGCGGGAGCATTGTTGCGTCTTCGGTCTCGGATGGGGCGACGAGGGCAAGGGTAAGGTGGTCGACCTGCTGACCCCGGCCTTCGACGTCGTCGTCCGGTTCAACGGCGGCGCCAACGCCGGACACACCGTCTGCATCGGCGACGAGAAATTCGCGCTGCACCTGCTGCCCACCGGCGTGCTCCATGAAAACTGCATGAGTGTGATCGGTCCGGGCGTCGTGGTCGATCCCGTCCAACTCATGAGCGAGATCGACGCGTTGGCCGCGCGCGGGCTGGACGTGAAGGACCGGCTGCGCATCAGCGACCGCGCCCACCTCGTGTTGGCCTACCACAAGGCGGAAGATCAGCTCGGCGAGCAGTCGGCCGGCGGCGCCAAGATCGGCACGACCGCCCGCGGGATCGGCCCGTGCTACGCCGACAAGATGCGGCGCACGACGGCCGTGCGCTTCGCCGACGTGGTGCACGATCCGGACATCGAGTGCCGCGTCCGCGCGATCGTCGCCCAGCGGCGACGCATGCTCCAAGCGCTCTACGGCGACGACGGCGGTATCGACGAGAAAAGCGTGATTGACGACATCCTCCGCGCGAAGGACCGGCTCGCCGCCAACGTCTGCGACACGAGTTCGTTGCTCTACGGCGCGATCGACGCCAGCAGCCTGCTGCTGTTCGAAGGGGCCAACGGCACCCTGCTGGACGTCGACCACGGCACCTATCCGTACGTCACCTCGAGTTCGACCGGCCCGCACGGCATCGCGACCGGCGCCGGCGTGGCGGCCGGGGTCGTCACGCGCATCGTCGGCACCATGAAAGCGTACGCCACGCGGGTCGGAAGCGGGCCGTTCGTGTCGGAGCTCGTCAACAAGGTCGGCGATGAGATTCGCGTGCGCGGGAACGAGTTTGGCACGACGACGGGCCGGCCGAGGCGCTGCGGCTGGTTCGACGCGGTCAGCGCCCGCCAGGTCATTCGCCTGACCGGCACCACCGACATCGCCATGATGCACCTCGACACGCTCGCGGGATTCGATCAGGTCGGTATTTGCACGGCCTATCGGCTCGACGGGCGGACGCTGACGGTGCCGCCCGCCTACGCCGGGATGCTCGAAGCGGCCGAGCCGGTCATCGAGTACCTGCCCGGCTGGCCCGAAGAAATCCGCGGTGCCCGGCGCTTCGAGGATTTGCCGAAGGCCGCGGTGGAGTACGTGCTGCGCATCGAGCAGCTTCTGGGCGTGCCCGTCTCCATCATCGGGCTGGGTCCGGAGCGGTCGCAGGTGCTGGTGCGCGGCTCGCTGGAGCAGGTGATCCCGACGCCGTCAGCCTCCGGCACGTAACGACGAACCATGAACGAACCGCCCCTCGATCCCAAGCAACGACTCGGCCTTGCCGCAGAGCAACTCCCGCGACACATCGCGATCATCATGGACGGCAACGGGCGATGGGCGCGCCGGCAGAACCTGCCGCGCATCCAGGGCCACGAGCGCGGCGCGACGACCGTGCGTAAGATCGTCACGCACTGCGCCCGGCTCGGCATCGACGCGCTCACGCTCTACAGCTTCAGCACGGAGAACTGGAAAAGGCCGCGCGACGAAGTCGAGTTTCTAATGGAGCTCTACGCGCAGTACCTGGTGGCCGAGCGCGACACGATCATGGACAACAACGTGCGGTTCATGCACGTCGGCCGCCGGGTGGGCCTGCCGGATACTGTGCTCGCCGAGATGGACGAAACGGTCCGGCTCAGCAAGGGCAACACCGGGCTGAAGCTCTGCCTGGCGCTGAACTACGGCTCGCGCGACGAGATCGTCGACGCGGTGCGCGACCTCGCCCGGGAGGTGCGCGCGGGGCGCCTCGAGCCAGATCGCATCGACGAGTCGATCATCTCCGGCGCGCTGTACACGTCCGGTCTTCCCGATCCGGACCTGCTTATTCGCACGGCCAACGAGCGGCGCGTGAGCAACTTTCTTCTTTGGCAGATCAGCTACGCCGAGATTTACGTGTGCGACGCGCTCTGGCCGGACTTCACCGAGGCCGACCTTGACGAGGCGATCAAGGACTTCGCCCGCCGCGAGCGCCGCTTTGGTGACGTCGGCGCGCCGACGAGCTGAGGCAAGCGCGTGACGGCGATCTCGGCGCGCGCAGCCCGCCGGTCGACTCGACCGGCGGCCGCGTTGCGTCTTGAAGGTCAGGAAGCCGTGAAAATGTAGTCGGTTCAAGGTCGACCAAACTGCCGCACCCGCCGTACCCCATCGGCAGGTGAATTGCCGGTGTCAAACGCACCGCCGTGCCGTCGGCGGCCCCACCGGCCAATCGTACCTCTGCTCGGTCCACCCGCTTCTATTATTGACCCTTCGCCCGTGTCCGGCGAATGATATCAGGCAACTCTTACGTAACTCGTTGTATGAACTTTCCCTGGGTCACCCAGATTGACGCCCTCTTCCCCGGTTCGTCAGTTTCGCTCCGCGCCGCGCGGGCAGTCGGACGATATCGAGAGGTACGAGATGAACGCACGGCGTCGGCGGAGCCGCGTCGGGACCACCGCAGGAAGCGGAATTTCGCTCGACAAGGAAGGCAGGACCATCATGGGGGCCAGCGCGACCGGCGGCCTGAGTGGCAAAGAGCGTCGGAAACACGAGTTCGGCCGGGCGTCTCGGCGGTTTGCCGACCACCTGATCGCCGACTATTTCAACGCGGAAGAGGAAGTGGAACGAGCACAACGAATCCCGATCAAGCGATGTAGTGCGTATCTGAGTTCCGGAGACGGCGCCGCCGCGAGCGCCAAGCGCCCGGTTGAGGCACAGGCCAGGCTCGATTTTGATACCCCGGCGCGGGCGGAGCGGCCCGGGGCGCGCGAGGTTGTCTGGCCGCCGGTCCACACAAGCGAGCCGCCGCGGCGCAAGCTGATCGATGAGACCCAAGTCACGCTGACGCGCGAGCGCACGCCGGTTCGCGAGAACGCGCCGTCGGCCGTCGCGACCAAGCCCGAGCGGGCGATTCGATTTGCCGCGCAGCCGCCCGCCGCCACGCCCACGGGTTTGCCGTTTCCGAGGGAATGGCGTCCGCCGATGGGGTACAAGTCGTCGAAGCCGAGGTCGTCGGTTCGGGGTTTCGCGTACGGCTGCCTGATCGGCGGAGCGGTCGCGGCGAGCCTGCTGATGGCCCTGAGCCTGCTCGTGCGGTAGCGTCTTCGGGCTCATGGGGCAGGGATGATGCGTTGCCTCGTCCGGCATGACAACGGCACCACGATGCGCGTCGATGAGCCCGCGCACCTCGAGGAGGTGGCCGGGCGGCAGGACGTCCGCCTGTGGATCGATCTGACGACACCCACCGAGGAAGAGGTTCGGTGCGTCGGCAAGCTGCTTTGCCTGGACGACGTCGCCCTGGACGACAGCCTGTCGGGTGAACAGCGCCCCCGCATCGACGAGTTCGACGAGTACATCTTTCTGATGGTCTACGGTGTCGTCGCGCCCGGAAGTGACGACGTCACGCCGCGCAAGCTGAGCATTTTCTGCGGCGCTCGATTTCTGGTGACGATCCACGAGGAGCCGCTGCGAACGATCGAAACGTTGTTCTCGCGTTACGACCGGAATCCCGGCACCGTGCTGAGCGCCGGCGTCGACGTACTGCTGTTTCGGATCATCGACGGCATCGTCGACAACCTGTACGTGGAAGTGGACCGTTACGAAGAGCGCGTCGAGGCGCTCGAGGACGCGTCGCTGGAGGCGCGCGTGGACGACGACATCCTGGTCGAGTCCTCGGGGATTCGCCGGGCGCTGATGCCGCTGCGGAGTCTGGCGGCGTCCACCCGCGAGCTGCTTCTTCCCATGGCGCGCGGCGACTACGACTACGTCTCGAAGTCGCTGAAGTCGAACTTATCGCACGTCGAAGACCATCTGATGCAGGTGATCGAGGCCATCGACTCGATGCGCGAGCACCTGATCGCGATTCGCGAAAACTACCAGTCCGCGGTGGCGACGCAGACCAACGAGGTTATGAAGATCCTGACAATCATGGCGACGGTGATGCTGCCGCCGACGTTGATCGCCGGCATCTACGGCATGAACCTGAAGCTCTGGCCGAGCGAGGAGCACCCGGCCGGCTTTCTCGCGGTGCTCATCGTCATGGCCGCGGTGTCGATCGGCCTGGTCTCGTACTTCCGCTGGCGCAGGTGGATCTGAGCGGGACCGAGAGCAGAACCACCAAGTCAACATGGTCTCTGATGGAGGCCTCCCTGCGTGGTTCAGGAGCGGGTCCGTCGTGTCACCCATGGGCTCGATCCGAACCCACCCACCCCTTGGTGCCTTCGTGACGTTGTGGTTCCTCTGTGGGTCACGAATTGTCGTCGGGTGATGCCGACGCGTGACCGGTGGGCTTGTCGGATTCGTCCGGGGCACGTTGCACTTCGACGCGCAGCGGTGCGCTGACGGATCGCAGGTGCAGGTCGCGCTGCGGGAAGGCGATCTCGATGCCCGCCTTGCGGAACTCCTGATCGATCGTCATGTGCAACGAATGCACCAGGTGGATCCAGATCATGCGGTTGGCGATGTACACGCGCAGCTCGAAGTTCAAGGAGCTGCCACCGAACTCCTTGAACACGACGTGCGGCTCGGGATCGTCGACGACGTCCGGGTTTTCCTTGGCGATCTTCAGGAGCAAGTCGGCCGCAAGCTGCGTGTCGGAGCCGTAGGCGATCCCCACCGGGATGGTGACGCGCGTGGTCGGGTCCGAGAGCGTCCAGTTGATCAGGCGGTTGGTGATGAAGTTCTTGTTGGGCACGATCAGTTCGCGCATGTCCCAGTCGGTGATCGTGGTCGCCCGCATTTGAATGCGCGTGACGCGCCCCTCGATATCGTCGACGGTGACGACGTCGCCGAGGCGGACCGGGCGCTCGAAGAGGATAATCAGGCCGGACACGAAGTTGGCGAAGATTTCCTGCAAGCCGAAGCCGAGCCCGACGGTGGCGGCCGCGGCGAGCCACTGCACCTTCGCCCAGCCGACACCGATCGCACCGAAGCCGAGCACGAGTCCGACCAGAATCAGCAAATAGCGCGACACCGTCGTGATTGCGAAGCGTTGGGCGGCCGCGAGTTGCAGTCGCTCCAGGATCGCCAGCTCGATCAGCCCGGGTAGATTCTTCACGGCGATGAACGTCACGATGAAGATGAAGGTCGAAGCGAACAGATCGCGGAGGGTCACGGGCACCGGCTGCTCGACGACGGCGCCGTCGGATCCCTGGCCGCTCGTGGTGACGCGTTCCACGGTGCTCCAGAGCTGGACCTGGTCGAACACGCGAAGCGCCGGCAGGGTGTCGTGCCAGATCGCCCACATGCCGATCAAAAACGCGAACACGCCCACCGCGCGAAGCAGGTTGCCGACCTGTGCCGTCACCACGTTCAGGTCGATCGGCGGATCGGGCTGAATGTCTGCGCCGCCCGCTTCGGACGCGGCCTGCTGTTTCCGGTGAAACGCGCGCATGCTCAGCTTGCGGCGGTAGACCAGCATGCGCCGCAGCGCCAGGAAGCTCGCCACCACGATCAGCAGGATCAGCCAGAGCGATTCGAGGAAGCCGTTGGCCAGCCGGCAGGCCGTGTAGTGATATCCGCTGAGCGACAGTCCGATCAAAAGCGCCGGGAGCAGTACCGCGACCGCATAAATCCAGTCGCGGGAGCGAACGAACGAACTCGGCAAGCGCACGGAGGATCGCGGTGCCAGCACGCCGCGCTTCGGGTGGAAAATGATGTGATCAAACGCCAGGATCAGGCCCGTGAGTACGACAAACGCGCAGCGTCCGAGTGCGTTGTTCCAATGTTCGTTGCCGGTTTGCTCGGCGTAGCTGCTCAGAAAAACGGCCACGATCGTGGGGATTGCAAACCAGAGAAGGTGTCGCCGGACCCGCGCCGTGGCCGCTGTCGGCCAGGCGAAGTGTGACTCGCCGAGCCCGTCGGGTCGGCAGAGCTGCCGGAGAAACTCCAAGAGCAGCACCCAAACGGATACGGCCCGCAATCCCGCGGCGAGCGCGCTGCCGAAGGCGTGCTCGTCGGCCGTGGCCACGACCGCCCAGGCCGCGAGCCGGAGCAGCGCAGGCCACCGTGCGATCATGACGGCCGACAACAACGACGTGACGACGGTCGGCCGAATCGAATGACAAAACGGCTGTGACGCCGCCTGTCCGAGCTCTCGCGCACGCCGCGCCGCCCACGGACCGGCCGCGAAGCACGCGATGATGGCGAGTATCCAAAGACACGTTCGCGCCGGCATCTGGACGGAACGGGCCCACGCGTTGGACCAGACATTCACCCAGTTCTTTGGCGAGGCGAACTCGAGCAGCGCGTCGCTCAGCGCGTGGGTGTCGCTGACCTTTGGGAACGCCGCGCTCTTGATCCACAAAATGCGCTCGTTGACGTAGTTGTGGATTTCCTTCAGCACGTTGATGAGTTGCTGTTCCTTCCCCTCGAGGTCGAACAGCGCCCGGGCGTAGGTGTCGTAGTCCTTGATGAGCGCGGCGATGTAGCCCTGCCTCGCTTCGAGCAGCTCCTTCGCGGCCGCCGAGATGTCGTGCACCTGCTGCTCCGACGTTTCAGCAGGAAGCGAATCCACGACGTCCTGCACCATCGCGTCGAGCTTTTCATTGAGCCGGCGCTGGTCATCCTGAAGATCGAGCCACTGAAGGCGAGCCTTGGCCGCCTCGGCGTCGCGACGTGTACTGGCGGCGACTCGCTCGCTCAGGCTGGGCAGCCCGTCGCGAAGGCGACGCAGCATGATGCCCATCGTCGGGTTGATGCCGGCCGCCTTCACCCGTGCGGTCACCGCGTTGAACTCCGCGGTAATCTGCTGGATCAGGTTCGCCGACTTCACCTCGTCCTGCTTCGCCTTTTCGATCTTCGCGACGATGGATTCGCGGTCGGCGAGTTCGGCGTTTCGTTGGGCGATCGAGCGCAGGGCGGGGTGGGTTCGCGCCGCCTCGCGCCGCGCCCGCGCCGCCTCGCGCGCGGCCGCCTGCGCTTCGCGCCGACGAGCGTCCGCGACCAGGTCCTGCCATGCCTTGGCGATGTTCGCGGCGCGGGTCGCCTTTTTGGCGGCGAGCTCCTTGCGGGTTTGGATGAGCTCGGTGCGCGCGTCGTAGCTGCTCAACTCGGCCTCGTAGGATTCGGCCTCGGCGCGCATCGCCGCCCGTCGCGCGCGAAGCTCCACCCGGTGTGCGACGGTGAGTTCGTGCGGCTGGTCCGTCGGCGTCGGTTGGGACAGGTCGGTGGCCACGGCGTCGAGCCGGGACTTGACGTCGGCGATGAGCTTGGGCAGTTCCGCGCGTCGGTCGGACCGGCGCGACTGTTCGTCGTCGAGGGCCGACGCGGCCGCCCGGGCGTCCCGCTGGTCGGACTCGGCTTGCGCGAGCCGGGCCTCGAGATCGGCGAGCGGTGCCGTGGCGTCGAGGTCGAGTTGGAACGCATCCGAAAAGGACGCGAGTTGCGTTTTGGTGTCCGCGAGCTTGGCCGGTGCGCTTTCGCGAGCGGCGTCGAACTCGGCTTTCTTGGAGCGGGCCGAGTCCGCGCGTTTGAGTCCTTCGATGGCCTTGCTGTAGGCGTCGAGAATCTGGTTCTTCACGCCCTCCGCGAGGTTGGCGTTTCGCTCGGCGTCCGCCTTGCGGCGTTCGATGTCGTCGACGGTTAGCGTCGACTCCTCGGCCGGGGGCTCCGCCGGTTTGTCCGGCGGCGCGGCTTGCGGTGGCGTTTGTGTCGCCGGCGTTTGGGCGGGACCGGCCGGCTTGGCGTCCTGCGCACCGGCCCGCGCTACGAAACACAGGCAGCAAAGCCCGGCGACCAGAAGCCTGACCGTTTTAGGAGTTGCCACACCACGGCTCCTAAGGCCCCTCCCGTCTCTCCGGCGCCGTGACCGCTCGGCGCGTTGGGAAAGCAAAGCACGGGGCTGCTTGTGACGGAGTTCGTCGAGAATGGGACTATACTAACAGCGCGCCGCCCGGTAAACCGGCATGCCGCGGCGCGCTCCGGAAGGCGCTCGCTCGCGAATGGCGCCGGCGCTTCGTCATCCGCCCGCGATCAGAGTTTCTCTTCGACCTCGGCTTGACGGGTGATCTTGGCGGCCAGGTTGTCGTTGTGGCGCCCCAGCCGCGCGGCGAACTTGTTTTCGCCTTCGACCTGGAGAATGATGTCGCCGAGCGGCGATTTCGTGGTTTGAATGATGTCCCCGGTTTGCAGCGTGAGCAGGTCTTCGACGGCGATCGTCGTTTCCGCGAGGTACGCAATCACGTCGACCTCGGTGGCGCCGATGCCGCGTGCGATGTCGTCATGACGATCCTCCGGCTGGTGCTTCCTTTGGTATGCGAGCCAACCTTGCGACAGTAGCTTGCCCATCACCGGCTCGATAACGTTGAAGGGAATGCACAGGCTCATCGTGCCGGTACGCCCGCCCATCTTGATCTCGAAACCGATGACCACCACGACTTCGTTCGGCGCGACGATCTGCACGAGCTGCGGATTGCTCTCGACCTCGTTGATCGAGAACTGTACCGCCACCAGCTCGCTCCACGATTCCGTCAGGCTCGAGATCGCGCGGCCCGTGATGCGCCCGACCAGCCGTTGCTCGATCACCGTGAGCGGCCGCTGCGGAATGAACAGCTCCGAGCTGGACCCGCCCAGAAGCCGGTCGATGATCGGGTAAATGATCAGCGGACTGAGCTCGAGGCACATCTGCCCTTCGAGCGGATCGGCCGCCAGCAGGTTGAAGTTCGTCGGGTTCGGCAGCGAGTGGATGAACTCGCTGTAGGTGAGCTGCTCGGCCGTCGCGACGCGCACTTCCACGATCGTCCGCAGGTAGCCGGAGAGCGATGCGCCGAAATTTCGCGAGAACGTCTCGTGGATGCCCTCGAGGGCGCGCATCTGCTCCTTGCTGACGCGCTCCGGTCGTTTGAAGTCGTAGACGTGAACTTCCTTCGGCGGGGCCTCCTGGGCGGGCGAGCCTCCGTCCGATTCCGAGCCGTCGACGTCGCCTTCCTCCACGGCCGCGAGTAGCGCATCAACTTCGCTTTGATCGAGTACGTCTGCCAAGGCGCACGACTCCCGTTGATTCCGTGCAAAACGTCCGTCCGTGTCCGTTTATCGGGCTTTGCGGGGCGGCGTCTTGAGTGGTAGCCGGGGCGTGGCTCGCGTCGCAGCACTGGTAGGGCGTTCCGTCGGACTAGGTCCCGTTCGTAGCCGACTAAGCGACGACTGCCTCGAACCGCTCGAAGAAACCTGGGAAGGTCTTCGCGCAGCATTCGGGATCGTTGATGACCAGTCCGGGGATGCGCAGGCCCGCGAGAGCAAAGCTCATGGCCATCCGGTGATCGCCGTAGGTGTCGATCGCGGCCGGTCGGTACGACTCCGCCGGGTGAATCGTCAGGCCGTCGTCGAACGTCTTCACCGATGCGCCGAGTTTGCTGAGTTCGGCGGCCAGGGCGGCGATGCGGTCCGTCTCCTTGAGGCGAAGGTTCGCGACGTTACGGATGGTCGTCGGTCCGTCGGCGAAAAGCGCTGCGACGGCCAGCGTCTGGGCCGTGTCGGGCATGTCGTTCAGGTCGATGTCGATGCCCCTGAGTTTCGCTCCCGCCGGCGGTCCGTCAACGCGGAGGGAGTTCGGCCGTCTCTCAATCGAGCAGCCCATCCGCTCGAGGACGTCCACGAACCGAGCATCACCCTGGACGCTATCGGTTCCGAGGCCTGCCACGGTCAGGGAGCCGCCGGCGATCGCCGGGGCGGTCAGAAAGTACGTGGCGTTGGACGCGTCCGGTTCGATGGCCATACTCTGCGCCTGGTATCGCTGCGGCGCGGCGACGATGAACTTGACGCTGCCCGGTTGGTATTGCTCCACGACGGCCACGCCGAAGCGATCCATCAGCGCCGTGGTCATCTTGAGATACGGAATGCTCGGTACGTCCCCGCGCGCTTCGATCAGAACGTCCTTCATCGCGTACGGGGCCGCGAGGAGCAGGGCTGAGACCATCTGGCTAGACGGCGGGTCCGTAAGCAGGACTTGCCCGCCGCGCAGGCCGCCGGCATGGACGATGACCGGCGGATACCCCTCGTGCTCGGGAAATTCGAGCCCGGTGCCGAGTTGACGAAGCGCATCGGCCAGGGCGCCGATCGGCCGCTCGCGCATCCGCGGCACGCCGTCCAGGCGAAACAGCCCGTGGGACGTCGCACATAAGGCCGTGCCGAAGCGCATTACCGTACCGGCGTTGCCGCAGGCGATGTTGGCCGCGCTGATGCCGAGCTGCCCCCGGCATCCGGTGACCTCTGCGGCCGGGGTCGATTCGTCCACGGTGATGGCCACGCCGAGCGCGCGAAGTGCATCGATCATCAGCCGCGTGTCGTCCGCGAGCAGGATACCGCTGAGGATGGAGTCGCCGTCGGCCATGGCGGCCGCGACCAGGGCCCGGTTGGTCAGGCTCTTTGAGCCGGGCAGACGAACCGTTGCCGTTATCGGGCGGGTCGCCAGCGTACAATGATGCTCCGTCATGGTGTGGAGGATAGCTTTGCCGTGAATCCATCACAAAACGCCGGCGCTGCAATGTCGAGATAGACAAGGTGATACACACTTATGATTGACATCGAGACGCGCCGACGATACCATGGCGGATTCGGCTGCGATTGTCGCAAGCTGTTTTATGGCAATGCTTTACGGTTGATTTGGTCGTGCCGAGCCGGGTTGACCCCTCGTAATTCACAGGTGGGGTGTACATGGACATGATCATTGTTATGAAGTCCAGCGCGACCGCCGAGGACGAGCAGTCCGTCGTCGAACGGATTCGCGAACTCGGCCTGACCCCGCATCCGTCGCGGGGCGAATTCCGCACGATCATCGGGGCGATCGGGCAGAAGACGCCGCAGTTGCAACAGCAACTCGAGCAGCTTGCCGGCGTCGACGAGGTGATGGCGATCACCCAGCCGTACAAGCTCGCCTCGCGCGAGTTTCACGAGGCGGACACCATCCTGGATATCGAGGGCATTCGCGTCGGCGGGCCGCACGTGAACATCATCGCCGGGCCGTGCGCGATTGAAAGCCGCGAGGTGCTCTTCGGCGTGGCCCGGGCGGTGAAGGAGGCAGGGGCGTCGATCCTTCGCGGCGGGGCGTTCAAGCCGCGGACGTCGCCGTACTCCTTCAGCGGTATGGGCAAGACCGGGCTGGAGATTCTCAAGGAGGCGGGCGAAGCCTACGACATGCCGACGATCACCGAGGTGGTCGATCCGCGCGACGTCGACGTTGTCTATCAGTACGCCGACATCTTCCAGATCGGCGCGCGGAACATGCAGAACTACAACCTGCTGCTGGAGGTCGGGCGAACGGACAAGCCGGTGTTCATCAAGCGCGGGCTGGCGGCGTCGATCACCGAGCTTTTGATGTCGGCAGAATATGTCTTGAGCCAGGGCAACCACCGGGTCATACTGTGCGAGCGCGGCATCCGGACGTTTGCCGACGAGGTGCGTTTCACGCTGGACGTGTCGGCCGTGCCGGTGATTCAGGAGCGGTCGCACCTGCCGGTGTTCGTAGATCCGTCGCACGCGGCGGGCAAGCGTGATCTCGTGCCGAAACTGGCGTTGGCGGGGATCGCGGCGGGCGCGGCCGGGGCGATCGTCGAGGTGCATAGCTGCCCCGATCGGGCGCTGTGCGACGGTCCGCAGGCGGTGTTGCCCAACAACTTCGTGACGCTGATGGAGCAGATCAAGCAGATCGCGGAGATCGTGGGCCACCGCGTGACACTCTGGGGCCGCGAGGAAGAGCAGTCGCGTCGTCCGGCCGTCGGCGGCTGGGCGGGGTAACTCGACACGAAACGCGGTGCCCGGGCGCGGGCCAATGCGTTCTACTTGTGCCACAAGGTGGCACGATCCTGCGGGGCGGGTCCTACTCGCCTTGTGCAGCAAATGTCGTCGTGGCGGCGGGTGGAACCCGCCCTACCTGCTCGCTTCATGGGATGGGGCGGGTGATGGCCTCCCGGCTCACCATTAGAATGGATAACGCGATGTCACGAACCCCCTTCATTGCCGGCAACTGGAAGATGCACAAGACGCTTCGCGAGGCGCGCGAGCTGGTCGAAGGCATCAAGGCGAAGACCGCGGACGTCAGCGGCGTGGACATTCTGCTGTGCCCGCCGGTGTACCTGCTGTTCCCGATGAGCAAGGCCCTCGACGGCACGAGGATCATGCTCGGGGCGCAGAACGTCCACGAGGAGGCTAAGGGGGCGTTCACCGGCGAGATCAGCGCCGGCATGCTGGTCGACGCCGGCTGCCAGTACGTCATCATCGGTCACAGCGAGCGGCGGCACGTCTTCGGCGAGACCAACGACCGTCTGAACAAGAAGGTCCGCGCGGCGATGGCGGCCGGGCTCAACGTGATCTACTGCGTCGGCGAGACGCTCGACGAGCGCGAGGCCGGGCGAACCCAGGCCGTCGTCGACGCCCAGATCGACGAGGTTCTGGTCGACAAGGATCTGGGCCCCGACGTCGACGCCGCGAAGCTGACCATCGCATACGAGCCCGTCTGGGCGATCGGCACGGGCAAGACGGCCACGCCGGAGCAGGCTCAGGAGGTCCACGCGGCCATTCGTGCCCGGCTGGGCTCGATCTATGGGGCTGGCGTCGCCGCCGAGCTGCGGATCCAGTACGGCGGCAGTGTGAAGCCGGGTAATGCGGCCGGGCTGCTGGCCCAGCCGGACATCGACGGGGCCCTGGTCGGCGGGGCGTGTTTGGTGGCGGACGACTTTGCGGCTATCATTTCGGCCGCGTCCGGGGTGGTTCCCACGACGTAGTTTTCGCGTTAAAGTAACAGGTTCGCGGCGGACCGGTCGAGAGGCCCGGCCGGCGCGACTTGTGTCGATTTAGCGCAGCCGGATTCGATTGAGAAGCCTTTGATGAACATGCTAGCAGCGATGACTTTTTGGCAATGGGGTTTGGCGATCCTGATGATTGTCTTGTGCGCCCTTTTGATGCTGATCGTGTTGATTCAGCGCGGTCGCGGGCAGGGGCTGTCGGGCGCGTTCGGCGGTGGTGGCGGCGGTGGAACCTTCGGCGCCAAGACCGGCGATGTGTTTACGTGGATCACGGTCAGTCTGACGGCGATCTTTTTGTTCTTGAATGTCGTCGGGATTTTCGTGTTCGATCAATCGCCGGTGGCCGCCGCGCAGACGGTGCCCAGCGGGCAGACCGATGTCCCGCCCGCCGTGCCCGGAAAGTCGGCACCCGCCACAGGCGCCGAGGGTGAGGGAGCGCCGGTCAAGTTGCAAGGCAAAATCCAGGGCGTGACCAAGGACGGCAAGACGGTGGAGATTCCGATTGGCGGTACGCCTAAACCCGCGGGTGACGCGACGAAGAACGCCGGTGAGAAGGCGCCTCCGGACGCCGCCAAGGCGGTTGACGAGGCGAAGAAGAAGCCGGCCGCTGATACGAACGCGCCGGCCGCCGGCGGTTCCGAGG
>Ga0210110_1000231_pt1 | contig 19344 bp, 22 predicted proteins | sample China_Galinas_PW_2_FD_184865 | JGI IMG/M metagenome (GOLD analysis project Ga0210110, IMG submission 184865) | Wetland microbial communities from San Francisco Bay, California, USA, that impact long-term carbon sequestration - China_Galinas_PWB_D1... | ecosystem: Environmental > Aquatic > Marine... | reverse complement strand
CGGTCGCGGTGCCTGCGGGGTTTCGGGGTGATGGGGTGCCGTTTGGGGTTACGTTGTTTGCGGATGCCTTCTCTGACGGTGCCCTGGCTCAGTATGGGCACCGGTTGCACCGGGCCTTTGAGCTGCCCAGGGGGCTACTGGGCTTGCTCGGCGTGAGGTACCTCCTGTGGGTGGGGTCTCCGAGGACAGAACAAGAATGGCCACCTATCGCAGGTCCCAGCTGTTTGCCGGCACGCCGGTGTCGCAGCGCTACCTTCGAGGCGATGAGCTGCTGGAGGCCGAGCACCGGCGCCTGGCCGAGGAGGTCGAGACCTGGCGCGAGCGTCTAAGCTCGGTGAGCTGGCTTTTGACACACCGCGCTGTCTCAACGAGCGCATCGCCCGCCTGGCCAACGAGGAGGACGCGTGCAGCGGGCGCTTCTGGGAGGGCCGTTTCAAGTCCCAAGCCCTGCTGGATGACCAGGCCGTGCTCGCCTGCCTCGTCTACGTCGATCTCAATCCCGTCAGGGCCACGATCGCCACCCCCCCGAGGAGTCCGACTACACGTCCATCCAACGGCGGATTCGCGCCCTACAGGCCGCCACCGAGCCGACTCCCGAAACCCTGGCCGCGAAGGTGGAGCAGGGCACTTCACCGCCGTAGCCCCCCGAGCTTTACCCGTTTGTGGACGGTGAGCGAGAGGGTCTGCCCGCCGGCCTGCCTTTCTACCTCGACGACTACCTGGAGCTGGTCAACTGGACCGGACGGGCGGTGCGCGACGACAAGTGCGGGGCCATCGCCGATGACCTGTCGCCCATCCTGGAGCGCATCGGCGTCAGCGCCGAGGCCTGGCTGCAGCTCAGCACCCGGTTCGAGGAGCACTTCTGCAGCTGGGTCGGTCAGCCCGGACATGTCGAAGAGGCCTGCCAGCTCGCTGAGCTCCGCTGCGCGCGCGGCATGGGTGCCTGTCGGCGCCTGTTCGAGAGCGGATAGCCCTTTCTCCCCTGTGAACCTGCACGGCTTGCGGCCAGAATCCCCTCGCCCAGGCCAGCGCTCGCCCTGAGCGCGGAGGAATCCCCGAATTCGTGCTTTCCCACCCGCCCCGGGAGCGGAGACGGGTTGTTTAAGAGCCCTGTTCTTCCAAAATCGCCCGATCGGCGGCGCCGGGAATCACTGGTGGGGGATGGCGTCCAAAGGATGGGTGTTTCATTGTTACCCACCTCTCGATATCGACCGGCTGACCCGCCGTTGACGGACGGCGATCCCCGACGTTCCTTTGCGCTTAAACTTGCTCGCTCTGGGGAAACAGCTGAACGGACTTAACCGTTTTGTAGCGCCTACGACCTGCTTCGCGTGATTTTTTCACACAATTGCCCTAGAATTGAGTTATCATTAGGTTGCCCTTACAACATTCGCCCCGATTTATTCACGGATTGCAGCATGATCGTTTCATTTTCTGTGGGGAACTACCGCTCGTTTCTGAAAGAGGAAACGCTTTCTCTTGTCGCCAGCAAACGGTTGGCTGGCGCGCACGAAGACCATGAAAGTGCAATTCCTGGGTCACAGGAATCGGTACTCAAGACCGCTGTAGTCTATGGCGCGAATGGCGCCGGTAAATCAAATCTATTTCAAGCCCTGCGTTACCTAAAACGACTTGCAATAGAAACGCGCGACAAGAAAAGTGGAACGGATCGGACCAGTTTCAAGTTTGTAGATGACGCAAGCGCAGCACCGTCCACCTTTGATCTTCAGTTTGTTGCGCAAGGCTCCGTGTATCGGTATGGATTGCATGTGGACGACAACTATGTCTTACAAGAGTGGCTCGCGCGGATCAATGGAGCCCGCGATAGAATTATTTATGAGCGGATAACTAGACAAGACGGCGAAGTAGTAATAGAAGCGGGCAAACAACACAAGTCAACTCACAAGTTACGAGCATTAATTACGGTCGGTGGTCCATCGAATCAAACGTTCCTCGCAACAATTCAGGCTAACTTGGCACCTGATGATGTTGATGTCGATATTCGCAATGTAATCGGATGGTTTACCGCAAGCCTGACTTGTATAGCTCCTGATGAAACGATTGTGCCAGTGGGGCATCTGCTAGCAAATAGCGCAGAGTTTCTCGAATTTGCAGGGCGCTTTCTAAACGCTGCGTCAACCGGAGTTCATCATCTTGGTGTCTCCAAGAAAGAACTTAGTGAAGAAGAGCTTTATAAGCTCATACCAAAACCTGTATTTTCCAAACTATTTAATGACATCGAAGCCGGCCAACAGTCAAAGAAGGCCGTTGTCGGGATTGGCGAAGGTAATGAATTGTTAATAGAGCGCGGCCCCGAAAACCATTATTACGCTATCACGGTTAACGCATCGCACGCTGGCGATCCCAAGAAATTTCTCTCATTGGAGCTAACCGAGGAATCGGATGGAACACGCAGGCTTCTGAACCTGATTCCCGTGCTACATAAAGACAAGGGCTCTGGGCTCGATCGGGTTTTTGTCATAGATGAGATCGATCGTAGCATGCACCCGATGTTATCCTGGGAATTTATGCGGTATTTTCTCAGTTCCTGTAGTGATGATCATCGCCAACTTATCGTGACGACACACGAGTCTAAGCTGCTTGATTTGGAGTTGCTTCGCCGTGATGAAATCTGGTTTTCGGAAAAGGATTCTGATTCTGCTACCAGGATTTATTCTCTTTCGGATTTTAAGGTCCGTAAAGACCTCGAAATACGGCGTCATTACCTTCAGGGTCGATTCGGTGCCGTGCCTTTTTTGGGAAATATAGACCAACTATTGGAGGAAGAACATAACGAGAGATGTGGTGATGAGCCTCACAAGTAGAAAGCGTAGGCCAATAACCAGGGATGAGGGTGCGTATAGGGATGATCGTCTTTTTATCGTCGCTTGCGACGATACATATGCGCCTAAGCAATATTTTGCATTTTTTAGGTTGCCTAGAATTCAGGTTCACGTGGTGCCAACGGAAAATGGAACGTCGGCGGCGGAGCATGTGTTGGATCGGCTGCTTTCTTTTGAGCACGAGCCGGATGATGAGAGATGGATGGTGCTCGATACGGATCATTATGCTAGTAATACACACATTCCGACGTTGAAGAGTGCGATACGACGAGCGAGGCACAATGGTGTTCACGTGGCATTGAGTAAGCCCTCCTTTGACTTCTGGCTGTTGTTACATCACCTCGACGATGTCTCGGTATTGGCGTCTTTAGACAGCGCTTCAGCGGTCGAGCGGAAACTCAGGGAGATTCTTGGAAGGTACAACAAGCTAAGGCTGCGCGGAGAAGATTTTCCGGTTTCTGCGGTGACAAGGGCGTGTAAGACAGCTGAGCATCAGGATGTCGGTGGAAGCCTTTTGGATACGAATGGTAGCCGGGTATATAAACTGTGGCGAAGCATGGCCGCTGAAACGCTTCCCCAGCAGTTGCCAAAAGAATTTGCGGAGCTAATTCGTTGGGGCAGGCGTGGAAGGAGAGGTTGAAGCGGCCCGCCCAACGGGGTGGGACCAAGCCAACAAGAATGGACAGCCACCTATCGCAGGTCCCACCTGTTTGCCGGCACGCCGCTTTCGCAGCGTTACCTTCGAGGCGATGAGCTGCTGGAGGTCGAGACCTGGCGCGAGCGCCTCACCTCGGTGAGCTGGCTTTTGACACACCGCGCTGTCTCAACGAGCGCATCGCCCGCCTGGCCAACGAGGAGGACGCGTGCACCGGGCGCTTCTGGGAGGGCCGTTTCAAGTCACAAGCCCTGCTGGATGACCAGGCCGTGCTCGCGTGCCTCGCCTACGTCGATCTCAATCCCGTCGGGGCCATGATCGCCGAGACCCCCGAGGAATCCGACTACACCTCCATCCAACGGCGGATTCGCGCCCTACAGGCCGCCACCGAGCCGACTCCCGAAACCCTGGCGGCGAAGGTAGAGCAGGGCACTTGACCGACCCAGCCCCCCGAGCTTTACCCGTTTGTGGGCGGTGAGCGAGAGGACATGCCCCGCGGCCTGCCCTTCTACCTCGACGACTATCTGGAGCTGGTCAACTGGACCGGGCGGGCGGTGCGCGAGGACAAGCGCGGGGCGATTGCCGATGACCTGCCGCCCATCCTGGAGCGCATCGGCGTCAGCGCCGAGGCCTGGCTGCAGCTCAGCACCCGGTTCGAGGAGCACTTCTGCAGCTGGGGCGGTCAGCCCGGACATGTCGAAGAGGCCTGCCAGCTCGCTGATCTCCGCTGGGCGCGCGGCATGGGTACCTGTCGGCGCCTGTTCGAGAGCGGATAGCCCTTTCACCCCTGTGAGCCTGCACGGCCTGCGGCGAGAATCCCCTCACCGAGGCCACCCCGCGCCCTGAGCGCGCAGGAATCCCCGAATTCGTGCTTCCCCACCCGCCCCGGGAGGGGATTCGGGGTGTTTCGGAGCACCATTCTTCCGAGATAGCCCGATCGGAGGCGCCCGGAACCACTGGTGGGCGATGGCTTTCATAGGATGTCCAATTATTTTATAGGGCCAGGCCCGTCTCCGGATCGGCCATCAGGCGGTGCTTGGAGGTGCTGGGAAAGCGCAGGTGGACGATCAGCGTCTCGACCTGGGGCTGGCTCGGCTGCGCGTCCTTCGGAGAACGGGTCCTTGAGGGCGGGGAGGGCGTGGCGGCCGTGGAGCTGGAGGTTGCAGGCGATGGAGAGGGAGCGAGAACAAAGGAGAACAAAGGTGCAGTTCCCGATTGGGAAGGTGCGGCGACCATTTCATGGCTGCGCCCTTCGGGCTCGATCGTGGTGACCGCCGTCGCTACCCGGTACGGTGGCTGCGTACTGGGGGTGCTGACAGCACGATCTGGTGAGGCCCGGAGTCCACCGAATTCGAGACCCACTTCAGCAGCTTGATCGGTCAAGCCTAGTACGTCGAGCAGGCCTGCGAGCGCGGAGGTTGCCACTGGGCGCGGGGCCTCCGCGCTTGCCGGCGGCTCTTTCCGGGCTGAGAACCGCTCTCTGTCCCCATAGCACCGTGGTTCCCAGCGAGATTCAGCTCGCTGAGGCGGGCCCTTGGCCTTCGTCCCGAGGTTTCTTCGCCGAGGACATGATACCGGTCCTGGCGCCGAGTCCTCCCGGAGTGCGCAGTTGCCACCTACTCGAACGACTGGTCGACGATTTCCTCGACTCGCGCGATGACATCATCGGGGAGCCTGTTGAACTTCGCACGTTTCGTCTTCGATAAATGACCTCCGTTGCCACGGATCAGGCGGATCAACAACGCAATGTCTTTCTGCGGTAGGTCGAGCTCAGCATCGATCCGCCGAAAGGCGATATCGTACCCCTGCAAAAACCGAAGCTCTTGGGGGATCTCTTCTTCGATGGCGCGCTCGATCATGCGGCCCAGGAAGGCGGTTTCCCGATCGGCCTGGAAATAGCGGTAGGGAATCGGGCCAGGGGTTTGGAGGATCTCGGGGCCGTCATCGTGGCGCCGGTAGTCCCAGAGCCGAGTCACGGGGCCGGAAAACCCGGTGAGCACGTCATGGTATTCGGGAATGTTCTTCATGATCACCGCCGAAACGGGAATGACCAGGTCCCGCGAAATCAATCCGGAGTGGGCCAGGACGTGGTGGATGACAAAGCGGTGCAGGCGGCCGTTGCCGTCCATGAAGGGGTGAAGGTAGACGAAGCCGAACGAGGCACAAGCGGCTTTCACCAGGGGCTCGACGCCCCGCCGTGTATCGTTGACGAACGCCTCCCAGCCGGCCATGGTCTCGCGTAGCCCCTCCACGGGGTGAGGGAGGAAGGAAATCCGGCCGGTGTGGCTCTCCAGCCAGTTCTGGCGTGTGCGGTAGCTGGCTTCGCGGCTGTAGACGTCGCGGACGGCCTCGTTTTGAATGGCAACGAGCCGCTCTTCGTCCAGTTGCGGGAGCTCGGCAGCGTGTCGCAGGACTTGGACGAAGCGCTCTTCCTTGCTGGCGCTGGGTGTCTCGTGCTCGATGGCGAAGTTGCTGCGGGTTTCTGAAAGGTACAGGTACTGGACCGCGCGATCATAATGTCCGGTGGCCCGGGAGCCGGCATAGAGTGTCGCGACCTTCTCCAGCAACGATTCGAAATGACCGGGCCCCCCATAGCTTGCGCGGGTTACCACTGGACAGAAGCGTCGATCGCCGAGGGAGTTGTCCGCGATCCGGTATCCGGCGTGGCGGGTTGGATTGGCCGCCGTAACGTATTGGTCGGGCGGGAAGAGGTCGATGTACTTGCCGGCGACGTTTACCCCGGCCTGCAGGTGTTTGCCATTGAGCCACTCCCAGAGGAAGGCAATGCGTCGGATGTACTCACCGTTCGGATTGGCCCGAAATCGCTCAATGATCGCCCCCGGCGCGATATGCCGGAGGGCCGCTTCGATGACAGCCAAGTCCACGCCTTCGTGGCGAAGGGCGAACTCCAAGTGCCCGAGGGGGGTGTCGACGAAGGCGACCCCTGTTGGAAATAGGATTTCTCTCTCGGTGTCGACACGGCGGTTGACCGAAGTGGATACCAACGCAGGCCGGCCGGACTGAACAGCCGGGAGCTGATGCTGCGCAATCAGGAAGGCATATCCGATCGGTTTCATCTGGCGAGCGGTTTTTCGAAAACCATTCAGCAGTTTCGAGATTTTATCAGAAACATGGCCGAGCCAGGAGGGCTCGTCGAAAAATGTTCAGAAAGCAGGGGCTATCATCCTGGAAAGAGCAGTCAGCTATCAGCGGTCACCTGTCGACGTCTTTAGGAACAGCCAACTACGCGTCTGAACATATCGAGACCGCTCCTGCCCTGCCGTTGCAGCATCTTCTGCTGTGAAGGCAGCACTTCGCGCAAGTTGCGCTCCATGAATATGACCCGATATTCGAAGGTCGGCAAGAGGGTGAGGACGCCGTCTTCGGCCGGGGGGTGACCGAGGGGGGCGACCGAGGACACCTAACTGCCGACCGAGCGGCGCGGCCGGCCAAGCGGGCCCGCAGCGCTACCTGCGAGGCGATGAGCTGCTGGAGGTCGAGCACTGGCGCCTGACCGAGGAGGTCGAGACCTGGCGCGAGCGTCTAAGCTCGGTGAGCTGGCTTTTGACACACCGCGCTGTCTCAACGAGCGCATCGCCCGCCTGACCAATGAGGAGGACGGGTGCACCGGGCGCTTCTGGGAGGGCCGTTTCAAGTCCCAAGCCCTGCTGGATGACCAGGCCGTGCTCGCGTGCCTCGCCTACGTCGATCTCAATCCCGTCAGGGCCGCGATCGCCACCACCCCGATGAATCCGACTACACCTCCATCCAACGGCGGATTCGCGCCCTACAGGCCGCCACCGAGCCGACTCCCGAAACCCTGGCGGCGAAGGTGGAGCAGGGCACATCACCGACCCAGCCCCCCGAGCTTTACCCGTTTGTGGGCGGTGAGCGAGAGGGTCTGCCCGCCGGCCTGCCATTTTACCTCGACGACTACCTGGAGCCGGTCAACTGGACCGGGCGGGCGGTGCGCGACGACAAGTGCGGTGCCATCGCCGATGACCTGTCGCCCATCCTGGAGCGCATCGGCGTCAGCGCCGAGGCCTGGCTGCAGCTCAGCACCCGGTTCGAGGAGCACTTCTGCCGCTGGGTCGGTCAGCCCGGACATGTCGAAGAGGCCTGCCAGCTCGCTGAGCTCCGCTGCGCGCGCGGCATGGGTGCCTGTCGGCGCCTGTTCGAGAGCGGATAGCCCTTCCACCCCTCGGAGCCTGTACGGCTTGCGGCGAAATTCCCACGCCGAGGCCAGCGCTCGCTCTGAGCGCCCCGGAAATCCCCGAATTCGTGCTTTCCCACCCGCCCCGGGAGGGGATGCGGGGCGTTTCGGAGCCCCATTCCTCCAAAATAGCCCGATCGGAGGCGCCCGGAACCACTGGTGGTCGATGGCTTTCAAAGGAAGGGTGTCCAATTGTTTCCGCGCCTACCCCGCCGCGTGACGCAACAGCCGCTCGGGCCGTCGCTCGCAGAGGCGGCAGAAAACATGGATGACGGGCCGCTCCTTGGTCCCGTTGAAGCGCTCCAGGGATGCCTCGACCTTGTATTGGGCCAGCCAGGTAGAGACGGCCGTGCGTTGCGCGCGCTTGACGTAGCCGATTCGACGGCCTTCGATTTCGATGCGGAGTGCCTTGTGATCGTAAGGGTTTTCAGGCTCAGGGACGAAACTGACGGGCATGCCCACTGACAGCTCGCTCAGATCGATCCCCTGGTAACGAAAACCGGCCACCTCGAGCAGGACCTCGCCGGGCGCCTGCACTTCATCCATTGGCCAGACCACGGAGAAGCCGTCGGAGGGCAGTCTGCCTCCGGAGTAGGCCAGCAAGGCGAAATCCGACAGCGTGGACTGGGTCGTGAGGCGCCATTGCTCGAGGAACTTGGGGAAGTCCCCGCGTGAGCGGGGAGGCAATCGGCGCAGGAATGACGCCATGACCCCGTCGGTGTACTCGCGCTCCCACTTTCGGAACGCGGGATAACAGGCGAATCCCAGCGCGACCGCCTTTCGGAAGTCCTCGGTGTCGGGGAGATACCGGAAGGTCACCACTCCATCCTGGTCCCGCAGCTCGCCGATCACGAAATACGAGCGGTCTTCGCTATCGGGCGCCTGCCAGGCGAGCAGCAGGCGGGTGGGGGAAAATGTGTGCTCGATCAGATGCATGGCTATTCCGTCAAGGTGCCGACGAGGGCCCGGTGGCGTGCCTCGGTGAGGCCGCAGACGAATTCGGCCCGTAGCGGGGTCAGCGGGACCGGAATCGAAAATTCGGTCATGCCAAAGATACTAGCCCTCATGGCCTGCATATTGAAGGCCGCCAGCCGGTCTCGGACCTGGTCCCGCAGCTCGGGCCAGCGTTCCAGCAGTTGCCGAAGCAAAGCCAGGTGTCGCGCCGACTGGTCATCGGTGATATGCCAGCGCATCTGGTGAGTCCCGCGGCGGATGTAGGCGTCCAGCCGCCCGGGATCATGGAATCCCGGGATCTTGGCCGGGACGATCTCATGGCCCAGACTGGTGCCATTGTCGAAGACTGGGACCATGCGCGCCCGGCCGGCTGCTGTCCAGAGCAGCCCCCAGTTGTCCTGGTGGCGGTCGGTGTTGCCGATCAGGGCATCGAACAGCAGGGTATCGCACCACCAGGTGACCCAGCTGTCTTCCAGTCTGCCACCGCGGGAGAGGACCGTCAGATACCGCTCTATGGCCTCAAAGTTGTGCTGTCGACCCCGCTTTCGATCGTAGCCGCGGATCATGCTGGCCATGATGTCGCCGCCGGGGACGTAGCGCTCTGCCGGCTCGCCCGGGTAATCGAGGAACCACTCGATCAGGGCACCGCAGGTATCGGTGGCGCTGTCCCAGGCCGCGAACGCCGGCGGCACCGCGACGCCGAGCAGGCAGCCGACACGGTAGGCGACGATCTCCGTCCAGAACTGATCCGGGTAGCGGCTGAAGGCGTGTTTGAACAGGTAGCGGTGGCCCGGCATCAGGAATCGATAGGGTGCCGGGCTCGGTGAGTGGAGCAGGCTCTTGTCGCGGGCGCCTTCGGGGTAGACGGCGAACTCGTCGTCGGCTCTCCAACGCGCGACATCTACCGGCTAAGTAGGATATTGCTCGAACCACATTCCCACTCTTCTCATTGATCTGGGCCGCCCGTTGGCTCAGCAACCACGAGGAGAAACATGGTGACTACCCACAAATTTGTGCCTGTCCACGAAGTCACAAACCGCCGAGCAAGGACCGACTCACTCGAAGATGCTCTTGGTACCGAGCAGTTTCTCCAGATTGGGCTTCGGCTTCAGCGGTGCGTCGAGTGCGGCGATGAAGGCCTGCCACTGCTCTTCGTCGAGTGCGAACGCTCGCCGATCGGCGAGCGTTTCTGCGGCAGCAGCCAGCCCGCTGTCGAGCACGCACTCGCTGACGGACTGTTGTCGCTCAGCGGCGGCTCTCTGAAGCATGGCTTTGGCGGACGCGGTCAGACGGAGGTCGATGCGCTCACCCTTTCGGGTGGCGTTCACTGGCATGGTCGTGCTACCTGTCTTAGATAGACAAATGCTAGCAGCCGTACAACCTACGGACAACCGCCGGCCGGCGGGTGCGCCAACGGGGTCGGACCAAGCTAACATATTGAATTAAAGATGAAAAGCTTCGAAGATAGGCCCGAAATGAGGCTTGGACGGCCCATTTTGGTGCCGAAAACGTGCGTTTAAGGAGAGAAGGACCGCATGGCACGAGCTAAACGCCATCACATCCCAGGGCAAGTCTGGCATATCACTGATCGGTGTCATAAGAGGGAATTTCTGTTCAAGTTTGCGAAGGACCGCGGACGGTGGCTGCGGAGGCTTGAGGCTCCGTACCGACTGATAGAAGATCATTGGGCTCTGGCAGCGAAACAAACGTTTTAAGTTTCTCAACTCTTAGGAAAACAGAAAATGGCAGACATCAACAAAGCACTCGACAGGAAACAGGGTTCAGGTCTTGTTCCGTGCCTGGCAAGAGACTGACGTGGAAGGGAAGCGAGGAGAAAAGAGGCCGAGAGATGGATAGCGGTTTTCTAGTTTCTTCGCGTGCCCCGTTCTTCTGAGCAGATAAATGGGTGTCCACTTCTACTCGGTCACTTTCCCGCTGGCATGCACAGCCAACACGTTCTGCACAAAGCGTATGCCCGTCGTGCGTGCGGCAAATGCGGTAATCAGATATTGACCCAAGAACCAGGTCGTCGAGATCATAATGCCCGGGGTATCAACGCCGATGAAGTACATCGCGACGGGCAGCACGGGCACAAGTAGCAGCGACATTGCAGCGATGTCCCGAAAGACAAGATAGTTCTTGTGGCTGTCCACCACGGACGGAACAGAACCAACCTGCTTGTAGAGGCCGTACCATTTGGCGTTCTGCTTCCGTTCACTAACGGGAAACTTGCCTACGTGTTTCTTCAGCTTCTCGAGATCAATGCGGTAATCCGCCGGTGCATACACAGAGAACGCACGCGATCCGGGTGGCGTATCTTTAGAAACGCCAAAAGACCAAGATGGCCTTGTGATCCGCTGAGATCAGAGACGACAGGATCAAGGCCGGAATCGGCAGCAGGACGGTGAGGCTGGTTCGGACGGCTGCGATTGCCGTCGGTGTCAAATCGTCGAGCGCCGTATGGAATGCGAGCACGAGAAGCACGAGAACATCCAAGACGAGTGTAGCGACTAGCCACGCGAGATTGCGGCCCTTAAGGGTCTTGCTGCTGTAGTCTTTGGTGTCTCTCATCCGTAGTACTCGGTGTGAATGTCGAAGTTACCGAAATCATCGATGACGAACTGAGTCCACCCATCACGCCGCGTCGTCAAAACATGCCGCTGCTTGCCAGGGGTCTGCACAAAAACGCCATTCGACCAGTGATCGACCACGCGCTGACGATACGTCTGGGTCATGTGCTGCGTGTCGTGAACAATTGCCTTGTCGGATATCACGATAGAGCGCGGGTGGCAGTATTTGAATACCACGTCGCAGTAACCATTCTCGCGTCCGTTATGGGAAGCTATGAGGACAGTCGTTCCCGCCATCTCTGCACGAAAGTTTGCCCGTTCCAACAGTGCTAGCCAGCCGTCTTCCTCAAGGTCGCCGGGAAATAGAACCTTGAAGGCCCCGTATCTGAAAAACACGGCCATACTGAGGTTGTTGGTGTCGTAGAAGCGCGGTGAGGAATTCCAGAACGTACGAGCCGTGATGCCACCCATGTTCTGGTCGAACGGTGCATCCACGGGGTGGATGTAATGCGCGTGCAGGTCCAAGTAGCACTCGATGTCTTCGGTCAACTCTCCGCCCAACTCCTTGATGACCCGCATGAACTCCGGCCACACACTGCGATCGCGCACGAAGGTGGAAATCGCGATTGCCTTTCGCCACGGGTTGTTCAGATCGATGATGTGATCGAGATCCGCGTTGGTTACGAACAGACAGTCCAGCACGCTGCGTTTCAAGTAGTTCTTGATATAGGCGCTGGGTTTCCAAACGGTGTCGTGGTTGTGCCCGGAGTCGATCATGGCGAGCCGGCCTTCGACGCCGTAGATCGAGCGGTGTGTGAGCATGGCGCATGCGCCATGCTGCACATCGCAGATCTTCAAAATCATTTGCCCGGGCACGTCATTTCACCTCACCCTGCAGGAGCTGGAGGTCGTTTTCGCCGACGATGAGTTGAACGGCCGGTAGGCCGTCGTCAGCCATGCTCAGCGCCAGATGGACGAGTTGCACGAGATCGCGTCGGCTGGGTGAAGCGCCGTAACCGGGCGGATGGCTATGCCACTCCCCGATGTAGTTGACCACGCCGGCAGTACGCGCGCTTGCCTCCTTGACGGCCTCGGCCAGGCCGGCGATGCCGCGCTTGAAGGAATCTCGGCTGGCTTCGCTGTCAGGCGGCGACGGTAAGCCGGCCACGATGACCACGGCATTGACGTTGAAATCGTAATACCCGAGTAGTATTCCGCCAGTCTCGTTGGGAAAGCCCTCGCGGCGCATGTCTCTCAACTGTTGCTCAACGCCGTCGTCGATGGACAGGTCCAGGTCCCCAAGCGTGATGCGTCGCTCGGGCAAGACCGAAACATCGTGCACACCGACAGCGCCGCGCACCGGATCACGCTGCCAGACACGTATCACGGCATCCTCGCGAGCCGCGGCGGCCTGAATCTGCTTGACAAATGGACAGCCACCATTTGCACGCCGACATTCTCGCAAGCTCGATGCCGGCTCCGCACCACTCCCGCAAATGGCTTTACGGCCTGTCGGATGCGCTTGCATATGCCCTGCGTCGACCCCGGGACCTTCGGACCCTACCTCAACTCCGGGCATACGCCCGCGCCTAGGCCTACCGGGGACTAAGCGCCCTCGCTTCGCTCTCCATGGCGCGCAGCGTACGAGGCCGATCCCTTGATCTGCCCTCACTGTGGGGGCGAGATGCGCTTTACGAGCCACATCCTTGTGGCTCGCCCTTCGGGCCAGCTGAAGCTGTTCAAAATCGCTCCAGGCGATTTTGTCTGGCTGTGTATCGAGGAGCAAGAGGTCATCGAGCACATCCTGCGTCACCTGCGGCTCTGGGACCCGCGCCCACCCAGCCAGGCCCCTCCTGAGGACGATGACTGGCCGATTAACGCCCAGATCCCCCTGACCTACGAGCCTCTCCCCGCCATTGCCCGATTCCAAGCCTTGACGCGAGGCGGGATCAAGCTAAAATTCGGCGGAAGCCAAGGAAATTCCGCACATGGCCGTCAAGCAGGGCCCTTTCAGGCTCTCGGCGGCCTCAGCACGGGGGATTGAGGATGGTTTCGTGCGGCTCGGGTGGTCGCGGACTGGGGCGGAGCGCTGCTTCGCGGCCGCTGGCCTCCGCTCCGCCTTCCGCGGCTGAAAGCAAATTCCTATCCCTCAAATTCCTATCCCTCATCAGAACCTGGCGCTGATGGCGGAGGCCATGGGCCTCGGCGGATTCCCCTCGTTCGCGATGCACGAGTTCGGCTGGTTCGAGGCCCTGGGCTTCCGCATGGGGAGCATGTCCGCGACGCGCTACCTCGGCGGCGGCAAGCTCCTGAGCCTGCTCGCTCGGCTGGCGGGGAGGGATCGGCCCGTGCCCTACCCCATCGGCCTGGAGCGCGGTGGCGAAGTCCTCCTCCGGGCCATGCCGCCGCCGTACTTCCCATCGATGGCCGATGCCGTACGCCACGTCGTCGGCCGGAAGTTTGGCGCGCGCGGTTGCTTTCGCGAGCCGGGCGCCGGCGCGGCATGGAAGCGGGGCGACGAGATCACCGCGGCGGTGCCGCCGGTAAGCGACAAGGCGATCGCCGCGACGATCGCCTACTGCGAGTACCTGCGGGATCGTTACGGCCGCTTCCCGGTGAACATGGCGCCATTCCGCACCGTGGTCCGATTTCAGGCGGCCCATCTGGACCTGGGCTTTTACGACCGGTACTACCGGGAGGAGGCGCTGGGCGAGGCCCACCGGCGCCATCAGGAACAGTGGCATTCGGAAGGCTGACGGCACCGGGATTGACTTCTAGCGCTCGAAGGCGCCGTACTCATTCATCGACCTGAGGCGGTCATCGAGTCGCGTCAGCGCCTGCAGCTGCTGCGGCAGGGAGTAGCTGGGAGTGCTGCCTCCCAAGCCCGAGGCGTTGATCTGGTCGAGGCACGGAACACCGAGGGAAAGAGCGAGCGACTGGGCCTGTGAAACTGGTGTAGGCAACGCCGGCATGACGAGCTTCACCCGGTATGCGATATCCTATAGTGTGAAGAAGGCACAAGAGCGGTACGGTACGCAGGGTGCTTACACTCGCACGAAGCCCGCCGGGGATCGAGATCGGCACACCGCCTGGGATACGACGCTCATTCAGGCGCGTGACAGCTCCCAGCTGGACACGGTCCTCGGTTGCGCAGCGCGAGAGCACCTCCCCACACCGAGTAGGAGAGAACGATAAAGACGGAGACACATAACGCCAAGACCTCTGAGGGTATGACCCTCGTTCTTGGGGGAACGGGTAAGACCGGCAGGCGGGTCGCGGAACGTTTGCGGGCCCGCGGGGCTCCGACCCGGATCGCTTCCCGGTCCGGCACACCGGCTTTTGACTGGAACGACCGGACCACCTGGCAAGCGGCGCTCGATGGGGTGACCGCGGCCTATATCGCCTACGCGCCAGATCTCGCGATTCCGGGGGCGACGAGAACGGTCCGCGAATTCGTCAGAAGTGCCGCCGAAATGGGTATCCACCGGCTCGTCCTGTTGTGTGGCCGTGGCGAAGAGGAAGCGCGGCTTTGTGAGCAGATTGTTCAGGAAGCGGACGTCGAATGGACGGTAGTCCGCGCCAGCTGGTTCAACCAGAATTTCTCCGAGGGTGAGTTTCTCGGCATGGTCCTGGACGGCGCGATCACCTTGCCGGCCGCGGGCATACCGGAGCCGTTCGTCGACGCCGACGATATCGCCGATGTGGCGGTCGCTGCGTCGACGGAGGATGGCCACAACGGCGAGATCTATGAAGTGACAGGCCCACGTTTACTCACCTTCGCGGACGTGGCGCATGAGATTTCCCGGGCGGCCGGACGCAAGATACAGTTCGTTCAGACCCCGAAGGAGGGCTTTGCCTCCGCGATTGCCGATTCAGGGGCTCCGCAAGAGATCGCCTGGCTGCTAAACTACCTGTTCGAGACGGTCCTGGATGGACGAAACGCCCACCTATGCGACGGCGTCCAGCGTGCGCTCGGACGTGAGCCGATAGACTTTTCCGAATATGCGCGTCGAACCGCCGCTCGGGGCGTATGGGATGTGACGCCATGAAGTCCCTTCCTCCCTTGGCCGCCGCGGGAGACCGCGACCTGCTCCACTCTCAGGAAGATCCGTTCCTGCCTCATGGACCCAGCCTGGAGGTGCCCCGGTGAAACTGCTCTCTGTCAACGTCTCACTTCCGAAGCAGGTGCCGTACAACGGCAAGATCATCACGACCGGCATCTTCAAAGAGCCAGTAAACGGTCGTGTGATGGCGAATTCCCTAAACCTTGAAGGTGATGGTCAGGCCGATCGTAAGGTCCATGGCGGCCTCGACATGTCGGTGTACGCCTATCCTTTCGAGCACTACAAATTCTGGGAAGAAACCTTGGGGCGGTCTGACTTCTCGTTCGGTCAATTTGGAGAAAACCTAACGCTGGAAGGCCTGACCGAAGAAACGGTCCGAGTTGGCGATGTGCTCCGAGTGGGGGACGCGCTCCTGCAGGTCACCCAACCCCGGGTCCCCTGCTACAAACTGGCCCTGCGCATGGGCGAAGATGCCGAATTTCCGAGACGTTTTCAGGATAGCGGCAGACTCGGATTCTACCTGCGCGTGATTGAAGAAGGCGAGATGGGGGCGGGTGACGCCATCGAGCCTGTGGATACCGACGGACGGTCTGTCACCATTGCGGAGTTCATACATATCTACCTCCACGAGACCCATGATCCTGACAGCCTCCGGCGCGTACTGGCTTCCCGAGACCTGGGGGATGCCTGGCGCATGTATCTGGAGAAGATGCTGGAGAAGGCCGAGCCAACACCCAGCCCAAGGGGGTGGGAGGGCTACCGCACGTTCGTCGTCGAGCGCAAGGTCCCGGAAAGCGAAACCATCACGTCTTTCTATCTGGCTCCCGAGGACGGGGAAACACTGCCCCCATACAAACCCGGTCAGTTCCTCACCTTCAGGCTGGAGGTGCCCGGTCACGCAAACCCTATCACCCGTACCTACACAATCTCGGATCGTCCCCATCCAGATTACTACCGCCTGAGCATCAAACGCGAACCGCCCCCAGCGCATCAACCCGATGCGCCGCCCGGCCTCTCATCGAACTACTTTCATGACCACGTCCAGCCCGGCACAAGACTCTGCGTCAAAGCGCCCCGGGGTGAGTTCTGGCTCGACCCCAATGATGGTACACCCGTGGTGCTGGTCAGTGCTGGGGTAGGACTCACGCCGATGATCAGCATGCTCAACGCCGTGGTTGCTGCGGGATCCGATCGGCCGGTTTGGTTTATCCATGGGACGCGCAACGGTCACGAGCACGCCATGGGTGAGCACCTGCGTCGTCTCGCCGCCGAACATGACAACGTCCACCTCCATGTCCGATACAGTCGGCCAGGGCCGCAGGACATTGAAGGGCAAGACCATGACGCTATCGGTCACGTCACAGTGGATGTCCTGAAAGAACAGCTTCCTCCCGCAATGTACGACTTCTATCTGTGTGGACCCACCCCCTTCATGAAGACCCTCTATAATGGGTTGCTGGAGTGGGGAGTCGCCGAGGGTCGCATTCACTATGAGTTCTTCGGTCCTGCGTCAGTACTCAAGGCAGGTGCCGAGAAGACCCCGACGAAAGGTACGGGCGATGAGAGCTCGCCCGCCTTTGACGTGGTCTTTGATCAGTCTGGTGTAACCGTCGCCTGGGATCCCAGTGTGGACAGCATCCTGGAGCTCGCCGAGGCCCATGGCCTGCGACCGGACTACAGCTGCCGCTCAGGGATCTGCCACACGTGCATGAGCAAGCTCATTGCAGGGGAAGTGACCTATGTGGTTGAACCCGCCGACCTCCCGGATCCCGGGTACGTCTTGATCTGCTGTTCCAAGCCCGTGAGCGATGTGATCGTCGGTGTGTGACGATTCCAAGCCTACCCGTCCACTCACGAGTGTACGTCAAGAGAGGAATGCGCCATGGCAAGGAAGTTTGATGCAATCGTAATTGGCACGGGACAATCCGGTCCCTCCCTCGCCCAACGACTAACCAACGAAGGAATGAAGACTGCCATCATTGAGCGCAAGCTCTTCGGCGGCACCTGCGTCAACGTCGGGTGTATTCCCACCAAGACGCTTGTCGCCAGTGCCCGCGCCGCGTACATGGCGCGCCGAGGACACGATTTTGGCGTCGTGATTGACGGCGGCATTCACGTCAATATGCAAAAGGTCAAAGCCCGTAAAGACGGCGTTGTGAAACAATCCAATGACGGCGTCACCCGCTGGCTCAAAAACATGCCGAACCTCAGCGTGTATGAAGGACACGGGCAATTCACAGCCCCTGATACGGTGCGCGTAAACGGCGAATTGCTGCAAGCCGAGAAGATCTTCATCAACACAGGGGCTCGCGCATACATACCCGAAATGCCGGGACTTGACCAGGTGGACTACCTGACCAACTCCAGCATGATGGACGTGGACTACTTGCCCGAACATTTGCTCATCATTGGGGGCAGTTATATCGGGCTCGAGTTCGCCCAGATGTACCGTCGATTCGGAAGCCGGGTTACGGTCATCGAGAAAGGAGATCGGCTGATCAGCCGCGATGATGAGGACGTGTCGCAGGGCGTAAAAGGGATCTTGGAGAATGAGGGTGTAGGGGTCCGGCTGAATGCCGATTGCCTGAGCGTCGAAGGGCGAGACGGACAGGTGGCGGTCCACGTACAGTGCAAGGAGGGCGCCCCGGAGGTCGTCGGAAGCCACTTGTTTCTGGCCGTCGGCCGGCGGCCCAATACGGATGATCTGGGGCTGGAAGCCGCCGGTATCGAGACCGACCCGCGGGGCTTCATTGTGGTGGATGACGGGCTCCAAACCAACGTGCCGGGGATCTGGGCGCTGGGCGACGTAAATGGCCGCGGTGCCTTTACCCACACGTCCTACAACGACTACGAAATCGCTGCGGCAAACCTGTTTGACAACGACCCACGACGAGTCTCCGATCGCATACTTGCTTATGCCCTATACATCGATCCTCCCCTCGGCCGGGCGGGCATGACCGAACAGCAGGTCCGGGAGACCGGCCGCAAGGCCCTTATTGGTAAAATGATGATGACCCGGGTCGGGCGCGCACGCGAGCGCGGCGAGACGCAAGGCTTTATGAAGGTGCTGATCGACGCGGAGACCAAGAAGATTCTGGGTGCGGCCATCCTCGGCATCGGAGGCGACGAGATCATCCATTCTCTGCTCGATGTGATGTATGCTGGCGCGCGCTACACCGTGATACAGCGCGCAATGCACATTCATCCGACCGTAACGGAGCTGATTCCATCGATGTTGGGTGATTTGACTGCGCTCGAATAGGCCATTAGTCGGGCACCTCTCAACCCCCATCCCGACCTTCCCCCTGCAAGCGGGAAGGGGCATTCCGATCCAAGGCTGCAAAAGTGTTAGGCGAGTCGGGTTGTTCCACTCAGTCCGCAACGACCAAGGACACCCACAAATTCTGCGGAGGAGCCCACAATCGACTTCAGATTAGTTGTGGTCCGTGTGGATTTCTGCCGAACAGGGAAATAGTGGACACCCACCCATTGCGCGTTAAGGCAGCACGAAGATGCGTTGACATCATCTTTGATGATGCTACGATGACTCCATGCGAACGACGTTGAACATCGACGATGACGTGCTGGAACGGGCGAGGGCCTTGTCTGCAAAGCTTCACTCGCCGTTCAAGAAGGTCATCAACGAGGCATTACGGGCAGGGTTGGAGCAGGTTGAGAGGCCCGCCAACCAGCGTCCTTATGTGACCGAGCCCCACCCCATGGGGCTCTTTCCGGGCCTGGATCTGAACAATATCCAGGAGCTGTTGGCCCAGACGGAGGGAGAAGACAGCCGTTGATTTTGGTCGATGCGAACATATTGCTCTACGCGGAAGACTCCCTGAGCGCGCTCCATCGGCAAGCCCGGTCCTGGTGGGACACCCAGCTGTCCGGTACGGACCCTGTGTGCTTGAGCTGGGTCGTCGTTTCGGCGTATATCCGCATCGGCACCAATCCGCGGGTCTTTCAGCATCCCCTCTCACTTCCCCAGGCCCTCGCACGAGTACAGTGCCGAACAAGCGAACAAGTGGACAGCCTTCATTTGAGA
>Ga0210110_1000229_pt1 | contig 19433 bp, 16 predicted proteins | sample China_Galinas_PW_2_FD_184865 | JGI IMG/M metagenome (GOLD analysis project Ga0210110, IMG submission 184865) | Wetland microbial communities from San Francisco Bay, California, USA, that impact long-term carbon sequestration - China_Galinas_PWB_D1... | ecosystem: Environmental > Aquatic > Marine... | reverse complement strand
ATCTTGCCCGCGCCGCACTTGCCCTCGGTCTCCGTCTTGGCCTTGCCCGCACCGCACTTGCCTTCGGTCTCGGCCGCGGCCTTGCCCGCGCCGCACTTGCCCTCGGCCAGCTGCATGTACCCGCTTTCGAGCTGGCTGAGCCCGAAGGGATTGTCGGCGGCACTCGCCAGCCCAGACAGGCCCAGGCTTCCGACGAAGGCCGCACCTATGGCTGCGGCAATGGGCTTCTTACATGATTGTCTTGCCATTCCTGTTTCTCCTCCGAAGAGTATTCAAGAGTCGGTCGCACGATTCGGCGTTTCGGAACGATAGCCGAGCTAATAATCATTGCGTTTCAGATCGAACACAAGGGCCTGTGACCCATTGGCCAACCCGTCGGCATCACGCGTTTGCGTTCGGAGTCAAGGACCGAGGTGTCGGCGGGGTTCTTTCAGCGCCTCGGGACGAGGGGTGCAGGGTTGCTTAACCGCCAACCCCTCACCCCTACCGCGCTCGCGGCCCCAGCCGCCCCAGGCAGGCCATATATTCTTCGTCGTCGGGCGGTTGCTGGGCTCGCTGGGCCTGCCAGATGGTCTCGGCCAGGCACTCCATCATTCGGTGCTCGGCCTCGTGGGCGTCGCCCAGGCGTTGGGAGAGACGGCGGTGGATCTCGGCGATGCCCGCGGGGCGGTCGGTACCGACCTGCTCGCGCAGCCCCAGGTGCATGGCAAGGTGCAGGAACGGATTGCCCTCGCCGCCCTCCGGGAGGTACTCGCGGTCAATCGCGCCGGCCGGCACCTCCAGGATGGGATGGTATTCCGGGTGGATCGCCACCAGCTCGCCGATGGCTGTTTCCAGCGGGCTGGCCGGCAGTCCCTCCCGATACTTGCGCCAGGCCTCGATGTAGATATGGCGCATCTGTGCTCTATCGTTGCCGAACATAGTGTTACTCCAGGGTCTTTTCCGGGTATTCGCAGAGATCCTCGATCACGCAGGCGCCGCATCTGGGCTTGCGGGCGATACAGATATAGCGCCCGTGCAGGATCAGCCAGTGATGAGCGTCCTTGAGAAACTCCCGGGGGACGTATCTGAGCAGCTTGTTCTCGACCTCTCTCGGCGTCTTGGCGGGGGCGAGCCGGGTGCGGTTGGCGACTCGGAAGATATGGGTGTCCACTGCCAGGGTCGGGTGGCCGAAGGCGGTGTTGAGCACCACATTGGCTGTCTTGCGCCCGACCCCGGGCAGTTGCTCCAGGGCGGCCCTGTCCGCCGGTACCCGGCCGCGGTGCTCGCGCGCGAGGATGCGGCAGGTCTCGATGATGTTCTTCGCCTTGGTGTTGAACAGTCCGATGGTCCTGATGTGCTCCCTGAGTCCGTCTTCGCCCAGCGACAGCATGGCCTCGGGGCTATCGGCGACGGGAAACAGCCGAGCCGTGGCCTTGTTCACCCCCTTGTCGGTGGCCTGGGCGGACAGGATCACCGCGATCAGCAGCTCGAAGGGCGTGCGGTATTCCAGCTCGGTGGTGGGCTGGGGGTGCTCCCTGCGCAGCCGCTCGAAGATCTGTCGGCGCTTGATCTGGTTCATGGGTGGGAAGGACGGGCCATGCCCAGACTCAGGCGGCCCCGGTCTCCGCCTCGCGGGCGATCGCCCGGGTGCTGGGCGCCGCTGCCTTGCGCTCGTTGCGCCGGTCGATGATGTTCTTTAGGGCGATCAGCAGGCCGAGCCCCAGGAAGGCGCCTGGCGGCAGCATGGCGATCAACAGCCCGTGGAAGCCCTCACCGATGCTGATCTCCAGGCCGCCTGCGGCCTCCCCGAACATTAGGTGGGCCTGGGAGAAGAGGGTACCCTGGCCCACCAGCTCCCGCAGGGAGCCCAGCACGATCAGCACCGCGGTGAAGCCCAGGCCTATCGCCAGGGCATCGACCACCGCTCGGGGCAGGGTGGACTTGGAGGCGAAGGCCTCGGCCCGGCCGATGATGGCGCAGTTGGTGACGATCAGGGGTATGAAGATGCCGAGCACCTTGTGCAGCTCGTGAAACCATGCCTGCATGCTCAGCTCCACCGCCGTGACGAAGGAGGCGATGACCATCACGAACACAGGCAGGCGCACCTCGGGGCGGACCAGATTACGGATCAGGGACACGGTGCTGTTGGACAGGACGAGCACGGCGGTGGTGGCCAATCCCAGGCCGAGCCCGTTGACCGCGGTGCTGGTGACCGCCAGCAGAGGGCATAGGCCGAGCAAGGCCACCAGGGCCTGGTTGTTGCTCCAGAGCCCGTCTTTGACGATCCGCCCATAGCTTGTCTGGGACATCACGGTACCTCCGGGGGCTGGGCTGTCTGCTCGAACAGCCAGTCGCGCTTTTCTTTGAAGTAGATTAGGGTGTTCTTGACACCCTTGACCACTGCCCTCGGCGTGATGGTGGCTCCAGTGAACTGATCGAAGTCACCGCCATCGCGCTTGACGCGCCAGCGCTGCAGGGGCGGATCGCCCAGGGAGCGACCTTTGAAGCCGTAGATCCAGTCTGAGTGGCTCTCCTCGATCCGGTCGCCCAGGCCCGGCGTCTCTTTGTGCGAAATCACCCGCACCCCGCCCAGGGACCCATCCCAGCGCACTGCGACCAGCATCTTGATGGCGCCGGAATAGCCGTCGGGTGCCACAATGGCGAATACCGCGGCTACCGGGGCACCCTCCCGGCGTGCCCGATAGACGGTGGTGGCATCGTCGCCGAGCAGCGTCTTGCGCCGCACCAGGATACGGTCGTTGACCATGTCGTTGTCCCAGTCCTCGGGCGGGACCAGGGCGTTGAGGGTGCGAAGCAGCGCCTCGCGCTCGTTCTGAGCGATGCGCTCGGCCGTCTGTACGTAGGTGAAGGCGACGAGGGTGCTGCCCAACACTCCGAACAGGGCCAGCAGCACCCCGGCAATCATGACGGGATGCCTAATCATTTCTGGGCTTGGTGTGGCCGAACACCCGGGGCTGGGTATAGCTGTCGATGGTGGAGGCGGCCATGTTCATCAGCAGCACCGCGAAGGCGACCGCATCCGGGTAGCCGCCCCAGGTCCGGATGATGAATACCAGCAAACCGATGGCCGCCCCGTAGATCAGCTGGCCTTTGTTGGTGGTGCAGGCGGTGACCGGGTCCGTGGCTATGAAGAAGGCTCCCAAGAGCGTCCCACCACTGAACAGGTGGAAGGCTGGGAACGGGTGGGTCTGGGGATCGAGCATCCAGAACAGGCCGGCCACCAGCAGCAGGGCACCGAGCATGGAGACCGGGATATGCCAGGTGATGACCCGGCGCCACAGCAGGAACAGCCCGCCCAGCAGGTACCAGTTGCCCACCCACTCCCAGCCGCGAGCGCCAAAGTGCCCCCACAGGGGGCTTTGGCGGATCTCGCTGATCATCTGGTGCAGGTCGAGGCGGGTGCGCATCTCGTCCAGGGGCGTGGCCCCGGTGATGCTGTCCCACAGAGGGGCGGGTGGGAGATGGCCGGCAAAGATGGCCGCCAAGGTCTGGTCCAGTCCCAGACGGTGTCCGCTCGCGGGGATAGGCGACAGCCAGTTGGTCATCTCCACGGGATAGGAGACGAGCAGCAGTATATAGCCCGCCATCGCGGGATTGAACGGGTTGTAGCCCAGGCCTCCGTAGAGCTGCTTGACCACGACGATGGCAAAGGCGGTGCCCAGGACGGTCAGCCACCAGGGCAGCAGCGGTGGCAGGCAGATGGCGAGCAACAGGCCGGTCACCAGGGCGCTGCAATCGCCGATGACCGGACCGGCGGGACGGTCCCTCAACCACATCGCCAGGGCTTCGGCCCCCACGGCGGTGCCGGCCCCAAGGGCCGCGTTTACCAGCACACCCCAACCGAAGTAATAGGTCGTGGCCAGGACGCCCGGGATCAGCGCCACTATGACCTGAAGCATGACGCGGTCGACCCGGTTGGGCCGGGTGCCGTGGGGTGAGCCCAGGGTCGGGAAATCCACGCTCAGTCGGTCCTATCCGCGTCTCGGGAAGCGTCGGAGATCTCAGCGGCCGAGCGACGCCCCGCTTGGTTGCCGCTCGATGCGCCCGCCTGGGCGGCCTTCTTTGCCGCCACCCGCTTCACCGCCGCCTCGATGGCCGCTTTCTTGGGATCTTGGGCGTCCCGGCCCCCCCCTCCGTCCAGCGCCTCCTTGCGCTTGCGCAGTCTCGCCTTACGCTGCCGCTCGAGGCGCTCGAGGCGGCTGACACGCGCCTCATGGCGCTGCCGGGCGTGCTCGGCCTTGCGCTTGTCCTCCTCCAAGGCCCAGATCTCGGTCTTGGCGAAACGGTAGTACTGCACCAGGGGGAGTTGGGAGGGGCAGACCTGGGCACAGCAGCCACATTCGATGCAATCGAACAGGTCATAGTCCTGGACCCGGTCGAAATCCTTGGCCCTTGCATACCAGTAGAGCTGTTGGGGAAGCAGGCTCACCGGGCAGACCGTGGCGCACTCGCCGCAGCGGATGCAGGCCCAGGGCGGTCCAGGGTCCGGCGACGACTCCGGGTTGGTCGCGAGCAGGCAGTTGGCGCCTTTGGTAAGCGGGACCTGATCGCTGCACAGGGAAAAACCCATCATCGGCCCGCCGAGGATCAGGCCGGAGACCTGTCCGGTATAGCCGCCGCATTCAGCGATCAGGGCATCGGCGGGCGTGCCTATCAGCACCTCCCGGTTCTGGGGTCTGACCATGCCCGGGCCGGTGAGGGTGACGATGCGCGAGATCAGGGGTCTGCCGCGGATCACCGCGTCGGCCACGGCAACGGCCGTGCCCACATTGTGGCAGACCATGCCCACCTGGGCCGGGATGCCGTGGCTCGGCACCTCCACGCCCGTGAGCACTTGGATCAGCTGCTTCTCGCCGCCGCTGGGGTAGCGGGTGGGTATGACCACCAGCTCTACCCCTTCCACGCCCGACTGATTCAGGGCCGCGTCCAGGGCTGCGACGGCATCGGGCTTGTTGTCTTCCACCCCGATCAGGCAAAGCTCGGCCCCGAGCATATGGCGCAGTACCCGCAGACCCTCCAGCACCTGGTGGGGGCGCTCGCGCATCAGCATGTCGTCGCAGGAGATATAGGGCTCGCACTCGGCTCCGTTGAGAACCAGGGTGTGGATGCGTTTGGGACCCGGATTGAGCTTGACCGAGCTGGGAAAGGCCGCGCCGCCCAGGCCCACCACGCCCGCCCATCGGACACGCTCGCGTAGCGTCGCGGGCTCTCGCTGCTCAAAGTCAGGCAGGGCGGCTGGCAGCTGTGCCCACTGGTCGCGCCCGTCGGTCTCGATGACGATACAGGGCGCGCTGAGTCCGGAAGGATGAGGGATCGGGTGATCGGCCACCTCGATCACCCGTCCCGAGCTGGGGGCGTGCAGGGCGGCACTGACGTAGCCCTCGGGTCGGGCGATTAGCTGTCCCTTGAGCACTCTCTCGCCCGGGGCGACCAGTATCTCAGGAGGTGAGCCGATATGCTGCTGCAACGGCAGCACCAGTCGGGGCGGAATGGCCGCGCGCCCGATCGGCCGTGAGGTGGACTGGGCCTTCTGGTCGGGCAGATGCAGTCCCCCGTGGAAGGTCCACAGCTGGCGCGGACGCTCGGTGGGGCCGGAAGGCGTGAGAGACGCGGGCATGGTGTCAGGCGGCCCGGGATGCTCCGACTCTGGAATGGGTGCTGCCGGGGAAGGGCCACTTCCAGTGCGTGATGTCCTGGGGAATGGGGTCCATGCGGATACAGTCGACCGGGCAGGGTGGTATACACAGCTCGCAGCCCGTACACTCGGAGTCGATCACCGTGTGCATCTGCTTGGCGGCCCCGAGGATGGCATCCACCGGGCATGCCTGGATGCACAGGGTGCAGCCGATGCACAGCTGCTCGTCGATGACCGCCACCGAGGGGAGCTTCTCCTCGAGCGATTCGTCCAGGGGAACCGGGTCTTTGCCGAGCAGGTCCGCCAGCGAGAGTATGGTGGTCTCGCCCCCCGGAGCACATTTGTTGATCTCCGCCTTGCCGGCGGCAATGGCCTCGGCATAGGGGCGGCAGCCCGGATAGCCGCATTGTCCGCACTGGGTCTGGGGCAGCAGGCCGTCGATTTTGTCGACCACCGGGTTGCCCCCCACGCGAAAGCGCTGGCTGGCGTAACCCAGCAGCAGGCCCAACGCCAGCGCCAGGGAGGATAAAGCGAGAACGGCGATCGGAACCATCGGATCGAGCTACGCCTGCACCAGTCCCGCGAAGCCCATGAAGGCCATGGACATCAGGCCGGCGGTGATCAGAGAGATGGCGTTGCCTTGGAAGGGCTGGGGCACGTCGGCGACGGCCACCCGCTCGCGCACCGCCGCGAAGAGCACGAGCACCAGCGAGAAGCCGACGGCGGCCCCGAAGCCGTAAAGACCGGATTCCACCAGATCGTGGCCCTGCTGGATGTTGAGAAGGGCCACGCCCAGGACGGCGCAGTTGGTGGTGATCAAGGGCAGGAAGATGCCGAGCAGCCGGTAGAGCATGGGGCTTGTCTTATGCATGACCGTTTCGGTGAGCTGCACCACGGCGGCAATCACCAAGATGAAGGCGATGGTCTGCAGGAACTCCAGCCCCAGGGGCTCCAGCAGATAGTGGTACACCAGATAGGAGCAGATGGCCGAGAGGGTGAGCACGAAAGTGGTGGCCAGACCCATGCCCGCCGCGGTCTCGAGCTTGCGCGAGACGCCCATGAACGGACACAGCCCCAGGAACTTCACCAGGACGAAGTTGTTCACGAGGACTGTGCTGATCAGGATCAGGGCGTAATCTTGCATGCTCATCTGCCCGCGGGAGTCAATTCAAAAAGCATATAGGTCCGCCCCTGGGCTTACAACCTGGCAGGTCCGCGGGATTGACGCCCGCCCTGGTGCTGCTTAATCTGCCTCGTCCCGTGTTGTTGGTCCTTAGACGGATCTCAGTCGTGCCCGGCCAGGCCCTTCGCCAGGTCGAGGCTGAAACTCCATTCAACTCATGAAGGAACCGCAGTGATGAAGAAGATGGTCTTCGCTCCTCTGGCGCTACTCCTGTTGGTACTGCTCGGTCTATCGGGCTGCGGACAGCTCAGCGGCTCTGGATCCGTCGCTGTGCTCGACCTGCAGAGGGCCCTCAAAGAGAGCGGCCTGGTCGCCCAGATCGGGCAGGACATGGCGGGCGCCCGGCAACGCGGCCTAAACGAGCTCGCCAAGCTACGCGACCGGCTGAATACGCAATTGAAGAAGGTCAAAGACTCCCTCGGCGACAAGCCCTCCGAGGAAGACCAGGCCAAGTTCGAGGCCCAGCTCCGCCAGGCCAATCAGGTTCTCGTCAAGAACCGCCGGCAGGTGGGTCAGACCCTGCAGAATTTGCGCAACCGGCTGTATCGTCAGGCCAGGCAAAGGGCGCTGGCGGCCACGCGCGAGGTGACCCAGGCCAACGGCATCAAGCTGGTGGCGCTGAGGGGCTCCGTGTTCGACTACCAGCCGGAAGTGGACATCACCGACGCGGTGCTGGCGCGCATGGGCAAGGCGGCACCCGCGGCCAGCCGGCCTGCCGCACCTCCGCCGAAGCCGGAGGCCAAGCCGGAGGCCAAGCCGGAGACCGAGGGGTAATTCGCTACTTGATCCGCATCCCGGCCTCGGCCCCCGAGTCCGGACTGAGGATGAAAAGGTCCTTGCCGCCAGATCCCGCGGCCAGGACCATTCCCTCCGAGACCCCGAACTTCATCTTGCGCGGGGCCAGGTTGGCGACCATGACGGTGAGCCGGCCCTCCAGGTCCTCTGGCCGGTAGGCGGACTTGATGCCCGCGAAGACATTGCGAGTCTCGCCCCCCAGGCTCAGGGTCAGGCGCAGCAGCTTGTCCGCCCCTTGCACCGCCTCGGCCTTGGCGATGCGCACCACCCGCAGGTCCACCTTGGCGAAATCGGCCAAGTCCACTGTGTCGCCGATGGGGTCGGTCACCAGGTGCCCCTCGGCCGCCTTCTCGTGGGGCAGATCCCTGCGCGAGGGCTGGGTGGCAAGATCCTCCCGGGAGGCTTCGACTATGGCCTCGATCTGCTTGAGCTCCACCCGCTTTAGCAAGTGTTTGTAAGCGCTTATGCGGTGTTCTCCCCGAAGTAGGGTCCGCGCATCCTTCCATGTCAGCGGTTCGACGGCCAGGAACTGCTCCGCTTGAGCGGCCAATCCTGGCAGGATCGGCTTCAGGTAGATGGTGAGCAAGCGGAAACAGTTGATGAGCACGCTGCAGACGATGTGGAGTTGGCCCTCGTCGCTTTCCTGTTTGGCCAACACCCACGGTTTCTCTTGGTCCGCGTAATAGTTGACTTCGTCGGCCAAGCGCATGATTTCCTTGACCGCTCGGCTGAAATCTCGGGACTCGTACCAGCTTGCGATAGTCTCCGCCGAGGCTTGCAGGCTAGCGGTGATGGGATTCAAATGGTTTTCCTCGCGGGCGGGACCTTCGTCGTCTAGCAGTAATCCAGCCAGCACTCCGCCAAACCTCTTTGAAATGAATCCAGCCGCCCGACTCGCAATGTTGACGTACTTGCCCACCAGATCGGCGTTGACCCGCTGGGCGAAGTCCTCCAGGTTCAGGTCGATGTCGTGCACCCCGGCGCCGAGCTTGGCGGCGAAGTAGTAGCGCAGATACTCGGGCCCCAGGTGGTCGAGATAGGTGCGGGCCTTGATGAAGGTGCCGCGGGTCTTGGACATCTTCTGGCCGTCTACCGTCAGGAAGCCGTGGGCGAACACCGCCGTGGGCTTTCTCAGGTCTGCGCCGTGCAGCATGGCCGGCCAGAACAGGCAGTGGAAGTAGACGATATCCTTGCCGATGAAGTGATAGAGCTCCGCGCCCGAGTCCTTCTCCCAGAAGTCATCGAACACCAGGCCCGGGGTACGGTCGCACAGGTTCTTGAAGCTCGCCATGTAGCCGATGGGGGCGTCCAGCCAGACGTAGAAGAACTTGCCTGGGTGATCCGCGATCTCGAAGCCGAAGTAGGGCGCGTCCCGGGAGATGTCCCACTCCTGCAGGCCCGCCTGGAACCACTCGTCGAGCTTGTTGGCCATCTCCGCCTGCAGGTGACCGCTCCGCGTCCATCCCTTGAGCATCTCCTCGAAGTCGGCCAGCTTGAAGAAGTAATGGTCGGAGGCCTTGTCCACCGGCACCGTCCCGGAGACCACCGAGCGCGGATTCTTGAGCTCCCCAGGCGAGTAGCTGGCACCACAGATCTCGCAGTTGTCGCCGTACTGGTCCGCCGCTCCACACTTGGGGCATTCGCCCTTGATGAAGCGGTCCGGCAGGAACATCTGCTCCACCGGGTCGTAGGCCTGGGTGATCTCGCGCCGGGCGATGTGGCCCTTGTCCCGGTTGCGCTCGTAGATTAGGGTCGAGAACGCCCGGTTCTCCTCCGAATGGGTGGAGTGGTAGTTGTCGAAGCCGACGCGAAAGTCTGCGAAGTCCTGCTGGTGCTCCTCGGATACCCGTGCGATCAGGGCCTCCGGCTCGATCCCTTCCTGGCGAGCCCGTAGCATGATCGGCGTCCCGTGGGCATCGTCGGCGCACACATACCAGCACTCGTGCCCCCGCATCTTCTGGAAGCGCACCCAGATGTCGGTCTGGATGTACTCCACCAGATGCCCGATGTGGATGGGCCCGTTGGCATAGGGCAGGGCGCTGGTGACCAGGATTCTTCTGGGCGTGTCGCTCATGGTGGATCTCGTCGGCGGGGCGTACGGGAAAAGGCGCGATTATACCCGTCGGGCAGCCCCGAAGTTGACGGACATTCCTGGCAGGTACACCATCCATATCCATCACATAGGGAGCCGTCGTGATCAGAGCTCAGAACGGGTCCCTTACGGAAACGATGAGGGCTTTCGGAGCTCATTCGGGGACGGTTGTGTCCGAGCCTGGACTCGGCCGGCAACGGGAAAGACCGTCGGCTAGACTTGACAGGGGCCGGCGAGCGTCCTTGGCGTGCTATCCAGGCGTCGTCCAAAAATACTTGCACCGGAACCGCGCATGAACTGGCAAGAGATCTGTGACAATCCTCAGCTGCGTGACCTCCCATTCAAGCTCGAGACCGATCGCTGGGGCCACATCGTGATGAGTCCGGCTTCCAACCGCCACTCCCTGGTGCAAGGTGCCGTCCAGGCCTTGCTGGGGCGGCAGCTCGAGGGCGGCATCGGATTTCCCGAATGCAGCATTGCGACGAGCCAAGGCGTGAAGGTGGCGGACGTGGTCTGGGCGAGCGGGGAGTTTCTACGCCGCTACGGTGACGCAAACCCTTACCCGGAGGCCCCGGAGATCGTCGTCGAAGTGCTCTCGCCGTCGAACTCGCTCGCGGAGCTCGAAGAGAAGAAGGGCCTGTATTTTGCCCGCGGCGCGCGTGAGGTCTGGCTGTGTGGACAGGAGGGTGTCATGCGCTTTTTCAACAACCACAAGCAGCTGGAGCGAAGCGAGCTGGCGCCGGCCTTTCCGGCCAAGGTCGAGCTGCCGTACCTGTGACCGGCCACGCCGTCAGTCCGGCGGTGGCTCCGGCTCGAACACCTCGGCCAGGTCCAGCTGCGCTCCCTCGGGAACGGGAAGGTCGACCCGATCGCCGTCCCCAAACACCTCCGGCAATCCGTAGGCCCCATCGGTCAGGCGATAGCGCAGCAGGGTGCGGTCGGTGGGGTGCAGCAGCCAGTATTCCCTGACCCCCGCCCGCTGGTAGCGATCGCGTTTGATCCCTTCATCCTTCTTGGCGGTGCTCGGCGAGAGGACCTCGATCACCCAGTCCGGGGCCCCACGGATGTGGGTGGGGCGGATGCATTCCGGGTTGCAGATGACCATGACATCGGGCTGAACGATGGTGTCCACCTCCGCGTCCGCCTGGTCCGCGTTGGGAAGCAGGACATCTAAAGGGGCAGCAAAGACCCGGCAGGGATGGTCCCGCAAGAGCCCGAACAGTATCCCGATCAGATTGCGCGCGGCGCCCTGGTGGCTCGGCGTGGGGCTGGGCGTCATGGCGTATGCCACCCCGTCCACCAGCTCCCACCGCTCGTCGTCGGGCCATCGGAGATAGTCTCGGTAGGTATAGTGGGGGGTGTCGGGTGCGGATCGCGGCATGGAAGCAGGCTCGTGTTCGACCACAGGAGTTAAAGAGTAGCAAATCCGCACGGCTGCATTGGTACCGCCTGCCGGTACTTGTTTATCGATCCCCGGCGCGGCAATTCCAGCCTGCGATCGGCCGCGGGCCTTACGCCGGGACGAGAACAGTCCTTGCTGGTTGGCTGGCGCACCCGAAGATGCGAACATTCGGTCCCAGCCCGCGCGGAGCCCGTTTTCCCTATGCGTCTGCGCGGCTTTGCGCGAGCATCCTGTAGCCTTGAGCAGCCACCTTGCCAACGACATGACCACCCAGACCGAGATTCCACCTGATTCCCGGCAAGACCCCTTTCTGTTCGACGCGGAGGGGCTAGAGGCGCTTGCCGACGACGCGATTCTGCGCCGCGGATTGGCCTGGTTCAGGGACCACCGGGTGGTGGATCTCGACCTGGATGAAGGCCGGCTCTGGGCTTGGGTGGAGGACGGGGACTCCGAGCTGATCCGTAGCGCTGAGCTGGGCGTCGACTCCGACGGCCGTCTTCAGGTGTCCTGTGGCTGCGGGGATGCCGAGCGCGGGGTGTGTGGCCATGCGGTGGCCGCGCTCCACGCCTATGCCGCCCGCGTGGAAGGTGAGGCCCGGCTGCTGGGCGCAGCCGATGCAGCGCTCGACGAGCGCATCAAGAAGGGCCGTGCCGAGGTGCGGGTCAAGCATCTGGGCGGCGAGCCCTGGTTCGGCACCTGGCAGGCGCGCTCGCTCACCCCGAGTGCCCATTTCGCGCGCAGCTACCGGGTCAACATCCGCTCGCTGACCCGGCGCGCGAGCTATTGCAGCTGCCCGGATTTCGCCACCAACCAGCTGGGCACCTGCAAGCACATCGAGGCGGTGCTCCACCAGGTCTCCAAACGGCGCGATTACGAGCGCATCAAGGACAAGCCGGCGCCCTGGCCCTACGTCTATCTGGCCTGGGACCTGGACGATGCGCCGGCCGTCGCCCTGCACCGGGGCGCGCAGGTCCCGGAGGAGCTGGCCGGGCTGCTGGACGAGAACTTCGATGCGGCCGGTCGCTTCAAGGGTGATTTGCCTGACGGCTTCTTCCGCTTTGCCGAGCAGGTGCGCGATCGGGACGATCTGGATCTGGGCGAGGACGCCCTGGGCCACGTCCAACGCCTGGCGGGCGCGATTGCCAGGCAGGCCCGGGCCCGGGACATCCGCAGTCGCATCCAATCCGGCGGTGGGCACCTGCCGGGCATCCGCGCACGCCTCTATCCCTATCAGGTGGAAGGGGTCGCCTTTCTCGCCGCCAACGGCCGTGCCCTGCTGGCCGACGACATGGGTCTGGGCAAGACCCTCCAGACGATTGCCGCCTCCGCCTGGCTCCACGACAACGCCGACGTCGAGCGCATCCTGGTGGTCTGCCCCGCCTCGCTCAAGCACCAGTGGGCCCGGGAGATCGAGCGATTTACCGGCCACTCGACCCAGGTGGTGCAGGGCCCCGTTTCGGCCAGGGCGGCCCAATACCGGCGTGCGGCGGGCTTCCATATCATCAACTACGAGCTGGCGCTGCGGGATCTGTCGGTCATCAACGAGGTCCTGCGCGCCGATCTGATGGTGCTGGACGAGGCCCAGCGCATCAAGAACTGGCGCACCAAGATCGCCGCGACCATCAAGATGATCCCCTCTCGCTATGCCTTCGTGCTCACCGGAACGCCCCTGGAGAACCGGCTGGAGGATCTCTACAGCCTGATGCAGGTGGTCGACCCCCATGTGCTGGGGCCGCTGTGGCGCTACATGGCCGACTTCCACGTCACCGACGAGCGGGGCAAGGTGCTGGGCTACCGCCATCTCTCGGAGCTGCGCCGGCGCCTGGCCCCGGTGATGCTGCGCCGAGACCGCCGGCTGGTCAGCGACCAGCTGCCCGCGCGCATCGAGCAGCGCATCGACGTGGCCCTCACCCAGCCTCAACGGGACCTCCACGATGCGGCCGTGGCCAATGCCGCCCGGATCGGCCAGATCGCCAAGCGCCGCCCTCTGACCCCCACCGAGCAAAACCGGCTGATGGCGGCACTCCAGCAGGCGCGCATGGCCTGCGACGCGGCCGGCCTGGTGGACAAGGAGACCGAGGGCTCGCCCAAGCTCGACGAGCTCCAGACCCTGCTCGACGAGCTCTGCGTGCAGGGCGGTCTCAAGGCCGTGGTCTTCTCACAATGGGAGCGCATGACCTATATGGCCGAGCAGCGGGTCAGGCGCCTGGGCCTGGGCAGCGTGCGCCTGCACGGCGCCGTACCCACCGCCAATCGGGGCGAGCTGATGGACCGCTTCCGCGACGACGATTCGGTACAGGTCTTTCTCTCTACCGACGCCGGCGGCGTCGGCCTGAACCTGCAGAGCGCCTCGGTGCTGATCAACCTGGACGTGCCCTGGAACCCCGCGGTGCTCGATCAGCGCATCGCGCGGGTCCACCGCCTGGGCCAGAGCGCCAAGGTCCAGGTCATCGGCATGGTGGCGGTTAACGCCTACGAAGAGCAAGTGCTCGCGCTGGTCCAGGGCAAGCGCCACCTGTTCGACAACGTGGTCGACCCCGAGGCCACCGAGGACGTGGTCGGGGTTTCTAAGAAGCTGATCGAGACCCTGGTCGAGGACCTCAACCGCACCGAAGAGGGCGCGAGGCAGCCGAGCGAGCCTGCGCCTGCACCGGCCGATGCCGCTTCCGCACCCGCCAGCGAGCCCGGCGAGGCACCCGTCGAAGAGGCCATTCGCCTGTGCATCGAGGGGGCCCAACGCGCCTTCGGGTCACGCATCGAGCGCATCCTCGGCTCCGGCGGCGGATTGCTGGTGGTGCTCGACCGGGTCGACGACGCGGCCGACCGGCTCGCCGAAGGCCTCTCGGTCGACGTCCCGGTGGCCGTCATGGATGCCCGCACCCTCAACGGCCTGCGCCGCCTCGGCGCGGCCTCTCCCCTGGAAGAGGGCCGGAGCTATTACGACGCCGCCGAGGCGGCACCCACCCGCCCCGGCGCCCGACTCGCGGCCCAGGCCCAGGAACGGCTCAAGGCCGCCGAGGTGCTCCTGGGCCAGCAATGCCCCGACGCCGCCCGGGAGCTGCTGGGCTCAGCGCTGCTGGGCGCCTGCGCCGCCATCGCCGGCCAGGAACAGACTCCCGGTACCACCGAGGCCGGGGTCTGGCTCTACGGCGAGGCCCTGCCCCAGGGCTGGCTCACCCAGGACCAGGCCGCCCGGGCCATGCGGGCGCTGGCGCTGGTCCAGTCCCCGAGCCTTCCCGAGCCCATGCTGGGCCAGTTGTTGGAGGATGTGAGGGGTTTGATTGCCGAAGCCGGCTGAGGTGGCGGAAGCGAGCCCCGCGCCCGTCGAATCGCGCTCAACGAGCGCTCCTACCAACACCGCTCGCACGCTGCTCGCGTAGGAGCGGCTGTTAGGCGATTGCCGGAAACAAACATACCGGATTGGGCAGGATTTTCGTTTGTCTTCAAGGCGCGACGGTTGGCGCATAGCAGGGCTATGTAACTGCCGTCGCAACACCGAAGACGGGCGAAAAGACAAGCAAGCCGGTATGTTTGTTGACAGAAATCGCCTTAGCCGCGATGTTCGGCAGGAAACTCATATTTCCAGCAGTAGCTATGCAGATCACGCCAGGCGCGCTCATGCCTTGCTTTGAACCTATCCGCGCGTCAGACGTGTACGGCAACCCGGTGCGGCCCCCCGAGCTTTGGCGGGGGGCTCACCGAGGTTTGACCCTAGAATCCTCAGTTGACCGCTCCAATCTGAAAGTATGTTGCTGATATGAAAGCTATATGCAATTCCTCCTCAGGAATTGACATCACTGCGGGAATGTTTGGGCATGGTTGAAGAGCTCAGGGAAATCCAGCTTCCGAAACCGAATAGCCGGCCACATGCTCGAAACGCCCCGGGCGGTAACCCGGTAGAGACGAGAGTTCTTGACCTTGGCGATGAGGTGATGCCCCCGAAGTTTGCCGATCAGGCGACTGACTCGGTGGGTACGCCGGATGGCTTCAGCTTTGTTGTTCGGTGGATTGGGATATAGCTGCTGTTGAAGGTCGCGATTACGGAAGCCGTTGATCGCGAATTCTCCGGATAGGACAGCGGAAAACAGAGAGACCGTTTTGACCAAAACAGGATTGAAAGCGGCCACATGGCGCCCTGCAACCCCGCAAACGCACACTTCACCCCGTCCAACTGAGGATTCTAGGTTGAACCGTTCACCCCGAAGACCGGAGTCGCTCATGGAGGTCGCAGAAGCCTATTCCCTGTATGACCGCTTGCTCGCCCTACCGGAAGGGCTCACAGGGGAGATCCTCGGTGGTCAGCTGCATACCCAGCCCAGGCCGGCAGGGCCCCATGCGCGTGCCGAGTCCGTGCTGCAGATCGAGCTAGGGGGCCCTTTCGACCGGGGCAAGGGGGGGCCGGGGGGCTGGTGGATTCTCGTCGAGCCGGAGCTCCATTTCGTCCGGGACGCCGAGGTCTGTGTTCCGGACCTTGCCGGCTGGCGCCGGGAGCGCATGTCCGCCATTCCTCGCGATCAGCGTTTCGAAGTCGTCCCGGATTGGGTATGCGAGATCCTTTCTCCGTCTACCGAAAGCAAGGACCGGCAGGTGAAGATGCCCATCTATGCGCGCTACGGAGTCCGCTTCGCCTCGCTGATCGATCCAGTGAAGCAGTCCCTGGAAGCCTATGCTTTGGAGCAGGCGGATTGGATGCCCATTGGGAGCTGGAAGGGCGATCAACGGGTTGAAGTCCCGCCGTACGAGAGCGTGCCGTTGGAGCTGGCCGGTCTTTGGGTGTGACTCAAGCGGAGAGTTGCCGGCACAGAGGGTTGTCGCGCCCCCAGGCGCGTCGTAACGAACTGCGGAGCAGGCAAATCGGGCGCGTTCGGAGGACCAGTCCGGGGAAAGCCCCAAGGCTGCCTGACGCCTCCGGCGGGTAGGCCGCGTAGCGGGTCGAGCTGATCGCTGTCGAAGTCGACGTGGGGGTAGCCATCACAGCAGGTCCGCCGGGCCTGTGGACTTCGGGGCCTTTGGCCGGGGTGCGTCGGGGTGGCTCCGAGCCACACAAAGGGTGGGTGCGCTAATTTTTGCGTAGGGATATGATCGACAAGCGCCTCAGGGACAAGGCGATGCGTGCCTTGGAGGCATCCAAACGTGCTCTGGCTGAGGGCGACACAGAAACCGCAGCAGATCGGGCGTACTATGCTGGCTACTACGCCGCGTGGGCAATAATGGATGCTGACCAGGGTCAGTGCTCGCCTGATAGCATTCTGCTAAACGAGAATCGCCTCATTTTCTTGAATGTTACGAGGCGAGAACTGGGTAACCTCCACCCCCCGATTACTCGCAACCAGAGAACACTTGAAAATGGGGCATCGAGGGCGACTCGACCGAATCAAGGTGGAAGGCTTCAAGTCCATCGAAAGATTGGATCTGAGGTTGAAGGACCTGAATATTCTCGTCGGCGCCAATGGTGCCGGAAAATCGAACTTTATCGGGCTTTTCAAATTCATCCACGAGATTCGGCGCAAGAATCTCCAGTTTTTCGTGTCCCAACAGCTCGGTGCAGACAAGCTGTTGTTCTTTGGCCGCAAGCGCACCGGCGTACTCGATATCTACCTTGAGTTCGAGCCCAACGCGTATACCGCGTCTCTGGCACCCGACGCCGGTGGCGGTCTCCTGTTCCAACGCGAGTACTGTCATTTCTTTGGGCAAAGAATCAATTACTCGGGCGGCACCAAGAAGTACCACCTAGCGTCACCCGGCGCACGTGAATCGGGCTTGCCCGATCAGCCGCACACCGCTTCCGCTGCCGGTCATGTCGTTGGGTACCTGAGCGATTGGAAGGTCTACCATTTCCACGACACCAGCGAGTCCACCAAGGTGAAGCAGCCGGGCCGCATCCGCGAGACGGATATCCTGCTGCCGAACGCGGACAACCTTTCCGCATTTCTTCGCTCGATTCGCGAAACTTCTGCCTATAAGCTGATCGTCCGTACCATCCAGCGCGTGGCCCCGTTCTTCCTCGATTTCGTGTTGGAGCCCGAAACCGATAACCCCGCCCAGATCCGGCTGCGCTGGCGGCACCGCGGTTCCGAAGAGACGTTCGATGCCAGCGATTTCTCGGACGGCACCCTCCGGTTCATTTGGCTCGCCACACTGCTACTCCAGCCCAACCTTCCCACCGTGATCCTGTTGGACGAGCCGGAACTGGGCCTGCACCCTTACGCCCTCCAGATCCTCGCCGGGATGATGCGCACCGCGTCGGACAAGACCCAGATCATTGCCTCCACCCAATCGGTGACCTTGGCCAATCAGTTCTCCTGGGAAGACCTCATTATCGTTGATCGAGTGGCGGATGCCTCCCGCTTTCGGCGGCTCAAAGCCGCGGAGGTTGAGCAATGGCTCGATGACTATGCCATCGGCGAGCTTTGGGAAAAGAACATTCTGGGGGGTACGCCATGACCGTGCGGCTCGCCATCTCCGTGGAGGGCCAGACGGAATATGAATTCTGTCGCGAAGTGCTGCGCCCCCATCTCGCTGCGGTCGATGTCTACATCGAGCCCAATATCGTCGTCACGAAGCGCAATCTGTCCGGTCCAAATACCACCGGTGGGGCTATCAGCATCGACCGGTTTCACAATGAGGTCCGGCGACTGCTGCCATCGTTCGATTACGTCACCACCCTTTACGATTTCTACGGATTCAAGGGCCGCCTCCCAGATGAGACGCCAGAGGCCCTGTGCTTACGCATGAGCGATGTCTTGGAGAGACCCCGTCACTTGATTCCTTACGTTCAAGTCCACGAATTCGAAGCCTTGCTGTTCTCCGCGCCTCCGGTCCTGGCCGGGTATCTCGGGAGTCAGCCTTTCGGCCAGGCGGAAGCAGCCGCGGTCAGTGCCTGCGGTGGGGCCGAGCAGGTCAACGACCTCCCACAATCCACCCCCTCGAAGCGGCTGGTCTCGTTTTTCCGTGAGCATCTGAACCAGCGCTACGACAAACCCTTTCATGGCCCGCTACTGGCGATGGAAATCGGCCTGCCGGCGATTCGGACGGCCTGTCCGCGGTTCGAAACCTGGCTGACCCAACAGGAACGACTGCCGGGGGAAACGTGACGGAGGAACCGGACACCCACCTTTCGAGCCCCCCATGTGACCGTCGGCGCGGCCGCCGCTTGGCACGGCAGAGAGGGTCGTGGGAGCTTCAGGCGCGCCGAAAAGGACTCCGGAGGAGGCGAATCGGGCGTGTTCGGAGGGTTAGGCCGGGGTCACCTACAAGGCTGCCTGACGCCATTGACTCGTAGGCGGCGCAGCGGCTCGAGCCGATCACTGTCGAACCGTCGAGGCGGGGGTACCCATGACAGCAGGGCTGCCGGGGCTATGGATTTCGGGGCCTTGGGCCCGGGCGAGCCGGCGTAACTCCGGGCCACGCAAAGGGTGGGTGTCCTGATTTTTCGCGGATGCTGTAGTGGAGGACCCTGATCGCCTCTCGGACGCGGTCGGAGAAGGCGGAGCTTGAACCTAGAAACCGCAGCTGACCGCTTCGAGTGGCTAGCAACAGATTGTTTTGCTGATGGATTTGAGAAATCTGGGACTCACCCGCGAGGTGAGGGGCGCTACGACCACCAGGGCACGCACGGCGCGGCGCCTGGCGGCGTTACAACTCGTTGGAAACAAACGCCGGGAGCGTTTTTTCGCGCCAGCCTCCAGGACGGAGGCGAATCGCAGAAGGCGATGAGCAATAGATAAACTATTACTCCGGGCATCCTGCCCTTCGCCCTGTGGGCCAGCTATCGCTGTTCAAATCGCTCCCGGCGATTTAGTCCGCCTCGTGTTCGAGCGGTTGCGTCGATTCACTGGATCGACAGGTCCGCTTTCACCTTGCCAGGCACCACGCCGCACGCACCCTCGCGGCCATCCAACTGCGGTTTCTAGGTTGAAGGTCCTGCACTCGTGGTCTGCTCCTTTCGCTTTCGTGTGCTCAGCGCATCGACCATCGCGCGCTGGCGTGCACGCGAGTGTGGGATAGCGAGCGATGTGCACGATATCCCGCGGATTTGAGCGATATCACGCGATTCGCACGGTTTGGCGCGTAATAGGCGGGATATCGGGAAGATCGCTCGCTAATCAATGTTGGGCCACACATGAAACAACCTGTGCACATTGAGAGCCGGGAGTATTGGATTAAAGTTCTTGAAATGCTCCAGCAAAACTGGGCAATTATCGAGCCGTCCTCTGAGGCAGGCGGGGACCCGTGCGAGGTCTTCTTCATAGACGACAATTCTTGCGTGTTTGACAGACTACGGTTTGACTCGGCACAAGAAGCCGAGAAGGGCTTAGCTCGC
>Ga0210110_1000226_pt1 | contig 19731 bp, 17 predicted proteins | sample China_Galinas_PW_2_FD_184865 | JGI IMG/M metagenome (GOLD analysis project Ga0210110, IMG submission 184865) | Wetland microbial communities from San Francisco Bay, California, USA, that impact long-term carbon sequestration - China_Galinas_PWB_D1... | ecosystem: Environmental > Aquatic > Marine... | reverse complement strand
GCCTCTCACTCCGGTCACCACGCAGGATGAGCAGCGCCAATGCCGCGGCAATCAAGAGCAGCGGCACGAGTGCAGGCAGAGCCGTGTCCGGCTGGGCAATGATGTCCCCGGTCTCGCCGACCGCGAATGTGACGGGAACCTCCCAGAGGCGGTTGAGGAGGCTGCGGTCGCCGATCCATTCGGCATGGCCCAGCGACATCTGGTGGATCGCGAGCGGCGCCAGGAGCAACCCCGCCGCCGCGACGATCCACAGACCGGCCATCGCCGTCCTGCCGCGGCGGCGCAGCAACCAGAGGGCCTCGAGAGCGATTGGGAAAACGGCGAAGTAGTGGGTCGCCAGGGCGAGCGCCGAGACGGCGCCCCAGCGGGTGAAGTCGGCGCGCCGGCCGCGATCCAGGGCGCGCACGAAATAGAGGGCCGCGAGCGCTGTCAAGAAGACCAGCAGCGCGTAGCCGCGGGCCTCCTGCGAGTACCAGAGGAGCATCGGGTTGACGGCGACCAGGGCCGCGGCCAAGATGCCGGCGCGGCGTCCCGCCAGCTCTCCACCGAGCAGGTAGGCAACCGGCACGGTCGCCACGCCGGCCAGCGCGGAGAAGGCGCGAAGGCCGAACTCCCCCGTCCCGGTGATCTGGGTCCAGACCCAGGCCAGCGCGTAATAGAGCGGCGGCGCCGACTCGCTGAACCCGACCGCGTCCATTGCGTGCCAGAAACCGTCGCGCAGGACGCGGCTGGCCGTGACGATCTCGTCGTGGTGGTAGGCCTGGGCCCCGAGCGTCGCGAAGCGAAGGGTGGCGGCGAGCGTGGTCAGCCCGGCAACGATCCAGAAGGTGCGCGAACGCGCTCGCAGGCTCTCGCGAGCCGCCTCCAACAGGCTTGACAGGCTGAGCCTGTCCAGCGCTTCGGCCGCCTCCATCGCGGCTACCTACGCGAGGGCCTCTTGGATTGCCTTCGAGACCTTGTCCACGTAGAGGAACTCCAAAGCGCTGCGCTCGTGCTCGGGTATCTCGGCGATATCCCCCTCGTTGCGTTCGGGAACGATCACGCGCTTGATGTCAGCCCGCTGCGCTGCGAGCGACTTCTCCTTCAAGCCGCCGACCGGCAGCACCTGGCCGGTGAGCGTCACCTCGCCGGTCATCGCGACGTCGTTGCGGACCGGCCGGCCGGAGATCAGCGAGGCGAGTGCGACGGTCATCGCAACGCCGGCCGAAGGGCCGTCCTTGGGCACAGCGCCCGCCGGTACGTGGATGTGGATCTCGTGCTCTGAGAACCACTTCTCTCCCAACTCCGGCGCCAGCTTCTGCCAGTGGCCGCGCACATATGAGAGGGCCGCCTGCGCCGACTCCTTCATCACGTCACCGAGCTGACCGGTGATCGTCAGGTTGCCCGAGCCCGGCATCGCCGTCGCCTCGATGAAGAGCACATCGCCCCCGGTCGGCGTCCAGGCCAACCCGGTTGCCACGCCGGGGTCCTTGGTGCGGCGGCGCTGCTCCGCATAGAAGCGCCGCCGGCCGAGAAGCTCGCGGGCTCGCTTGGCGGAGACCCTCGCCTTCCCTTTCGACCGTCCCTCAGCGACGTCGCGCGCGACTTTCCGGCAGACCGTCCCAATCTGCCGCTCGAGGTTGCGCACGCCGGCCTCGCGTGTGTACTCCTCGATGAGCGCCGCCAGCGCCGGGTCCGCGAACTCGATCTGGGACGGCTTCAGCCCGTTCTCCTCGATCTGCCGGGGAACCAGGTAGCGGCGAGCGATGTGCTTCTTCTCGTCCTGCGTGTAGCCGGCCAGCTCGATCGTCTCCATCCGGTCCTGGAGAGGGGCCGGGATCGTGTCGAGGAGGTTCGCCGTCGCGATGAACATCACGTCGGAGAGGTCGAACTCAAGGTCGAGGTAGTGGTCGCGGAAGGTGTCGTTTTGGGAGGGGTCGAGCACCTCCAGCATGGCGGAGGAAGGGTCGCCGCGGAAGTCCGCGCCCATCTTGTCGATCTCGTCGATCATGAATACGGGGTTGTGTGAGCCCGCATCACGCAGAGCGCGGATGATCGTCCCCGGCATCGCTCCTATGTAGGTGCGGCGGTGGCCCCGGATCTCGGCCTCGTCGCGAACGCCGCCCACCGATATCCGCTCGAACTCGCGTCCCAGCGCCCGGGCGATCGAGCGCCCGAGGCTGGTCTTGCCCACGCCGGGCGGGCCGACGAAGCAGAGGATCGGCCCTGGAGAGTCCGGTTTCAGCTTGCGCACCGCGAGGTACTCGAGGATGCGGTCCTTTACCTTCTCCAGGTCGTAGTGGTCGGCGTCGAGCACCTTGCGGGCATGGGCGATGTCGAGGTTGTCCTCCGTGTGGGCCGCCCAGGGCAACTCGACCAGCCACTCGAGGTAGGTGCGGATCACTCCGTGCTCGGCGGCGGCGGGCGGGAGTTTCTCCAACCGCGACAGCTCCCGGTCCGCGGCCTTTCTGGCGTGCTCGGGGAGGTTGGCCTCCTCGATCCGCTGGCGCAACTCGTTCACCTCGGCCTGCTGCTCGTCGCCTTCCCCAAGCTCCTCCTGGATTGCTTTCAACTGCTGGCGGAGAAAGAACTCGCGCTGTCCCTTGTCGATCTCCGACTCGACCTGCGACTGGATCTGGCTCCCGAGCTGGACCACCTCCAGCTCACGAGCGAGGATCTGCGAGAGGTGGCGTAGGCGCGCGGCCACGTCGACCTCCTCCAGCAACTGCTGCTTTTCGTCGGTGGAGATACGCAGCGCGCTGGCGATCAGATGGCCGAGGGCGGCAGGGTCCTCGATGTTGGCGACCGCCATCTGCAGCTCCTCCGGCAGGTACGGAATCTGCTCGACGATCTCCGAGAACGTTCGCTGCACATTGCGGCTCAGCGCCTGCAGCTCGGGCCCCTCCTCAACGACATCGGGGAGCTCGCTGATCCGCGCAACCAGATAGGGCTCCTCCGCGATGTAGGGGCCGAGCCGGACTCGCTGCGTTCCCTGCACGAGGATGCGAATCGTCCCGTCCGGGACCTTCAGCATCCGGGCCACCACACCGACCACGCCGACCCCGTAGAGGTCGTCGGGGCCCGGCTCCTCGTTCTCGGGATTGCGCGCGGCGACCATCGCAAGCATCCGGCTGGCGCCCAGAACGTCGTCGACCAGTTTGATCGAGCGCTCCTGCCCCACGGCGAGGGGGGTCAGCGTCTCGGGGAATGTGACCGTCTCGCGCAGCGGCAGGACCGGGAGCGCGTCGGGCAGCGGCTCGTCGATGCGAATCTCGTTCTCGGCACCGAGCGGTGACTCGACCACCTCGAGAGCCGGAGACCCCTCCATCACTGCCGTCCGATCGGGACCCGGCGAGTGGTCTCACCCGGGTCGCGCATGGGCAGGTCGATCCGCAGCATGCCGTCTTCATAGGTCGCGGTGGCGCGCTCGGCATCGACGTCGACCTGGAGCTCCACGACCCGGCGAAACGGGCCGGAAGGGATCTCGACCTGCTGATAGACCCTTCCCTCGGTCTCCTGCACAGGCCGCTCGCCGACGATCGCCAGGTGACGGCCGCTCAGCTCAATCCCAACATCGTCGAGGTTGACCCCCGCGAGGTCGACCTTGACCACCGCCCGCTGGGGATCGCCGCAGTAGTACACGTCGACATTGGGCGAGAAGCCGGTGGTGCGCCGGCTGACATAGGTGGTACGGCCCAGGGCATCGCCCAGCATCTGGTCCATCTCCCGCCGCATGCGAGCGAAGTTGGCGAACACATCACGCTGTGACATCGGCCCAAAACATAGCGGCGCACGGGTGCCGCAACGGAGTGGCGCCGGGCGGGGAGCGCCGGCTTGGACCTCAGGCGGCTACGCGTGACTCGGTCGCCCAGCGCGGCGGGCGCGTAAGCAAGACCGGCTGGCGGGGAGGCACGAGTCCCTCCGGCCGGTTGGGACGAAAGGTCGTGCAGGGCTCCTCAAGCTCGAGCGCACAGAGGAGGTTCTTGCGGAAGTAGCAGTCCTCGCAGGTGGGCGGCTTCTTCGTCCGTGCCATCGCGGCGCATCTTGCCATCGCCCTGACGCTTCCGTGGCTTGCATTCCCGCAAAGCGCAACGTCTTTGAAACGAGACCGTCACAGCTTCCCCGCGTCTTGCGAACGTCGCGTCCGGCGTCGCTACCATTTGACCCGCGGATGGAGACTGACAATCGCACCGACCGGCTTGCCGCATCCCCCCAGCTCTTCGAGAGCGGCTTCCTCAACTTCTTTTCGCGCGTGCATCCGGCAATTCCGGCGATCGTCTTCCTGCCCGTGGTCGTCGCCATGGAGTGGCTCGGCGCCGACGGGGGGCTGGCCGCCTGGAAGCTGGCGGCGCTGAGCCTCGGTGGGATCGGCATCTGGACGCTGACCGAGTACTGGCTCCACCGGCTGGTCTTCCACTGGGAGCCCGACAACACCTTCGGCCATCGGATGCACTTCATCATCCACGGCATCCACCACGACCACCCCAACGACAAGCTCCGCCTTGTCATGCCTCCGGCGGTGGCGATCCCCCTCGCGGCCCTCTTCTTCTTCGCCTTCACGACTATCTTCGGCACCCCGGAGGCCTACCCCCTCTTCGGGGGTTTCATCGGCGGCTACCTGTTCTACGACTACACGCACTACTACGTGCACCACTTCGTTCCCAGGTCCAAGCTCGGCAAACAGCTCCGGGAGCAGCACATGCGGCATCACTTCCAGGATCATCGCTATGGCTTCGGCGTTTCCTCACCGATCTGGGACGTCGCCTTCCGCACCCTTCCCCACAGGCGCCGGCCGGACTGAACCAGCGCATCGGTCCCCGTAGAGGGCCGCGCGCCGGTCTTCAACCCTGCGTACGCCGGCGCACGGTGACTATCCAACCCCACCGTTCGTTCGGGCCCCGGCCTCTCACGTACAGTGTTGAGCCCGGTCGCATGATCCGCGACGCGGTTCGCATCACGACAGGAGGGCGAGCGCGCCATCCGGTCCATCGCCCTCCCAAAGGCGCGTCCCAATTGTCGGCAATGTATGGTCGCGTCCGACACGGCGAGACCATACGCACTGTCACTGTGTCAGACTCGTGCCCTCTAAACCACTCCCGGACGGTGAGAGAGCTGTCGGGACGAAAGGAATTCGATGCCCAGTACCACCAACGTTCTCGATGAGGCCCGCGACCTGGTTCTGAAGCGACTCGCGGAGCTCGACGAGGAGCGCAAGCGCCTTGAGCGCGCACTCGGGGAGCTCGGCGGGAAGATTGCCGGCCGCCCCAGACGTGGCCCCGGCCGACCCCCCGGCACCTCCAAACGCTCCACCTCTCGCCGCCCCCGTCGCCGTCGCAAGGGCACCCGCGCGGACCAGGCTGTGAAACTGGTCGAAGGGAACCCCGGCATCAGCGCCTCTGAGATCGCCAAATCGATGAAAATCAAACCCAACTACCTGTACCGGGTCCTCGGCGACCTCGAGAAGGAAAAGCGCGTGAAGAAGAAAGGGCGCAAGTACTTCCCCACGAAATAGCTTCCTTCACAGTTACTTCGTGAGTCCGGCCGGCAGGGCCGGAAAGTGGGGGGCAGATGACCGCGATGCCGGCGGCTCACCTGCCCCCCACTGCATTTGAACACCCGTGGGCAGGGCACCATCCTCCGCGTATTGCGTGGGCGCCACGCGTCAGTCAGCGCGGCCCGGGACCCCATCATTCGGTGGATTCAGGCTTAGCCTGAATCCACCGATATCGGCGAGACCCTCCGCTTCGCAGGCCGAGTTGGGGGGCGATTCCCGCTCACCCAGGTAGTGGTGCTACCTGGGTGGAGGGAATTGACTCCCGGCGAAGGGATGCGGGATGGAGGGGCCGGTGAGATCGGTGGAGTCAGGCTTAGAGCAGGCCGAGCTGACTAACCGCGTCCCGCTCCTCGCGGAGCTCAGCGATGCTGGCATCGATCCTGGCGCGCGAGAGCTCCGGCACCTCAAGCCCCTCCACGATCTTCCACTCACCGCCAGAGCATGTGCACGGCTGGCCTGCGACCACGCCCTCCTCGATCCCGTAGGACCCGTCGGACGGGACGCCCATCGAGACCCAGTCCGAGTCGGGCGTTCCGTGCACCCAGTCGTGAATGTGATCGATCGCGGCGTTCGCAGCCGACGCGGCGCTCGATGCGCCGCGGGCGTCGATGATCTCGGCGCCGCGCTTCGCCACGCGGGGAATGAACTCGTCGGCGATCCAGGCTTCGTCGTCGACGGCGTCCCAGGCGCTCGAGCCGTCAACCTTCGCGTTGACCAGATCCGGGTACTGGGTCGTCGAGTGGTTGCCCCAGACCGTCATGTTGGTGACGCTCGAGACCTGCTTTCCCAGCTTGTTTGCCAGCTGGGCGATCGCCCTGTTGTGATCGAGGCGCAGCATCGCGTTGAAGCGCTCGCGGGGAACGCCGTCGGCGTTCGACATCGCGATCAGGCAGTTGGTGTTGGCGGGATTGCCGACGATCAGCGCCCTGACATCGGCTGCGGCGCCGGCCGCGATCGCTTCGCCCTGGGGCTTGAAGATGCCGCCGTTCGCCTCCAGCAGGTCGGAGCGCTCCATACCCGGCCCACGGGGGCGAGCACCGACCAGCAGCGCCACGCTGCAGCCGTCGAAGGCGGGCTTGGCGTCGTCGAAGATGTCGATCTTGCGCAGCAGCGGGAAGGCGCAGTCGTCGAGCTCCATCGCCGTCCCCTCCGCCGCCTTGACGGCATCGGGTATCTCCAGCAGGCTCAGCTCCACCGGCGTGTCGGGCCCCAGCATCTGGCCGCTTGCAATCCGGAACAGCAGCGCATAGCCGATCTGTCCGGCCGCTCCGGTGACGGTGACTTTGACGGGAGTGCTCACGTGGTCGCCTCCTGAAGTCGTGGTTTTCGGGATCTAGGACTAACCGGTTGATTCCAAATGCACGTGCCCGCAGGGGCGTGGCTGGCCTAGCCGGGCGGCGCACGCGGCCCTCGCGCGTAGCAGAGCTACGCGCAGCGGACGGGGGCGCCGATCCGGTGCCGCGCCAGACGCGCGATCCGGGGTGTATGGGCCTTTGGGATCAACCATCTAAGCCATTGCCTGGCGGAGCCGCTCGTCAATCGCAGCGAGGAACTCCTGCGTCGTTAGGTACTTCTGGTCGGCGCCGACCAGAAGCGCCAGGTCTTTGGTCATATTCCCGCTTTCGACCGTCTCCACACAGACACGCTCCAGCGTCTCGGCGAACCGCGATACCTCCGGAGTGTCGTCGAGCCGGCCGCGCGCCTCGAGCCCGCGGGTCCAGGCGAAGATCGAAGCGATCGGGTTCGTCGAAGTCGGGTTGCCCTGCTGGTGCTGGCGGTAGTGCCGGGTGACGGTGCCGTGGGCCGCCTCGGCCTCAACCGTCTTCCCGTCGGGGCTCATCAGCACACTGGTCATCAGGCCGAGGGACCCGAATCCCTGCGCAACCGTGTCGGACTGCACATCCCCGTCGTAGTTCTTGCAGGCCCAGACGTAACCTCCCTCCCACTTGAGCGAGGCGGCGACCATGTCGTCGATCAGGCGGTGCTCGTAAGTGAGTCCCGCGGCCTCGAAATCAGCCCTGAACTCAGTCTCGTACACCTCTGCGAAGAGGTCCTTGAAGCGGCCGTCGTAGCGCTTCAGAATGGTGTTCTTGGTCGAGAGGTAGACGGGATAGCCGCGCTCGAGCCCGTACCGCATAGAGGCGCGCGCGAAGTCGCGAATCGAGTCGTCGACGTTGTACATGGCCATCGCCACACCGCCCCCTGTGAAGTCATAGACCTCCAGCTCGACCGGCTCTGAGCCGTCCTTTGGGGTGTAGGTGAGGGTCAGCTTTCCCGCGCCGGGAACAACCGTGTCAGTTGCACGGTACTGATCGCCGAACGCATGGCGGCCGATGACAATCGGCTTCGTCCAGCCGGGCACCAACCGGGGGATGTTCGAGATCACTATCGGCTCTCGAAAGATGACCCCGCCGAGGATGTTGCGAATCGTCCCGTTCGGAGATCGGTACATCTCCTTCAGCCCGAACTCATCCACCCTTGCCTCGTCGGGGGTGATGGTGGCGCACTTCACACCGACCCCGTGTTGCTTGATCGCGTTGGCCGCGTCGACGGTGATCTGGTCTTCTGTGGCGTCGCGGCTCTCGATCCCCAGGTCGAAGTACACGAGGTCGACATCGAGGTAGGGAAGGATCAGCTGCTCTTTGATGAACGCCCAAATGATCCTCGTCATCTCGTCGCCGTCGAGCTCGACGACGGGGTTCTTGACTTGGATCTTGGCCACGAGCGGCGGCGATCCTATCGACGGAGGGCCGACCTGGGCGGCGCGGTTGCCGGCGCGCACCGAAACCCCGGCTGATGGCACAATCACCGCATGGCCACCATTGAGCGCATTTCAGGCATTGACCACGAGGTCCTCAACCAGCCGCCGCCGCTGGAGGGCCACAACACGTTCGAGTCCGATCGGCCCATGGTCGAGGCGGTTCGCCGCGAGGGCGCGGAGTGGGCCGAGGACCGGATTCGCGAGCTGGGTGCGATCTGCGGCTCCCACCAGACGATCCGCTGGGGCTTTGAGGCCAACGAAAAGCTTCCCGTGCTGCACACGCACGACCGCTTCGGCCACCGGATCAACGATGTGGAGTTCGACAGCTCCTGGCATGAGCTGATGCGGATCGGGATTGGCCATGGCCTACACGCCCTGCCGTGGCGCGAGCCGGGCCCCGGCGCCCACGTCGCCCGCGCCGCCCTGTTCATGCAGCTGGCACAGGTGGAGGGCGGGGTCGGCTGCCCGATCTCGATGACCTACTCGGCGATCCCCCCGCTGCGCAAACAGCCCGACGTGGCGGAGGAATGGGAATCGCGTTTCCTCTCGCTCGACTACGACGAGCGCTCGATCCCCGCAGGTGAGAAGCGAGGCGCAATCTGCGGGATGTGGATGACCGAGAAGCAGGGTGGCTCCGATGTCCGCGCCAACACCACCACGGCGCGGCCTCTGAACGGCGGTGGGCCGGGCGGCGAGTACGAGATCGTCGGTCACAAGTGGTTCTGCTCAGCGCCGATGTGCGACGCCTTCCTGGTGCTCGCCCAGGCCGACGGCGGGCTTTCCTGCTTCCTGCTTCCGCGCTGGACGCCCGACGGCGAGCGCAACGCCTTCCGCATCCAGCGGCTCAAGGACAAGCTCGGCAACCGCTCGAACGCGCTGGCCGAGGTCGAGCTCGACGGGGCCTGGGCGCGGATGGTCGGTGAGGAGGGCCGCGGCGTGCGGACGATCATCGAGATGGTCAACCACACGCGGCTCGACTGCACCATCGGCGCCACCGCCGGTAACCGGGCCGGGCTCGTGCAGGCCCTTCATCACACGGCGCACCGCGCGGCCTTCGGCAACAACCTGATCGACCAGCCGCTGATGCGCAACGTGCTGGCGGACCTGTGTGTCGAGTCCGAGGCCTCCACCGTCGCGACCCTTCGCCTGGCGCGCGCCTACGACGAGGCGGCCGCCGGGTCGGAGGAGGCGGCGGCCTTCAAGCGGATCGCCACCGCTGTACTCAAGTACTGGACCTGCAAGCGGGGACCCGCGCATGCCGCGGAGAGCCTGGAGTGCCTGGGAGGAAACGGCTTTATCGAGGAGTCGGGGATGCCGCGCCTTTTCCGGGAAAGCGGATTGGGCTCGATCTGGGAGGGGTCCGGCAACGTGCAGTGCCTCGACATGCTGCGCGCCATGGTCAAGACGCCGGCCGCCGTCGACGCGTTCTTCGCCGAGGTCGAGGAGGGCATCGGCGACGAACCGCGCCTCGAGGCCTACACGAAGGAGGTTCGCGCTGAAATCCCCGGCGATATCGAGACGATCCAGTCAAGGGCGCGGCGCATCGTGGAGAAAATGGCGCTGGCGCTGCAGGCTTCGCTGCTGCTCCGTTACGGGGACGAGGCGGTTGCCGACGCGTTCTGTGCGTCGCGCCTCTCGGGCGACTGGGGCCAGGCCTTCGGGACCCTCCCCCCGGGCACCGACTTCAGTCGCATCATCGACCGCCACCGCCCTCAGTAGCCAGCAGATCCCAGCTAGGGTCCCGTCCGGCGGGGGGTTGGGTCGGCGAGGGCTGTCCTACCCGACGGCGTCGCGCAGTGCGCGGCCGACCTGCTCAGCCGTGATCACGCCGCAGAGGCGGCCGTCGGCGTCGACCGCCATCAGCGCGCCAAGGCGGCGCAGGTTCTGGTTTGCGAGCAGGGCCTCGAGCGGCTCGTCCTCGCTGACGCGCAGCGAGCCGTGGTCGCGCTCGAGCAGGTCGTTGACCAGCGAGGTTGGGCGCGAGACCTCCGGGACCTCATCGGCCCGGTCGCGCTCCAGAAGCCCGAGGAAGCGGTGGGCGGCATCGACCACTGGAAACCACGGCCAGCGATAGCGCAGGAAGTACTGGTCAAGAGCCTCCTCGACGCTCATCTCGCTCGGAATGGCGACGGGATCGCGGTCCATCACGTCTGCAACCCGCATCCCCTCGATCCGGCCAGTGATCGCCGTTTGCATCGTGGCGCCGCGGGCCGAGCTGTTGACGATGACGCCGATCATCGCCAGCCACACGCCGCTGACGACCAGTCCACTGAAGACCAGGGCGAGGCCGACGGCAATGAAGAGGTAGCCAAAGATGCGGCCGAGGCCGGCGGCGAAGCGGGTTGCCGAGGTGCGATCGCCGGTCCGCCACCAGGCGATGGCCCTGACGATCCGCCCGCCGTCCATCGGGAAAGCCGGCAGCAGATTGAAGACGAGGACGAGCAGGTTGATGGTCGCCAGCCAGGCGATCATCGACAGGAGGCCGGAGGTGCCGGCGTCGCTCTCGACCAGCATCGCCTTGCGGAACTCCTCAGAGCCTGCGGCCGCCAGTCCGACGGCGGCAAGGACGGCGGTGATCGCGAATGTCACCAGCGGGCCCGCGATCGCAACCCTGAACTCCGTCGAGGGGCTATCCGACTCCCGATCCATCCGCGCCACGCCGCCGAAAATCCAGAGCTGGATGCCGGCGATGCCGATCCCGTGGCGCATCGCGACGAAGGCGTGGCCAAGCTCGTGGAGGACGATCGAGCCGAAGAAGCCGAGCGCGCTGATCAGGGCAAGCACGAACGGGGTCGTGGCGGAGCTGCTCTCCCCCAGCACCTTCCCGTAGAAGTCCGAAAGCCAGAAGATCACGAGAAAGAGGACGAGGAACCACGACCAGTTGACCGAGATCCGGATCCCGCGGACGTGAAAGAGGGTGATCGTGCTGCCACCGAGCATTCACCAATGGTAAGTGGCCGGTAGGGTCGGCCCGCAAATGTCGTCCTCGTCCGCAGCGGAACCGACGATCGCCGAGCTGATCGGCGACCCCGATCCGACACGGCTGCGGGGGTTGCTGGAGGAACTGGAGCGGATCGAGCGCCCGTCGGCCTCCCCCGGGGAGCGGCAGGCCGCCGAGTGGCTGGTCGAGCGCCTCGCCGAGCGGGGCGCCGAGGCGCGAATCGAGGCAGCGCCGGCCCATGGCACCTACTGGTGGCCACTCGGGGTCGGTGCCGCCCTTGGCGCCGCCGGCGCGCTGGCGGCGCTGCGCGGCAAAAGGGTCCTCGGGGCGGCGCTGGCCGGCGTGGGAGCCGCGGGGATGGCAGATGACTACCCACCCGGAAAGCGGCGCCTGCGCAAGCTGCTTCCCAAGCGGGAGACCTACAACGTCGTCTGCGAACTTGGGCCCGCGGATGCGGAGCGGACGATCGTGCTGATCGCTCACCACGACGCCGCACACTCGGGCCTCATCTTCCATCCGGAACTGCCTGAGATCGCCAACCGGCTGGGAATGATCGAGCGGACCGACACCAGCCCCCCGCTGATGGCTCCGGTCGTGGGCGGACCCGTCCTGGCCGCCCTCGGCGCCCTGAGCGGAAGCCGGCTTCTCTCCAAGCTCGGACTCTTGTTGGGGCTCGGATCCGCGGCGGCCATGGCGGAGATCGGCCTGCGGGACACGGTGCCGGGCGCCAATGACAACGGGACCGCAGTCGTAGCGCTGCTGGCTCTGGCCGAGCGGCTGGTGGAGGAGCCACCGGACTCGCTCCGCGTGATCCTTCTCTCGGCCGGCGCGGAGGAGTCCTTCAGCGAGGGAATGAAAGCGTTCGGCGAACGTCACTTCCCCCGCCTGCCGCGCGAGAGCACCTTCTTCCTCTGCCTGGAGTCGGTCGGCTCGCCGCACCTGCTGGTGCTGCGAGGCGAGGGCTTTTTGAAGATGCGCGAGTACCCGTCTCGCTCGCTGGCGCTGATGGACGGCCTCGCTGAGGAGCTCGGCATCTGGCTCTTCCCGAACCTGCGCCTGCGCAACGGGACGGACGGCATGGAGCCGCTGGCGGCCGGTTATGAGACCGCAGCCCTCTGCGGTTGCACAGACCTCAAGCAGCCGGCCAACTACCACTGGCCGAACGACACCGCGGAGAACGTGGACTTCGGGAGCGTGGTCGATGCCGTACGCCTCGCGGAGGCGGCCATTCGCCGCCTCAACCACACCTGGCTCTGAGGCCGGCTGGTTGTAGCTAGCGCTGCGGCACCAGGACCGCGGCAGCGACCAAGCCCACCTTCCACTCGCCATCCTCGCGTGCCATCGGCATCTCGTAGAGCTTGGCGCCGGGGGCATCGAAGATCACGAAGCCCCGATCGCCGTCGAGCCTCACCCGGGTGATCTCGCCGTTCGCCTGCTCGCGCGAGACCTCCGCAGCGGCCGGAGCAAGCAGCCGCGGCAGGATGGCTGCGCAGCCCTTGCGTTTGAGCGACTTCGAGGCGAACCGCTCGAGGGACCGCTGGACGGTGGCGGAGAGGTGAGCGCACGCCGCCGCCGGATCCTCGCCGGCAACCGCGTTCAGGTAGCCCTCGAACGCACCGACGAGCGCGGCGCGCTCGCCCCCACTCGCTTCGCTGCCGAACGTTTCGATGCTCTTCTCGCCACCCGCCGAACCGCCGCTTCCTTCGCCCCCGCTCGCCTTCCCGCTGCCGGGATTGGCCTCGCCCTGGCCCGTCCCCAAGCTCGATTCTCCGGTCTGTCCGGTCGCCGGCGAGGTGCTACCGGCAGGCGGTTGCGAGGAGGCCTCCCCGCCACTGCCGCAGCCACCAAACGCCAAGGCCAAGCCGATGGCGAGAAGCGATGCCTGGGCGAGGCTTCTCTCCCTGACCGTGCGGAGCAACATGACCATTGGCAGAGTAACGGCGGCGGCGCACCCCTCTTTGAATTCCGACTGCGTTCTCGGATTTCCTCTCTATAGGATGCCCGCCAGTGCCAACCCATGACGTCCTGGTCATAGGAGCCGGCCTGGCCGGACAGCGAGCCGCCCTAGCGGCCGCGGAGCAGGGCGTATCCGTGGGCCTCCTCAGCAAGGTTCACCCCGTGCGGTCGCATTCGAACGCGGCCCAGGGCGGGATCAACGCAGCGCTCAACCCCGAGGACAGCTGGGAGTCCCACGCGTTCGACACGGTCAAGGGCTCCGACTACCTGGGCGACCAGGACGCGATCGAGGTGATGTGCCGCGAGGCACCCGAGGAAATCCTCCACCTGGAGCACCTCGGAGTCACCTTCCACCGCAACGAGGAGGGCAAGCTCGGGACCCGCGCCTTCGGTGGCGCCTCGGCAGCGCGCACCTACTACGTGGCCGACATCACCGGCCAGGCGATCATGCACGTGCTCTACGAGCAGCTGATGAAGCACGCCGACTCGGTGGCCCGCTACGAGGAGTGGTTCTGCACGGCGCTGGCGATCGACGAGCAGGGCGAGTGCTGCGGAGTGGTCACGCGCAACGTCGCGGACGGCTCGATGGAGCTGTTCCGGGCCAAAGCGGTGATTCTTGCCTCCGGCGGCAACGGCCAGGTCTGGAAGCCGACGACAAACGCTTTGATCTGCACGGGCGACGGGATCTCGATGGCCTATCGCGTCGGGGCGAAGCTGATGGACATGGAGATGATCCAGTACCACCCCACCACGCTCGCCGGCAAGGGCTTCCTGATCACCGAGGGAGCCCGCGGCGAGGGCGCCCACCTCCTCAATGCCAAGGGCGAGCGCTTCATGGAGCGCTATGCGCCCAACAAGATGGAGCTTGCCTCGCGCGACGTCGTCTCCCGCGCCGAGCAAACGGAGATCGACGAGGGCCGCGGCTTCCCGGACGGCACGGTCGAGCTCGACATCACCGTCGTCCCGAAGAAGCGCATCCACGAGGCGCTGCGCGAGATCGTCCTCGTCGGCAAGGACTTCGCCGGAGTCGACATCACCAAGGAACCGATCCGCATCAAGCCCGGCAATCACTACACGATGGGCGGTGTCAAGACCGACGTCGACGGCCGCACGGACATCCCCGGGCTCTACGCGGCAGGCGAGGTGGCCTGCGTCTCGGTCCACGGCGGCAACCGCCTTGGCGCCAACTCTCTGCTCGACACCCTGATCTTCGGCCGCCGCTCCGGCGTCGACGCCGCCGCCCGCGCCAAGCAGATCGACGGCTCGCAGCCCGCCAAGGAGGTCCTCGAGGCCGAGCAGGCGAAAATCGACGCGATCGCCGCCCGGGAGAAGGGCTCCGGCCGGCGCGTCTCGGAGATCAAGCTCGAGCTTGGCACGACGATGGACAAGCACGTGGCGGTCTTCCGCAGCGAGGCGGGCATCCAGGAGGCCCTGGACACGGTCCGCCGCCTCAAGGAGGAGGCTGAGTCCGCTTACATCGACGACCAGGGCAGCGTCTTCAACCAGGACATGCTTGGCGCAATCGAGCTCGGGTACATGCTCGACAACGCCGAGTGCACCTGCGTCTCGGCGCTTGAGCGCAAGGAGAGCCGCGGCGCTCAGTACCGCACCGACTTCCCGGAGCGCAACGATGAGGAGTGGCTCAAGCACATCGACCTGCAGCTCGCAGACGACGGGCCGGACATCTCATACTCAGAGGTGACGATCACCCAGTGGGAACCTGAAGAGAGAAAGTACTGATGGCCGAGTACACGCTGAAAGTCCGCAGGTACCAGCCGGAGGCGGGTGAGGGGCCCTACTGGGAGGAGTTCAACGTCGAGCTCGAGCCCTCGCTCTCGGTCCTCGACGGCCTGCTGCAGGCCAAAGACCGCGACGACGGCTCTCTCTCCGTTCGCTGCTCCTGCCGGGCGGCGATCTGTGGCTCATGTGGGATGAAGATCAACGGTCAGTCCGGGCTTGGCTGCAAGACCCAGATCGGCGAGGCGCACGAGGCGGCCAACCGCCGCAACGGGGGTGGCAACCCGATCGTCGTCGAGCCGATGGGGAACATGCCGGTGATCAAGGATCTGATCACCGACATGGAGTCGACGCACTGGGAGAAGATCCGCCGCGTCACACCGTGGCTGCTACCGCATGGCGATCCTCCGGAGCGCGAGTACATCGTCGAGCCGGAATCGATGATCGACATCACGCAGTCGATGGCCTGCATCCAGTGCGGCGCCTGCGTCTCCTCCTGCCTCTCGATGGAAGCCGACCCGGATTTCGTCGGTCCGGCGGCGCTGGCCAAGGCCTATCGCTTTGTCGGCGACCCACGCGACGCGGAGACCAAGGAGCGGCTCCACGACCTCGCGGAGGACCCGCACGGCATCTACGACTGCACCCACTGCTTCAGCTGCGTCGACGCCTGCCCGAAGGGGGTCGCGCCGATGGACCAGATCATGCGGCTGCGCCGGCGCGCCGGACAGGAGGGCATCGAGGATCCCAACAGCGGCCACCACCACGAGCTGGCCTTCGTCAAGATCATCGAAAAGAAGGGCACGCTCGACGAGGCCGAGCTCCCGGCCGAGTCGTTCGCCTTCGGCCTTAAGGGCAAGCTGATGCCGAGCAAACGGGCGATCAAGGAACTGCTCGCCTCGGTGCCGACCGTGCTGAGGGCGATCAGGGTCCGCAAGGTCAAGGCCCGCCAGTTCATCCCGGGGCTCCACCACAAGCTTCCCGGCGGCGCCCAGGACGACGTCAAGGCGATCTACGCGCACGCCCAGGCGCACCGCGAGGAATTCAACATCTACATCAAGGGTGAGGAGGGCACAGAGCCCGAGCCCGACGAGGAGGAGGCCGCATGAAGCTCGCCTACTGGCCCGGCTGCGTGTCGCGTGGCTTCACAACCGAGCTGCACGGTTCGGTGGAGCTGGTCGCCGAGAAACTGGGCATCGAGCTGGTCGAACTCGATCGCGCCAACTGCTGCGGCGCCGGCGTGATCGCCGAGCACAATCAGGAGCTGGCCGACACGCTCAACGCGCGCACCTTCGCACTCGCCCAGCAGACAGGCCTCGCGATGCTGAACATCTGCTCCACCTGCCAGGGCGCCCAGTCCGAGTGCCAGCAGCGACTCGACGCCGACTCCGCCTACCGCGCCCACATAAACGAGGCGCTCTCCGGCCAGGGGCTCGAATACGTCAAGGGCAAGGACGGCTTCACCAACAAGAACTTCCTCTGGCTTCTGGTCGAGGACTACGGGCTCGACAAGCTCGCCGAGAAGGTCGTGCGGCCCCTCTCCGAGCTGCGCGTGGGCCCGTTCTACGGCTGCTACGTCGTGCGGCCGAAGGAGCGGCTCGGCTACGAGGAGCACCCCGATCGCGATCTCTACCTGGAGAAGGTGATCGAGACGCTGGGCGGCGAGGCCGTCGACTACGACGGCGCGCGGAAATGCTGCGGCTTCCCGGTGATCACGATGAACCGCGAGACCTCCCTGCGCCAGGCGGGCACGCACCTGGGCGACGGGCTCGACGCAGGCGCCGATTGCCTCGTCACCCCCTGCCCGCTCTGCCACCTCAACCTCGACATGCAGCAGCCCGAGGCGGCCAAGGTGGTCAACCGCGATCTCGATCTACCCGTGCTGCACCTCCCACAGCTGGTCGGGCTCGCACTCGGCTTCGAGCCCAAGCAGCTCGGAATGAACCGCCACGTCGCCTCGACCGGCAAGGTCGAGGACCGCCTGGCCGCCACCCCCGCCTAACGCTCATAGACTGCGGCCGCAGTGGCCGTAGCCATAGCGACATTCGCGATCGTGCTGGCGGTGATCGCCAGCGAGAAGATGCACCGCACCAACGTGGCGCTCCTCGGCGCCGCGATCGTCGTCCTCTTCGTCGGTGACTTCTCCCAGGAGCAGGCGATCGAGTCGGTGGACTTCAACACGATCGGGCTGCTGACAGGGATGATGATCCTCGTCTACCTGACCCAGCAGACAGGGGTCTACGACTTCCTTGCGATCCGGGCCGGACAGCTCTCCGGGGGGCGCTCTTTCGCGGTGACGATGAGCCTCGCCGGGACGACCGCGCTGCTCTCGGCCTTCCTCGACAACCTGACGACGATCCTGCTGATCGCGCCGATCACCTTCCTGCTCGCCGACGCGCTCGACATCGAGGCGGTGCCGCTACTGATCATCGAGGTGATCGCCTCCAACATCGGCGGCACAGCGACCCTGATCGGCGATCCGCCGAACATCATCATCGCCGGCGCAACCGGGCTCAGCTTCAACGCCTTCATCGCCAATCTCGCACCGATCGTGCTGGTCACCTTCGCTGTGGTCATACCGCTGCTCTATGTCGTCTTCCGCAGCCGCCTCCATGTCGAGGAGCACAACCGCCGGGCCGTGATGGAGCTGAACGCCCTCGCCTCGATCCGCGACTCCGAGGAGCTGCGCCGCACCGGCCCCGTGCTGCTGCTGACCGTGCTCGCCTTCTTCGCCCACCAGGCGCTCCACATCGAGCCCGCGACCGTGGCGCTCACCGGGGCGGCCGTGGGCCTGCTCGTGACCAAGGTCGACCTCGAGGAGGCCCTGTCGCACATCGAGTGGACGACCCTTTTCTTCTTCGTGGCCCTTTTCGTGATGGTCGGTGCGCTGGAGGCGACCGGGGCGATCGGCCACGTCGCCGACGCCGTCAAGGACATCACGGGCGGTGAACGATCCGCAGAGTTGATCGGGATCACCTGGGTGGCCGCGCTGGGCTCGGCCGTGGTGGACAACATCCCCTTCACGACCGCGATGATCCCGGTCGTCAAGGAGCTGCAGCAGTCGGCCGGAACCAGTGGCGATGACGCCTACTGGTGGTCCCTGGCGCTGGGCGCGTGCTTTGGCGGGAACGCGACGATGATCGCCGCCGCCGCCAACGTGGCCGCCGCCGGCATGTCCGAGCGGGCGGGGATGCCGATCGGCTTCATCGCCTTCCTGCGAGTCGGCCTGCCGGCCACGATCATCTCGATCGCTCTCGCGTCCGCGTACATTGCATTCCGGTACATCCTGATCTGACGGAGGACTCAGTGCCCGACTCGATCGTCAAGCAGACAATTCGCGAGATACAGCCGCTCAGTGCCGACGAGCCAATCGGCTCAGCGGCGCGCACGGTGGTGGACTCGGGGCTCTCGGCGATGCCTGCGGTCGAGCGCGACGGCAGCTTCGCCGGGATCTTCGGCGCGCGCGAGTTCATGACCGCCCTGTTTCCCGGCTACGTCGGTGAGTTGGGCTCCGCGGCAATGATCTCCCGCTCGGTCGACGAGACGATCGAGCGGCGCAGCGACTGTGCCGAGCAGCCGATCCGGCGCTGGCTGACCACCGACCACGTCCTGGTCGAGGACGACTTCTCGGACACCCAGCTTGCCGAGATCTTTCTCCACCACCGGGTCTCGGTCATCCCGATCGCGACCGGTGGCAGGGTGCACGCCGTGGTGACCCGTGAGGACTTCTTCCGCTCCCTGGTCGAACGCTTCGGCGCGATCGCCGAGGATCTGGGCGACTGACCGGGCTCCGCCCGGCGGCGCGATCGTCAGCGCAGTAGGTTGCGCTCGACCAGCAGCTCGGCGAGCTGGACGGCGTTGGTCGCCGCGCCCTTGCGGAGGTTGTCCGAGACAATCCACATGTCGAGCGCCCGCTCGTTGCCCGGATCGCGCCGGATGCGTCCGACGAACACGTCGTCCCGGCCGGCCGCATCGATCGCCAGCGGGTAGCGCGCCGCGCCGGGATCGTCGACGACGGTCACACCGGGTGCCGCGGCCAGCAGCTCGCGGGCGCGCTCGGGGGAGAGCGGCTCGCGTGTCTCGACGTTGACCGCCTCGGAGTGGCCAGTCACGACCGGCACCCGCACGCAGGTGGCACCGATCCGGATCTCCTCGTCGCCGAGGATCTTGCGGGTCTCGTTGATCAGCTTGCGCTCCTCGTCGGTGTGATCGTCGCCGGGCGCGAAGCTACCGGCTTGGGGCAGCGCGTCGAAGGCGATCCGGTGCGGGTAGACGGAGGCGATCGCGTCGTGGTCGTCGAGCACCGCCCTGGACTGCGCAAGCAGCTCGTCGATTGCCGCCTTGCCCGTGCCCGAGACGGCCTGGTAGGTGGAGACCACCAGCCGCTCGATCCCTGCCTCGTCGAAGAGGGGCTTGAGCGCGACGACCATCTGCATCGTCGAGCAATTCGGATTGGCGACGATGCCGCGGTGCTGCTCGAGCGCATCGGGATTTACCTCGGCGACGACCAGGGGGACGTCGTCGTGCATGCGCCAATGGCTGGTGTTGTCGACAACGACGGCTCCGGCCTCGACCAGGCGGGGAGTCCACTCGGCGCTGACCGCACCGCCGGCTGAGGAGAGGACGATGTCGAGGTCCTGGATCGTCTCCTCGCTCAGCGCCCGGCACTCGATCTCCTGCTCGCCCCACTCGATGTCGCGCCCGGCCGAGCGCTCGGAGGCGAACGGAACGACGCTTGCGGCCGGGAATTCGCGCTCCAGGAGCAGGCCGAGGATGGTCGACCCGACCAGCCCGGTGGCGCCCAGC